>Ga0208357_1001933_pt1 | contig 14396 bp, 9 predicted proteins | sample NGESurdeep092012_6_FD_184487 | JGI IMG/M metagenome (GOLD analysis project Ga0208357, IMG submission 184487) | Arctic peat soil microbial communities from Barrow, Alaska - NGEE Surface sample F52-2 deep-092012 (SPAdes) | ecosystem: Environmental > Terrestrial > Soil > Wetlands > Peat ... | reverse complement strand
GCCGTTCTCGATACTCTGCTTCAGATACCGCCCCGCCGCCTGCGCCGCAAGATAATCGGTGATGACCTTGCCGTTCCGCTTCTTCTGCTCCACCCACGCCTGGTTGGGCATGGCAATCCACAACGGACGGCCGTTCACCGCGAAGCGAATATCGGTCGCATCGGCATGGCGCGTCGCAATGGCAACGACCGTGCCCTTCCACACGCAGTGCTGTGGCTCTCCGGTCCAGCGGTCGGTTGCGACAAAGTCTTCATACATAGCCTCTCCAGACTAGCCGCAGCCGAGGAGTCGAAGCAAGCTTGCCCCTTCGCAGATCCAGACAATCTCTAACCTCTCTCGATTGAACCGCATAACAATCCTCCGCGCGAGCCGCCCGCAGCCGCTCGAAACTGCCCTTTTGCCAGCCAGCCTATGCGAAAATTAAGGTGATGATCTCCGTCTCCAATGTCACCATGCGCTACGGCGCAAAGCTGCTCTTCGAAGATGTCTCCGTCACCTTTACTGACGGCCGCCGCTACGGCCTCACCGGCCCCAACGGCGCGGGCAAAACCACGTTCATGAAGGTTCTCACCGGCGAGATCGACGCCCAGAAGGGAACCGTCGTCCGCCCCAGAAAGTTCGGCGTCCTCAAGCAAAATCAGTATGAGTTTGACGCCTTCCGCGTCATCGACACCGTCATCATGGGCAACAAGGGTCTATGGACTGCGCTCGAAGAGCGCGAGGTCATCTACTCCAAGCCCGAGATGACCGACGAGGACGGCATCCGCCTCGGCGAGCTCGAAGGCATCGTCGGCGAAGAGGACGGCTATGAAGCCGAAGCCAACGCGGCCATTCTCCTCCAGGGCCTCGACATCCCCGACGAGCTCCACGAGCGCAAGATATCCGAGTTGCAGGGCGGCCAGAAGGTTCGCGTTCTCCTCGCGCAAGCGCTCTTCGGCAACCCCGACGCCCTCTTCCTCGACGAACCGACGAACTATCTCGATCTCGACTCCATCCACTGGCTCGAAAATTTCCTCATCCGCTATAACGGCACGGTCATCACCATTTCGCACGACCGGCACTTCCTAAACTCCATCTGCACCCACATCGCCGACATCGACTACCAGACCATCATCACCTACACCGGCGGCTACGATGACATGGTCCTGCAGAAGACCTCCATCCGCACCCGCATCGAGAGCCAGAACGAGCAGCGCGAGAAGAAGATCGCTCAGCTCAACGAGTTTATCGCCCGCTTCTCCGCCGGCACGCGCAGCTCGCAGGTGAACTCGCGCAAGAAAGAAGTCGAGCGTCTTCAGACCACCGAGCTGGCGCGCTCCAACATCCAGCGCCCGTATATCGCCTTCAAGATGGAGCGCCCCAGCGGCAAGCACGTTCTCGAATTCTTCGCCGTCAACAAGAGCTACACCCAGCCCAACGGAAACACCGAACACGTCATCCGCAACTTCTCCGCCTCCGTCCTGCGCGGCGACAAGGTCATCCTCATGGGCCGCAACGGGCAAGGGAAGTCGACGCTGCTTAAAGCACTGCTGGCCAACTCCGGCCTCGAAGAAGCCAACAAATCCGACATCGATTCGGGTGAGGTGAAGTGGGGCCACGAGGCCCAGATCGGTTACTTCGCTCAGGACCACACCGCCTCCATCCCCAAAGGCACCACCACCGCCGAATGGCTGCACACCTTCGACCCCAAGGCGGTCAAGGAAGACATCCGCGGCATCCTCGGCCAGATGCTCTTCCGCGGCGAAGAGGGCATGAAGAAGACCGAAGCGCTCTCTGGCGGCGAGGCCGCGCGCCTGCTCTTCTGCAAGCTCATGTTGCAGAAGCCCAACATCCTCGTGCTCGACGAGCCGACCAACCACCTCGATCTCGAAAGCATTAACGCGCTCAACATCGCGCTGCAAAAGTACGAAGGCACGGTCTTCCTGGTCACCCACGATCAGGACCTCATCGAAGAGGTCGGCACGCGCATCTGGCACTTCGAAGGCGGTCCTGCCGAATTCCACATCACCGACCACAAGGGTCCCTACGAGGAATACGAGCAGCAGCTCGCGCTGGCCACAAAATAGCGAGCTCACACGAATATTCCGTCCCGTGAATCTCTTCCAGTAAACTCAGCGTCAGCACTCCCGCATTCACGGGTGCTCTCGCATCCCCGCCCGCGAGATACGCTCGCCGGGCCTCTGAGGAACGATAACGATGGCTCGAGTTGTTGTCATTGGAGCGGGCGCCATGGGCTTGGCCGCCGCCTTCCGCGCCGCAAAGAACGGCCATCAGGTGGATCTCATCGAGGCTGCCCCTGAACCTGGCGGCATGGCCGGTCACTTCAACTTCGATGGCGTCTCTCTCGAACGCTTCTATCACTTCGTCTGCCGCAGCGACGAGCCCACCTTCGCCCTGCTCGACGAGCTCGGCCTCGCTTCCGCCATGCGTTGGCGCACCACCTCCATGGGTATCTTCACCGGCGGTAAGCTCCACCGCTGGGGCGACCCCGTCGCTCTGCTGCGCTTCCCTCATCTTTCACCGCTGCAAAAGCTCAGATACGGTCTCTTCGCGCTCGTCTGCGTTCGCCGCAACCGCTGGGCCGCCATCGAGCACGAGTCCGCTCGCGACTGGATCGTCCGCTGGTGCGGCGAAGGTGTCTATCAGCGCCTCTGGAAGCCGCTCTTCGACTACAAGTTTTACGAATACGCTGACAACATCTCCGCCGCCTGGATCTGGACGCGCATCCGCCGCATCGGCCGCTCCCGCCGCAGCATGATGCAGGAGGAGCTCGGCTACATCGAAGGCGGCTCCCTCACACTCGTCAACGCGCTCGCCGATGCGCTCCAGCAGCACGGCGGACGTATGCATCTCGGCGAGCCTGCCTCTGAAGTCAGGACTGAGAACGGCCGCGTCACAGGCGTTCGCACCACCGCTGGTTTCTACCCGGCAGACGCCGTCATCTGCACCTCACCCACGCCGCTCATCTCCAATCTGGTGCCCAGCCTCCCCGCCGACTGGAAGCGGCGTTACGAGGCCATCCGCAACATCGGCGTTATCTGCGTCATCTTCAAGCTGCGCCGCTCCGTCAGTCCGCACTTCTGGGTCAACGTCTCCGAACCCGGCATCGAGATCCCAGGCATCATCGAGTTCACCAACCTCCGCAACGTCGGTGGCGACACCATCGTGTACGTCCCCTACTACATGCCGGTCACGCACCAGAAGTTCTCCTGGCCGGAACACGATCTCCTCGACGAGGCCTTCTCCTGTCTGCGGCGCATCAATCCCTCACTCACCGAAGCCGACATCCTGGCCACCAAGGTCGCCCGCCTGCGTCACGGCCAACCCATCTGTGAGCCCGGCTTCGCCGCCAAAATTCCGCCCGTGCAAACGCCCTTCGCCGGTCTGCAGATCGCCGACACATGCTTCTACTACCCCGAAGACCGCGGCATCGCAGAAAGCGTCCGTATCGGTCAACAAATGGCCGCAGCCGTCGGCTCCTAGCGCCGCCCTTTGGGCCAAATCACCCTGCTATCATCCTCTGGAATGACGTTGCAAAGCGAGCCACATCTCCGGCCACAGCCCGCGAGCCGGCCGCCGGGGTCTTTCCTCAAAGACCTGTTGCTCGTGGCGCCCTTCCTCGTCTCCTTCTACATCCAACTGGCCCACCACAACCTCTGGCGCGGCGAGCTGAACGCCTTCGCCATCGCCTGGGACAGCCCGACGCTCCACTCGCTGTTTCATCACATTCATTACGAAAGCCATCCCTGGCTCTGGTACTTCATCCTCTGGATCCTCGCGCAGTTACCCATTCCCTTCTCGCGTTCAAACTGTTGCAGGCTTGTATCGGGACAACGATTCTTCTGCTGCTGCGCTTCGCACCCCCTTTCGCCGCTGGGAAAAGGGTCTGCTTCTTTGCGGCTACTTCATCAGCTTCGAATACACCGTCATGACCCGCATGGCATCGCGAGCGTTCCCGCAGGAGCCCCTCATGCTCAATAACAAAAAGGTTGCGGTGGTTCTTCCCGCCTACAACGCCGCGAGGACGCTCGAAAAGACCGTGCAGGAGATTCCCGGAAACATCGTCGACATCATTATCCTCACCGACGATGCCAGCCGCGACGAGACCGTCCTCATCGCCGAGAAGCTCGGCCTCGTCACCATCCGTCACGACCGCAACCGCGGCTACGGCGGCAACCAGAAGACCTGCTACATCGCCGCCCTGCAGCATGGCGCCGACATCGTCGTCATGCTCCACCCCGACTATCAGTACACCCCCAGGCTCATCACCGCGATGGTCTCCATGATCGCCTACGATGAGTACGACGCCGTCCTTGCCTCCCGAATCCTCGGCCGCGGCGCTCGTAAAGGCGGCATGCCGATCTACAAATACATCTCCAACCGATTCCTCACGCTGATCGAAAACCTCCTCATTCACGAGAAGCTCTCCGAATACCACACCGGCTATCGTGCCTGGAGCCGCACCGTTCTCGAGCGCCTTCCGCTGCGCAGTTGCTCCGACGACTTCGTCTTCGACAACCAGATGCTCGTGCAGACCTTCTACTTCGGCTTCCGCGTCGGCGAGATCTCCTGCCCCACGAAGTATTTCGAAGAGGCCTCCTCGATCAACTTCCGCAGAAGCGTCACCTACGGCTTCGGCGTTCTCGGAACCGCGCTCGATCTGCGTCTCAAATGGCTCAGGCTCAAGCGCCCGAAGATCTTCGAAGACCGTCCCGGCGAGCGGCTGCTCGACGAGGCTCAACCTCCACCGTCCGTATAAGCGACGCTGCACAACCGCACGTTGATTAGGCGCATCCGCTTTCATTGAGTTTCTATGCGAAAGACATCCTGGTATCGCGTGGCCCTGGTGGGCGCCATCGTCGTCGTTCTGTTCACCACATGGCTGGCTGCGCACGCGCTGCACACGCTCATTGACGCGCAGTTCTGGCAGGCGCACACCCTTGAGGTTATCTCCCAGACCGAAAGCCTCGTCGCCCAGGTCCACACCGCCGAAGCCGCCGCCCGCGGCTACATCCTCACCGGCTCACCAGGCTTCGAGCAGCAGTACGCCACTGCTACCCGCGATATCCAGCACAGCATCGCAAACGTCCAGCGTCTCACCGGCGACAACGTCTCCCAGCAGACCCGCATCGTCGCCCTGCGTACACGCGTCGGCGCAAAACTGGCTGTGCTCGAGGCCGGCATCTCTGTGCGCCACGGTCATCCCTCCGGGATGATCGATCCTTCGCTGCTCGGCGCCGTCGTCCGCGACACCCCCGATCGCATGGACAGCGTGCAGAACACCATCCATGACATCGAGGCCGAAGAAGATCGGCTCCTCGCCGATCGCATCCATGACACCGCCCTTGCTCATCGCGAGGTCTGGTCCAGCTTCACCTTCGCCTTCGCGCTCGACTTCCTTCTCCTCATCGCGGCCTTCGAGCTGCTCGTCCACGCCGAGCGCACCCGCGAGCGCATCGCCGCCGGCGCGGCCGAGATCAGCACCCTCAACCGCGAGCTCACCACCCTCAACGCCGAGCTTGAAACCCGCGTAGCCCAGCGGACCAGCGAGCTCGCCGTCTCCAATCAGGAGCTCGAAGCCTTCAGCTACTCCGTCTCCCACGACCTCCGTGCTCCGCTCCGCACCATCGACGGCTTCTCACTGGCTCTGCAGGAGGACTATGCTGCCAACCTCAACGAGGAGGGCCGCGACTACATCACCCGCGTCCGCAACGGCGTGCAGCGCATGGGCATGCTCATCGACTCGCTCCTTCAGCTCTCCCGTGTCACACGCTCCGAGGTGCAGCGTGAGCAGGTCGATCTCTCCCAGCTCGCCACACTCGTCTTCAACGAGATTCAGGCAGCCGATCCCAGCCGCGAGGTCGCCTGGAAATCCAAGTCAGGCGTCGTCGCCCAGGCCGATCCCCGCCTCCTGCGCATCGCCTTCGAAAACCTTATCGGCAACGCCTGGAAGTTCACCGAACGCACGCCCAACGCCGCCATCGAGTTCGGCAGTAGCCGCCGCGAGAGTCAAACCGTATACTTTATTCGTGACAACGGGGCAGGCTTTGACATGCAATACGTGGATCGTCTTTTCACTGCATTCCAGCGTCTGCACGGTGACCGGGACTTCAAAGGCTCGGGCATCGGCCTCGCTACCGTCTCCCGCATCATCCGCCGCCATCATGGAGCAATCTGGGCCGAAGGCGAAACCGGCCGCGGCGCCACCTTTTTCTTCACTCTCGCTGCCTGAGCCGAAGTCTCGTCTCAGCGCGGTTACAACCCAGCACTGCGGCACCTTATGAGCGAAAGCATGATCCTCCTTGTTGAAGACGATCCCGACCACGAAGCGCTGGCCATCCGCGCTCTCCGCAAAGCCAACGTCGCTAACGAAATCCGCGTTGCCCACGATGGAGCTGAAGCCCTGGACTATGTCAACGGCATCGTCAAAGGGGAGCAGAGGATGCCCCAGCTCGTCCTCCTGGACCTGAAGCTGCCCAAGGTGGAGGGCCTGGAGGTCCTGCGCGCCATCCGCGCTGCCGACAAGACCTCTTTGCTTCCCGTCGTCATCCTCACCTCCTCGGATGAGGAGCGGGACATCGTCTCCAGCTATCGCCTTGGGGTGAACAGCTACATTCGCAAACCCGTCAACTTTAATGATTTCGCCGAGGCCACCCGCCAGCTCGGCATGTACTGGCTGCTCCTCAATCAATGTCCACCGCCTCAGTAAACTCGCAGCGGCAGCCGCTGCGAGTTCTCCTCATCGAGGACTACGAGGAAGACGCACTCCTGCTGGAACGGTTCCTCAGCCGGGCTGGCTATGTCGTCGAATCGCTGCGCATCCAGACTGCTGCGGAGCTGCGCGAGGCCCTCGCCTCCGGCCGCCACTTCGATCTCGTTCTGGCTGACTACACCTTGCCCAGCTTCGGTGCCCGCGATGCCCTCGCACTCATCCAGCAAAGCGGCATGGACGTGCCCTTCATCATCGTCTCCGGCACCATCGATGAGGTCTCGGCCGTCAGTGCCATGCGCGCCGGCGCTCACGACTACGTCCTCAAAGGCCACCTCGATCGCCTGCTTCCCGCCATCGAACGCGAGCTTGCCGACGCCGAGCGCCGCCGCGAGCGTCTTCGCACTGAAAGCGAGCTGCGTTTCGTCCAGCAGCGTTTCTCAGCGACGTTCAATCAGGCCGCCGTCGGCATGGCGCACACCTCCATTACCGGGCACTTCCAGCTCGTCAATCAGCGTCTCGCGCAGATGTTCTACGCCCCGGTCGAAAATCTGCTTTCGTTACGCCTCATGGACTTTCTGCTTCCCTCCGATCGTGAGCTTGAGGTCATCGAGCTTGCCGCGCTCGTCGCCGGCGAGCGCAGCGGTTATCGCACCGAGCGCACGCTGCTTCGGTCCGATGGATCTACCTTTGCCGCGCAACTCACCGTCTCTCTGCTCCACCATGACAATAGTTCCGGTCCCAGCGTCCTCTGGGTCGTCGAAGACATCTCCGCCCGCAAGGCCGCCGAGCGTGAAACCACCGAGCTGATGAGCCGTCTCATCAACTCCGAGCGCCTCGCCGCGGCCGGCCGCATGGCCAACACCCTTGCGCACGAGATCAACAATCCGCTCGAAGCCCTCACCAACATCGTCTTTCTGCTCCAGGCGCACGATCTGCCGCTGCCCGCGCAGGAGCTCGCCGCGGTCGCCGCCCGTGAGCTCGAGCGCGTCGGTCACATCACCCGCTCTACGCTCAGTTTTTATCGCAAGATGCCGGGCCGCACGCTTGACCTCTACTCCATGCTCGATGAGGTCGTGCAGCTCTTCAGCTCGCGCGCCCTGCAACACCGGATTGAGATTCACTCGCGCTTCGGTGAAGAGATCCGCTCCGCACGCTACGATCCTTCCCTCCGCCAGGTCTTCGCCAACCTCATCGGCAATGCCATCGAGTCGATGGAGGTTACCGGCGGCTGCCTCACGCTCCGTGCGCACCTGCGCGGCCAGCGCGCCGCCGTGCTCATCTCCGACACCGGTCACGGCATCGAGAGTGCCAACCTCCGCTCCGTCTTTGAGCCCTTCTTCACCACCAAAGGCGAGCGCGGCACAGGCCTTGGTCTTTGGGTTACGCGCGGCATCGTCGAAGAGCACGGCGGCAAGCTGCAGCTGCGCTCCAACACCGTCCGCCTTCGTCATGGAACGGTTGTCCGCGTTCTGCTGCCTGTTGTTCAGGCCGCGGAAAAGCCCGCCGCTCCGGATGTTCTGGTCAACCCCACGGCCGGAACGGCTTAAACCTCAGTCGCACTACAATCGGTCTATGGCGCTCCAACAGTCTCACCACCAGAAGAATGTCCTCGGCCAGCCTCTTGAAACCTGTGGATGCGAGCCCATGACCGGCTTCTACCGCGACGGCTGTTGCGGCACCGGCCCTGAAGACCTCGGCGTTCATACCGTCTGCTGCGTCGTCACAGCGGACTTTCTCGCCGTCTCCGCCCAACTGGGCAACGATCTCTCCACACCCATGCCACAGTACGGCTTCCCCGGCCTCAAGCCCGGCGACCACTGGTGTGTCTGCGCCGCGCGCTGGCTTCAGGTGCAACGCGCTGGCGCCGCCTGCCCGATCGTTCTTGAAGCAACGCACGAGGCGACCCTCGAGATCGTCCCCTTCGAAGTCCTGCTGCAATACGCCGTGATTCCCGAAACCCTCCATTAGGCGCATCGGTCCGAGTCGCGATGCGACATCAATGCAAAATGTCTGTAAATCGTACTGTTTTTGCACGCTTGGCAGACCCATCTGAGCCAATCCTTTCTTGACATGCCGTTGAAGCCTCGTCATCCTTAAATTCAACGTACAAGTCCATCTCCCTGAAGCGAACTCCTCAAAGTCGCAGCCCACGCTATCCCTAATGCCGAGAGTTTTCTCCCCGCGCCTCTGCTGCCACCACCGCAACCCAGGAGCTTGTGTCCCATGCCATTGAGCCGCTCAAGATCGTTCCGTCTTATCGCCGCCGCCCTCTGCCTCTCCGCCTGTTCCCTTATCCCTGCCGCAGCGCAGACCTCGGGCAACGGCAACATCGGCGGCGCCGTCACCGACACCACGGGTGCCTCGGTCCCCAATGCCACCGTCGTCGTCACCAACACGGACACCGGCATCTCGCGCACCGTGACCACCAACGGAGACGGCCTCTACTCGGCCAGCTTCCTCCTCCCCGGCCACTATGAGGTCGTCGCCAGCGCCCCCTCCTTCGGCAAGGTCGATCACAAGAACCTCACGCTAACCGTCGGCCAGGTTCTCACCGTCAACTCCAGCCTGCCCACGGCCTCAGTCAGTTCGGCCGTCGAAGTCACAGCCGAGACTCCCATCCTCGACCCTCAGAAGGCCGAAGTCTCCCAGACCATCGATGAGCATCTCATCGCGAATCTGCCCGTCGCCTCACGCAACTGGAGCGCCTTCGTTCTCAACACGCCCAACGTCACCCAGGACGGCGGCTCCGGCCTGGTCAGCTTCCACGGCATCAGCGGCCTCTACAACCAGAACTACGTCGACGGCTCGAACAACAACCAGATGCTCTTCTCTGAGGCTCGCGGCCGCGCCTCCGGCGCCCCTTACGTCTACTCCATCGACTCCATCAAGGAGTTCCAGGCCGAAACCTCCAACTACTCCGTCGAGTTCGGCCAGGCCGCCGGCGGTCAGGTCAACGCCATCACCAAGAACGGCACCAACAGCATCCACGGCGACCTGTTCTACTACCTCCGCTATCCGTCGCTGAACGCGCTCGATCCCTACAGCAAGTTCCAGGCGCTGCATAACCATGCGACACCCTTCCTGCTCACCCAGCCCATCCATCAGCAGCAGCAGTTCGGCGGCTCGGTCGGCGGCCCCATCCTAAAGAACCGCCTCTTCTATTTCTTCACCTATGACGGCTTCCGCCGCGTCGGCCGCGCCCTCTACTCCGACACCAACGCCATCTCGCTTACGCCCTCCGGCCCAACCACCAGCACCAGCACCATCACCCCAACCCAATGCCCGGCGACCATCACCGCTACGCAGTGCACCAGCGGCATCACCTTCCTCGAGCAGGTAGCCAACATCGCGACCGGTGACGCTCCTCCTTCCCGCTTCGCCAGGCAGAACCTCTTCTTTCCTCGTCTCGACTTCCACATCAACAGCCGCAACGACGCGTTTATCGACTACAACTTCGTCGACTTCGACTCGACCTACGGCTACAACTCCTCGCCCACCTTCACCAACAGCTCGCCCTCGACCAACGGCCCCACCAGCTATCACGAGCGCTTCCTCGTCGCCGGCCTCACCACCCAACTCGGCAAGGATTCCGTCAATCAGGTGCACTTCCAGTTCGGTCGTGACCTCGAGACAGCCGGAGCCAACGCCGCGGGTCCCAGCGTGGCCATGGGCGCGGTCACCTTCGGCATGCCCAACGCTCTTCCCCGTGTCGCCGAGCCCGACGAGCACCGCATCCAGTTCACCGACGTCTTCTCCACCACCAAAGGCCACCACACCTTCAAATTCGGCGGCGACGTCAACATCATTCACGAGGTCATGATCAACCTCTTCCAGGGCGGCGGTATCTACGGTTATGGCGACGCCAATACACTGTTGAACTTCCAGGACTGGATTCAGGACGCCTTTGCCGGCCAGCCCGGAGACACCGATCCCTACGCCGGCTATCACTACAACACCTTCGTCCAGACCATCGACGTCGTGCACACTACGCCCAGCACCGAGGGCAAGGACGACTTCTGGATGAAGCTGTACGACGGCTTTGCCGAGGACTCCTGGAAGGTCCTGCCCAACCTCACTCTGACCGCCGGCGTCCGCTATGACATTCAGCTCACCCCGCCTCCCGGCAAAGTCAACAACAACTTCCCTCCGCTCTCCACCGAGTACAGTCAGACCATCAAGAACGTCACCGATCGCGTGCAGCCGCGTATCAGCTTCAGCTGGCAGCCGCGTACCGGCACGGTCGTCCGCGGCGGTTATGGTCTCTTCTCGGCACTCAACCAGGGCAGCACCTACTACGCCATGCGCGTGGAGAACGGCGTCGTTCAGATCAACTACAACTACACCGGTTGCGAAAGCCTGGTCGGTGCTCCCACCGCGTCCGATCCTAAGCCGCGCTGCCCAACGGTCCCCGACCCCTCTTCCAGCCTGCAGTACCCCTTCGTTCCTTTCCCGGTCACCGGTCCACCGCTTTCGTCGTCTCTTTATCCCAGCGGCGGAACCGCGCCCACCGTCAATGGTCCGCAAAAAATCGGCTCGCAGAGCTTCCACGGTCTCGACCCCAACTTCGTCCCGCCGCTGTCGCATGAAATGGAGCTTGGCGTGGAGCAGGCGCTCCCCGGCAAGATGTCCCTCTCCGTCGGCTATGTAGGAACGCGCGCCATGCGCCTTCCCGTCTTCCTCGATGCCAACCTCGTCGGCCAGACGCCCCATGGCGAGGCCAGCTATAACGTCGTCAACGCCAGCGGCAACTTCGTCAAGCAGCTCACGGTTCCCGTGTACCTGAAGTCGGACCGCCGCAGCTCGGCCATTACCTCCATCAACACCGGCTTCAGCGTCGCCAATACCTGGTACAACTCGCTCGCCGTCACTGCCCGCCGTCCCTTCGCCAACGGTCTTGAGGTTCTGGCCAACTACACCTGGGCCAAGGCAACTGACGACGGCCAGGTGCAGGGCGCCTTTGGCACCTTCTACGGTGGCGACGTGCCGCTCGATCCCAATAACATCCGCCGCGAGAACGGACCGTCGGACACCGACATCCGCAATCGCTTTACCCTCAGCTTCGTCTACACGCCGCAGCTCTTTGAGAGCAACAAGGTCGTCAAGCATGTCTTCGACGACTTCACCTTCTCAGGCGGCGAGATCGCCTCAGGCGGCCAGCCCATCTCCGCCAGCATGAGCGGCACCGTCTACTCCGGTACTAGCACCAGCTACGGTGCCGACGGCAACATCTACGGCGGCGCCATGAGTTCCAGCTCCGGCGCTCCCACTACCGGACGTCCGCCTCAGATCGGCCGCAACAGCCTCTACGCGCCGGGTTTCAATGGCTTCGACTTCCGTATCGCCCGCAATATCCCGATCCACGAAGGCATCTATATGCAGCTCTCGGCCGAGGCCTTCAACCTGTTTAACCACCTCATCATCACCTCAGTGAATGGCACCTACTCCCAGTTCATCACTCCTGGCGCAACCACCAGCGGGATCAAGTGCAACGCCACCACCACTCCCTCAGGTTCCAACTTCGAGGGCTGCATCTCGCCGTTCGTCACCTCGCCGCTCAACTCCTTCGGTGTGATGTCGGGAACCAACAACGGTCTTTATGGCCCGCGTCAGATGCAGTTCTTCGCCAAGCTGTTCTTCTAACCGCAACCCCACGCAAAAAAAAGATGGCCCGGAGCGCTCCCGGAGAAATCCGAGAACACTCCGGGCCCTCTCTTTTCCCGCACATCAAACCGCCAGCAAACGCTCTCTTGCCTTTACTAACAACTAACCACTCGCTTGACTCACTCGCACTCTTGCTGCCCGCCCTACGTCTGCTGCCCCTGCGGCTGCTTCTCCGACGCATCCGACAGCGTCACCTTCACATTGAGCTCCCGCTGCCCGCGAACCACCGTCACCGTCACCGTATCGCCCGCATGGTGTTCGTTCAGGGCATTTGACAGATCCTGCCCGGTCGTAATGTTTTGCCCATCGATCCTGACGATCAGGTCGCCGCCCAGCACAATCGGCGTGAATCCCATGTAGGCCCTCTGTGTTCCGCCCTTCAGGCCCGCGCGCTCCGCCGCTCCGCCCGGCAACACTCGCTCGATCAGCACGCCATAGTCCGCGGACAGTCCTATCTGCTGGGCCAGGTCCGGCCCGATCGGCAGCGTCACCACATCCAGCGAAGGCCGCCGCACCCTGCCATATCGCGCAAAATCATCCAGCACCGTCTTCGCCGTCGCAATCGGAATCGCGAATCCAATCCCCGCCGACTGGTCCGCCCCTCCATTCGGGTTCGACGCAATCATCGTCGTAATCCCGATCACCTCGCCGTGCGAGTTCAGCAGCGGCCCGCCCGAGTTCCCCGGATTCACCGACGCATCCGTCTGGATCGCATTTTCGATCTTCATCCCCGTCGGCAGTTGCACCGACCGCAAAGCCGAGATCATTCCCCGCGTCATCGTTCCCTGAAATCCAAACGGGTTGCCGATCGCATACACCCGTTGCCCCACCAGCAGATTATTCGTGCTCGCCAGTGTCGCCGGCGTCAGGTTCGGCACATCCTTGATCTGCAACAGCGCAATGTCGTGCGCACGGTCCGTCAGTAGCACCGTCGCCGTGTAATTTTTCCTGTTCCACAGCGTCACCTCCACCGACTGCGCACCTTCCACCACATGGTTGTTGGTCAGAATGTGCCCCTCCCGGTCCAGAATGAACCCTGATCCCTGCCCCTGCTGCGGCACCGGCTGATAGAAAAAGTCATACGCCATCTTGGTCGACGTAATGTTCACCACCGACGGCAGCGCCTTCTTGTAGACCCCGATATTCTGCTCTTCCTCAGGGTCCAGCGCCGAATCGGCCCTGGCCTCCGTCATCGTGAAATTGCCCAACGGCCCGCGCACATTCGTGTCCGCCGTCGTAGGCAGATTGCCATGCATCAACCCGGCCAACGCGCCCGTCGGCAGAAAATGAGTGGACAGAAGATAGAAGCCGCCCAGGATCACCAGAACCAGCACTACAGAACGCAATTTCATCGCAGAAAACCTTTACGGACAGGAAAAAAATCGTCCTCCCTACAATTTTAGAACTATGAATTGATTTGTCATCCCGGGAGCCCCGCAAGTCACCCTCGACCGCCTCGTTTCATGCGCCGAATGTACAGTTCCGCTCCGGTACTATTGTGTATCGTACCGACTGTACAAGGAGTGACTTCTGCGTATACCTTCGATACAGCTTCACATAACCTTACTCCCCCTGCACGGTCTCCCAGAGGACCGGTCCGCTTACATTTTCTAACTCCCCTTTGGCCTGGTGGATCGATGCCGTCTCTGAGCCGCGTTCTCGGCACGCCCATCATTCTTCTGTTCGGAGTGTTCGGCGCCGTCCGCGCGCAGGTCCCGTCAGCCCCAGCCTTATTCTCCGGCACAGTCGACGACCCCTCCGGCGCCCGCATCCCCCACGCCTCCCTGCACATCCATAGCGACTCGTTCGACCAGAACGCTGCCACAAACTCCACCGGCGCCTTCAGCCTCACGCTCCCCCCCGGTACCTACACCCTCACCGTCGACGCACCCGGTTTTCGCACCCTCACCCGCGATTCCATCGTGCTCGGCCCGTCCGATCACCAGAACCTCACTCTGCGTCTCGCCATCGCGGCCCGCCCCGAGGAGGTCAGCGTCGGCCGCTCGTCCCCCAGCACCAACCC
>Ga0208357_1001931_pt1 | contig 14406 bp, 13 predicted proteins | sample NGESurdeep092012_6_FD_184487 | JGI IMG/M metagenome (GOLD analysis project Ga0208357, IMG submission 184487) | Arctic peat soil microbial communities from Barrow, Alaska - NGEE Surface sample F52-2 deep-092012 (SPAdes) | ecosystem: Environmental > Terrestrial > Soil > Wetlands > Peat ... | reverse complement strand
GGTGGCTTGGCACCCAGCGCGCTGGCCAGCACCGGCAGCCACTCCCGCACCGGCGCGGGCTCGTCGTCGACAATGTTGTAGATACCCGGCTGACCGTGGTCGATCGCGACGACGGTCGCGGCAGCGGCGTCGTCGATGTGGACTTGGGACCAGACGCCACCACCGTCGCCGACGACAGGGAACTGACGCTTGCGGATCGGCGCAGCCATCTGTGCATCCGGAGCCCGGCTGATCGCGGTCCCCGGACCGTAGAAACCGCCATAGCGCAACACGAGACCCTCGCCCCACTCGATCCTCGGCACCGCCTGCTCCACATGGAGAATGCCTACCAGCGGAACCCGCAGCGCGGCCGGCGGGTCTATAGCGTTCCGGGCATGGTCATGGAACAGGCGATGTACCGGCGGTCGGCCGAGCTGACCATCTCGCCTTCCAGCACGACCTGCGTCGGCCGGCCCAGCAGCCCGCCCGGCCCAGTCAGCGACAGGCCCCCGCCTGGGCACGATGTGCCAGGCAAGCCCGGAATCGGTCGCTGACGGCATGCCTGGGCTCAGGCCCCGCCTAGGTGCCCGGCGGTACCCTTGGTGGGTGAACGACGTCGTACTGACCTTGGACGGCTTGCGCCGCCGCCGCGCGGAGATCCTCCGTGTCGCGCGGAAACGCCGAGCACATCGAATCGCAGTATTCGGCTCGGTCGCCAGGGGCGAGGCTCGCGCCGACAGCGATCTGGATCTCCTTGTGGACTTCGAGGCAGGCGCGTCGCTTCTTGATCACGTCGGCCTGTTCCAGGATCTTGAAGAGCTTCTGGGCGTCGGGGTTGATGTCGTCGCGCGGAGCGCGCTGAAGCCTCGGGATGAGCACATTCGCGCCGAGGCCGTAGAACTGTGAGCAGGGCAACGGACGACCTTCTGGCCGATCTGGCTGAGGCCGCTGATGCGGCCGCCGAGCTTGTCCGATCCGGCAAGGAGCGCTGGGACGCCGAGCGGCCGCTGCGCCTGGCGGGTGAGGCTGTCATCAGCCGCTTGGGCGACATTGCCAGCAAGCTTCCCGACGAAGTCATCAAGGCGACGCCTGAGATTCCTTGGCGGGAAGTCAGGGGCATGAGGATCATCGCCGCGCATGCCTATCATCGCATCGACTACGACGAGGTCTGGGTCACGTTGCGCGACGATGTTCCTCTCTTGGATGAGGCGGTCAGGCGCTGGCGCCAGACCCAGGCTTAACCGGCCGGATCCCTGACAGATGCGTCAGTCCAGCTCACCGGCGCAGCACTCGCATGAACCGCCCGCCGCCCGGGCGTGCTCGCGCTGGGCCATGGCCAGTCCGTCTCACCAGCCGCATCCCATCCGGCCCGCATCGCCTGTCCGTTCTCGGATGGCGCCCGGCTATTTCCCTATTGGGGACCCCGACGGAGGCGTTCGTCGCGCTGGGGGTTGTCCAGCTCAAGAGCTACCGGGCGGCGCGATTTGGGGATTGCGACAGTCATGGAAGTGGCTCAGGATGTGACCGAAACTGTCTGATGGTGATTGCCGGACCGGGCCGGGGGCGGTGACTTCGCTGGTCAGGGTCTGCGGTGCGGCGTTAGCATGATCGTCGCGGCCAACAAGCGCGAAGATCTTTTAAGTGACCTCTCGCCTTTGGCGTTCTTAGTTCTCCGTGACCTGGGTTTTCGCTGGTAGCTACAGCGTCAGGGCCCGGTCGCCTTACAAGCGAGGGGTCGCAGGTTCGAAACCTGCTGCGCCCACCTTATGGTCATAGATATTTTTAGGTTATTTGTTCGAGTATAATGACGAGTGATGGCTGGCGGTCAGGGTGAGGGCTGTCAGGCGCGTCTTTACGTGTTCGCCCAGGTCAGAGGCTAGTCTCGCAGAGGGTCCTTGTTCTGCGGCGGCCCGGAATTCAGCTCCCATTTGCGCTCCCATGTCAGCGCATGCGGTTAGTGCTGGCGGTGAGCTGTGAGCCGGATGATTGCGAGTCCAGGGGCCGCCCGGCGCGATGTCTCGGGAGTCGTGGGGTGCGCTTGCCGGGCAACGACTGGGCACGCGGAGTTGAGCTGCGCCGCGGTTGCTGAGCCTGCGCCGGGAAGTGCGTGAGCCTCAGCGCGCCGAGCCTGCGCCTGCCGGCCTCGCGCCTGAGTCTGGCTCGATTTGGCCGGCTCAGCCGTGCTGACCCAGGTAACACAGGCGCTGCAGGAAGACGCTGCCGACGTGCAGGAAGTCGCAGCCACGATTCCCGCGACCTGGGCGGTGAGGAACTACCGCCAGGTCGGTGACGTCCGGCGCGGTGCGGGCCTGAGGCCGGCGGCAGCCAGGATCTGGCGGATGAAGCCCTCGCGGATGTGGTGGCCGAGGCCGACGATCTCGCCTTGGATGCGGTGGTAGCAGCGCGGGTTCTGCCGGGCCAGTTGCTCGACGAGCTTGCGGACGTCGTCGGGAATGGGCGGGCGTCCAGCGGGGCTGGGGCGGGTCCATCTTCGCTTGATCTGGCGCTCTTGCCAGGCAAGCGGGTGCCCTCGGTCACGAGCCGAATGCGGTCCGACCGGCAGCACCATCTGCGCCCGCCGCCATGAGGTCACCACTGACCCGCTGCCCCGACGCACAATCCGCGGCGGCCACCGGCCCTCATCATCGTTCTCGCGCACCCGCAGCCGTACTGCCACCGGCCCAGCGTCCGAGGATCAGCACCCGCAGGCGAAGCACCCAGCCGGTCAAGCACACCCGCGGGGGCAAACGTGACCTGCTGCGACACTAGCCCCTCACTCTGAGCGCGATCCTGACATGATCGGTCACGACCGGGAGGCGAGCCGTGACGGGCTTTGAGGCAGTGTGGCAGCGGGTCGTTGCGCTGGAGGGGGCAGACGTTCTTCCAGAAGACCGGGAAGCCGTTCCGTTACCACGTCCCCGGTAACAGCGTGATTCCCAGCACGACCAGGCGGCATCTGGCACGTTCCCAGTTCGAGCGCTCCTATGAGCGGGCCCGCTGCGCGGTCCCGGGCAGCTGCAGGACCTGCAGGGGCCGTCCTACCTGTTCGCCATCCTGACCGACGCGCGGGTCACCGGGGACGGATCCGTCTCGTCCCGGCCGGGTGCGCTGCCCCGACGCGGCGGGCGGGAGGCCAGGCAAGCATCAGGCGGTCCCGAGCCGCCAGCACTGCCGGTGTTCCCGGCACTCCAGCGGGCGCTGCCCCGGGCCCGGCGCGGCAGGTGCCGGGAGGCATCCTTGAGGTGGCCGACCCGAGCCGATGCCTGCTGGTGATTCCCTGCTCCGCGCAGAAGGCCACCGGCGGGCAACCGCCCGGCCCTGCTGCCGGGCAGGACTGGCCGCCGGGGCTCGCCCCCGCTGAGAAGTACGGGACAACGTTCCACGCGGCCGAGAATACGCCGGTCACCGCTCCGACTGCCGCCACGGTGAACGTCGGCTCGGCGTCCTTCCACGCCTCCCGCCGCGACAGGCCCAGCACAGACGCGACCCAGGTGAGGAAGATCAGCTTCAGGCCCACAAGCCGAAGATCATCGCACGTCAGCCCGAACCAATCTTGCCCGCCTGGCACCGTTCGCGTGACCGAGCCGACGGTGTCCGCAAACCATCTGCCCAGGTGGCGCGAGTTTTCGGCACCCACAGGGCCAGTTCGCGGAGGCAGAGGTTCACCGTCTTCACGTTCTGGGCCGCAGCCGTCATCGCGGTTTTGCGGTCCCTCGACGGCCACTGCAGCGCTTGGGCCTTCTCCACATTGGCCACGTACGCCGAGAGAACGGCAGGTCCCCGCGGTGGTCAATGGCATCGAAGTCTGGTGAGCCTCACCGACAGCGAGCCGTTCTCCTGACCGCAGGGAGGACGACGCGAAAGCCGGCCAGCAAGGCTGCGAGGGCAGCCCGGCTAGCGGGCCTTCAGCGGTCTAACCTGCAGCGGCGCTAAGCCGCGGGCTGCCGGTCACGGTGAAGGTGAGACCTATTTTTTTTGTGGTGCGACCTGTCGGCCGCGCGAGTTTCACCAGGTCATTATGTTTCTTGCGCGGCGCCACCCGCGCCTGAGCGCCAGGCCGAACCGCTCCCTGTGTGCGGGTTCCTGCGCGCTTCTTTGACGTTGGCCAGGCCGCTGCCGTGGTCGCCGCCCACATCAGCAGGCCCCCGAGCAGGAGCAGCGCGGGGCTGGCATGCAGCCCGATCGGCGCCAGCGCTATCAGAATCGACCCTAGCCCAGCCGCCATCCCTGCGGCACAGGCAATTAGCCTCTCGCGCCAATAGGGGCTTTTTTGGGACAACCTGGTCCGTTTCTAGGTCGGAACCGAGATCAACAACAGAATGATAGCGCCTTGGAAAGGCCTGGCGGTGGAATACGCGAGGAAGTTTCCCACGGCCTGGCTCCGCTCGGCTTCTGCCTACATCCCGGGTTCTGCCTCTAGCCGTGCGAGAGCATGGTTCTCGTCCGTCATGGCGGCGCGGAGCTCGGCCTCGGCTGCCGCTATGACCTCCGGGCCGGGACGGGGTCACCCAGCAAGCCCGCAACCTGCTCATGAACCTGGAGGGTCATGCTGCCAGCTTTAAGTTCTTGATCCGGGACCGCGACGCCAAGTTCACTGAGACGTTTCGACGCGGTGTTCAGCGCGATGGGCGTGCGGATTATCAAGAGCCCGGTCATGGCGCCCCGGGCGAACGCCATTGCCGAACGCTGGATCGCCGGCGCCCGGCGCGAGTGCCTGGACCGGATGCTAATCATCGGCGGACGGCACCTGCGGCTGGTCCTTGATGAATACGTCGATCACTATAACGCGCACCGGCCGCACCGGACGCTGCAGCGGAACCCGCCCGCCGGACGTCCGCATCCACCCGCTCTAGGCGCGAACATCCGGGTACTGCGGCGGGATCGGGCTCGGCGGCCTGATCCGAGAATATGCCCAGGGGCACTGTTGCATTAAGCGATCCCATGATCATCCGACAGGAGAATCTCTCGTCTGCGCACGATCCGTGACCCTTTACCCGCGATCAGCCACCTCTTGTGGCCGCGTGACGGTCGCAGAGTGAACGTCGGCAGCAAAATTTACGGCGCTATGATCACGTAGCCACTTAATGCAACAGTGCCGGCGCGCGCCCGCGGGGCCAACGCCGTCATCGCCATGCGCTTCGACTGCAGTGAGATCGGCGACATCATGTCCGAAGTAGCCGGCCCCCGGATAGCCGGTCCGGCCAGCCCTGAGGACGCCATCCGCGGACCGGCCGCGCGCTATTCCGAAATAGACGTTCGTTTTTTCGTCTTTCATTGGCCTTCCAGCGAGGCTAACCGCACGACGCCTGATCGTGGGCCTGGGCTCGGGTCAGGAAACGTTGAGGGTGAAGTTCTGGGTGACTGTCTCGGAGGAGTTCCTGGCGGTGATGGTTACTGGGTAGCTGCCGCTGGTCCCGGCCTTCGGCGTGCCGCTGAAGGCGGCGGTGGCTGACGTGAAGGTGATGCCTTTGGCCAGCTTCCCGGTCTCGGTGATCTTGGCGGCGGGGAAGCCGGTCGCGGTGAACTGGAAGGAGAACGCCGACCCGGTGACGGCGCTGGCGGTGTCGGCGCTGGTGATGGCAGGAGGCTGGCCGACCGTCAGGATGCGGGACTGGCTGGCGGTGCCGGAGGCGTTGGCGGCGGTCACGGTGATGGGGTAGCTGCCGCCGCTGCCGGGCAGCGGGATCCCGGCGATGGCGGCGGTCCCGTCCGGGTTGCTGGTGAAGCTCAGCCCGGCCGGCAGGGACCCGGACTCGGTGAGAGCGGGCGCGGGGTATCCGGTGGCCGTGATGGCGAGGCTCAGGGTGACGCCGACCTCGGCCGCAGCTTCCGGGATCTTCCTCAGTCCAGGGGCCCGCGTGACGGTGAGGGTAAAGGCCTGGGTGGCGGTTGCGGTCTTGTTCCTGGCGGTGAGGGTCACCGGGTACGCCCCGGACGCTGAGTGCGCGGGAGTTCCCGAGATCGAGGCGGTGCCGCCGCCCAGGTACTTGAAGCTGACCCCGGAGGGCAGCGTCCCCTTCTTGCTGATTACAGCTGGCGGCGAGCCGGTCGTGGTCACGCGGAAGCTGAATGCCCCGCCGAACGCCACCGTGTCCGCTGCATCGCTGGTGAAGGCGAGCATGGTGCCCGGGGTGACGGTGGCGGGCGCGCTGGCGCCGGAATCGCCGGCAGTTGTGTGCGCGATAACTGTGATGTGGTAGCTGGTGCCGTTGACCAGGCCGGTAATCGTGCACGTGGTCGGGCCGCTGGTGGAGCAGGCCGCGCCGCCGGGAGCCGCCGTGGCGGTATAACCGGTCAGGGTGCTGCCGTCCAGGCTGCCCGGAGCCGTCCAGGACACCGTGGCGGTGGTATCGCCAGCGGTCGTGGTGACCTCCGCGGGCGCCGCGGGGCCGGCCAGTACTGGCACGTTACTCTCGGCTGTCGCGTCGTTGCCAAGATCACCGTACTGGCCGTCGCCCCAGCAGTAGGCGGCGCCGGCGGTATCCAGCGCGCACGTGTGATACCAGCCGGCCGTGATCTGGGTCAGGGCCTTGCCGGCCAGCACGCCGCTGGCGTCCACCGCCACCGGGACGCTGGAGCTGGTGGTAGTGCCGTCGCCCAGCGGGCCGTAGATGTTCCAGCCCCAGCAGTAGGACGTCCCGGCGCTGTCAAGCGCGCAGGTGTACGGGGCGCCCCCGGTGATGCGCGTGATCGTCTTGCCGGCCAGCACGCCGCCGGTGTCGACGGCGACCGGGACGCTGGAATTAATGCCTGACCCGCCGCTGCCGTCGCCGAGCTGCCCGAAGCCGTCGGAACCCCAGCAGTAAACGGCGCCGGCGGTGTCCAGCGCGCACACGTGATACTGGCCCGTGGCCGTGATCTGGGTGAGCCTCTTGCCGGCCAGCACGCCGCCGGTGCCCACGGCCACCGGGACGCTGGATGAGTCGCTGACGGAGCCGTCGCCGAGCTCGCCGAAGGAATTGCCGCCCCAGCAGTAGGCGCGACCGCCGGCGTCCAGCGCGCAGGCTGCGAACTCGCCGACGCTGATCTGGACCAGGGTCTTGTTGGCCAGCGCGCCGCTGGTGTCCACGGCCACCGGGACGCTGGAGCTGACCGAAGTGCTGCCGTCGCCGAGCTCGCCGTAGTAAGTATTACTGCCCCAGCAGTAGGCCGCGCCTGTGGTGGCTATCGCGCACGTGACGCCGCCGCTGGTGCTGATCTGGGTCAGGGTCTTGCCGGCCAGCACGCCGCTGGCGTCTACCGCCACCGGGACGGCGGAGTCCGCGGTCGTTCCGTCGCCCAGCTGCCCGTTCTGGTTCCAGCCCCAGCAGTAGGCCATGCCGCCCTCGATCGCGCACGCGGAATCGCCGCCAGCCGACACCGACGACACCCCGCCCGATACCGGCAAGGCCGACCGTGATGCCGCAAGCGCTAACCACGGCGCGGGGCCGGCCATGCCCAGGCCGACAGCGAGCGAGACAAGCGCACCGCACGCTACCCGCCGGCGCAGGACCGACCACTCCGGCATTGCCGTCCACGCTGACATGGCTGCCCTTCTTCCGCCCGGCTTCACGCGAATTCCATCCAGCATGTTATTACGCTTAGTAAATTCTAGATAACAGAGTGGAGTTGCGGCGAGCCTGACAAGATCATGGCAGGCAACCCGAATGCGCACCGTATGCGCAACTGACGGCATCCCTGACGGACGGTTGAGATATGCGGGTATCGGAGCGGATTATGACAGTCGCCAAGATCTTCAAATCAGCGATCCGAGTTGCTCCAGGGGGGTAACGGCGGCGGCTGCGGGAGGCAGAAATGGGTGTCATCGGGTTCGTGCAACGGCGGGACATCGCCCGGAACGCGCGCGACACAGCCAGCCTGACAGCAGGCGATACCTCGCTCCTAACGAGCAGCAGAACCGTCGGGCAACGGACCACCGAGGCCACCGCAGGCTACCGTCGACCGGGCCGTAAGGCGCCGCTGCAAGCGCGCCGGAATGACCGCTGAGCAGATCGAGGCATTCCTCCGCCTGAGCGCACCCGAGCGCATCTGTCTGGACACAGACCCACCCGGAGTACAAGACAGGTTACGAGCGATAGCCGTCGGTGCCCTGGGGAACAGGCAGTCGCCGTGTCCGTGCCCATCCACTTCCGGCACCTCAGCAACCGCGTTGATCGGCCCAGCCCGGCCGTCGTGCCGAGTCTGTCCTGCAGCGGCATGACAGAGCGTTGCGGGCCTGCTGGGCAGTCCATGCGCCGGTCGGATGCAGGGTAACTCCGAGGATGCGGATGCGCCTGCTGGCGTGCTCGATCACGGCCGGGACGTAAGCCCGGGTGCCGTTGAGCAGGTCGACGGTGAAGAAGTCGCTCGCCAGGATCGCCTCGGCCTGCGAGCGCAGGAACTGGGGCCAGGCTGGCCCGGTTCGCCGCGGCGCGGGGCCGATTCCGGCCTTCTTCAGGATCTCCCCAGACCGTCGACGCCGCTACCTTCACTCCCAGGCAGGCCAGCTCCCCGTGGATCCGGCGGTAACCCCCATCAGGGGTTCTCGCGACCAGCCTGAGGACCAGGGCCCTGATGTTCTGGCGGGTCGCTGGCTGGCCGGTCTTGCCGCGCCTGGACAGCGCCGCCCAGCGGCGGCGGACGATGTCGCGGTGCCAGCGCAGGATCGTGTCCGGTGTGACCAGAAGCCGCAGCCTCTGCCGGCGGGCTCTGGGTATCACGCTGACCAGGGCCGCGAGCAGGGCCCGGTCCGCCCAGTTGAGCCTCGGCCGACACAACTGGTGGCGCTGCAGGATGCGAGCTGGTGGCGCAGGATCAGGATCTCGGCGGTCTTCCACGTCTCCTGACGGCGGGACAGTCGCAGCCATGGGGCCACCTGCGTGATCAGGAGGAAGACGAAGCGCTGGCACATGATCGCTGATCATCACGCCCGGAGCAGTGAGCGGGCGACTCTGCTGGTCAGAGCTGTGGATGGGGTTCTCGGCACGCATAGGTGCCGACGAGCCTGTCGATGCCGGAAACGCTGCTCTCGCACGTCCGAATGTGAGCAATGCTGGCCGACGGGGCCGGGCGCCGGAGCCGCGGGTTCTGTCGCGGATCGCTTCTGGAGTGCTGTAGAGGGGCAGGCGTTCGGGAACATCCTGACGAAGCGCCCGGGAGAGTCCCATTCTGGAGAGACTTCTGTCCGTCTGGATTGCCAGCCTTGTTGAGGACGCCAATGCGCTGTGAGGATCTGACCGAGCCGGAGCTCCTGGTGTGGAACGCGTTTCCCAGCGGCTCGCAGGTGGACTTGCGTTCCGGGGATCCTGCAGCGGATGATCCGGCCCGCGGCGGATCCTGGCGGAACGGTCGTACCGTCCGCAGTGCGGTCATCCGGACGATTCTTCTCGGAGCCTGTGAGCCGGAGCCGGGAACGGTGGCGGCCCTACGGATCGTTGGTGCGCGTATCTCCGGGTGCCTTGACCTTGTTCATGCTGACGTGCGTTTCCCGGTGCACCTTGAGGACTGCTGGTTTGAGGCCTCACCCGACCTGCGGTGGGCCGTGACTAGGTACCTTGACCTGGGCGGTTCGCACCTCCCCGGGCTTATGGCAGACGACCTGCGAGTCGATGGCCAGCTGGTGCTCACTGGATGCCGGATGGGCGCGGTGAATGCGCCGTCGGCGGAGGGCAGCCCGATCGGCGCACCGCCTTCCTCGCACGCGCCTGGCCGCGCGATGTCGGCGGCCGGGATCACCGTTAGCAGCGGCGTTTTCATGGACGGCGGCTTCACGGCGAATGGCGAGATACGCCTGCTCGCCGGGCATATCGGCGGCGTCTTGGACCTCGGCAGCGCTCAGCTGCACAACCATGGCGGCGTAGCGCTGCTGGCGGCGCGCCTCACTGTGGACGGCCCTGTGTTCTGCCGGGATGGCTTCAGCGCTGACGGTGAGGTGGTCTTGCGCCGGACACATATCACCGGCTTCCTTGAGCTGTCCGGTGCCCGGCTGTCGAACCCCGGCGGCCGGGCCTTCTCCGCGCCAGTACTCACAGTGGACTCGGGCATGTTCTGCCGGGATGGCGCGCATTTCAGCGGCGAGGTCGTCCTCATCGACGCTCACATCTCGGGCAGCCTTGAACTGTCTGGCGCCCGGCTGCACAATCCGGGCGGGACGGCACTGTCCGCGTCCCGGCTCACGATCGACGGCCCACTGTTCTTCCGAGACGGCTTCACCGCAGACGGCGAGGTAGTGCTTCGCCGGGCACACATCACCAGCTTCCTCGACCTCTCGGGCGCACGCCTGTCCAACCCGGGCGGACATGCTCTCTTCGCACCAGGCATAACTGTCGAGGGAGGAGTGACCCTCCGCGATGACACGCTCCTAGAAGGCCAGGTTTCGCTTCAGGACGCGCACATCACCGGAGACCTCGACCTCACAGGTGCCCGCTTCAGCAGCCAGCAGAACAACGCCCTGAACTGTGCTCACTTGACCGCAGGACAGCTGACCATGCCCCAGCTCCCGGTGGACGGGACCGTAGACCTCAGCCACGCCAGGCTCGGCACGCTCACCGCGCCCCTGGACAGCAGTCCCGGCGGGGTACAGGTCAGCGAACTCACCTACGAAACGCTCGCGCCGATGCTTCCCGCCAGCAAGAGGATCCAGTGGATCACCAGCGCCCAGCCTGCTTATCTGCCGCAGCCCTACGAGGAACTGGCTGCCAGCTACCGCCGGCTGGGCCATGACGCCGACGCCCGCACCGTTCTGCTCGCCAAACAGCGCCGCCGCCACGAGTCCCTCGCCCTGCCGCTCAGGCTCTGGGGACATCTCCAAGACATCACAATCGGGTACGGATACCGGGCCGGACGGGCCGGGCTATGGCTGGCCGCTCTCACCGCTGCAGGGACTATCGCCTTCGGGCTGCACCACCCCGCCCCTGCCCGGAACGGCACCCACCTCGAATTCAATCCATTTTTTTACACTCTCGACCTATTGCTACCCGTAATCAGCTACGGCCAGCAATCAGCGTTCGCGCCCACCGGGGCCTACCAATGGCTTAGTTATGCACTCATCACCGCAGGCTGGATCCTCGCCACCACCATCATCACCGGGATAAGTCGTGCCCTTTACCGCAGCTAACTACTGCTGCGGCCCATCCGATGCCGCCGCTGAGCATGCAGATCATCCAGTTCTGCGCACCCCAACCAGCCGCGTCGGCCAGTAGGACCGTCGCTCAATCAGGGGGATATCTGCGCCGGCGTCGTCTTCAGATCCGGCTGTCGGACAGTGCCGGTAATCTCATGGATAACGGAGTCGCCCGGGACTGGGCCGGGCGACTCCGTTTCTTCTGGCTAGCTCGGCGGCTCTTCCGGCAGAACGAGCTGCGACGGCAGTGTTGTGTTGGCCGATCACAGCGGGCGGGAGACTGGTCGGGTGACGTTATCGGGAAGATCCTCAGTGTTCGCCGGCTTCCGGTTCCCGCGGGAGGTGATCGCGGTCGCGGTCCGCTGGTACCTGCGCTAGGGCCTGTCCTACCGGGATGTCGAGGAGCTGCTGGCCGAGCGCGGCGTCTCCGTGGACCACGTCACCGTCTACCGGTGGGTCCAGCGGTTCACCCCCGAGTTCATCGAGGCGGCGCGGTTCTCCCGGCATGCGCCCGGTGACCGGTGGTTCGCCGATGAGACATAATGGGCGAGCCGGGGATGCTCCTGGTGGTCCTGAGGGTGGTTGGCAGGAGCCCCTGAGATGAGACTGGCCCGGGCCGGGTGCAGGGTGGCGGTGAGCCGCTGGCAGGTGGCCACTCCCATGATGGACACGGCCGTGGAGGCCTGAACGTAGACGGTGGTCCTGCCAGTTACCCGGGTTCGTGATCGGCTAGTGAGATGCCGCGCCTCGAGCGCTTCCATTAGGTCGCCTGCACGGCCCGCGGGCTTACCGGCCGAAGCGAGCAAGGGAGAGCAGCCATCAGCATTACATGTGGCATTGACTGGGCCGAAGCACATCACGACGTCGCGATCCTCGACGGCGACGGCACGATTATCGGCCGTCGCAGGATCAGCACCGGGCTGGCGGGTTTCGGGGAGCTGATGGGGCTACTCGCCGAGCACGCCGACGATCCCGCCTCGGTGCCGGTGGCGATCGAGACCGACAAGAACCTGATCGTGACAGCACTGCAGGCCGCGGGCCTGACCGTCTTCGCGATCAACCCGCGCGCGGTCGCCCGGTATCGCGAGCGTCACGGCCAGTCGGGAAAGAAGTCCGATCCCGGTGACGCTGCGGTGCTGGCAGGTGTCCTGCGCACCGACGCCCGCCAGCACCGTCCGCTGCCGGCGATCAGCCACGGCGGGCAGGCGGTAAAGGCCCTGGCCCGCCAGCACCAGGAGGCGATCTGGGCCGAGCACCAGGCCATCAGCCGCCTGCGATCGGTACTGCTGGAGTTCTATCCCCAGGCGATCTGCGCGTTCCCGCAGCTCAAGCAGAAAGCCGCGCTGACTGTCCTGGCCGCCGCGCCCACACCCGGACTCGGGATGAAGCTGACCGCACGGAAAATCGTTGCCTTGCTGCACCGGTGCGGGCGTCGCAACGACAGCACGCTCGTTGAGCAGATCCTGGCCGATCTGAAGACGCCCGCCCTGCGCCAGCCCGGTCCGGTCGAGACTGCGCTGGGCCACGCCGTCACCGGGCTTATCGCCATCATCGTGGCCATGCAGGCCGCTGTCGCTCAGCTGCAGCAGGCCCTGTCCGAGGAGTTTAATCAGCACCCGCTCATGCCCGTGCTGCGCTCCGCGCCCGGCCTCGGGCCAGTCCTCGCCGCCCGGATCCTCGCCGAAGCCGGTGATGACCCAGCCCGTTTCACCACCGCGGCGGGGCTGCGCGCCTACGCCGGCACCGCACCTGTCACCCGGGCCTCCGGCCGGTCCCGGCGCGTCACCGCCAGGCATGTGCGCAGCAAGCGCCTGGCCGATGCATGCCACTGGTGGGCGTTCGCCGCGCTGACCAGGTCACCCGGCGCACGCGCCCATTACGACCGCCGTCGTGCCATCGGCGACCACCACAACGCCGCTCTGCGCAACCTCGCCAACAAGCTCCTCGGCCGCCTCTGGTGGTGCCTGCAGAACAACCAGCTCTGGGATGACGCCACCGCCTGGAACCTCCCCGCCGACACACCCCTGCCCGTCGCCGCTTGACACCTGACTCGCGTGGGATGTCTACGTCAAGATCGCCGGCCGGTGGACCTACCTCTACCGGGCAATCGACCAGCACGGCCAGGTCACCGACGTGCTGCTATCCGAACGGCGTGACCTGGCCGCGGCCCGGCGGTTCTTCACCCGCGCGCCGCGCGCTGGGACGGTCCCGGCGGAGGTCACCACTGACCGGGCCCCGGCCTATCGGCGGGCCTGGACGAGCTGATCCCCTCAGCCCTGCACACCGTCGAGCGGTACGCGAACAACCCGGTCGAAGCAGACCATGGCCGGCTGAAAGCGCGGCTGCGGCCGATGAGCGGCCTGAAACGCCGCCGGTCCGCGCGGATCCTGGCTGCCGGTCGCGCGTTCGTGCAGAATCTTCGTCGCGGCCACTATGACCTCGCCGCCGACGTCCGCGCCCGCCACCGGATCCGCACAGCATTCGACCAGCTCGCGGTGACTATCTGACAGCCGATGATTCTCATCAGCGCACCCTGTTCATGCGCACCGATCGGCCAACGCAACACTGCCCCAAGTACATGATCGAGCGGGCGGAACGGGAAGGACTGCTGCGGCCGGGTGACACCATCGTGGAGGCAAGCAGCGGCAATACCGGAAACGCAATGAGCATGGTCGCTGCCGTCAAGGGCTACCGGATGCTCGTCGTAATGCCGGACGGGATGAGCGGCGAGCGGCTGGCGATCTCGCGGGCCTTCGGCGCGCAGGTGATGACACTCGGCGACTTTCATGTCAATGACGCACTGGCCAAAGTCCGGCAACTGGGCCGCAAGCCGGGCTACTTCGCGCCGCAGCAATTCGATTCGGAGCGGAACGTTGAGGAGAACCGCACCTGGCTCGGCCCGGAGAGACGCTGGCCCAGCTGCCGGATGGCGTAGTCCCGGACGCCGTGGTCGGCGGGGTCGACACCGGGGGCACGATCGTCGGCGTGGGTCAGTGCTTCCGTGACCGCAACCCGCCCTGCCGGGTGGTCGTCGTCGAGCCGAACGAGTCATGCATCCTGATGTGCGGCGAGGTCGGCAGGCACCTGATCGAGAGCATCGCTGACGGCTTCGTCCTCGGCATTTTCGCCAGGTACCGGCACATCGTCGATGAGATAGTGGCGGTGGACAGCGACGCGGCGATCTGCGAGATGCGCCGCCTGGCCCGCGAGTTCGGGCTGTTCGTGGGTCCGAGTTCCGGTGCGCACCTCGCCGCCGCCCGCGAGCTCCGTGCACGGTACCCGGGCCTTCGGCACGTCGTCACGTTCTTCTGCGACGAGGGGGAGAA
>Ga0208357_1001930_pt1 | contig 14421 bp, 13 predicted proteins | sample NGESurdeep092012_6_FD_184487 | JGI IMG/M metagenome (GOLD analysis project Ga0208357, IMG submission 184487) | Arctic peat soil microbial communities from Barrow, Alaska - NGEE Surface sample F52-2 deep-092012 (SPAdes) | ecosystem: Environmental > Terrestrial > Soil > Wetlands > Peat ... | reverse complement strand
CGCCGCAGCCGCGCGCGCGGAACGCCCACCACCCCTACAGACACAGACGATGGTCTGATCTGAGGGAATCTCGCCGTAACGAGCCTCGAGATCACCAAGCGGTATGTGATGTGCCTCGGGGGCGTGACCCGCCTCCCACTCATCTGGCTCGCGGACGTCGAGGAGGTACGCACCACCAGCGATCAACGACGCTGCTTCTTCTGGATCGACCTCTTCGAGTTCGTCACCTTGCTCCGACATCTCGTGCCCCTTTGCTCGTGTCGAAGATACCGCTTCGATCAAAGCGGTAGCCAGTGCGACGTCTGCCTCGCCGTCGAGCATCATGGAGGCATGCCGAGCCAGCCCTCGCCGCGCCAGGTGAGCAAGCACGGATCGTCGCGTGCCTCGCTCGCCTCGAGCTTCGTTCGGCACAGCGCGTCACTCTCGCGCCGCTTGCACCTTGGCTCAGGATCGACGGTCGGCGGTCGCGTCGGGCTTGTGGTCGATCCGGATCTGCTCGTACACCTGAGCACCGGAAAGCGCGTCCTGCTCGTGAGCGGAACGAACGGCAAGACCACGACAACTCGACTCGCTGCCACGGCGGCTTTAAAGCTCGGCCTGGTCGCCACATCTGGCGCCGGGGCGAACATGGACGCCGGGCTGATATCTGCGCTGGCGTCAACACCTACTGCGCGCCTTGCGGTGCTCGAGGTCGACGAGGCACACCTACCTCGAGCACTTCGCGCAACAGATGCCGAAGTCGTAGTGCTGTTGAACCTGAGCCGCGATCAACTCGACCGGACGAGCGAGGTCCGCATGCTCGCCCAACGGTGGCGAGACGCGCTTCGAAGCACCAGCGCTCACGTCATCGCCAACTCCGACGACCCGCTCGTCACCTGGGCAGCGGAGGTCGCAGCCGACGTCACCTGGGTCGCTGCCGGCGGAGATTGGCACGAGGACGCCTATCACTGCCCGGCGTGTGACGCGCGCATCACCTTCGCCGCCTCTTCGAGTGGGGAGGGATGGGCCTGCACCTGTGGACTACGACGCCCGCCGTCTGAGTTCGCACTGATCGGAAGCGATCTCGTGAGCGATCGGACCGGTCCCCTGCCGATCGCCCTTTCGATCCCTGGGCGCTTCAACCTGGCGAATGCCGCGATGGCAGCGATCGGCACCGCCTACCTCGGTGGCACGATCGAAGAGGCGCTTGCGGAGATGGGCAACGTCACCGAGATAGGCGGCAGATTCTCCGAGCATCGAGTCAATGGCCGGTCCGGCACCTTGATGCTGGCGAAGAATCCCGCAGGGTGGGCTGAGCTCATCGATCTCGTGGCGCCTGGCACGTCGCCGATCGTCATCGGAATCAACGCACGGCTGGCAGACGGTCACGACCCGTCCTGGCTCTGGGACGTCCCCTTCGAACGACTCTCCGGTCACCTGGTCGCCGCGACCGGCGACCGGCGAAGCGACCTCGCGGTCCGACTCCTGCACGCAAGCGTCGAGCATCTCGTCCTTGACGACCCGCTCGAAGCACTGGCGAGTGTCGGCTCGGGAGCAATCGAGTTCATCGGCAACTACACCGCGTTCCAAGACGTACGCGCAGCGATCCGCCACGGCCACCGGGCCGACTCCGTGGCGCTCGCACCTTCAAGAAATGTGCGCGCCCGAACCGTGAACTCAACGAGCACCGAGAGCTTGCTCAAAATCGTGGTCGTACACCCTGATCTGCTCGGAACCTACGGCGACGGCGGCAACGGCCTCGTGCTCGCCAACCGGGCACGATGGCGAGGCATCGCCGTCGAGCTCATCTACGCCCCCTCGGACGCGCCACTCCCCCGAGACGGCGACATCTACTGTCTCGGCGGCGGCGAAGACGGTCCCCAGGTACGCGCCGCGGATCGTCTCGGTGACGGATCACTCGCCGAGGCGCTTCGCCGCGGCGCGACCATCCTCGCCGTCTGTGCCGGCTACCAGATCCTCGGGAACTCCTTCCCCGGCCCGGACGGCAACGCCACACCTGGGCTCGGTCTGTTGGACGTGACGACCTCTCGGGGGAGCCCACGGGCGGTAGGTGACGTCATCGTCCGCGACGAGCATGGACGAGTGGCTACCGGCTTTGAGAATCACGCCGGCCGAACCTCGAGAGGGGCTGGAATCGAGTCACTCGGATCCGTCTCGCCTGGCGTCGGCAATGGTGAGGGCACCGACGGTGCGCGCGCTGGCCGCATCCTCGGCACCTATCTGCACGGTCCCGTACTCGCTAGAAACCCCTGGCTCGCCGACGACCTTCTGCGCGCAGTGATCGGAGGCGATCTCGCTCCGCTCGACGACGAAGAGGAGGAACTCCTTACCCGAGAACGCATCGCTGCCACCACATCTGGACGCGGGCCGGCCGGCGAGATGCGCCGCCGACTTCTCCGCCAGGGCGTCCGAGCATTAGTCTCGAGAAAATGACGAACGTCGCCGCTCACGCGCACCTCGAGCAGGCCTCCAGGTTCTCTGACGTCACCGACACCTTGAAGGCCTACGTCGCCCTCACCAAGCCCCGCATCATCGAACTGCTACTCGTAACGACGGTGCCAACCATGTTCGTCGCTTCGAGGCACCTCCCCTCCCTCGGCCTGATAGCGCTGACCCTCGTCGGAGGCACGCTCGCTGCGGGCGGTGCGAATGCGATCAACATGGTCTACGACCGCGACATCGACGCCGTCATGGACCGCACGAAGAACCGACCGCTCGTCACGGGAAAGATGTCCCCGGCAGCCGCTCTCGTCTTCGCCTTGACCCTCGAGCTCGGCGCGTTCGCGGTGCTCGCGCTGACCGTCAATCTGTTATCGGCGGTGCTCGCGGTCTCAGCCACGGCCTTTTACGTACTCGTGTACACGATGTGGCTGAAGCGCAGCTCGGTGCAGAACATCGTGATCGGCGGCGCCGCAGGCGCGGTACCGGTCCTCGTCGGCTGGTCCTCGGTGACCGACCGCCTCTCGGTCGCCCCGTTCATTCTCTTCGGTGTCATCTTCTTGTGGACACCGCCGCACTTTTGGGCGCTAGCTGTCCGCTACCGCGAGGACTACGCGGCTGCCAACATTCCGATGCTGCCAGTGGTCGCCGACATGACCAAGGTCGCCCGCGAGATCATCGCCTACGCCGTTGCGACCGCGCTCTTGTCCTTGACCTTCGGTCCGGTGGCGCACCTCAACTGGGGCTATGACATCTCAGCGTTCGTGCTCGGCGCACTCTTTTGCTCAAAGGCGATAGCGCTTGGACGACATCCCGACGCCAAACACGCGATGCGCCTTTTTGGGTACTCCATCTCCTACCTCACGATGCTGTTCATGGCGATGGGCATCGACGCCATCGTCCAGCACCCGTAACTGCCCCAACTCGCCACTGAGTTCTCGCGACTTCGCCGCCGATCCCTGGCGAGGTCGCGGTCGCGGCGTTGCACCTCTGTCGCAGGTGGGCGCTTAGCCCTTGATGAACGCGCGCACCGATTCGGCCACGAGTTGCACCGCGATCGCAGACAGCAACAGGCCGAAGATTCGCGTCATCAGATGGATGCCACCTGGGCGAAGCACTCTGAGCAAGGACAACGAGAAGTGAAGGGCGAGCCAGACAAGCATCAAGACGGCGACGAGCGCGAGCGCGATGGCGGACGCGTCGTGGAAGCCATGCGCTTGGCGAACGTAGACGATCGTCGCGGCTATGGCACCAGGTCCAGCGATCAGCGGTGTCCCGAGTGGGACGAGCGCGACGTTGACGTCGTCGCGGCCTTCGGGATCGTCCGTCCTGCCGGTCAAGAGCTCGAGAGCGACCAACAACAGCAGTAGCCCGCCTGAGCCCTGGATCGCGGCGATGGAGATCCCGAGCGAAGAGAGGATCTGCTGGCCAAAGAGCGCGAACGCCCCAATGACGCCGCCTGCCACGTAGACGGCCTGTCGAGCTAGGCGTCGGCGCGCCTTCGCGTCGCGGGTCCCCGCCAAGCCGAGGAAGATCGGCGCGTTGCCGAGGGGGTCCATGATCACCACGAGCGTGACGAAGACCTGGACGAAGAATCTGCCATCGATGAGCTTGCTCATCGGCAAAAGATGTAGCCCGGCGAGCAACGCGGACGACACGAAGAGGATTCGCTTCGGTAGCGCCTCGTGCGACGCAAAACCTCGATCACGTGCGCACCTTAGAGGGCGCGCGAACAGGAGATCTGCAGCTTCAGCTGTTAACCCCGCGGTGCAACCGGCGTGCTGTGACCGCGACACCGCGGTATAGGGTCAACCAAGCCGGATTGCGGCCCTAGGTAGGGAGCATGCGTGAAGAAGTACCGCAACTACTGGGCATATTCCGCCGGCTGCTTTCTAGTGTGGGGAGTGATCCTGGCTGTTCGTGAAGCCATCTGGGGGAAGTCCTCCACCACCCATGACGTCGTTCTAGTCTTCGCCGGCTGGTGCATCGCGTGGGTTTCGACCACCATCGCCAGGTTCGTCTACCCACCTCCCAAGCGCTGGCTCCAGTCAGGTACTCCCACTCGCTGATTCCGAGCAACGCTTCATTTGGTGTTGGTATCAGGTTTACGGAAGTTGACGCGCAAACAGAACTCCGAGCGGCGTCTCCCAGTTGTGCCGATGTATCCGCTCATTCTCGTTGGGTCAGCGCGAGGTCGAAAGGTGCCACCAACAGGCCCACCTGCCAGGACCTCTGTCGCCGCGGCCGCGCTCACGGTGGCGCGGGCGGCGCGGCTCCAACCGAACTGCTCAGGCGATCCCTGTCTGACAGCGGACACCGGTGCCGCCGCGGCCGCAGTAGCCGTACGGGTTCGTTGCCAGATACTGCTGGTGATAGTCCTCGGCGTAGTAGAACGCGCCAAGCGGTGCGATCTCGGTGACCACGGGCCCGTAGCCCTTACCTGCGAGCGCCTCGCCGTATCGGCCCAGCACCTCGCGAGCGGTGCTCTCGTGCTCAGTTGAGGTGGTCAAGATGATCGAGCGGTACTGCGTGCCGATGTCGCCGCCTTGGCGCATGTGCTGGGTAGGGTCGTGATCCTCGAAGAACTTCGCCAGCAACGACGCGTAGCTCACAACGGCTGGGTCAAAGATCACCAGCACGACTTCCGCATGGCCGGTCCGGGCGCTGCAAACCTCCCGGTAGGTCGGGTTCTCGGTGTAGCCGCCTGCGTAGCCGACCGCGGTGGTAAATACGCCGTGCGTCTCCCAAAACACTCGCTCCCCGCCCCAAAAGCAGCCGACCCCAAAGACAGCGGTCTCCAACCAGTCGGGAAACGGTGGCACCATCGGCGTGCCGAGCACGACGTGGCGTGCCGCGACCGGCATCGGCGTGGCTCTTCCAGGGAGCGCCTCTTCTGGTGTGACCATCGTCATCTTCGGGCGCTCGGAGCCGAACACCGAAGCAAGACCGCGACCAAGCGCCGCCGTGTGGCGCAGCAGTGCGCCTACTGGCGAGTCCGTCTCAGTTTCCCGAGGCACCAGGTCCGCTTCGATCCCAGTCCGGATCGAGCTGACGAAGAAACAGTGCGCAACGGTCCTCTTCATCCTCCTCGCCGATCGCGCCGGCGAAACGTCGAAGCGCGTCGAGTGCCGAGAGAAAGCCGCGATTGCTCGGGTGGCGCCACCGGACGTATCCGGTGCCGTGCCAACCCGACCCTCGAAGCGTGTCGAGACCTCGGTGGTAGCCGACTCTGGCATAGGCGTAGGACTCGATCGGATCGCGGCCGAGCGAGGCAAGGGCGGGCCACACCGCTATGTAGCGCGGGTGATGCGCGGCGATGTCGGCGATCGCATCACGTCGCTCGTCTAGTGGGAGCTCGAGTGCCCGAGAGAACTCTGTTGCCCACTCATCTGGGACATCTGGAAGCACCGTCTCTGGTAGCCCACTTGAGAGTGTGACAGGGGATTCGTCGACCATCTCCTCATCCTTGCCGACGAATCAGCCGCAGTCATCTTTTAGGTAGTTGTTCGTTACAAGTAACCACCTGGAAGATACACTCGGCCGGTGCTCCCGAACGACCAGGACGAAGATCTCCAACCTCAGCGCGTGAGCTGTGCGTCAGAGTTCGAATCAGTGGAGCAGGCCTTGACGCGACTCGTCCGCCTCTCGGACGCCCGCCGTACCTCGAGCCCCGCACAGACGCCGAGGAACCGCCTTGACCGGGCGGCCTATGCGCTGCTCACCCGCCTCGAGGAGTGTCCTGCAACGCGACTCACCGAGCTCGCCGCACTGATGGAGATCGACCTCTCGACCGCTAGCCGGCAGGTCCGAAGCCTCCAGGACCGGGGCCTGATCTCGCGCGTCGAAGACCCACATGACCAGCGAACCGCGCGGCTCGAGCTGACCGAGCAAGGTCGGGAGATGGTCGTTGCAGCGCGCGTACTTCGTGTCGGCCGGATAGCGTCGCGCCTTTCGAAGTGGCAACAACGAGACATCGAAGAGCTCGCTCGACTGCTCTCTGACCTCGTCTCAAGCTTCACCGACCAGCCCCAGCTCGAGCCGGTCGCTTCGCCGATTCCGCTCTCGGCCCGAAGGAACACACAACTAAGGAGCACACAACTAAGGAGCACACAACTAAGCAGCACACAACGGTGACGACCACCGAGGCGCGACCAGACACGCCACTCCTTGGAGACGACGACCGGCCCCGTCTCACGCATCGCCAGATCCAGATCATCTACAGCGGCTTGATGCTCGGCATGATGCTCGCCGCGCTCGACCAGACGATCGTTGCGACGGCACTACCTACCATCGTCGGCGACCTCGGGGGCCTCAACCACCTCTCCTGGGTGGTCACCGCGTATCTGCTCGCGTCGACGAGCTCGACGCCGCTTTACGGCAAGCTCGGCGACCTCTTCGGCAGGAAGATCGTCTTCCAGACCGCGATCTGCATCTTCTTGGTCGGCTCGATGCTGTCGGGCATCTCGCAGTCGATGACCGAACTGATCTTGTGCCGAGCCATTCAGGGCCTCGGTGCAGGCGGGATCATGTCGCTCTCGATGGCGATCACCGGCGACATCTTGTCGCCTCGTGAGCGGGGCAAGTACCAGGCGTATGGGACGTCGGTGTTCTCGATCGCAAGCGTCGCAGGTCCTGCGATCGGCGGTCTGTTCACCCAGCACCTCTCGTGGCGCTGGTGCTTCTACGTCAACATCCCCCTCGGCATAATCGCCTTGATTGTGACCACTGTCGTGTTGCGGCTCCCCTTCCGACGCGTCGAGCACAAGATCGATTTCCTCGGCGCGGGACTGCTCGTAGGCGGTGTGACCGCGATTCTTCTCGGAACGGTCTGGGGAGGGTCGGAGTACTCCTGGACCTCATGGCAGATCTTCGCCGTCTTCGGTTCAGGGATCGGGTTGCTCGCGCTCTTTGTGGCGCAAGAAAAGCGTGCTGTCGAGCCGATCTTGCCGCTTCGACTCTTTGGTAACTCCGTATTTCGGACAACGAGTGCCGCTGGATTCCTCATCGGCATGGCGCTATTTGGGACCACCGTCTATTTACCCCTGTTCCTCCAACTCGTCACCGGGGCAGGCCCGACGCTCTCTGGACTGCTGCTCGTTCCCCAGATGGTCGGCGTCATGGGCGGTGGCGTCTTCGTCGGACGCGCCGTCGCGAGGACGGGCAAATACAAGATCTACCCACTTATCGGCACGCTGTTCCTCCCGACGGGCATCTTCTTGTTGTCGCGTATGACGACGACGACACCGCACCTGTACTCGTCGTTGTTCATGTTGATCACCGGGCTCGGGATCGGCATGGTGATGCCGGTGACGCTGACCGCGGTGCAAAACGCGGTGCCGCAGTCCGACCTCGGCGTCGCTACGAGCTCGAGCGTCTTTTTCCGCTCGATGGGGGCGGCGTTCGGAGTAGCGGTGTTCGGCGCGGTCATGAACGCAAGGCTTCGCTACTGGTTCCCGATTTTCGTGCACTCGACTGGACACCTGAAGATCTCGGTGACCTCGGTCGCCTTTAGCCCTGCTGCTGTCTACAAGCTGCCCCTCCCGATCCGGGACGGGATCATCCAGGCCTTTGGCCACTCGCTGCATGTCGTATTCCTCTGCGCTGCCCCGGTCGCGCTGCTCACCTTCCCGATCATGTTGCTCTTAAAGCAGCTCCCACTTCGCTCGAATGCCTACGTCGGCTCGACCGCGGCGATGGCGGAGGGCGCGGCGGAGGTGCTCGCCGAACAAGTGGCGACGGGTCACGACAACGCGAGCGACTTGAACGGCAAAGACGGTGGTGTGATCGGGCACGATGATGCCGGTTCCCTTACCCGAGGCAGCGGTTGACCCAACCCAGGTCGTTACGAGCTCACTGACCGAAGCGACGCTCGCGACGTGCGTAGTCACGAAGTGCACGGAGGAAGTCGACGCGCCTGAATGCGGGCCAGTACGGATCGACGAAGACGCACTCCGCATAAGCCGCTTGCCACAACAAGAAGCCGGAGAGCCGCGACTCGCCACTCGTTCGGATAACGAGATCAGGGTCTGGCAGGTCCGAGGAGTAGAGATGCGCCGAGATGCCGGCGGTATCGATGCGCTCCGCCATGCCCTCTGCACCCACACCTGCTGCGGCGAGATCGGTCACGAGCGAGCGGGTGGCGTCGACGATCTCTTGGCGCCCCCCGTAACCGAGGGCGAGGTTGACGCGAAAGCCCGTGCCAAGGGCGTGCTGCTCCGCCGTCTTGGCGGCTGCAACGAGCGAAGACGGCAGTAGGTCGAGGCTGCCGATGGCCTGGAAGGAGAAGTTGAGTCGCTCCGAGAGCCGTGGGATCTCGTCTAACAGCTCGATCAACACGGCGTAGTACGGGTCGAGCTCCTCAGCTGGGCGCCGCAGATTGTCCGTCGAGAGCACCCACGCCGTGATAGCTGGAATCTCTAAGTGCTGGCACCATCCAAGGAACTCCTGGAGCTTGGCCATTCCGATCCGGTAGCTGTCCTGGTAATCGCTGTATCCCTCGGCGCGGGCGAATCGTCGATGACCGTCCAAGATGACGCCGACGTGTTTGGGCAGCGCGTCTCGGTCGAGACTGCGCTGGATGTGACGCTCATAGAGCGAATAGAGCGGCGCGCTCCAACTCATATCGCCTCCCGCTCACCTGCAGACGTCGACCTTGACGCGAGAAGGCTACCTAGCCGGACGGTGTTTCGGAGGTCGGGAGCACTCCGTCGGCCTTCGCTCTCGACGCGTCGCGAGCAACGCGAACCTCGGCAAAGAACGCGCCAAGTTCTGGCAGTTGATAGCGCGCCTGGAGCCCAGAAGGATTCGGCAGCACGAAGACCGTCGCGCCGCCGAAGGGCTCGGGCTGCCTGCCGAGTTGTGCCCGCTTGTCTGCGGCGCTTCGCCACGCACCGAGGCCGAGCACCGCCAGCACCGCCGGGCCTACCTGTGAGACCTTCTCTCGTAAGAGCTCCACACCTTCTGCGAGCTCTGCGTTCGAGACCTCCTTGGCAGTAGCAGTGACGCGAGCGACGAGATTGGTGATGCCGATTCCGTATCCGAGCAGCTCGCGTTCCTCGGCAGGCTCGAGCACTCGGTCGACCAGGCCACCGAGGGCTAGCGCCTTCCAGAAACGATTGCCGGGGCGGGCGAAGTGATGTCCGGTGAGCCCGGAGGTAAGGCCTGGATTGATCCCGCAAAAGAGCACCGAGGTGTCTTTTCCGAGGATGTCGGGCACGAGCCCGTAGACCAGTTCCTCCGGTGCGGCCAGGGACGCGGTCGCCGACGGCAGTGGCGGCACCTTTTTCGGCATCGGTGTCACGGCTCGGCAGCGAGGCGCTTCGCGAACCAGAACGAGGCGTAGGGATTGTCGTTGTACGGCGCGACCTCGACAAAGCCGCTCGCCCGATAGAGCGCCACCGCCTCGGCGAGCACCGCGCTCGTATCCAAGCGCAGCTCGAGCGCACCAAGGTCGCGCGCCCGTTCCTCGAGCGCGCCGAGCAGGGCTCGCGCGTAGCCTCGCCCACGATGGGTCGGCGCTATCCACATCCGCTTGACCTCGTAAGCGCTCGATCCGAGATTCTTCAGGCCGCCACAGCCAATGCCCTCGCCGTCCGCGTCGAACACCACCAGGAACTCGCCTGCGGGCGGCGTGAGGTCCTCTGGCGAAGCTGGCACCGAACGCGCCGGATCGAAGCCTTCGGGAAGCCGGTTTGCTACCTCTTCGACGAAACTCGCGAGCAGTCGAGTAGCCAGCGCGCTCGTAGCCGGCTCAGCACGAATCTCCATCTTCGATGACGAGGTAAGGCCTCGCGCCAGCGCCGCGGACGACCGCGGTCGAGTTACTGCCAGCGGATGAAGGCCCAGCCTCCGCCCGTACCCGCCTCGGTCCGGTATACCGGTACGTAGTCAACAACCTCGGCTTTGAGGTCCGTGTCCGAGACGGCGCCGCCTACAGCTACCCAGTTCAACGACTCAGAGGTCGCAGAGTAGAGGCGGTGACGAGGAAGGTTGCGAAGCGTCTCCTCGTCCTTGGTCTCGAGCGCGGCGATCAGGCTACGGTCGAACTCCTCGTCGACGACGAAGTGACTAAGGCCACCTGACGCGATCACCGCGACGCGGACGTCTTCTGGCCACGCTTCAACGGCGCGGGCGATGTACCTGCCGAGGTCATAGGACCTGCTCGGTCGGACCTGGTTCGGCGGGTAGCAGGTGTTCTGGAAGACCGGCAGGATCGGGCCGGGCTTGTTGTCGAAAAGTCGCTTGACGACAAATGAGAAGCCGTGCGGCAGGCCCTGTGGCCGGGGCTCGGTCACTCGAGTGGAGTCGAGCTCGCCATCTGGAGTCGGGTAGCGGCGGGCGACCTTGCCCCCGTAGAGCTCCTCGGTGTAGGCCATGTGCGAGATGTCGAAGTCGTGGTCCATCAGGTACTCGATGACGTGACGGCCAAAGCGACTCGGCACGGGAACGTCGAGTGCGACGTCGCCGTAGCCAGCCGACATGTACTTCAAGATCTCGGAGGCATCCTCTGGAAGCGGCCGAGGCATCACCGGGACCGAGTCGCCCCAAAAGATCGAGAACGCAGGCATGTTGCCTTCGAAGAACCACTCGTCTTGATCGTCGCTGATGATGATCGTGATGTCGGGCTTGGCCTCAGCGAGGGTGTCACGAAGCGTGTCGAGCGCGATCTGGCAACGCGCGAACTGCGCCTTGAAGGTCTCCTCGTCGCCGAGTCGATCCTGAATGGACTTCGGCACGTAGCGCTCGACTGCGTCCGCGAAGGGCATCGAGACCCCGTCGGGAGGAAAGACCAGCTCAGGGTTGCGTCGGTCACCGTTCGCGTAGGTCTCCCAGAGCTCACCAGGTATCGAGAGCAGCGGTGTGTGCGACGTTCCAATACCAAGGACGATGCGTGCCATTCCAACCCCCAAAGTGGTCGCGTTGCCAAAAGGCGGCGAGCTTCTCGCCACCTCCAAAGCATACGCCGCGGCGGACTGAAGGCGGGACTGAAGACAACCTCGGCGCCGCCGAGGTTGGTGCCAGCAGGTCGACGTGATCCCGACTTGGCCCAGCTATTAGGGTGCACTGACCATATCCGGGGTACCCGGAGTTTCACGAGGAGATCAGATGGCAGAGAGTTCCAAGCCCGTCGCGCGAGCAGAGACCGTCGGGAGCCTGCTGCAGCCCGACGCGCTGCTCGAAGCACGAAAGAGCGGTGACGAGGCTGCCCGTCGCACGGCCGAAGACGTCGCCGTGGACGCCGCTATCGAGCTGCAAGAAGGTGTCGGCCTCGACGTCATCACCGACGGCGAGATGCGTCGCACCAGCTGGGCGGACACCACGAGCTTCATCAACGGACTCGAGCGCCGAAAGGGCCTCCGCTCGTATCCAACGAGTGCGAAGGCAAACAACCCCGAGGGCGAGTTCGCCGTCGTGGTCAACAAGATCTCGCTCAAGCCCGACCGCCACGTCGCCGAGGAGTACCCGTACCTGAAGGCCCGCGCGAAGTCGCGGACCAAGTACACGATGGCGGCGCCGAGCTACCACCGTCGCTACTGGTCCGACGGCGCGTCGACGGTGGCGTACGAGAACTGCGAGGCCTTCCTCACCGACGTCCGAGACTGGCTCCGAGACGTGGCTACCTGGCTCGTCGCGCAGGGCTGTGACTACATCCAACTCGACGCCCCAAACTACGGCTCGCTTTGTGACCCCGAGACCAGGGCGTGGCACGAAAGCGTCGGCCACGACGTGGACAAGGAGATCGCCTTCGACGCCGCGCTCGACAGCTCGGTCTTCGAGGGAGTTCCGGCGAACGTGACGCGCGCACTGCACATCTGTCGAGGCAACCAGCCGGGCGGCACCTGGCACTCATCTGGCGGCTACGGCGTGCTCGCCGATGCGATGTTCCCGAACCTCGAGATGGACGCACTGCTCCTCGAGTACGACTCGGATCGGGCGGGAGACTTCGCGCCACTTGCGAAGATCAAGCCAGGACAAGTCGCCGTGCTCGGTCTGTTGACCACCAAGGAGGCTCCACTCGAATCTCGTGCCTCCGTCGAGGCACGACTCGAGGAAGCGGCCGGCATCAAGCCACTCCAGGAGCTTGCGCTCTCCACCCAGTGCGGATTCGCATCAGCGCAGAATGCGCCGATGACCATCGACGAGGAGATCGCCAAGCTGAACCTCGTCTCAGGAGTCGCGCACTCGATCTGGGGCTAACAACTGAGCGTCAGGGGCCCTCGCACGCTAGCGATGAACGAGAACGGCATCACGCCAGCCTCGAAGCGAGCTCAGCGTCGCGAGGGCCTCTGCGTCTTTGCACATCTGGCGGGTGATGACCCGCTCGGTCAGTCGACCCTCCTCGAGGAGTCGACCCCGCTCGACTCCTGGCAAGAGACCGCGCGAAAGCGCCGGCGTTAACCACTCCTCGCCGATCCGAACGGCAAGATTCGCGCGACTCGTCTCGGTGACCTGGTCTGCCTCGTTGACCAAGATGACGTCGTCAGCCTCCATGTAGCGTCGCCGCGCGCTGTCATAGCGCTCCCGCGCCGTCGTCTTGTGAAAGAGCCGCACCTCTCGCGAGTCGACCGCGACCGTGTCGATGGCGAGGCGTACCGGCTCTTCGACATCCTCGCCAAGAACCTCGGCCTCGTAGGTGAGCTCGCCAGATCGAGCGAGCGACAGCCGCACTCTGGCGAGTGGCGGATTCGATTGCCGAGCACTCGCCAACAGCTGCTCGGCCAAAGCGAGATCGAACGGGATCCCGAGGAAACCGGCCGATTCACCGAGGCGTCGAAGATGGCGTGGGCCGTTCACATAGCCGAGTGACGCCTCGTAGCGGAGCGTCTCAAAGAGCCCGAACTCCGGTGGTGCGAACGTCAACACCTCGGTCTTGGCGGCGACCTCGTCCCACTCGGCGCCCGCATCGGAGTCGAACGTGATCCCGCCGCCCGCCCCATAGGTCGCGACGCCGCTCGACAGATCAACGGTGGCCGTTCGAATCGCCACGGCGAACTTCGCGACAGGACCATGCTCTGAAGGAAAGACCGTGCCGATGGCGCCGCAGTACAGCCCCCTCGGCGACTGTTCGAGTTCGGCGATGATCCGCATCGTGGACGCCTTCGGCGCTCCGGTTACCGAGCCACAGGGAAAGAGTGCCCGAAACACCTCGACGAGCCCAGCCCCTTCGGAAAGGCGTGCCGAGACACGCGAGGTGACCTGCCAGATAGTCGGGTAGCGCTCGAGCTTGAACAGGTCGGTGACGACGACCGAGCCGTAGGTCGCAACCCTGCCGAGGTCGTTTCGAACGAGGTCGACGATCATCAGATTCTCAGCCTGTTCCTTCGCCGAGCGCGTCAGCGCCTCCGCCGCCGCCTGATCCTCGGCGAGATAGCGTCCACGCCGGGCGGTCCCTTTCATCGGCACGGTGGTGACCACACCATCTGCGATTTCGAAGAAGCACTCCGGAGAGGCACTCGCTACGGCCCACCGAGGGGTAGCGATGAAGGCGTTGTAGGCCCCGCGTTGCGCGATGGCGAGTTGTTGGTAGAGCTCGAAGGCGTCGACGTCGATCTCTTAGGAGAACCGCTCGGTCAAGTTGACCTGATAGGTCCAGCCTGCACGGATCTGCTCCTTGATGCTTGCGACCGCAGCACGGTGCGAGCGGGCATCTCCGAGGGGGGTCCAGCTGCCGCCTGGCCGATGGTCCGGCGCGGTGACTACCTCCACCTCGCGAGCAGCGGAGAAGACGCCGAACCACGCGAGCGGGATCGACGACGCTTGGTTTTCGCGAACCCGAAGTGCCTGATCAAAGCCAGGAGCAGCGTCGTAACTCACGAAGCCGGCAACGAAGCGCCCCTCGGACGCGGCGCGCTCGGCTCGCTCTATAAGAGCAGGAACCTCGAGCGCGACCGAGGTGGTGAGCTCCTCTAGGTGAGTGAGCAGAAAGCCGACCGCTGGATTCGCGATCTTCGGACGGACCTGGGAGAATGACAATGCTGTCGT
>Ga0208357_1001928_pt1 | contig 14430 bp, 11 predicted proteins | sample NGESurdeep092012_6_FD_184487 | JGI IMG/M metagenome (GOLD analysis project Ga0208357, IMG submission 184487) | Arctic peat soil microbial communities from Barrow, Alaska - NGEE Surface sample F52-2 deep-092012 (SPAdes) | ecosystem: Environmental > Terrestrial > Soil > Wetlands > Peat ... | reverse complement strand
GGGCGTCGGCGAAGGGTTGGGCTTCGGAGACGAGGCGGTGGAAGAGGGCGCGGCTGGCGGCGCTGATGTCGTAACTGCGCTCGGGGTGCCATTGGACTCCGAGGAGGAATTGGGGGTGGGAGGGGGAATGTTCCACGTGGAACACCTTGTCGTCGGGGTCTTGTTCCACGGCCTCGATGACACCATCGTCTGGGCAGCGAGCGACGATGCGGAGGCCTTCCCCAGGGGCGGCGATGGATTGGTGGTGGCTGGTGTTGATGGGAAGGCGGAGGAAGCCGTTGGATTCGGGGGCCTCGTCGGGGGTGAGGAGGGAGGCGAGAAGGCTGTCGGGAGCGATGAGGGCAGAGTGGGCGATGGCGACTTTGCTGCCGGCTTCATGGTTGACGGGCAGGGGGGTGAGATCCTGGATGAGGGAGCCGCCGCGCCAGACGTTGAGCGATTGGATGCCGAAGCAGATGCCGAGTACGGGCTTGGCGAATTTGTCGGCATGGTCGAGGAGGAGGTAGTCGACGGCTTCGCGGGCGGGGTCGGCGGGAGCGGTGGCGGGATCGCGGTCGGCACCGTAAAGGGCTGGGTCTACGTCGGCGGGGCTGCCGGGGAGGAGAAAGCCGTCGCAACTGGCGGCGAGGACGTTGACCTGCGTGGGAGAGAGGGCGAGGTCGACGGCTACGGGCTCGCCGCCGGAGTTCGTGATCGCGGTGGCGTAGTGCGGCCAGGAGCGCTGGTTGTAGGCAAGATCCCTGGAGGTGGGGAGCGGAATGGCGATGCGTGGCTTCATATCAGGGCTTTGAATCGGTCGGGCGTCCTGATAGAAGGGTACCGCAGGATGGTGGTGAAGAGGGGCGGAGAATTGCGGGGTGCGGAGGTGTTAACTAGTTAGATACCTGTCGCTCTACGCCCTATCTATATAAGGGATTTATATACTGAAGTCCTTGTTTGATATGGTTTTGAAAATCGTGCGTGATACTCTCCATGCGAATCAGAAACGGAGAGGCTCGATGATTACCAACAACCGGATTTGTTCAGAATGTGGTCAACCGTTGACTGAAATTACGTCAATCAACCCTCAACGCAGACTTCCAAGTGGCCAAGGATTAGATTGCCAAAATCCTGACTGCCCAAAATACGTTGAGGAGCGATTCGGTCAGGTCTTTGCCCTTCCTATCGAGCTAATCAAGCGGTAGCAATGGGGGCAAAGCGTAAGATTACGGAAGAACAGCCTAGGCACAAAATAAAAGTGAACAACCGAAGAAAAAAGAAATCACAACTAACGCCCCAGCGAGTGCCACTTGCCAAATCTCGCCAAGAACATAAGCCGGTCTTGAAGAGGGTGACAGGATGGGTTTGGGGTCTAGTTGTGGCTTTTTCAGGTCTGATCGCCTATGCATCCCTTTGGCCCCAACTGTCAATAAATCCAGATTTCTCATTCGACTCCCAAAACGCATTCAATACGTCCTTCTCCGTAACCAACGAAGGGCTTCTACCGCTCACCGATTTATCGGTAACCTGCACAGGAAACTTTGTCATGCACGCTGATGGCAACCAGTTCTCAGGAAACCTTGGGACAAGCACTGACTATCCCAACTTCTCTAAACGGCTCACGTTCAAACGCAGACTGTCTCTACCTTGTAATCACAACGTTGTAGCAAATGGGCATCCCATCGATCCCGGAGCGACATTGGGGATTAAGATTCGCTATCGGATATTAGGGCTCCCAATAAGCAAGCCACAGATATTCAACTTCTTGGCGCTGGCGGGTGCCGACAAACAGCTTCATTGGGCATATACAGACTGAATCTCTGGAAGGGGAGTCAAGTATATAAACCCCGTATATAAGACTGCCCCCTAACTCTCTGATAGATAGGGGGCAGTTCGCACGGTACTGGGAGGGAAGTCTATTTCCTGTGCCGGTTGGGGAAGAGTTGTTCGAATGCGGGGTCTCCGCGGAGGCTGGCGAATTGCTGCTCCTGCTGGAGGGAGTTTTTGTCATGGACGCCTTCGACGAAGGCCTTGCGCAGGTATTCGACGGCTTCGGCCTTCATGCCGGCCTGGGCAAAGATTCCGGCGAAGCAGAGGTACATTTTGGCCATCTCCTCGCTTGAGGTGACTTCGTGGAGGCCGTTGAGGGCGATCTCCTGAAAGATGTCGGGGTCGAGGACGAAGGATCGTTGATAGGCTTCGGCTCCGTCGTGGTATTTCTGGCGGGCGAGGTAGGCGGCTCCGAGGTTGCTCCAGTACTGGGCGGTTTTGGGCTCGAGTTTGATGGCCCGGCGGTAGAGGCGCTCGGCGTGGCGCATGCTCTTGTCGTGGTACTCGATGGTGCCGAGATTGTTATAGGCAGGAGCGTATTTGCGATCGAGTTTGATGGCGCGGTCGTAGTAGGACCTGGCGTCCGCGTCCATGTGCAGGCGCTGGTAGGCCATGCCGATTTTGTTGTCGATCTGGGCGGTCTGGGGGAGCTGTTTGTAGGCCTTGATGGCTTCGTCATAGTGTTGACGGGCGGCGAACAGATCGGCAAAGAGCTCTGGGGTCATGACCTGGGGCTCGGCGGCGGAAGAGGCGGCGGTGGAGGGCTGTTGATGGTCGGTGGAGACGACACTGAGCAGTCGCTGGGCAGCCGCGCGGGGGGAAGCGAGGGTGCAGAAGACGAGGAGTAGAGCTGCTGCTATGGATGCGCACGCAATGCGTCTCGGTGAAGCGGTGGATGACTTCATGACGACCTCCCAATCGATGTCGGGGTCCCCGGTGCTGAGAGACGACTAGACCTGAACACGATTACGAACTAGGATGATCTCGGATTGGTACGACTGACTAGGCCCACTTACGCAAAATCAACTGGACCACTTTGGGTGGGGCCAGGGAGAGGCGGATGAGATGACGAGACGAGATTCCGGTTTCGAGTTGGTGCTGCCACCTCGGCCTGAGGGGGTGGCAGCGTTTCACTGGTTGCGGAATGCGCTGAGGGGGGAGATTTTGAGGGGGAGGATCGGGCCGGGGTCGAAGCTGCCGGCGAGCCGCGATTTTGCGCGGCAGTATCACCTGTCGCGGGGCACGATCCTGGCGGCGCTGGAGGAGTTGCAGGCGGAGGGATACCTGGAGACGCGGCGAGGTTCGGGGACGTATGTGGCGAAGATCCTGCCGGAGCATTTGCTGCAGTTTGAGGAGGTGTCGGAGGCGGAGGCAAATCCGGGGGTGGGGCGGGAGCAGAAGCTGTCGGAGTTTGGGAAGAGGGTGGAGCCGTACTCGCTCTATGTGAAGGCGGAGAGCAAGGCGTTCCGGACGAATCTTCCGGCGCTGGATTTGTTTCCGACGACGTTGTGGGCGCAGGTTTCCGTGCGGAGATTGCGCGGAGCAACGACACGCTCGCTTCTGGGATGCGAGGCGCAGGGATATCTTCCTCTGCGCAAGGCGGTTGCGGAGTATGCGCATACGTCGCGCGGTGTGAACTGCAGTGCAGAGCAAGTGGTGATCGTGTCCGGGATCCAGGAGGGGCTGGATTTGGCGACGCGGCTGCTGCTGAATCCGGGGGACAAGGTGCTGATGGAAGACCCGGGGTACCAGGGGGCGTATGCGGCCTTTCATGCGGCAGGGGCGAGGGTGGTTCCGGCGCGGCTGGATGCCGAGGGGGCGGCACCGAAGGAGAGTGATTTTCGACACTGCCGGATGCTGTTTGTGACTCCTGGACACCAGTACCCGATGGGGATGACGATGAGTCTGCATCGGCGACTGCAGTTGCTGGCGTGGGCGAAGAAGTATGAGACCGCGATTGTTGAAGATGACTATGACAGCGAGTTTCGGTTTGCGGGGCGACCTCTTCCTGCGATGCAGGGGCTGGATCGCGCCGGCAAGGTGATTTTCTGCGGGAGCTTCAACAAGGTGATGTTCCCGTCGCTGCGGATGGGATATATGGTGCTGCCGCAGGAGTTGGTGGAGGTGTTTGTTCGCACCAAGGCGCTGGCGACGCGACATCATCCCCTGCTGGACCAGGCGGTGCTGTGCGACTTTATGGAGCAGGGGCACTTTGGACGGCACCTGCGGCGGATGCGGAAGATCTATGAGGAGCGGCTTGCACTGCTGCTGGAGAGCTCGCGCGAGTATTTGGGGGAGTACCTGGAGGTCTCGAAGATTGAAGCTGGGTTGCAGACGATTGGGTTGTTTCGGCAGAACATTTCTGCGGAGTTGGTGACGGAGCGGGCGGCGATGGAGGGGATCGATGTGGTGCCGCTGAGCCGGCTTTGTCATGAAGCGAGAGTTCCGGAGGGTCTGCAGTTGGGGTTTGCCGCGGTCAACGAACCTGAGATCAAGACTGCGGTGAAGAAGCTGGCGCGGGTGTTTGAAGGGCTGAAGGCGGACGCTGTGGAGCAAACGCGGCGATGAGGGTTGAACCGATGTCGAGGAATGCACCCATCGAATGATGGGTGATGTACTCAACCCACTGGCCCATTACAGCCGTGGGGTTGGATGCGTATACCTCGTAGGTGGAACTCCATCACTGGAGATAGAAAGCAGGCGCACCGGCCGCATAATCCAGCTGGTGCAAAAGCAGACATGAAGTTGGCGTGGAGAGGTGTGCTCACAGGTCTTGTCCTGGCCCTGTGTGCCGTAAGTGAACCAGCCGGGGCTATGCAGGATTCGTCTACGAGTGTCATGGCCCCTCCCACCCATGCACACGGCGCGATTGCCTTTGTGCGTGCCCCGGTGGTGGTGGCTGGGGAGTTGTCGCGGAGGTATCCGCAGGGTAGCCAGCTGGTGCGGCGTCCTGCGCGGACGGCGGGAGTTGTCGCCAGGCAGGCTCCAGTTGTGCTGACTCCGGATTTCTTTGCGGTAGCTGATCCGCAGGTTTCGTTTGATGGAATGCGGCTGCTGTTCGCGGGGCAGAAGCAGCGGGATTCGAAGTGGCAGATTTGGGAGATGCCCGCGGCGGGCGGAGCTGCTCGGCAGGTGACGCATTGCGCGGGCGACTGCGTGCGTGCGGTTTATCTGCCGTTGCAGGAGATTGCGTACACATCGTTGCGAGGCGTGGGCGCCGGGCTCGCGTCGGATGTGGTGGTGAGTGCGGAGAGTGGCGCAGATGCGCACGCGATCACGTTTGGGCCGGGGAGGTATGAGGCGGAGACGGGGCTGCGCAGTGGGCGCTTGCTGTTGTCGGCGGAGGGCGTGGGCGGGCAGGGGCGTGTGCTGTACGTGGTTGATCCGGATGGGTCGGGTATGGCGCTGTTGCGGCGGGATGATGGGGCGAGAGAGATTCGGGGTGGTGCGGAAGAGTTAGCGGACGGGACGATTGTCTTCGTGTGGAGAGAGAGCGCGCGGGCTGCGCGTGGAGAGCTGGAGTGGATTCGTCCGGGAGCGTTGCGGGCGGTTGCGGTTCGTGGGGTTGCGGTGCGCGGGTATGAATCGGTGATGGGGATGGGGGATGGAGCGCTGCTGGTGTCGCGTGGGGGAGCTTTGTACAGCGTGGATTTGAGGCGCGGCGGGCGCGAGGAGTTGGTGTACCGGAGTGCTCGCGGGGTGAGCGTGCAGGCAGTTCCGATTGCGGCGCACGCCGTGGTGGAGGCGTATCGCAGCATTCTGCATCCGGAGCGGAAGACGGGCAGGATGCTTTGCCTCGACGCGTATGTTTCAGAGGATGTGGCGAGTGGGCGGTTGGCGGCGCATATTGCGCGGGTGCGGGTGCTGGCGAAGGAGCACGATGGGGAGCGGGCTTTGGGTGACGCTCCGGTGGAGCCGGATGGATCGTTCTATGCGACGGTGCCGGCGGACGTGCCGATACGGCTAGAGTTGATTGGGAACAGGGGGCAAGTGGTCAAGGAGCAGCGGACGTGGATGTGGGTTCGCAACGGCGAGGACCGGGGATGCCCGGGATGCCATGAGAGCCAGGCGGCGGCTCCGGAGAATCGCTCGCCGATGGCTTTGGAACGGTTCGATACGCCGAGTGCTTTGGTGAGTGATGCGGTGAAGGCGGTTCGGCCGTGAGGAGTTCCATTTTGATGAAGCGATGCGCGTGTGTGGGTGTGATGTTGGGCGTGGCGTTGAGCGCTGGAGCGCAGAGTGCGAGCGTTGCGGTGAGTGCAGCTCCGCTGCCGCAGTTTGTGGATGTGACGGCGAAGTCGGGGATTGATTTTAAACATTCGTTTGGGGAGAAGGCGCTGAGTTCGATCCAGGAGGGGACGGGGTCGGGGTGCGCGTGGCTGGATTACAACAACGATGGGTTGATGGATTTGTATGTTGCGAATGGGCGACATGTGGAGGGGCTGGCGGACCATTCTGCGGCGGATGGGGTGGGGGCTACCAATCATCTGTACCGGAACAATGGGGATGGGACGTTTACGGATGTGACGACGCAGGCGGGTGTGCCGGGCAAAGGGATTGGGGTGGGGTTACCGCGGGGGACTTTGATAACGATGGGAACGAAGACCTGTATGTGACGAATTATGGTTCGGCGATTTTGTATCACAACAATGGGGATGGGACGTTCACGGATGTGACGGCGAAGGCGGGGGCGAACAATCCGTTCTTTGGTACGGGCGCGGCGTTTCTGGACTATGACCACGATGGACGGCTGGATTTGTTTATCGGGAATTATCTGAAGTTCGATCCAGCGAGCCGACAGTTTTATTCGGCGCAGCAATATCCGGGGCCGCTGGAATATGCGCCGGAGAAGAACCGGCTGCTGCATAACAACGGCGATGGAACGTTTACGGATGTATCGAAGGCGTCGGGGATTGCGGCGCAGGCGGGGCGCGCGATGGGCGTGACGGTGGGGGATTTTAACGGCGATGGATGGCCGGACATCTATGTTGCGAATGACACGATGGCTAGCTTTCTGTATCGCAATAACAAGGACGGAACGTTTACGGATGTGGCGGCGGATGTGGGCGCGGCGTATGGGCAGAATGGTGAGGCTTCGACGGCGATGGGACCGGTGTTTGGGGACTATGAGAACAGCGGGAGGCAGTCGCTGTTTGTGTCGGATGCGCATTATCACCGGCTGCTGCGCAATGCTGGGAAGGTCGACGGCATGTTTGAGGATGTGACGAATGCTTCGGGTGTGGGGCAGGCGTCGGGGCAGTTTGTGGGATGGGGAGATGGGCTGTTTGATTTTGATAACGATGGATGGAAAGACCTATTCATTGTGAATGGCGCGATGGTGTGGCTGATTCCACAGCAGAGCTCGCTGCTGCGGAATAACGGCGATGGAACGTTTGCGGATGTCTCGCTGCAAGCGGGCAGTTTCTTTCAGACATCGATTGTGAGCCGCGGTGCTTGCTTTGCGGATTACGACAACGATGGGTATGTGGATGCATTTGTGTCGACGCTGGGGGGCAAGGGAATTCTGCTGCACAACACTCCTCCGGCGGGCAAGCGGAATCATTGGCTGACGATCAAGCTGGTGGGTACGCGGAGCAATCGAGATGGGTACGGTGCGAGCCTGGAGGCGGTTGCTGGCAAGTTGAAGCAGTGGGTGCAGGCTACGTCGGAGAGTGGGTATCTTTCGCAGAATGATCCTCGGCCGCACTTTGGATTGGGGCAGCATGCGGTGGTGGATACGCTGACGATTCGTTGGCCGAGCGGGACGGTGCAGACGCTGCATGACGTGAAGGCGGACCAGGTGTTGAAGGTGACGGAACCAGCGGCGGCGAGCGCTGCTGTGGCGAGCGTTGCGGTGGTGAGTGCGACTGCAGCGAAGGGGAAGACGCCATGAGCCGGGGGCGCGAGAGGGTGGGCGAACCGATGAAGCGGTGGGAAGAAGCGGCGATCGGTGTTGCTGCGATTGCGATGATCTTTGCGGCGCTATTGATGGTTACGGTGAAGCCGATTCTTGTGGCGGCTGCTGGAGTTGGGGCGGGTACGCGGGTCGAGCGGCCGGAGGACGCAGTGCAGTATCTGAGCCCGGTGGCGCTGCAGATTTCGCATGATGGGCAGTGGCTGTATGTGGTGTGTGAGGACAGCGACTTGATGCTGGTGGTGGACACGCGCGCGGGGCGTGTGGTGCGAAGGGTAGAGGTGGGGCGGAGGCCGAAGGGGGTTGCGATTTCGCCGGATGGGAAGACGCTGTATGTGTCGGATGAGGCGAGCGATGCGGTGACGGAGTTGGATGCGCAGAGCTTTGCGGTGCGGCGAACGTTGAAGGTGGGATGGGGGCCGGTGGGGCTGACAACGGATCGCACGGGCGAGGTGTTGTATGTGGCGAACACGTTGGGGAATGACGTGTCGGTGATGGATCTGCGGACGGGGCTGGAGAAGAAGCGGCTGGAGGCGGGGCACTATCCGGAGTATGTTGCGCTGTCGCGCGATGGGAGCCGGGTGTATGTGGCGAATCTGCTGGCGCGATTGGCTCGGCCGAATGAGCCTCCGGTGTCGGAGTTGACGGTGATCGATTGCGCGAAGCAGGAGGTGTCGGCGCGGATCGATGTACCGGGCGTGATCCAGATGCGGCATATCGCGGAGTTGCCCGCGAGCGCTGGAGGGTATGTGCTGATCCCGTTTATGCGGCCGAAGAATTTGAATCCGTTGGTGCAGATTCCACAGGGAGGGTATCTGACGCACGGGATGGCGGTGATTCGTCCGGCGAGATTGAGCGCGGATGGAGCGGGGAGTTATCGGGTGACGGAGGTGTTGCTGGATGACATCGATCACTACTATGCCGACGGGTTTGGTGTGGCTACGACTGCGGAGGGGCGGTGGGCGCTGGTGACGGCGTCGGGGGCGGATGTGGTGTCGGAGGTGAATACAGCGAAGTTGCGCGGGTTGCTGGTGCGGAGTGCGGCTCGAAGGATGGAATTGGCGAACCGGCTGGATTCGGCGAATACGTTTGTTGCGGGACGCGTGGCGACGGGGCGGAATCCGACGGATGTGATTGCTTCGGCCGACGGGAAGTTTGCGTATATCGCGAACCGGATGGACGACACGATCAGCGTGATGGATATGACGCGGAGGGAGATTGCGTCGACGATTGATCTTGGGGGGCCGAAGGAACTTTCTCGGAGGCGGCGTGGGGAGCGGCTGTTTTACAACGCGAGATATTGCTACCAGGGGCAGATGGCGTGTGCTACGTGTCATCCGCATGAGGGGCTATCGGATGGGCTGGCGTGGAGTCTGGAGACTCCGCAACTGGGACGCGATGTGGTGGAGAATCGTACGCTGTACAGCATCGACGGAACAGCGCCGTTCAAGTGGAATGGAAAGAATCCGGATCTTGAGACGCAGGATGGGCCGAGGACGGCGATGTATATCTTCCGGTCGCAGGGGTTCAGTTCAAGCGAAGTGGAAGATCTGGTGGGGTACATTTTTTCGCTGCACCTGGCGAGGAATCCGCATCTCGCGGCGGATGGGCAACTGACCGACGCGCAGGCACGTGGGCGGGTGATGTTTTTCAGGGACAAGAGTAGTAGCGGCGCGATGATTCCGCCGATGCAGCGGTGCTATACGTGTCATTCGCCGTTGACGCACTTCACGTCGAGGGTGCAGGTGAATGTGGGGACGGGGACGAAGTACGACACGATCCAGGCGTTCGATGTGCCGCAGTTGGAGGGCGTCGTGATGAAGCCGCCGTATCTGCACAATGGCGAGGCGCTGGAGTTGGAAGATATCTGGACCTTATTTAACCCGGAGGATAAACACGGTTTGACCTCGGACATGAATAAGGCGCAGTTGAACGATTTGATTGAGTACTTGAAGACGCTGTGAGGGTCAGGATGATGATGCGTGCGCGGAGGATTTTAGTGGTTGCGGGAGTGCTGGCTGGCGCGATAGTGAGTGTGAGCGCGCAGACTCCGGCGCAGACTCACGCAGAGACTCCGGCGCTGTATACGAGGTGGATTAACTACACTCCGGCGAATGGGTTTCCTGCGGGCGAGGTGTTTTGCGTGACCGTGGATGGCACGAAGGTGTGGGCGGGGACGTCGCACGGGCTGGTGCTGTTGGAGGATGGGCGCGTGAAGAAAATCTTCACGGAGAAGGATGGGCTTGCCGGGCGCGCGGTGATGTCGGTTGCAGTGGATAAGGAGGCGGGCGATGTGTGGGTGGGGACGTTTGGCGGGCTGAGCCGCTACTCGGGTGGACAGTTCACGAACTATACGAATCTGACGAGTGGGCTGGCGAATGACCTGGTGTACGGCGTTGCGATGCAGGGGCAGAATGTGTGGGTGGCAACCGCGGCGGGCGTGAATCGGCTGGATACGCGGACGGGGAGTTGGTCGATCTTCAATGAGTCGAATGCTCCGTTTGCAGAGCCTTGGGGATACGGGATTTCGGTGGGCAAGGACAAGGTTTATTTCGCGGTGTGGGGCGGGGGCGTGTTGTCGTATGACTTGGCACAACATTATTGGAAGCCATATACGGACCCTGACGGCGAGATGGAGATGGTGCTGTATCGCAACCAGGGATTGATCCACAACATCGTGAGCAGCGTGTCCTACAACGAGGAGACGAAGACGTTCTGGGCGTCGACTTATTTTGGATTGAGTGGATATGACGGACGGAACTGGCACAACTACCTGACGAAGGATAGTGGGCTGGCTTCGAATTTTATTAATGCGGTGCGCTCGCGCGGCGATGAGGTGTGGGCGAGTACGCAGGGTGGGCTGAGCGAGTTGAATACGCGGACGGGTGCGTGGGTGACGTATCGGCGAGATGAGAAGACGGGGCGCGGGGAGATTCTTGTGACCTATGCGGATGGAAGGAAAGAGCACATCGCCGAGGGAACCAGCCTGGCGCACAGCTACATTTTGAATACGGATTTTCAAGGCGACGACATCTGGGTGGCGACGGCACAGGGCCTGAGCCATGGGATGCGCGCGCAGCAAAAGGAGCAGGGCAAATGAGCAATATTTTGATGGAAGCAGAAGCAGACTTGGCGGTGAAGAAGGCGAGCAATGGGGCTCCGAAGATGTTGCGGAAGAAGGCGATGTCGGCACCGAAGGCGCTGAATGAGGCGTACCGGTATCAGAAGCCGTCGTCGTTTTCGCGGGGCATGCGGCTGGATATCAAGGGGATTACGATCCTCATGATTTCGGGTACGGCGAGTGTTGGGGAGAGTGGCGAGACCGTGCATCCGGGAGACTTTGGGGCGCAGACGCGGCGGGCGTATCAGAACGTTACGGACCTGTTGAAGTCGGAGGGAGCGACGTGGAAGGACGTGGTGCGGACGACATGTTATCTGCGCGACATTGAACGGGACTATGAGCAGTTCAATTTAATTCGGACGCAGTTCTTTGAGGAGCAGGGGCTGGATGTGCTGCCCGCGTCGACGGGGATCCAGGCGATTTTGTGCTGGCCGAGTTTGCTGTACGAGATGGAAGCGATGGCGATCTTTGAGACTCCGGGTGCAGCGGAATTGAAGGACGGGAAGTGAGTATGGAACGGAAGATTGCTGGGCAAACAAGTCTTGAAGATCTGTCGCGGATTTGTCCTATCCTCGGCCGGCGAATGCATCCGGAGTTTGATGAGGGTGGGTTCGTGGTGGAGGTAGGACGGGTGCGCTTTGGTGCAGGGAGGCCGGTGGTGATTGCCGGGCCGTGCGCGGTGGAGAGCGCGCAGCAGATGATGGAGGTCGCGCTCGGCGTGAAGGCGGCGGGCGCGGACATGTTGCGCGGTGGAGCGTTCAAGCCTCGCACGTCGCCGCATGATTTTCAGGGGCTCGGCTTGGAGGGCTTGAAGATTCTGCGAGCCGCGGGCGATCTGACGGGACTGCCGGTCGTGACCGAAGTGATGGATGTGCGGCTGGTAGATACGGTGAGCGAGTACGCGGATATGCTGCAGATCGGGTCGCGGAGTATGCAGAATTATCCGCTGCTGGTGGAGGTGGGCCGGAGCGGAAAGCCGGTGCTGCTGAAGCGTGGGATGGCGGCGAGCCTGTGCGAGTGGCTGGGCGCGGCGGAATACATCGCGAACGAAGGGAACTTGAATATTGTGCTGTGCGAGCGCGGGATCAAGACGCAGGCGTCGGGGGAGTACTCGCGCTACTCGCTGGATCTGAATGTGGTTCTGGCGGTGCATGCGGAGACGTTTCTTCCGGTGATCGTAGACCCGAGTCACGCGACGGGAATGGGGTCGCGGGTGGAAGCGGCAAGCCGCGCGGCGATTGAGTTTGGCAGCGACGGACTGATGATCGAGGTATCGAGCTGGGGTGAGGTATCGGGAGTGATGCGGCCGCGCTGTGATGCCGATCAGGCGATATCGCCGAGCACGCTGAGACGGATTGTTCGATTTATCCAAAGCCGCGAGGCCGCTGCAACGGACGCGGAAGATGTGGTGTCGAGCGATGGTCGGACGTGGAGTCGGTAGTGAGGGATAGGGAAGCTCTGAATACGTCCCCAGCATTCCCTCAGTGGCTAAAGCCGCGTTGATCTAGACGAAATTACGGCGGGACTAAAGTCCCGCCCCTTCAAAGCGAGGGACCTGTGGCGAGATTTCATAGAGGAGTTCGGCGATGAGGATTCGAGGATGGATTGGGGTCGGGTTGCTGGGTCTTGCTGGTGGGATGGTGACGTGGGCGAGTGCGCAGAATTCAGTGACGACACAATCTGCGCAGAGCGCGACGATGCCGTATGCGAATATGCCTCCGGCGGCTGCGCCGTATGGGGGGTTTCGTAAGGCGTACCAGGAGTGGTATGTGGAGCCGGACACGCTGGAATATGGCGGCGCGGCGCGCAGTGAGCCGGATGGAGATGTGGCTGCGCTGAAGACGATCAACCTGGGATTTCTTGGGCCGCTGGATGCGGCGAATGAAGATTCTCCGCATGGGATTGCCATGCTGCATGGAGCGCAGATGGCGGTGGAGGATGCCAATGCGAAGGGTGGGTATCGGGGGAAGCCGTTTGCGTTGAAGGTGCATGATGACTTGCCGCTGTGGGGAGCGTCGTCGATGGCGATTGTGGGGATGCGGTTTCAGGATGAGGATTGGGCGATGCTGGGGTCGGTGGATTCGTCGTCGACGCATATCGAATTGCGCGCGACGCTGAAGCTGGAGTTGCCGATTATGGATACGGCGACGAATGATCCTACGGTGACCGAGACAGGGATTCCGTGGCTGGTGCATAACTTTCCCGATGACCGGCAGCAGGGGTATGCGCTCGCGGACTACATCTTTCTGCAACGGCACTTGAAGCGGATCGGGATTCTGCAGGTGAACAATCGGTATGGGCGGGCGGGCAAGGAGATCTTCTTCGATACGGCGCGGCGTATCGGACACCAGCCGGCGGTGGAGGTTTGGTATGCGGCGGGCAGTAAGGATTTTTTTGCGCAATTGAAGACGATCGAAGCGAGTGGAATTGATGGGTTGGTGATCTGGGGGAATGCAGAGCAGGCTGGGCTGATCTTGAAGCAGATGCGCGCGATGGGGATGCAGCAGCCGGTGTTTGGGAGCAGCCGGATTTGCTATCCGGAGGTGGTGACGATTGCGGGTTCGGCGGCGGAGGGGTTGGTGATCATCAGCGCGATCGATCCGACGCGGAGTGATGCGCGGTGGCAGGACTTTCGGATGCGATTTGCGAAGCAGTTCGATGTCGAGCCGGATGCGTATGCGGCGTATGCGTATGACGGCGAGACGATGATGATGGCCGCGATCAACAAAGCGGGCCTGAACCGCGGGCGGATCATGGACGCGCTGCGCGGCTATGAGATGAAGGACTATGCGGGGGTGAGCGGTGACGCGCACTTTGATTACACGTTGAATAATATTGCTCCGGTGACGTTTGCGCAGGTTCGCGATGGGAAGTTTGTGTACTGGCCGGAGCAACGCACGGACTGGAAGACGAAGAGTGTGGCGTATGCGCGTTGAGGCCTTTGCAATGGTCGCGCTGCTGGCGCTCGGTGCGGGAGTGCAGGCGCAGAGCGTTGCTCCGTATGCCTCGATTGCGATGGACGGTGAGAGCTATGCGGGGGCGGGGCGAGCGGCTGCGAATGATTTGATGGGGCAGGTGGTTCACATCGGGATGCTGGCTCCGCTGCATGGAGCCCGGAAGGCTGAGGGCGACGCGATGGTTGCTGCGGCAGAGATCGCGCTGCAGGATGCGGGAGGGGATGCTTTGCCAGGCGGGCGTCGCGTCGCGCTGGCTGTTCGGGATGAGAGCGGACCGTCGTGGGGCGTGGTTTCAGATGCGGTGATTCATCTGGTAATGGAGGATGATGTGGTCGCGATGATCACGTCGACGAGTGGCGCGGATGCGCACTTGTGTGAGCAGGTGGGAAACCGCCTGGGCTTGCCGGTGCTGACGCTGGCGGCGGATGCGACGACGACGCAGATTGATATTCCGTGGATCTTCCGGATGGGTGCGAGCGATGTCGCTGAGGCGCAGGTGATGGCGCAGAATATTTATCGCGAGCGCGGGCTGACGAAGGTGATGTTGGTTACAGAGCAGGAGCATGATGGGCGGCGCGGCGTTGCAGCGATGGAGAAGGCGGCAGAGGCGCTGGGGGTTGCTGCGCCGG
>Ga0208357_1001924_pt1 | contig 14447 bp, 14 predicted proteins | sample NGESurdeep092012_6_FD_184487 | JGI IMG/M metagenome (GOLD analysis project Ga0208357, IMG submission 184487) | Arctic peat soil microbial communities from Barrow, Alaska - NGEE Surface sample F52-2 deep-092012 (SPAdes) | ecosystem: Environmental > Terrestrial > Soil > Wetlands > Peat ... | reverse complement strand
AGGTCATCGCGCCGCCGACGCCCTGCGCGAAGCGCGCCGCGATCAGCAGCGTCTCGCTATCCGCTAGGCCGCACAGCAGCGATGCGGCGGTGAACAGCCCGATGCCCGCCAGGAAGACGCTGCGGCGTCCGATCAGGTCGCCGAGGCGCCCAGCGAGCAGGAGCAGGCCTCCGAAGGCGATCAGGTAGGCGTTCACCACCCACGCGAGGCTCGAGGTCGAGAAGTGCAGGTCGTCCTGGATCGAGGGCAGCGCGACGTTCACGACGGTCACGTCGAGCACGATCATCAGCATCCCCACGCACAGCACGTACAGCGCCACCCAGCGCTCGTCGCGGGGCGTGTTCATCCCCGGTCTCCCGCGTTCCGCAGGTGGTTGGCGAGCGTATCCAGCAGCTCTCCCGTGCCGTGCTCACGCGCCGCCGGGGTGTCGAGCCCGTCCAGGAACACGCCCTGCTCGGTCATCGTCAGCTTCGTCCCGCCGCCGGCGGCCTCCAGCACCACGGTCGCCACCGACACTGAGATCCGCGCGTCGTCCAGGTACATCTCATACGTGTGCACGAACCGCTCGCCCTCGACGATGTCCTGAAAGCGCGCGATGAACTTGTAGGTGCCGCCGGGCGATTGCACGGTCATGCGCTCCAGGCCGCCCACGCGGAACTCGAGCTCGTGCTCGGCCTTGGCCGGCTCTGGCGGGCCGAACCAGCGGCGCTTCTCCGCGGGGTCTGCCCATGTCTGCCACACCCGCGCGGGCGCGGCCTCGTAGGTGCGCTCGAGTGCGAAGGTGGAATGGACGGTCGATCTGTCGTTCATTGCTGGCTCCTTTTCGGTGGTCCATCGGGGTGCTCGGCGAGGTACTTGCCGAGACGGTCGAGGCGCTGCTCCCAGATGGTGCGCCGCTCGGCGATCCAGCCCTCCGCTGCTCGCAGCGCGGCGGGCTCCACGGAGCACGTTCGAACCCGCCCCACCTTTTCCGAGCGCACGAGCCCGCTGCGTTCGAGCACGTGCAGGTGCTGGACGACCGCTGGCAGCGACATCGTCAACGGGCGGGCGAGTTCGCTGACGGACGCCGGTCCGCGGGTCAGCCGTTCGACCATCGCCCGCCGGCTGGGGTCCGCCAGCGCCTGGAAGAGCAGGTCTACGTCTCCCTCGGCAGCTGCTGTACTTTGGTTAAGCATTCACTTAAGTATAGCACCAAGTGGTCCCTGTGGTTCCCGCCGCTGAGCGCAAGTAGTCGCCTCAGCGCCCTCGGGACCGGCGAATCTGCTCCAGGCGCCGCGCGAGCTCCGCCTCGGCCTCGTCGGGCTCGTAGAAGCGCGCGCCGACGATGCCCTCCGGGAGGAGCTCCTGCGGGGAGAGGTGCCCGGGATGGCCGTGCGGGTTGTCGTACTGGTCGGGGGTCTCGTTGCCCTGTCCCGGCCGGGGACCCGACCTGAGCCATCCGGGGACGGGCGCGGCGCCGTGCTCGCGCACGTGCCTGCGCGCGGCGCCCAGCGCCCGCCCGGCGGCGTTGGACTTCGGCGCGAGCGCCAGGTAGATAGCGGCCTGCGCAAGCGCATACGTCGCCTCCGGCAGGCCCACGTGCTCGACCGCCTGGGCCGCGGCGACCGCGACCGACAGCGCCTGCGGGTCGGCGTTGCCGATGTCCTCCGAGGCGAGGATCACCATCCGCCGCACGATGAACCGCGGGTCCTCGCCGCCCTCGAGCATCACCGCGAGGTAGTAGAGGGACGCGTCGGGGTCCGAGCCTCGCGTGGCCTTGATCCAGGCGGAGATGTAGTCGTAGTGGCGGTCGCCGCCCTTGTCGTACAGCACCGCCCGCTGCTGCAGCGCGTCCTCGGCGCGCGCGATCGTGACCCGATCCTCGCCCAGCTCGGCGGCCGTGGCGAGCGCCAGCTCGAGCGCGTTCAGTGCGGTGCGCGCGTCGCCTTCGCTGCGGGCGGCGAGGAAGTTGAACGCCTCGTCGTCCACCTCGATCTCCACGCCGGCATTCGCGCTGTCCGGTTCGGCGTCCGCGCCGTCCTGCCGCTCACCGCGTGCCGCCACCACCGCCCGCCGCAGCACCGTCCCGACCTCCCCGTCGCTCAATGCCTGTAGCGCGTAGACGCGCGTGCGCGAGAGCAAAGCCCCGTTGACCTCGAACGCGGGGTTCTCGGTGGTGGCGCCGATCAGCGTGACCAGCCCGTCCTCGACCGCCGGCAGCAGCGCGTCCTGCTGGGCCTTGTTGAAGCGGTGGATCTCGTCGAGGAAGAAAACTGTGTGGGTCCCGCCCGCCCCGCCCACCCCGTGGGCCCCGCCCGCCCCGGGGGTGGGTGGGCCGCTCATCCTTCGGCGGTGCGCCGCCCGCTCGAGCACGGCGCGCACCTCGGCGCGGCCGGCCTGCACGGCGCTCAGCTCCTCGAACACCGCATTTGAATGCTCCGCGAGGATCCGCGCGAGCGTCGTCTTGCCGGTGCCGGGCGGTCCGTAGAGGATCATCGAGTGGGGGTGCCCCTGTTCGATCGCCGTCCGCAGCGCCGAGCCCGGCCCCAGGAGATGCGCTTGGCCGACGAAGTCGGCGAGCGTCGCCGGGCGCACGCGCGCCGCCAGCGGGCGGTCGTAGTCCCCGGCCGGACCTCTCCCGGGCTCGTGCACCGGGTCGGAATCTCCCGCGGCGGCGTCGGACTCGAACAGCGTGTCCATCCGCCCAGTATCGCGCGCCCGCGGGCACTGGACGGAGCACGTAGTGGGGGCGCGCGGATTTATGTTCGAGGGAAGGTTGTCGAAGAAGGCGTGTCGAACAGTAAAGCCCGTGTTTCTCGTGTATTTCCAATCGGATTCCGCTAATGGGGAAGGGTCGATCAGATGAGCATCGGCGCCGCCGAGCTGTGGGGCGGTTCGGGAGGATCGGGTCCCGTCCGCCCCGCCCGCCCCGGCGGTGCGGGCAGGGCGCCCGGCGACTTCCAGTTCCCGCTCCCGCAGGCCGGGGTTGCGGCGCTGTCTCCGCTGCAGCTGTTCTGGCGTCGCTTCCGCCGGGACCGGGTCGCGCTCTGCTCGCTCGGGTTCATCGTCCTGCTGTTCGTCGTCGCGCTCGCGGCGCCGCTGATCGTGAAACTGCTCGGCCTGCCTGGGCCGGACGTGCAGAACCCGAACCTGACGGACTCGTTCGGCAGCCCCCTCGGGCCGAGCCTGTCACATCCATTTGGCGTCGACCAGCTCGGCCAGGACGTGATGTCGCGCGTGATCTACGGCACGCGCGTGGCGCTCGAGGTGGGGATTCTCGGCACGGCCGTCGCGACGCTGATCGGCGTCGTGATCGGGACGCTTGCCGGTTTCTACCGTGGATGGGTCGACACGCTGCTCTCGCGGTTGATCGACGTCGTGCTCTCGATCCCGATTCTGCTGCTCGGCCTCGGGATCGGCGCGGCCTGCGCGGTGCGCGGCTGCGTCGGGGGCACGGTCCAGCCGGGCCTCGGGCTGGTGATCTTCCTGATCGCTCTGGCCAACTGGACGTACATCGCGCGGATCGTCCGCGGCCTCGTGCTGAGCCTGCGCGAGCGCGAGTTCGTGCAGGCCTCGCGCGCGCTCGGCGCCTCGGACGCGCGGATTATGTTCCGCGAGATCTTCCCCAACCTGCTCGCGCCGATCATCGTCTACTCGACGCTCCTGATCCCGCTCAACATCCTGCTCGAGGCAGGGCTCTCGTTCCTCGGCGTCGGCATCCGCCCGCCGACCGCCAGCTGGGGTCAGATGATCGCCGCCGCGACCCCGATCTTCAACACGGCCTGGTGGTACATGGCCTTCCCGGGGCTGGCCCTGCTACTGACCGTGCTGGCGTTCAACCTGCTCGGCGACGGTCTGCGCGACGCGCTCAACCCGAGGACCGCGCGGTGACCTCGATGTTCCAAAGGGCCGCGCGGTGATCTCGATATTCCAACGACCAGAGGAGAAACACCGATGAGCCCAACCAGACAGCTGGCAGCGGCGGCGATCGTCGGAGCGCTCGCGCTGGGGCTCGCCGCGTGCGGCTCCACCACCAGCTCGATCTCCGGCGGCAGCGGGATCGCGGTAGCCAAAGGGGTGCAGACGCCGCGCACCGAGCCGCAGTCGGGCGGCAAACGCGGCGGCACGCTGACCGTGCTCAACCACACCGACTTCGAACAGCTCGACCCCGGGCTGGCGTACTACAACATCGACTACGAGGTCGTCTACGCGACCCAGCGCCCGCTGTTCTCCTACAAGCCGAACACGTTCTCCGAACCGTCCCCGGACATGGCCTCCGAACCGGCGCAGATCTCAGGCGGCGGCAGGACGATCACGGTGCACATCCGCAAAGGCGTGCACTTCAGCCCGCCCGTGAACCGCGAAGTGACCTCGGCCGACGTCGCCTATGCGATTGAGCGGGGCGCCAACCCGAATGTGGAAAATCCCTATTTCGAATCCTATTTTGGCTCGCTGCAGGGCTTCAAGCAGGCGCACGGCGGCCCGTTCCCGGGCATCACCACGCCGAACCCCTCGACAATCGTCTTCCACCTGAGCGAACCGAAGGCGCCGATCGTGCTCGCCGCGCTGGTGCTGCCGCTGAGCGCGCCCGTGCCCGAGGAATACGCCAAGCGATACGACGCGATGAAACCGACCGAATACGGCAACTATCAGGTGGCCACCGGCCCGTACATGCTCAAGAACGACAGCGCCGGGAAGGTGCTCGGCAGCGGCTACGTCCCCGGCAAATCGGCGACGCTCGTGCGCAACCCCAACTGGAATCCCGCGACCGACTTCCGGCCCGCGTATCTGAACCAGATCGACATCGAGCTCGGCGGCGACACGACCGTGATCGGCCGCCAGGTGCTGGAAGGCTCGGACATGGTCCAGAACGAAGCGCCCGCGCAGCCGACCGTGCGGCTCGCGTATGAAAAATTCCGCTCCCAGCTGGAGCTCTCCCCAGGCGCCGGCGACCACTACATCGCCGTCGACAACAAGCAGGGCCCGTTCGCGAACGTCGACGTGCGCAAGGCGTTCTGGGCCGCGCTCGACCGCGTCGCGATGAACAAGGCGCGCGGCGGCGAACTGGTGACGAACGTGATGACGCACTTCATCTACCCCGAAATCCCCGGCTTCGAACAGGCCGGTGGCCTGAAGGGTCCGCAGGTCGACTACAACGACTACCCCCAGGGCAACGCCGCGGTCGCCGCGAAGTACATGCGGCTCGCGGGCTACCCGAGCGGCAAGTACACCGGTGGGAAGACGCTCCAGATCGTCGGCTCGAACGAAAGCCCCTCGAGCGAAGACGCGGAAATCGTCAACCAGACGCTGAAGAACCTCGGTTTCGCGACCAAGCTCACGCTCGTCGAATCGTCGGTGATGTACTCGAAGTACTGCGGCACCCCCGCCGAAGCGATCGACGTCTGCCCGAACGTCGGCTGGGTCGCCGACTTCGGCGATCCACAGGCGGTGCTCGACGTGGCGTTCAACGGCAAGAACATCGTCTCGACCGGGAACAACAACTGGGGGCAGGTGAACGACCCCGAAATCAACAAGGCGATGGACGCCGCCGAACTCCTCGTCGGCACGCAGGCGCGCGCGAACGCGTGGGCTCAGATCGACCGCAAACTCGTCGCCCAGGCGGTCGCGATCCCGTTCGACTGGGACAAGCAGCCGAGCATCGAGTCGAAGGACGTCGCGGGCGTCGGCGATCTGTGGAACACGGGCAGCTGGGACTACAGCTTCACCTCGCTGAAGTGAGCGCGCGGGCCGGGCGCCGACGATGACCCGTTACATCATCCGCCGCGTCCTCTGGGGGATCCTGCTGCTGATCCTCGTGACCGCGCTGATGTTCGTGCTGTTCCGGATCCTCCCCACGGGTGACCCCGCGCGCCTGCGTGCCGGGCGCAACGCGAGCCCGAAAGTGATCGCCGCGATCCGCCACGACCTCGGCCTGGACAAGTCGCTGCCCGCGCAGTTCTGGATCTACATGAAGGACGTCTTCCTGCACTTCAACCTCGGCTACAGCTACTACTCGAACGCCCCCGTGCGCGGCCTGATCGCCGAACGGCTCGGCGCGACGCTGTCGCTGATGCTCGGGGGGGCCGTGATCTGGCTGGCGGTCGGCCTGCCGGTCGGGATCGTCTCGGCGCTGCGTCGCGGCTCGCGGCTCGACCGCGTGAGCATGGGCACCGCGCTCGTGTTCGTCTCCGCGCCGGAATACTGGCTCGGGCTGATCGCGCTCTACCTGTTCGCCGCCGACATCGGTCAGGTCAAGATCTTCCCCGGGGCCGGCAGCTACGTGGGGCTGACGAGCGACCCGTGGAAATGGTTCACCTCGCTGCTGTTGCCGTGGCTCGTGCTCGCGGCGGGCTCGGCGGCGGTCTACGCGCGGCTGATGCGCGGCAGCCTGACCGAGACGATGGGCGAGGACTACATTCGCACCGCGCGCGCGAAGGGCCTGAGCGAGCGTCGCGTCGTCCTGCGCCACGGCGTGCGCTCGGCGATCAACCCGATCCTCACGATCCTCGCGCTCGACATCGCGACGCTGCTCGGTGGGGCGATCCTCGTCGAAGTCGTCTTCGACATCCACGGCATCGGCCTGCTCGCCTACACCGCGATCCGGCACTCGGATCTATTGGTCGTGCAGGGCACGGTGCTGCTTGGTGCGCTGTTCATCGTTGTCGCGAACATCGTCGTCGACATCGCCTATGCCTATCTGGATCCCCGAGTGAGATATTCATGAGCACCGTTGAGGAGCCCCCCCTTCTTCGAGTTGAGGATCTGCGCGTCGAGTTCCCGACCGAAGACGGGGTCGTGAAAGCCGTCGACGGGATCACATATGAGGTGGGGAGGGGACGCACGCTCGGGATCGTCGGCGAGTCGGGCTCGGGCAAGACCGTCGCGGCGATGACGGTGCTGGGTTTGACCCGTGTGCAGGGGGCGAGGATCAGCGGGCGGGTTGTGTTTGAGGGGGTTGATCTTTTGGGACTCGATGAGGGGGCGCTGCAGCGGATAAGGGGCAACGAGATCGCGATGATCTTTCAGGATCCCTCCACGGCACTGCACCCTCTCTACAAGGTCGGTGCGCAGATCGTGGAGGCGGTGAGAGCACATCAGGACGTGACGAAGGCCGCGGCCCGCAAGCGCACGATCGAGCTGTTGGGCCTCGTCGGAATCCCCGACCCGGGCACCCGTGTGGACGACTATCCGCACGAGTTCTCCGGGGGCATGCGCCAGCGCGCGATGATCGCGATGGCGCTCGCGAACGAGCCGCGGCTATTGATCGCAGACGAGCCGACGACCGCGCTCGACGTGACCGTGCAGGCGCAGATCCTCGCGCTGCTGGAGCGGTTGCGCGCAGAGCTCGGGATGGCGATCGTGATCGTCACGCACGACATCGGCGTGGTCGCGGAGATGGCCGACGAGATCGCCGTGATGTATGCGGGGCGGATCGTCGAGATGGCGGCGACCGAGACGCTGTTGAACCGACCCGAACACCCCTACACATGGGGTCTCTTGCGCTCGATCCCGAAATTGGACGGCCCGCGGCTGGAGCGGCTGGAGCCGATCAAAGGCAGCCCCCCGAGCCTGATCGACCCCCCGTCGGGCTGCCATTTTCATCCGCGCTGCGAGTACGCCCAGCCGGACCACGCGCGGATCGACCCGGAGCTGCTCCCCCTGCCCGACGATCCGAGCCACTCCGTTGCCTGCCTGCTGGAACCGCAGATGCGCCGGAAGTTGTGGGAAGAGTCCGTATGAGTGCAACAGAACCCCTGATGGAGGTGCGCGACATCGAGAAGCATTTCCCGCTCACGCGCGGGATCGTGCTCGCGCGGAGGGCCGGCGCGGTGAAGGCGGTCGACGGCGTGAGCTTCGACGTGCTGCGCGGCGAGACGCTCGGGATCGTCGGCGAGACGGGCTGCGGGAAGAGCACGACCGCGCGGCTGATGGTGCGGCTGCTCGAGCCCACCGCCGGCACCGTGCGCTTCGAGGGCGAGGACATCACGCGTCTGCGGGGCGGCAGGCTGAAGGCGGTCAGGCGCGAGCTGCAGATGGTCTTCCAGGATCCCTACTCTTCGCTGAACCCGCGCAAGACGGTCGGCTCGATCGTCGCCGAGCCGTTCGCGATCCACGGCCTGCACACCGAGCGTGCGGAGCGCCGCGAGCAGGTGAAGGGGTTGATGGACCGGGTCGGGTTGAACCCCGAGCACTACAACCGCTACCCCCACGAGTTCTCCGGCGGCCAGCGCCAGCGGATCGGCGTCGCGCGCGCGCTTGCGCTCGGCCCGAAGCTGCTGATCGCCGACGAGCCGGTTTCCGCGCTCGACGTCTCGATCCAGGCGCAGGTGCTGAACCTGCTGCGCGAGCTCCAGCGCGACATGGGGCTGACGCTCGTGCTGATCTCCCACGACCTCTCCGTCGTGCGACACATGTGCGATCGCGTCGCGGTGATGTACGCGGGCAAGATCGTCGAGCTCGCCGAGAACGAGGCGCTGTACAGCGAACCGTCGCACCCGTATACCCGGGAACTGCTCGCGGCGGTGCCCGGTGCGCGAAGTGATCGGCGTACGATCACGGGGTGAGCGATCCCGACCCGGCTGCGGAGGCGATAGGGCTCCTACAGAAGCTGATCCGCTTCGACACGGTCAACCCGCCGGGGAACGAGCGCGCCGCCCAGGAGTACCTCAGCGCACACCTGACGAACGCCGGGTTTGAGTGCGAGCTGCTGGGCGCCGAGCCCGAGCGGCCGAACCTGGTGGCGCGGCTGCGCGGCTCAGCGCCCGGCCCAACGCTCTGCTATCTCAGCCACGTCGACACGGTGCTCGCGAACGCCGACGAGTGGTCGGCGCACGGCCCATGGTCGGGCGATCTGGCCGAGGGCTTCGTCTGGGGGCGGGGCGCGCTCGACATGAAGTCGCAGACCGCCGCCGAGATCGCTGCCGCGGCGGGCCTGGCGCGCTCGGGCTGGCGCCCGGCGAAGGGAGAGCTGCTGATCGTGGTGGTCGTCGATGAGGAGACCGGCGGCGAGCTCGGCGCGCAGTGGATCACGAGAGAACACCCCGAGAAGGTCCGCTGTGACCTGCTCGTGAACGAGGGCGGCGGCGCGGTGTTTGAATATGAAGGCTCACCCGCCCGCCCGCCCCCCCGGCGTCACTACGGCGTGTGCTGCGCGGAGAAGGGGGTGTTCCGCTTCACGGTCACCACCTCCGGTGTGGCGGGGCACGCGTCGATGCCGAAGATCGGGGAGAACGCCCTGCTGAAGATGGCGCCGGTGCTGGAGCGCCTGGCGGCCAGGCAGCCGGCGTACGAGCTCACGGCCGAGCCGGAGGCGTTTCTGCGGGCGCTCGGCGAGGACCCCGGCGACCCGGTCGGCGCGGTCGCGCGGCTGGGCGCGGCGGACGAGCGGTTGGTGACGATGTTCGAGCCGATGCTCGGCGTCACGTTCACGCCGACGCGGATCAGGGCATCGGAGAAGATCAACGTGATCCCCTCCCTCGCCGAGCTGAAAGTCGACTGCCGCGTGCCTCCCGGCCTCGGCGAGGAGGAGGTGCTGCGCGGAATCGCGGAAGTCCTCGGCGAGGGCGCCTGGCGGATCGACTTCACCGAGCGGATCGAGGGCAACCGCTCGCCGATCGAGTCGCGGCTGATGGACGCGATCGCCGACTGGGTGAGCGAGCACGACGCGGGCGCCGACGTGGTTCCCGTGATCCTCCCCGGCTTCACCGACTCGCGTCACTTCCGGCAGGCGTTCCCCGACTGCGTCGCGTACGGGTTCTTTCCGCAGAAGCACCAGACGCTGTTCGAGGCGGCGCCGTTGATCCACGCGGCGGACGAGCGGATCGACGCGCGCGACCTCGCGTTCGCGACGGAGTTCTTCGGAGATCTGGCGCGCCGCGTGCTTGAGTAGAGATCTGCATAATGGACGGATAGACCAAGGATGGTGAGCAGAGAATGGAGTCAGGGAGGACGATGGTGGCGAGCACGACGGACAAGGTGACGACGGCACCGGCCGCGACCGCCCCGGCGACCGGGAGCACATCGGCCACCCCTGCCGCCACGAGCACATCGTCCGCCGCCGGCACGGCGCATCCGCTCGCAGCACACCCCCTCGCGGCTCACGCCATCGCAACGCACGCAGCGCTCGTCCACGCGCACGCGCACGCCGTAGCGAAAGTGGCGCCGGTCGCGCCGCCGCCGCCGCAGACATCGTTTGTGCAGAACCTGCAGAACGCGGCGCTCAACTGGGAGCCGGTCGTCGCGATCCTGTTCTTCGTGGCGATCATCGCCGTGATGTGGCGGATGCTGAAAGTGATGCCGAAAGTGAAGCCGCAGCAGATCAAGCCGGCGTCCAACCAGGCGGTCGGCTGGAAGGACATCGCCGGCGTCGACGACGCGCGCGGCGAGCTCGAGGAGATCGTCGAGTTCCTGCGCGACCCGCGGCAGTTCGAGGAGCTCGGCGCGAAGGTGCCGAAGGGGATCCTCCTGCACGGCCCGCCGGGGACGGGCAAGACCCTGCTCGCGAAGGCGGTCGCGCACGAGTCCGGCGCGCAGTTCTTCGCGCAGTCGGCGGCGGCGTTCGTGGAGATGTTCGCCGGCCTCGGCGCCGCGCGGATCCGCCGGCTGTTCGCGATCGCCAGAAAGCACGAACCGGCGATCATCTTCATCGACGAGCTCGACGCCGTCGGCGGCCGCCGTGGGATGGACATCTCGGGGGAGAAGGACCAGACGCTCAACCAGCTGCTGGTCGAGATGGACGGCTTCGCCGCGAGCGGGCGCGTGGTCGTGATCGCCGCGTCGAACCTGCTCGACAAGCTCGACCCGGCGCTCTTGCGACCGGGACGCTTCGACCGCCAGGTGTTCGTCGCGCCGCCGGACGTGCGCGGGCGCGAAGGCGTGCTCGGCGTGCATACGAGGGGTAAGCCGCTGGGCAAAGTGGATCTGTCGCTCGTCGCCCAGCAGACCAGTGGCCTGACCGGCGCGGACCTCGCGAACATCTGCAACGAGGCGGCGATCTTCGCCACGCGCCGTGGCGCGAAGCGGATCGACGACGAGGACTTCGACAGCGCGCTCGAGCGTGTGATCGCGGGCGTGCAGTCGCGCAGGGTGCTGAACGAGCACGAGAAGCGCGTCGTCGCCTACCACGAGGCTGGGCACGCGCTGTGCGGCGAGCTGCTGCCGTCGGTCGATCGGGTGCACAAGATCTCGATCGTCCCGCGCGGACGCGCGCTCGGCTACACGCTGAACCTGCCCGCCGAGGACCGCTACCTGAAGACGCGCGAGGAGCTGCTCGACTACATGACCGTGCTGCTCGGCGGGAGGGTCGCCGAGCAGGTCGTGTTCGGCGCGATCACGACGGGGGCGTCGGACGATCTGAAGCGCGTGGCGGAGATCTCGCACTCGATGGTGCACGACTACGCGATGGGGACCGCCGGTCTCGGCCGCGCGCCCGACGGGGACGTGCGCCTGTCGGAGACGACGCTGCGGATCCGCGACGAGGAGCGCCAGGATCTGATCGAGGAAGCCCGCCGCGCGGCGCAGCGCACGATCGTCTCTCACCGCCCGCAACTCGACGCGCTCGCGAACGAGCTGCTCGAGCACGAGGTGCTCGATCGCGAGGCGATCGACCGGATCATGAAGGGCGTTCCGCGCCTGCAGCGCGCCCCTGGGTCCGGACTACGCGTGGTGGCGGCGACCACGGCGGTGGACGCCACCGCGGGTGAGGGGGGCGTCGGCGCGGGGTGAGGGCGGCGTCGGCGCGGGTGGGGTCCGTCGCCACAGGGGACACGTCGCCCTCGCCCGCACCCCGCCGATCTGTAACCCGCCGATAGACTGGCGGGCGTGTTCAGGCGGATCGACCATATCGGCGTGGCGGTGGCGGAGATCGAGGCCTCGCTCGTGCTGTGGCGCGATGGCTTCCAGATGGAGGTGGCCCACCGCGAGGTGGTCGAGGAGCAGGGCGTCGAGGCCGTGCTGCTGGACGTTGGCGAGAACCACGTCGAGCTGCTCGCGCCGCTCGGCGAGGACACGCCCGTCGGGAAGTTCCTCGCGAAGAGGGGCCCGGGCCTGCACCACGTGGCCTTCCAGGTCGGCGACATCGACGCGACGCTCGCGGCGCTCAGGCAGTCGGGCATGGCGCTGATCGACGAGCAGCCTCGGATCGGCATCCGCGGCTCGCGCGTCGCCTTCCTGCACCCGCGCGCGACCGCGGGCGTGCTGACCGAGATCGTCGAGCCGGCCGCCGGCCCGGGAGCGCACTGATGGCCACCGCGAGCGCGCGCCGGATCAGCGTCGGCTTCCAGGGCGGTCAGGTGCTCGCGCTGCGCGTCAGCGATGACGAGTTGAAGGGCCTCTACAAGTCCCTCGGCGATGGCGGCTGGCACGAGCTCGAGACCGAGGACGGCCCGGTCCGGCTGTACCTCGGCCAGGTCGTCTACATCCGCGCGGAGGATGATGATTCCCGCGTGGGCTTCTCTGCCTAAGCGGCGTCGTTGAGCGTCGATCTGGACGAGCGGCTCTTACGCGTGATGCGCACGCGGGGGCATGGGCCGAAGGCCGAGCGGGCCGTCGCTCGCTTCTCGAAGCTCGGCGAGCACGGCGCGGTGTGGCTCGCGATCGGGGCGGCCGGGTACGCGCTCGATGCGCGCAGGCGTCCGCAATGGCGCCGGGCGACGGGCACCGTGCTGGGGACCTACGCGCTCAACACGGCCGTCAAGCTGGTGGTACGCCGCCGTCGTCCGCAACTGCAAGGCCTGCCGCCGCTGACGGATACACCAACACAGCTGAGCTTCCCGAGCGCGCACGCCTCCACCTCCTTCGCGGGGGCGCTCGCCTACGCGCGGCTGGGCCTGCCGGCGATTCCCCTGTACGCGCTCGCGAAGGGGCTGGCCGTCTCGCGTCTGTACCTGGGGGTCCACTACCCCTCCGACGTGCTCGCCGGCGCGCTGCTGGGGACGGCCGTCGCCGCGCGGCGGTGAGCTGTCCGCGGGCCTCTTTGCCCGATCCCTGCCAAGATGCCGAACGGTGAGCACGCGCATAGGCATCGTCGGCATGCCCAACGCGGGCAAGTCGTCGTTGTTCAACGCGCTGACCAAGGCGGGGGCCGAGGCGGCCAACTACCCGTTCACGACGATCGAGCCGAACGTGGCGGTGGTCCCGGTGATAGACGAGCGGATGGAGGAGGTGGCGAAGGCGCTTGGCTCGTCGGAGATCGTGTGGGACACGGTGGACTTCCACGACATCGCCGGGCTGGTGGCGGGAGCACACCAGGGGGAGGGACTCGGCAACAAATTCCTGGCGAACATCCGGGAGACGCACGCGATCGTGCATGTTGTGCGCGCGCACAACGACGAAAACGTGATCCATCCGGAGGGCCGCGTCGACCCGCTGGCGGATATCGAGACGATTGAGACCGAGCTCGTGATGGCGGACCTCGAGGCGGCCGAGCGGCGGGTGGACAAAGTCGGCAAACAGGCGCGCGGGGGCGACCGTGTGGCGATCGCAGAGGAGGCGTGGCTGCGCGAGGTGATCGCGGCGCTGCAGGCCGGTCGTCCGGCGCGCACCGTGCCCGTGCCTGAGGAGGCGCCCAACGCGGCCCGCGACCTGGGCTCCTTGACGAGCAAGCCGGTGCTGTTCGTGGCCAACGTCGACGAGGGCTCCGAGGAGGTCCCCGCCGCGGTCGCTGAGCACGCCGCCGCGCAGGGCGCGCGCGCGGTGGCCGTGTCCTCGCGGATCGAGTCAGAGCTGGCGGAGCTCGACGACGAGGACGCCGCCGCGATGCGGGAGGAATTGTTTTCCCACCCGCCCGGCGAGTCCGGCCTACAGCGCGTCGTGCGCGAGGCGTTCGCGCTGCTGGAGCTGATCGCGTTCTTCACCGCCGGCGAGGCAACGATCGCGCAGTCCTGGCATCTGCGCCGCGGTCTCACCGCATGGCACGCGGCCGGTGAGATCCACTCCGACATCCAGAAGGGCTTCGTCCGCGCTGAGGTGATCGGCTGGCAGGAGCTGCTCGACGCCGGCGGCTACGCGGGCGCGCGCGAGCGCGGCACGCTACGGGTGGAGGGGCGCGACTATGTGATGGTCGACGGGGACGTGCTGACGGTCAAGTTCAGTCCGTAGGGGCCTGCTCGGCGAGCTTCTCCAGCCGTGTCGCCAACTGTTTCATCCCAAGCTCCCGCGCGGCGAGCGCGCCACCCGCGTAGTCGGTCGCCCGGTCCGGTGGCCGGACGATGCCGTCGATCGGCACGAGCGTCGCGATCCGCTTGAAGTCGCGCAGCGGCGCCTCGTTCTCGCTCAGGGCGATCGCCGTCCGCAGGCGCATGTCGCTGTCGTCTGCACGCGCGACCCTCAACACCTCCTCCAGCGGGCCGTGGCGATTCAACAGCTCGGCGGCGGTCTTCGCACCGATGCCGGGCGCGCCCGGCAGCCCGTCGGAGGGATCGCCGCGCAGCGCGATGAAGTCGGTGACTAGCGCAGGGTCGATCCCGTAG
>Ga0208357_1001923_pt1 | contig 14460 bp, 11 predicted proteins | sample NGESurdeep092012_6_FD_184487 | JGI IMG/M metagenome (GOLD analysis project Ga0208357, IMG submission 184487) | Arctic peat soil microbial communities from Barrow, Alaska - NGEE Surface sample F52-2 deep-092012 (SPAdes) | ecosystem: Environmental > Terrestrial > Soil > Wetlands > Peat ... | reverse complement strand
CGCTCTCCTCCACACGACCGCAACGGCTTTCGGCATCACGCCGATGACCGTCAATTTGATCGGGGGAAGCCCGAGACCGGCCGCCATCGGCGTCCGTTCCTCCCGGGAACAAAGCGCAGTTTACGAGTGCCCGAGCGGGCCGGTCAAATCCCCGCGGATCGGCTTCGGTTCAGCGATCCGCACGCGCTCCCACGACCGAGCGTTTCCCGCGGCGGATCACGACCCACCGCCCGTGCAAGAGGTCAGCGGTCTGCAGGGCGGCGTCGGGGTCGGTGACCTTGGTGTTGTTGATGTAGACGCCACCTTCCACGACTGCCCGGCGAGCGGCCGACCTGGAGTCGACGAGTTCAGTGGCGATCAAGACATCGAGCACGGCCGGCAGCGGGTCAGCGGCGATCGCGACAACTCCCGTCTCCGACAGAGCGGCGGCGAGGGTGGCTTCGTCGAGATCGGCCAGCTCTCCGCGACCGAATAGCGCGGCGCTAGCCGCGACCGCCCGAGCGCACTCGTCCGCACCGTGGACCAGCGTCGTCAGCTCCTCAGCGAGGGCGCGCTGGGCCTCGCGCGCAGCGGGGCGCTGGGAGACCGCAGCCTCCAACTCCTCGATCTCTTCCCGTGGCCGCAGGCTGAAGATCTTCAGGTAGCCGACCACGTCGCGGTCGTCGCTGTTGATCCAGAACTGGTAGAAGGCGTATGGCGAAGTCATCTCCGCCTCGAGCCAGATCGTGCCCGACTCTGTCTTGCCGAACTTGGTCCCGTCGGCCTTGGTGATCAACGGGGTCGCCAACGCGTGCGCCGACGCCCCTTCGACGCGGTGAATGAGGTCGAGACCAGCAGTCAGGTTGCCCCACTGGTCACTCCCGCCCGTCTGCAACGTGCACCCGTGCCGGCGGTAGAGCTCGAGGAAGTCGAGCCCCTGCAGGATCTGGTAGCTGAACTCCGTGTAACTGATGCCGACATCGGAGTTCAACCGGGCGCTGACGGCCTCTTTGGCCAGCATTTTGTTGACTCGGAAATGCTTTCCGATATTGCGCAGCAAATCGATAGCGGAAAGGCTCGCCGTCCAATCGAGGTTATTGACCGTCACCGCGGGCTGGGCCGCCTGTCCCCCGCCGAAATCAAGAAATGGCCCGACCTGGCGCTTGATCTTCTCGACCCAGTCCGCCACGGTCTCGGGGTCGTTCAGTTGCCGCTCGGAGTTCTCCTTCGGGTCTCCGATCAGCCCAGTGGCGCCGCCGACGAGTGCGAGCGGCCGGTGCCCGGCGTCCTGGAAACGCCGCAGCGTGAGGATCTGGACGAGGTTTCCCAGATGCAAGCTCGGGGCCGTCGGATCAAAGCCGCAGTAGAGCGTGATCGGCCCCTCGTCGAGTGCGGCACGGAGCGCGCCGAGGTCGGTGCTCACGGCGATCAGGCCACGCCACGCGAGGTCGTCAAGGAAATGGGGGGGTTGGGTCACGCCCGAATCCTTGCGCATCGGCGACGTCAGCGCTCGGACGGCTTGGCAGGACGGCGTTTCTCGACGTGCGCGCGGTACGGAGAGACGGTCGGCTCGCCGTCCAGCCAGAAGCGCCAGGGAGTCTCCGCGCCCGCTGACAGTCCGACCCGCGGGCCGGCAAGCACGTGACGCGGGCTGCGGCTCCGTCCGCGGCGCACTCGCAGCGGACCGGCCGGGTCGCATGCGTCGAGCCCGTATTCGGCGCGCCCGACTCCGAGCGCGACGGTGAGACGGGCCGGTCCGCGTGCGAGATCTCGGGATGACGAGCCACGGCGCAGCGTCGCCAGTTCGATGCCTTCGACGACCTCGGCCGCCCGGAGCAACACGGCGGCCGCCGTGCCCACACCGTCGCAGACCAGATTCATGCAGTAGTGCATGCCGTAGGTGAAGTAGACGTACACGTAGCCCGGCTCACCGAACATGATCGAGTTGCGTGGCGTGAGGCCCCGATACGCGTGCGATCCGGGGTCGAGGTCACCTTGGTACGCCTCGACCTCGGTCAGGCGTACCGCGACAAGACCTTCGGCGGTCTCGTGCTCGATCACGCACCCGAGCAGGTCGGGCGCGACAGCGGCGGCTGGGCGGTCGAAGAACGACCGCTTTAAAACACGACCTGTCATCGCGATGCCTTCGCAGCCCGCAGTGCTGCTCCGAATCGCCTCAGCACGACACTCAGGGCTGCGAACCGTTGGAGGCGGTCGCCCATGCCAGCTGACTGGATATTCGCGAGCGCAGGTCGGCCGTCTGTTCGGCGACCCGCTCGGGTGCGGTGCCCCCACGCGCCGAGCGAGCGGCGAGCGCGCCCCGCACAGAGAGCACTGACCGAATTCCGGGTGTGAGATGTGGCGAGAGCTCAGCAAGTTGCGCGTCGTCGACGTCGGGCAGGTCACAACCGTGTTGGGCGCACCACGCAACCAACCGCCCGACGGCCTCGTGCGCCTCGCGAAACGGAACGCCCCGACGTACCAAATCCTCAGCGACGTCTGTCGCTAGAGCGAATCCTTCGGGTGCAGCCGCCGCCAGTCGGTCGGTGTCGATGCGCATCGTTGCGATCATGCCGGTGACCGCCGGCAGCAACACGAGCAGCGTGTCGAGCGAGTCGAACACGGGTTCCTTGTCCTCTTGCAGGTCCCGGTCGTAGGCGAGCGGGAGGCCCTTGAGCACGGTGAGGATCGCGGTCAGATTGCCGACGAGGCGGCCAGTCTTCCCGCGGGCTAGCTCCGCGACGTCCGGATTCTTTTTCTGCGGCATGATCGACGACCCGGTAGCGAAGCTGTCGTCCAGTTCTACCCAGCGGAATTCCCGGCTGGTCCACAGCACGATCTCCTCGCCGATACGCGACAGGTGAATCCCCACCATCGCCGCACAAAACGCGAACTCGGCGGCGAAATCCCGGTCGCTCACAGCGTCCATCGAGTTTGCAGCGGACGACGTGAAGCCGAGCTCATGTGCGGTCGTGACCGGGTCAAGTGGCAACGACGATCCGGCAAGTGCGCCGGCACCCAGCGGCGAGATTGCTGTCCGCAAGTCCCAGTCGCGCAACCGGTCGACGTCGCGTGCGAACGCCTGCACGTGCGCGAGCAGATGATGGGCGAACAACACGGGCTGCGCATGTTGCAGGTGCGTCATGCCGGGCGCGGGCGCGTCCTTGTGCCGCTCGGCGACGTCGACGAGAGCAGTTTCGAGCTCTGCCAGCCGCTGCACGAGCAGCCGGACGTGCGCGCGCAGATACAGCCGCAGGTCAGTGGCAATCTGATCGTTGCGGCTTCGACCGGCCCGCAGCTTGCCGCCAAGCGGCCCGAGTCGCTCAATCAACCCACGCTCGAGGGCGGTATGCACGTCCTCGTCGGCAACGGTGGGGACGAACGCGCCCGACTGGCAGGCGGCATCGAGGTCGTCGAGGGCCCCGACCATCAGCCGCAGTTCATCGTCGTCCAGCAGGCCGGCCCGGTGCAGCACGCGCGCATGCGCCCGCGAGCTCATCAGGTCATACGGCGCGAGGCGCCAGTCGAAATGCACCGACACCGACAATGCCGCGAGCGCGGCCGCCGGACCACCCTCAAACCGGCCGCCCCAGAGCCGCAAGGGCTCAGTTGCGGTCGGGTCGGCGCCGGGATCCGTCATCCGATCAGGCTCCCGTGACTGACGAGCCGTTTTTCACCGCGAGGTCGCGGCGTGCAGCGGTCTTGCTCGGGAGTCCCCACAACTCCACGAATCCCTTGGCCAGCGACTGGTCGAAGACGTCGCCTGTGTCGTACGTGGCGAGCTTGTAGTCGTACAGGGACTCGGGGCTGCGGCGTCCGGTCACGACGGCGCGACCACCGTGCAACGTCATTCGGATGTCGCCGGTGACGTGAAGCTGCGAGAACGCGATGAACTCGTCGAGCGCGTACTTCAGCGGCGAGAACCACAGGCCGTCGTAGACCAGTTCGCCCCACCGCTGCTCAACCTGCTTCTTGAATCTGGCCAGGTCGCGTTCGGTGGTGACGTTCTCCAGCTCCTGGTGCGCGGTGATCAGGGCGAGCGCGCCAGGGGCTTCGTAGACCTCTCGACTCTTGATGCCGACCAGGCGGTCCTCGACCATGTCGAGCCGGCCAACTCCTTGCGCACCCGCGCGCGTGTTCAGTTCGGAGATTGCTTGCAGCACCGTCACCGGCCGGCCGTCGATCGCCGTCGGCTTGCCGTGCTCGAAGCTGATGACGACTTCGTCGGGCTCGCGCGGGGTAGCCGGGTTCGATGTGTAGGCGTAGATGTCTTCGATCGGCGCGTTCCAGATGTCCTCAAGGAAACCAGTCTCGATGGCGCGGCCCCACACGTTGGCGTCGATCGAGTACGGCGACTTCTTGTTGACGTCGATCGGCAGGCCCTTCTCCTCCGCGAACGCGATCGCCTTGTCGCGGGTCATGCCCGAGTCGCGCACGGGCGCCAGCACCGTGAGGTTCGGATCGAGCGCGCCGATGCCGACCTCGAACCTGACCTGGTCGTTGCCCTTCCCAGTGCTGCCGTGCGCAACTCTGGTCGCGCCGAACTGGTGGGCGGCCGCGACGAGGTGCTTGTTGATGACCGGGCGCGAGAGCGCAGACACCAGCGGGTAGCGCTCCATGTACAAGGCGTTGGCCTTCAACGCGGGCAGGCAGTAGTCGTCGGCGAACTCGTCTTTCGCGTCGACGACGATCGCCTCGACCGCACCGCAGGCAAGTGCTCGCTCGCGCACGACGTTCATGTCCTCGCCGCCCTGGCCGACATCGGCCGCGACTGCGATGACCTCCGCCCCGGTCTCGGCCGCGATCCAGCCAATGCACACCGAGGTGTCGAGACCTCCTGAATAGGCGAGTACGACGCGCTCTGTCACGAAACTTCTCCAGTGGTAGTGGGCGGGATCAGGTCTTGCGGTCGGACAAGTGCAACAACTGCTCGGCAACGTCGGCGCCACCGTCGGGGTCGCGGCATACGCACAACACCGTGTCGTCGCCGGCCACCGTACCGATGACGGTTGCCAGGTCGGCGTGGTCGATGGCTCCCGCCAACAGATGTGCGCCGCCCGGCGGCGTACGCGCCACCACGATGTTGCCGGACGCACGTACCGAGACGAGCAACTCCCCCGCCATCCGGATCAGCCGTGCGTGCGCAGCCGACGCCGTCTGCACCCGGTCGGACGTCGGCCGGCTGACGGCGTCGTCGCCATCGCGTGGGACGACGTAAACGAAGCCGCCGCCCGCGCTACGCAGCCGTACGGCGCCGATCTCGTCGAGGTCGCGCGACAGCGTTGCTTGCGTCACCACCAAGCCCTCGGCGGCGAGCAGGTCGACGAGTTCCGACTGCGAATGCACGGGCGTCCATGCGAGTAGCTCGATGATGCGGGCGTGCCGCGCGGTCTTCGTGGCCGGCGCATCGCTTCGCCTGCCGGTCATGGCCTCGGCCGCTCGCTGACGGGCCGCACTCATGTCTGCTCCAGCAGGAAGGCGAGCAATGCTTTTTGGGCATGCAGTCGGTTCTCCGCCTGGTCGAACACGAACGAATGAGGTCCGTCGATGACGGACGCGGCGATCTCCTCGCCGCGGTGAGCCGGCAGGCAGTGCAACACCATGACGTCGTCGGCCGCCAACGCGACGAGTCGATCGTCGATCTGGTACGGCGCGAACACCACCCTCCGTGCGGCGGACTCGTCCTCCTGGCCCATCGACGCCCAGACATCGGTGTACAGGACATCGGCGCCGGCCGCGGCCTCAGCAGCATCGTGCGTCACCAGCACGCTGCCGCCGGTGCGTTCCGCGATCGCTGTTGCTCGTTGCACGATCGTCGGCAGTGGTTCATAGCCGGACGGCGACGCGATCCGTACGTGCATGCCTGCGAGGGTGCCACCGAGCAGAATCGAGTGTGCGACGTTGTTGCCGTCGCCGACGTAGGTGATCGTCTGCCCTGCCGGTTCGCCGCGATGCTCGCGAATCGTCATCAGGTCGGCCAGCCATTGGCACGGATGCGCAAGGTCCGACAGTGCGTTCACGACCGGAACGCTCGAACTCGCGGCGAGCGCCTCGATCCGATCGTGGCCGTACGTGCGCAACACGATCGCCGACACATACCTGGACAACACCTGGCCGGTGTCCTCGATCGGTTCACCGCGGACCAGTTGCGACGTGCGGGCGTCGATGATGAGCGGGTGACCGCCGAGTTCGGCGATGCCGACCTCGAAGGAGACCCGCGTCCGGGTCGACTGCTTCTCGAACAGCACAGCGACCGATCGCGGACCTGCTAACGGCCTCGCGGCCAGTCTGTCCTTCTTCAACCGCTCGGCTTGATCGAGGATCGCCACGACCTCGACAGGGTCGAGGTCGTCGTCGATCAGAAAGTGCCGTGGCTTGGTCATGACGCCTGCTCGGCATTCGAGGCAGGCAGGGTCGCCGCGTCGAGAATCCTCGGCAGCGCGGCCACGAACCGGTCAGCCTCGTCGATCGTCAGAATGAGCGGTGGCGCGATCCTGATCGCGTCGGGCTGCACCGCGTTCACCAGGAAACCGTCGGCCCTGCTGGCCTTTTCGACAGCGGGGGCGATCGGTGCGGCCAACTCGAGCGCGAGCCACAAGCCGCGACCGCGAACATCGACGAGCGCAGGATGCTCGACAGCGCCCAGCCCGTCGGCGAAATGAGTGCCGACCTTCGTCACGTGCGCGAGCAGATCCTGCCGCTCGATCGTGTCGATCACGGCCAAGGCTGCTGCGCAAGCAATCGGATTACCGCCGAACGTGCTGCCGTGATCCCCCTTGGCGAACACCTCGCCGAAGTCACCCATCGCGATACAGACCCCGATCGGCAATCCGCCACCGAGCCCTTTCGCGAGCGTGATCACGTCTGGGCGGATCCCCTCGGCCTCATGCAGGAACCATGCGCCGGTGCGGCCGATGCCCGACTGAATCTCGTCCAGCACGAACACGGCGCCGGTCGCCGTACAAATCTCGCGTGCCGCCCGCAAGTAACCAGCCGGCGGAGCGATGACGCCGCCCTCTCCGAGCAGCGGCTCGAGGAACAGCGCAGCTGTTCGATCGGTGACAGCTGCCGCAAGCGCCTCGGCGTCGCCGTAAGGAACGAACACGACGTCGGCGCCGTAGGGCCCGAAGGGCTCACGTATCGACGGCTTGCCGGTCAGCGCGAGAGATCCCATCGTCCGACCGTGGAAGCTCTTGTCAGCAGCCACGACGTAGCTGCGGTTCGGTCCGGCGTGCCGCCGCACCAACTTATAGGCGGCTTCGTTGGCCTCGGTGCCGCTGTTGGCGAAGAACGCCCGCCCGTTGCCGCCGAGCAAGCTCACCAGCTTCTCGGCCAGGCTGATCACCGGCTCGTGGCAGAAGAGGTTGCTGGTGTGCGAAATCGTGGCGACCTGGGTCGCCACCGCCTCGACCACGGCCGGGTGTGCGTGGCCCAACGACGACACCGCAATGCCGGCGATCAGGTCGAGATACGCGCGCCCGTCGGCGTCCCATACTGTGCAGCCCTCGCCACGCACGAGTGGGACCGCTGGTGCATACGTCGGCATCATGACCGCGTCGAAACGGCCCAACATGTCGGCGTTACTCATGACGACCGCACCATCGTTCCGATCCCTTCATCGGTAAAGATTTCGAGCAGGACGGCGTGGGGTACCCGTCCATCGAGAACGTGGGCGCTGGCCACACCGCCTCTCACGGCGCGCAGGCACGCCTCCATCTTGGGCACCATTCCGGCAGACAGGCTCGGCAGCAGGACCTCGAGCTCATCGGCGGTCAAAGCGCTGATGACCGCGTCGCTGTTCGGCCAGTCGGCATAGAGGCCCTCGACATCGGTCAGTACCACGAGCTTCTCCGCCCGCAGCGCAACCGCGAGCGCTGCTGCCGCGGTGTCCGCGTTGACGTTGTAGATGCACGGTTGCCCGTCGTCATCGAAGCCTCGCGCGACACTGGAGACAACGGGGATTCGACCGTCGTCCAACAAGCTCGTGACGACACCGGGTTCAACGGCGGCGACGTCACCGACGAGACCGATGTCGACGGGCTGGCCATCGACGATGGCCGGCCGGCGGACCGCGGTGAACAGCTGACCATCCTCGCCGCTCAGCCCAACTCCGAACGGGCCATGCGCGTTGAGCAGCCCGACGACGTCACGCTGTACCTGTCCGACAAGCACCATGCGCACGACGTCCATCGTCTCGGGAGTAGTGACCCGAAGGCCGCCGGCGAACGCCGGTTCGATCCCGAGCTTGTCGAGCTGAGCATTGATCTGCGGGCCGCCACCATGGACAACGACCGGCCGCAAGCCTGCGTAGCGCAGGAAGACAATGTCGGCCGCAAACGATGCAGCGAGTGCCGGATCGGTCATGGCGTGACCGCCATACTTCACCACCACTGTGCAGCCATGGAAGCGAGCGAGATACGGCAGGGCCTCGTGCAGGGTTGAGGCCTTCTGCTGCGCGGATTCCCGGCTCGTCGTCGCGCTCATGTCGAGTACGCCGAGTTCTCGCGCACGTACTCCGCCGTCAGGTCGGTCGTGAGGAGCTTCGCCGCAGCATCACCCGCGTGCAGGTCGATCGTGATCGCGACGCGACGTGCAGCCATGTCGACCAGGTGGCGGTCGTCGCCGATTGTTGACGCGCGACATACCCAGACCCCGTTGATCGCAACGTCGACACCGTCGTCATCGAACGTCGCAGAGGTGGTACCAAGAGCGGAAAGAATCCGTCCCCAGTTGGGGTCCTGGCCGTGGATTGCGCACTTCAGCAGGTTGCTGCGCGACACGGCACGAGCGACGTCAACAGCCTCCGGCTCGCTCACCGCGCCGAGAACCTCGATCTCGATGACCTTGCTGGCGCCCTCGCAGTCATCGATGAGCTTGTCGGCGAGCGTCGCGCACACCTGCGCGACGGCGTGGGCGAGATCATCGCCGTCGACCTCGACTCCTGAGGCGCCGGACGCCAGCAACAACACGGTGTCGTTCGTCGACATGCATCCGTCGGAATCGAGCCGGTCGAACGTCTTCGCCGTTGCAGCGCGAAGTGCGCGATCGAGTGTCGCCGCGTCGGCAACGGCGTCAGTGGTGAGCACCACCAGCATGGTCGCGAGCCCCGGCGCCAGCATGGCCGCGCCCTTTGCCATGCCGCCAACAGTCCAGCCAGCAGGCGAGGTCACGGCCGCCTCTTTGGCCACTGTGTCGGTCGTCATGATGGCCCGAGCCGCGCCGTTCCCACCGTCGGCAGCGAGCGCTGCATGCGCGTCATGGACACCCGCCAGCAGCTTGTCGATCGGCAGGTACTCACCGATCAGACCTGTCGAGCAGACCGCAACCTGCGCCGCCGAGTCACCCAGCACCGTCGCGACTTCCTCGGCGGCGCGATGAGCATGCTGAAAACCCATGGCACCGGTGCACGCGTTCGCGTTGCCTGCGTTCAGGACAACCGCGACGACCTGACCGCCCTTCACGACCTGTTGTGACCACAGCACCGGCGCGGCCTTGATGCGGTTGCCGGTAAAGACACCGGCTGCGAAGCGCTGCGGTCCGTCATTGACCACGAGCGCGACGTCGCTGCGGCCGCTGGGTTTGATACCGGCCACGACGCCGGCCGCCCTGAAACCCTTTGCTGCGGTCACGCTCACGGCGTGACCCCGGCGGTCGGCAGCGCGGTCGTCTCGTCGAATCCAAGAGCGATGTTGGCGTTCTGGATCGCCTGCCCTGCCGCACCCTTAGTGAGGTTGTCGAGCGCGGAGACCACGACGATGCGGCCTGCGTGCTCGTCGAAGGCGACTTGGAGGTGGACTGAGTTCGAGCCGAGCGTCGCCCCCGTCTGCGGCCACTCGCCGTCGGGCAACACATGCACGAAGGGTTCGAAGCTGTAGGCGAAGTCAAAGGCCTCCCGCAGGGCGGCTAGCGAGACACCTTCGGTTGGCCGCGCGGTGCAGGTCGCCAAGATGCCGCGCGGCATGGGTGCGAGCACAGGCGTGAACGAGAGCGTGACAGGGTCCCCCGCGACGTCCGACAGCGCCTGTTCGATCTCTGGCGTGTGCTGGTGCGTGCCGCCGACCTTGTACGGCGACAGCGACCCCATGACTTCACTGGCCATCAGGTTCGGCCGCATCCCGCGCCCCGCGCCGGTCGTACCACTCGCGGCGACCACGACGACGTCAGCAGGCTCCGCGAGGCCAGCGGCGAAGAGCGGCGCGAGTGCCAGCGTGATGGCCGTGGCATAGCAGCCGGGGCTAGCGATCTGCCGACTGCCGGCGATCAGGCTCCGGGCCTGCGGAAGCTCGGGCAGACCGTAGGTCCAGCTGCCCGCGTGACTGCCGCCGTAGTACTTGACCCACTGCGCCGGGTCGCGCAGCCGGAAGTCGGCGCCGAGATCGACGACCAGGATGTGCTCCGGAAGCTGCGCCGCGATCGCCGCCGATTGCCCGTGCGGCAGCGCGAGGAAGACGACGTCTGCCTGGGCGAGGCTCGCCGCACCCGTCGGCTCGAACACTCGCCCACTGAACTGCCGCAGGTGGGGATGCACCGAGGTCACGAGTTCGCCGGCATTGCTGGCCGCGGCCACCACTTCGACCGAGAGGTCGGGGTGGGCATCGAGCAGTCGCATGAGTTCGCCGCCGGCATAGCCGCTCGCGCCCGCTACAGCCGCACTGAGTCCCATCTCGCCCGCCCCTCGCCGTCCGTCCATGTTTATGCATCTACTCGCATGAGTATACATGAAGCAGAGTGGCGGGCGGCACTGAGGCAGCAGAGATGTAGCCCACGCAGGTGTCTGCACCTGCCCCGGGGCCCACAAGGCTGCCTAACGTGATCAACTGCGGAACGACCCGCGCTGCTACCCGCGCAAGACGGCCCCAACTCGGAGTCCGGCTTCGGCAACTGCGGCATCGCGAACGGCGTTTACTTCGTCGGCGGTCAACGTGTGGTCAGGCGCGCGCAAGGACAGCCGGTACGCCAACGAGCGACTGCCCTCGGCGACCCCTGGGCCCGCGTAGACGTCGAATAGCCGCAGCGCCTCGAGCAGCGGGCCGGCCCCGACACGCAAAGCGGTTTCGACATCGATCGCCGGCACGTCGGCGGCAACCACCAACGCAACGTCGGACGTCGCTAGCGGATAGGTCGAGAGCGTTGGCGCAGTCGCGAGGCCGGCCGCTGCACCGACGACGGCATCGAGGTCGAGTTCGGCGGCTGCCGTGCGCGGCGGCAAACCAAACGCCTCGACAACACGCGGATGCAACTCCCCCGCATGCCCAACGACCACCCCGTCGATGCGCAGGACTGCGCAGCGGCCCGAATGCCACGGCGCGTGCTCGTCGGCAGCAACATCGAGGACAACGCCGACTTCACGCGCGACCGTGCGCGCCGCCTCGACGGCGTCACCCCACTGCACGGAACGACCGGAGCCCCACCAACCCGACCGTTCACGATCGCCGGCGAGCGCGACCGCGAGCCGGCGCGGTTGTCGAGGCAGTGCTGCGTCGAGCGCGGCGAGCTCGTCGTCGGTCGGACGGCGATCAACCGGCAACCGAGGCGGCCGCACCAGCCCGTTCTCGCGATCGTCGATGCGGTACACGAGCCCCGTCTCGAACAGGGCCACGTCGGTATTGCCGCGTGAGATGTTGCGACGCAACGCAGACAGCAGGCCGGGTAGCAATGTCGTGCGCAAGTCGGGCTGTTCGTCCGAGATCGGGTTCGCCAACCGCAGCGTGCGCCGCCGCGGATCGTCGGCAGCAAGACCAAGAGCGTCGAGGTCGTCAGGACCGATGAAGGGATAGCTCGGCGCTTCGATGTAGCCCGCATCGGCAAGCGCGTTCGCGATGCGGCGGCGAGCGCGCTGGGCTTCGGTCAGCCCACCACTGCGTGGTGGCACCGGCACAATCGAGGGGATCCTGTCGTAGCCGACGAGACGCGCGACCTCCTCGACAAGGTCGAACGGATCACGCAGGTCAGAGCGCCAGCTCGGCACTGTTACCAACAACTGCGTGACTGACAACTCACTGCCCGTCTGCTTGACCTCGCAACCCACCGCCCGCAACGTGCCCAGGACCTCGTCGAGGTCGTAGTCGACGCCAACCACGTCGGCGGGAAGCGTGGCGGAGATGGTGATCACCGTCGGCGGTGGCCGCTCGCCCACGTCGGTCGACCTGCTTTCTGGTGTGCCACCCCCGAACTCCGCGAGGAGATCCGCAGCACGTTGAACTGCGACGGGCGCGACCGCAGGATCGGTACCCCGTTCGAAGCGACGCGACGCTTCACTCAGCAAGCTATGCCGACGGGCGCTTCGCGAAATGACGGACGCCGTGAAGTGGGCGCCTTCTATCAATACCTGCGATGTCGTGGCGTCGATTTCGGTGGTGGCGCCGCCCATGACGCCGGCGATGCCAATGGCTCCGCTGTCGTCGGCAATTAGTAGATCGTCGGGATGCGTTGCGCGATCGACATCGTCGAGCGTGCGCACACGCTCGTTCGGCACCGCGCGGCGAACCACGATTGGTCCGCGCAGCTTGGCGAGGTCGTAGGCATGCAGCGGCTGGCCAAGCTCGAGCATGACGTAGTTCGTGACGTCGACCGCGAGGCTCACCGAACGGATGCCGGCGGTCTGCAGTCGGCGTCGCATCCAGTCTGGTGAGCTGCCAGTCGGGTCGATCCCGCGTACGGCCTTAGCGACGAACCGATCGCACCCACTGGCGTCGTCGATGCGCACCGGCCACCCGCCGTCCGCGCTTCCGGAAGCCACCGTCACTGCCTGAGCCGGGTCGCCGAACGGAATGCGGTACGACGCCGCGAGTTCGCGCGCGAGGCCGCGCACAGACATCGCGTAGCCGCGGTCGGGTGTCGGTGAAACGTCGAGGACGTCGTCACCGAGCCCGAGCACGACCGCCGCGTCACCTCCAAGCGGGGTGCCCGGCGGCAACACCAAGATGCCCGTGTGGTCGTCACCGATGCCGAGTTCGCGCGCCGAACAAATCATGCCGTCGCTGACATGGCCGTAGGTCCTGCGTGCGGAGATTTCGAACCCGCCCGACAACACCGCACCAGGCAGGGCGACGACGACTCGATCGCCGGCGGCGAAGTTGTGGGCCCCGCACACGATGCCGCGCGGCTCGGCGCCTTCAGCCACCCGAACCTGACACCACCGGATCGTCTTGCCGTTCGTCTGCGGTTCGTCGTCGAACGACACCACCTCACCGACAACGACCGGGCCAGACACCGAGCCCTCGACCTCGACCGAATCAACCTCGAAACCGGCGCGCACCAACCGATCGGCGACCTCGTGGCCGCCTTCCCCGGCCGGGATCGCGACGATCTCACGCAACCACGACAGCCCTATGCGCACCTTAGGACTCCGGGCCGAACGCGAGGGCGAAACGCACATCACCCTCGACGACGTCACGCATGTCGCCGCCACCGTGCCGTGACATCAGCGTCCGTTCGATGCCCATCCCGAACGCGAACCCGGTGTAGACCTGTGGGTCGACACCACAGGCGATCAGCACTCGGGGATTCACCATGCCGCAGCCACCCCACTCGATCCAGCCTTCGGAACGGCAGGTGCGACACGGGTTCTCCGGATGACCGACCGAAGCGCCGTGGCATACCCAGCAACGCAGGTCGACCTCGGCCGACGGCTCGGTGAACGGGAAGAAGTGCGGCCGTAATCGGGTCACGACTCCGACGCCGAACATGGCCTCGGCGAACGCATCGAGCGTGCCACGCAGGTTCGCCATCGTCAGTCCCTTGTCGACGGCAAGCCCTTCGCACTGGTTGAAGACCGGCGTGTGGGTCGCGTCGAGTTCGTCGGTGCGAAACGTGCGGCCGGGGGCGACGATGTAGATCGGCGGTTTGCGCGTCAGCAAAGTGCGCGCCTGCACGGGCGAGGTGTGGGTGCGCAACACCACGCCGCTGTCAGCCGACTCGATAAAGAAGGTGTCTGCCAGCGCGCGCGCCGGATGATCGGCCGGCGTGTTGAGCGCGTCGAAGTTGAACCACTCCGCCTCGACCTCGGGGCCTTCGGCGACACCCCAGCCCATCGAGATGAACACGTCGACGATGCGGTCGGTAAGCGTCGAGATCGGGTGCCGGGCACCTCTTGGCGCGCGGTCCCAAGGCAGCGTGACGTCAACCGCTTCTTCGACCAGGATCCGCGCATCACGCTGGGCGAGGAGTACTGCCTCGCGTTCGGTGAGCGCCGCGGCAACGGCCGCACGGGCCTGACCCACCCGTCGTCCGGCATCGGCTTTGGCTTGTGGCGGCAGTGCGCCTATCTCGCGGTTCGCCAGCGCCAGCGGAGAGCGGTCGCCGGCGTGGGCGAGGCGCAGCTCCTTCAGCTGGTCGAGGTCCGCGGCGTCCGCAATCGCGGCCAAGGCCTCATCGCGAAACCGCTCGACCTCGTCGGCGCGCAATGGGCTCACCTCGACGGGGTCGTAGTTGCTGTTCGGCGCGGACACGGGGCGACTCTCCAAGGTGTGCGGGATCACC
>Ga0208357_1001922_pt1 | contig 14466 bp, 11 predicted proteins | sample NGESurdeep092012_6_FD_184487 | JGI IMG/M metagenome (GOLD analysis project Ga0208357, IMG submission 184487) | Arctic peat soil microbial communities from Barrow, Alaska - NGEE Surface sample F52-2 deep-092012 (SPAdes) | ecosystem: Environmental > Terrestrial > Soil > Wetlands > Peat ... | reverse complement strand
TGGCCAGTATGTTTTTCTGAAAGAAGCTTTTAATCCTTTAGCTGGTTTTTTATACGGTTGGAGTTCCTTTACTGTCATTCAAACTGCGACTATTGCTGCTGTAGGCGTGGCTTTCAGCAGGTTTACAGCTTACCTTATTCCTGAAGTGGGAGAAAATGTTTATTTACTTTCCCTTGGAAATTTTCATATTTCTGCAGCTCAGTTGTTGTCGATTGCTTTAATAATTTTTCTTACCTATACCAATACAAAAGGTATCAAAGGAGGAAAAATTATTCAAACAAGTTTTACCACCATAAAGCTTTTATCTTTATTTGGATTGATCATTCTTGGATTTCTTTTGGTGAAACATAGTTTCTGGCATGAGAACTGGCAAACTGGGTTTCATGCGACTCAACTTGCGAAAGCAAACGGACAATTTATAAAACATGGTAACTGGTTTCCAATAAGTGGCACCATTCTGATTGGCGCTATTGCTGCCTCAATGGTGGGTTCTCTCTTCAGCAGCGATGCATGGAATAATGTAACTTTTATTGCAGCAGAAATTAAAAATCCTAAAAGAAACATCGGTCTCAGCCTTTTCCTGGGTACGTTTATTGTTTCGCTTATTTATATTGCTACCAATTTGATGTACCTTAATGCTTTACCATTAGATCAAATTGCATTTCCGGGAGGAGACCGAGTTGCAGTTGCTGCGTCAAATGCAATTTTTGGTTATAATGGCGCTGCTGTAATCGCAGTAATGATAATGATCTCTACATTTGGATGTAATAATGGATTGATACTTGCAGGAGCAAGGGTATATTATACCATGGCAAAAGATGGATTGTTCTTTAAAAAGGCAGGAACACTCAATAAAAAAGCGGTTCCTGAATGGGCGCTCTGGGCACAGGCAGTTGTAGCATCAATACTATGTTTAAGTGGTGGCTATAATGACCTTCTGGATATGATTGCATTTGTTGTGGTTATTTTTTATGTGCTTACCATAATTGGCATTTTTGTGCTTCGGAAAACGCGGCCCAATATTGAAAGGCCCTATAAGGCTTTTGCGTATCCTTTTTTGCCCGCGCTTTATATTATTTTAGGATCTGTGTTTTGTGTGTTCCTGGTATTTTTCAAGCCCCTTTATACTTTATGGGGTTTGGGCATTGTGTTAGCAGGAATTCCAGTTTACTACATTACTATCAGTAATAAAAAAAATAAAATCAAAAGCTAAATGAGTGTTGACATTGATAAATTATTCTCAGGCTTTTCAAAAATGAAAGTAACTGTTATTGGCGATGCGATGCTGGATACCTATTGGTGGGGAGATGTAGAAAGAATTTCGCCGGAAGCCCCGGTTCCTGTAGTAGCGGTAAGCAAAAGAGAACAAAGGATCGGAGGTGCAGGCAATGTTGCATTGAATGTTCAGGCTCTTGGCGCATCTGTTTCGTTGCTCACCATTTTGGGTGATGATGAAGATGGGATGCAACTAAAACAATTATTACAGAAAAAAAATATTGACACCCGCTTTATCCTTGAAAGCAGAAAAAGACTTACTACCAATAAAATTAGGATCATAAGTCGCAACCAGCAGATGATGCGGCTTGACACGGAAAATATTCATGATATAGATGATGTTGACGAGGAAAAATTGCAAAATCAAATTGAAAAATATATTACTAGCGAAAAACCAGATGTATTAATTTTTGAAGATTATAACAAAGGAATCCTAACAAAAAATATTATTACAAATACCATTGTGTTATGTAAAAAAAATAGAGTGCCTACGGCTGTAGATCCTAAAAGAAAAAATTTTTTTTCCTATATAAATGCAACTTTATTCAAGCCTAATCTTAACGAGGTTTTTACTAATTTGAATTTACTGCCAGAAGATATTTCAGTAGAATTACTAACAGGCATTCATGCACAGTTAAAGGAAAAAATGGATCATGATATTTCATTAATTACGCTATCTGAAAAAGGGATTTTTTACCAGGAAAATAGTAGTAAAGAAATTATTCCTTCTCACAGAAGAAATATCGCAGATGTAAGCGGAGCCGGTGATACTGTTATTGCTGTTGCTTCTTTAATCTATGCAGCCACAACAAATATTCAACTCACTGCTTCGATAGCCAATATTGCCGGTGGAATTGTATGCGAAGAAGTAGGAACAGTAGCTATTAACAAAGAAAAATTACAGGCAGAATGTAAAAGGTTGCTCTCAGATTTGTAATTTTGGATTTGTATTTTTTCGCTTACTAAAAGTAAATTCTTTGACAGGATTTTAATAGTTATCTTAATTTAAAAATTTTCACTCAGTAAGAGTTCATCGGACAGTAAACAAACAAATAACCAATAATTCAATTCGCTTTTATCAATGCAAAAAATTTCAATAGCCATACATGGTGGCGCGGGTACCATCTTAAAAGAAGATATGACTCCTGAGCTTGAAGAAGCTTACAGGGTTGGACTTTCTGACGCCCTGAATGCCGGGTATGCCGTTTTAGAAATAGGAGGCACATCGCTTCATGCAGTAAAAGCTGCTGTAGTAATACTTGAAGACAATCCGCTTTTCAATGCGGGGAAAGGATCTGTATTTACAAAAAAAGGACTCAATGAAATGGATGCGGCTATTATGGATGGAAGTACGCTTGAAGCAGGAGCAATTGCAGGTGTAAGAAATATCCGTAATCCGGTAGAACTAGCTGAAGAAGTGATGCTTCACAGCGGTCATGTTTTTTTGAGTGGGAAAGGGGCCAATGATTTTGCTATTAAACAGGGAATAAAATTAGAGCCCGACGATTATTTTTATTCGCAATACCGTTACGATCAATGGCGCGAAATAAGAGACAGTGATTTATATAAGCTCGATCACAAAAATGATAAACTGGTTGGACTGATGAAAGATAAAAAGTTTGGAACAGTCGGCGCTGTAGCTTGTGATGGCGATGGAAATATTGCTGCGGCTACCTCTACAGGTGGAATGACCAATAAAAGATACGGCAGGATAGGAGATAGCCCAATGATAGGAATTGGCACTTATGCCAACAATAAAACCTGTGCTATTTCATGCACGGGACACGGAGAAATTTTTATTAGATCAGTAGCGGCTTATGATGTAAGCTGTCTGATGGAATATAAAAATCTGACTTTGCAAGAAGCAGCCGAAGAAGTGGTGTTGAAAAAATTAGTAGCGCTTAACGGCGAAGGAGGATTAATAGGAATGGATGCCAAAGGCAGTACTGTTTTGGTTTTCAATAGTGCAGGAATGTATCGTGGGTTAAAAAACAGTGAAGGAGAAAACATGATTGCTATTTATGGAAATTGATTTTCATAAGAGAAATTTCTAAATCAAAATAAAAACAAGGAAAATGATCCTCTTACTTTGGAGCTGATTTTTTATAAAGAAATGAAGTATGAAGAAGATTGCAATTATAGTTGCCGGCGGAAATGGCTCCAGGATGAACAATGATATCCCCAAACAGTTTTTACTTTTAAAAAATAAACCCGTTTTATATTATAGTATCAAAACATTTTTGGATTCTTTTGATGATACCGAAATCATTTTGGTTTTGCCTGCAGAACATATTGCCAAAGGCAAGGAAATTATTGACGGATACTTTGATGCTTCTAAATTTAAAATAATCTCAGGCGGAAGAACAAGATTTCATTCTGTGAAAAACGGGCTTTCTATGGTAGCAAATGAAGAAGCCATTATTTTTGTTCACGATGGCGTACGATGTTTATTCACAAAGAGTTTGGTTAAGAGATGTTATGAATCTGCTTTGGAAAGCGGAACCGCTATTCCTGCTCTTACCTGCAGAGACAGTGTGAGGATGATAACCAATAATGGGAATAAAATACTGGACAGAAATAAAATAAAATTGGTACAAACACCCCAAACTTTTCACAGTAAAATTTTATTGCCTGCCTATTCTATTGATTATAAAGAAGCGTTTACTGATGAAGCAACAGTTGTTGAAGCCTTTGGGATAAAGGTAAATTTGATAGAAGGCGAAATAAATAATATTAAAATAACCACACCTCCCGATTTAATTTTTGCCGAATATATTCTGAATGCCAAACCTCTGGCAATATGAAAGTCCTGAAGCGGATAAAAGAAGCAGGTAACAAATTGATTTTCTGTTACACTGCAACAAAAAAATCTTTCATCTTTTCTTTCGCTTATTTGGTTTACTAAAATATATAGATTCAGTAAAAGAACCCCGCCTGCCTGCGTCATTCGGGCAGGAAATAAGGCAAAAAGTTATTCAAACAAATTTTTCTCAATTTCATTAACTGCATTTCCGAGCAGGAATATTTTTTTAAGAACCTATGCGGGTGATATAGATATTTTCTATGAAATTTTCCTCAGAAGAATTTATGAATTGCCGGATATTTCAAATAAGCAAGTGATAATTGATGCCGGTGCTAACGTTGGTTTAGCGACTTTATATTTTTTAAATCTAATGCCGGATGCAATCATATATTGTATTGAACCCGATCCAGATAATTTTATCTTTTTACAAAGAAATTTACAGGCAGAAATTACCAGTGGCAAAGTAATACCACTACTGGCAGCACTTTCTGATAAAGACGGATCTGTGAATCTGAAAAAAAGCCCTCTAAAATATAATACCGGTATTACAGAGGAAAGTGTTGAAAATCAGGAAAAAATTATTTCTTATAGAGTAACCACTTTTTTAGAAAAGTTTAATATTAAGAAAGTGGATTTATTTAAAATAGATATTGAAGGCGCGGAAGAAAGTATTTTTAAAGCCGATACTTCCTGGTTGCGCAATGTTGGTGAAGTGATTATTGAATTTCATTCGGAGGAAATTAAAAGAGTGTGTTTTGAAAAATTAATTTCGCAAAAATTCAATTTCCAGCCTCACAGTAGTCGAATGAATACGGATGTTTTTCATTTCAATTCACAGGAAAAATCTAAGCCTGATTCCTTTTAGAAAATTTATATTGATCGTTTAAATTTTTAAATAAACGTTGCCAGGGTTTGAGTTTATTTATTCTAACAAAAGGATATTGTTGTTCAATCGCCCCAAATTTTTTATAAAAAGAATTTATAGACGGAATTTCTGATCCTTCAAAGTCGAGAATTAATTTTTGCCCTGAGAATTCTTTTATCAATTCGTACAATAAGAAATGGTTAGCTTCCAGTTTACGACCCTCGGAGAAAGTGGTTGACATGATGTTGTAGATTCTTTTTTTATCCTTTAAGAAGATAGCTATTGCGAGTAAACGGCCCTCTTTTGAATTAACTGTCCTAACGAAAATTTGTTCTTTTGTCTTTAACATAAGACACAATTGTTGAAAATCTTCAAAATCTTTTTTTGAAGTATGAATCTTTGAAGAATAGGTTTTTTTGTATGATTCGATAGTTGTTTCAATTTCTTCTGATGAGGTATAAATTAAATTGTTTCTGTTTGCTTTTTTAATATTTTTTATTAAATCATTATTAAAACTATTTTTAATTTCGACGAAAGAATTATTTAATGGAAGAATGAGATTACACTTTTTCACCGTAGCATATTCATTACCAAAGTTTAAATTTATTTCTGCAAATGGAAACAATTCCATTGCCTTGTCTATAAATTTTTCAGTTATGTTATTTTCAAAAAGAGAATTTCCAAATATCCCTAATTGCTGTGTGAATGCGGGCTGGTGTAAATATGAAATTCCAAATTTTTTATTCCATGTTAATGGCATTACCATTTCATAATCTTTCCATATGAGGGCATCCCAGTTTTTACTCATAACATCTAAATAATAGGAATAGGCATATATTAATTCATTCTTTGAATCAGCAATGCATTGATCCCATTTTTTTTTATCAATATCCGCGTGCTGTAAGTAGGAAATTTTCAAAGAAGTTATTTTTTAAATTTTGCAAACAGAATTAAAGTTCAGGTAAATCGAAATACTTATTAAAACGGAAATTTTGAATATCAATACTGAAAGAAATATTTTCCAAAAATCTTTTATTTTTTGGAATAGTAGATTTAAAATAATCCGCATACACTTTGCTATAAAGAAGCGGAATATAAATATTCACAATACTTTTAAATAATGATACCTGCAATCCTGCATCATAAATAAATTTTCCGGTAGGCGGATTATTTTCCCAGGCATCGGCGTAGGTGCCTATATCTAAAAATACTTTTAAAGGAATATTTACAGGTAATACCTGAAGAGGATTTACTTCTTTGGGTAAATCAGTATTTAAATTTATGGCTGTAAGCCAATTATCAGTTTTTCCAATCTTACTGTTCAGCAGGTCAGTCCTTACTTTAAAGGCGCCATCTCTTATCATTATTTGCTGGGAAGGTAGATTTTGAAATTCATTTCTTCCGATAAAATAATTACTGTAAGTGTAATCTTCATTGCCATTTGGTCCTGTCATATCCAAATGGTAACGGTCAGTCCCGAAAAAATCTTCAGTGCCTAAATACATAAATTTTCCGGCAAAGAGGCGTGCACTAAGTCCTCCGCCTTTTGGATAATTGAAAAAATATTTTCCCTCAAATGTAATGCGCGCAAATCCTTTACCTTGTTCCGCAACTATATTTGCTGAATAAGGATATAATGCGCGATCATTTTCTGTAACTAATGTTAGTTGATTGAGGTATCTTTTTGTTTTAGGATAAGTAATGGAACCCTGGAGTGTTGCGGTATCTATGTTAAATGATAATTGGGTTTCATTTATAAAATAAGTTTTCCATTGTATCCAGTTCTTAACAGAACTTGTGGCATTTTTATTTTTGAAAACCAGTTTTACGGAAGGCACAATTTTAGTAAATCCCATGTAATTTTTTTTCCCGGTGGAATCTGTATATTCATCCATATTAAATTTTTCGCCACTTAAAGAAACTTCTGCTTTTCTTATGGTTCCATAACTCATAATGTGATACCCAATCCTTGCAATTCCTGCGAATGTTTTACTCCCTGTAGCATACATTGGAGCAACTAAAAACTGAAATTTCTCTTCAGGTAAAGTATAATTGTGTATCAATCCTCCGATCATTAAATTATCATAATAATTATAGCCGAAAGCAGGTGACAGAAAAATATAATTATATTTATTTGTATTATTAAAATTGAATAATGCAGAGACTTTCAACTCTTTCTTTTTTTGGGGTTCGAGACTTCCTTTTTTTGTTAATAGCGAAAAAATGGTATCCACATTTTTACCACTTACATCTTCCACTACTTTTTTAAAATCGGCAGGATAAGGATGCTTAAATTTCCAAAGGTTATAATATTCATGAAGGCAACTATCAAATACTTTTTTTCCAACAAAATCCTGTAATTTTTTCATCCACAAACCTGTTTTGTAATATGGGATTACATCATAATTGGTTTCAGAAAAATCCTGGGAAGCGGTTTCAATGGGTTGATCTCTTTTGGTAGCCAATTGATTTCTGTATGCGAGGCCTGTAAAATCAACGGGTATTTTTTTATCAATGAAATCTTTTTTATTTTCCCCTGAATATTTTTCCGGGTATTTTAATTTTTCATATCGGTTGTCAAAGTAGGTATTCATACCTTCGTCCATCCATGGATAATCTCTTTCATTAGTTGCTAATATTCCGTAAACCCAGTTGTGGCCTACTTCATGCTCAATCGTCATATCCAATGATTTCTCATCTGGCATTGGGGAAATACTGGTGATGGTAGGATATTCCATTCCACCGCTAAATCCTAATTTGGCTTCCACTGCAGTTACAATATTATATGGATATTCGCCAAGCCATTTACTTCTGGTTTTTATTGCATCTATTATAAATTGAATACTATTTTTCCAAACAGATAATCCCGACGGCATAAAAAAAGACCATGCATCAATAATTCTGCCTGACGCTAATTGTAAAGTATCATGCCGTACTAAAAAATTCTTATCAGCAAACCATGCAAAATCGTGGACATTATTTTGAAAGTAAGTGAGTGTTTTACTTTTCCGAGGTAAAGAGTTAGGCGGCGGATTTTGTAAGATGATTTTTTTCTTTTCGTAGGTGGGCTGATACTTCTTTTTTGTTTTGGTTTGTTTTTTCTTTTCCGATTGCTGATGGCTGATGGCTGATTGCTGATTGCTAATAGCTGATGGCTGACCGCTTAATTCCGCTTTCTCTTTCAACCAATTCACTTCATCGGCATTTTGCAATTCCCCGGTTGCCGCAACTACATATTCTTGTGGTAAAGTAATTGTAACATCAAAGTTCCCAAATTCACTGAAAAATTCTCCCTGGTCAAGATAAGGCATCGGGTGCCAGCCTTCATTATCATACACTGCCGGTTTTGGATACCATTGCGTAATTTGATAAGTTTGACCTACATGACCACCCCTGGAAAAATTGAATGGAATTTTTTCATGAAAAGGAGTTGTTATTTTTATGGTTTGACCTGGTGGGAGGGGAGCAGGTAAAATTAATTTTGCCACATCAATATATTGCGGATGATCCTCCAAATTGGAAGTAATTCCATTCACTTTAAAATCCAAACGATTGATATATCCGCGTTTATCCTCATCACTAAAATAAAAATCGGTTCTTCCTAGTTGTAACAATTGGTCACTGAAGGCAGTACGGTCATTTTTATAGGCATTGGGCCACAGATTGAACCAAATAAAATAAAGTGTATCAGGCGAATTGTTGGAATAATTTATTGTTTCAAATCCATCAAGCGTATTTTCTACGTCATTGAGCGTAACATCAATTTTATAATTTGCCTGTTGTTGAAAATATTTTTTTTGTGAAAATGAAACAGGTAGCTGGCAGTAATAAAGGAAGCAGATTAAAAAAATTTTTTTCAAAAGAATTATTTCATCAAATATAAAAAAATAATGACAACAGGATAAGGGCAATGTATTTTAATAAATCGTTATATGTTTAAGGGTTTATGGTCCAAAATGACCTATTTTGTAAAATCCGGTCTTCCTATTACCATCAATCCAAAAAAGGATATGAAAAAATATTTTTTTTAAAAATAATGGAATTTCAAATAAAAGGTTATCTTTATACCTTGTTAATGGTTTAGTGTGTTTTCCTTTTGGCTGATGTTTCTCTTATAAGGTTCTTCAGTTCATTGTAGCTACTGATTCATTAATTGGTTATTTTTTTATTTATTAAACAAAAGTTTTTACAATGAACATTTATGTAGGTAATCTCAGTTGGTCAATGACCGATGACGATTTGAGTAATTTATTTACTCAGTATGGCGCTGTAACAAGTGCAAAAATTCTTAAAGAAAAAAACACCGGCCGTAGTAAAGGCTTCGGTTTTGTTGAAATGGAAGACGAAGATGCAGCAAAGACTGCTATCGCCACATTAAACGAGAGCGAAGTACAAGGTCGTAAATTAATCGTTAACGAATCACAACCTCGTCCCGAAGGCAGTGGCTACAAGAAAAGTGGCGGCGGCGGATACGGTGGCGGCGGTGGCAGAAGCGGCGGCGGATATGGCGGCGGCGGCAGAAGCAGCGGCGGTGGTGGCGGATATGGCGGCGGCAGAAGTAGCGGCGGCGGCAGAAGTGGTGGTTATAACAAAGATTATTAAGATTTTTGATATCAGATTTTTAAATCCTTTTCATGTGTTTGTGAAAAGGATTTTTTTTGCTAATTTCCATAGATATTGCTTTCTCCCCCAAAGCCATTAATCAAACAAATATTCCAGATTCTGTTTTTCTTTAGCTCTTTTTACAGTAGATAATTATTGATTGGCCACTATTTTAATATATTGTTTTCCACTTTATATCTTCTAAAGCTTTTTACTTCCCTGCCTTTGTATTAACTTTCTGCCATAGTGTCGTAATTTTTTTTATTTGTTATCTTTGCACCCCTAAGTTTTAAAACTGGAAAATGGCAGAACTGATTTTAGATAAAAAACATGATGAAAGCAGGCAGGGAGAAGCTTATGCGCCAAAAAAAGGAATTCATAATACTTTAAGTAAAAAGTTTTATATAGAAAGCTATGGATGTGCTATGAACTTTGCTGACAGCGAAGTAATTGCTTCTATTTTACAACAAAAAGGCTTTGGAATTACACCTCACTTTGAGGAGGCAGATATGATCTTCATCAACACCTGCTCTATCCGCGAAAAAGCAGAAATTACCGTAAGGAAAAGATTAACTGAATTCAGGAAATTGAAAAAACAAAATCCGGGTTTGCTTGTTGGTGTATTGGGTTGTATGGCCGAAAGATTGAAATCAAAATTCCTGGAAGAAGAAAAATTAGTAGATATCGTGGTGGGACCTGATGCTTATCGTTTTTTGCCGGCATTGATAGAAGAAGCAGAAAGCGGCCAAAAGGGAGTGAATGTTTTATTAAGCCGCGAAGAAACTTACGGCGATATTTCCCCAATAAGATTGAACAGCAACGGAGTAACTGCATTTGTAGGTATCATGCGTGGCTGTAATAATATGTGTTCTTTTTGTGTTGTTCCTTTTACTCGGGGCCGCGAACGTAGCCGTGATGCGGATTCTGTGATTAAAGAATGCAATGATCTTTTTAATGAAGGCTACCGAGAAGTAACTTTGCTGGGGCAAAATGTGGATAGTTATCAATGGGCAAATGCTTCTGATAATTCAATGGTTTCTTTTGCTGACTTGTTGGAAAAAGTGGCACAAATATCTCCGTTGCTTCGTGTAAGATTTTCTACTTCGCATCCTAAAGATATTACGGATGAAGTTTTATTTACCATGAAGAAATACGGTAATATTTGTAAATACATTCATCTGCCTGTCCAAAGTGGTAGCTCAAGGATATTGCAAATGATGAACCGCACTTATACCCGTGAGTGGTATATTTCTAAGGTAAACAGGATACGGGAAGTACTACCCGGTTGCGGGCTTTCTACCGATTCTATTACAGGCTTTTGCACAGAAACGGAAGAAGACCACAAAGAAACTTTAAGTCTTTTTGAATATTGTAAATATGACCTGGCTTATATGTATTTTTATTCAGAGCGACCTGGAACCCTTGCTGAAAGAAGATTCGAAGATGATGTGCCTCTGGAAATAAAGAAAAGAAGGTTGCAGGAACTAGTTGCTTTACATCGGATTCATTCACTTGAAAGTATGGAACGGGATTTGGGAAAAACATTTTCAGTTTTAATAGAAGGGGATTCCAGGAAAAGCAATGAACATTGGGCAGGCAGAACGGATCACAATAAAATGGTAGTATTCCCGAAAGCCGGAAATTGGAATAAAGGAGATTATGTTGATGTGTTTATAGAAAGATGTACAGCAGGAACATTGATGGGAATTATAAAATAAAATGAAATAAAATAAGGCGGGATGAATACTTTAATAAAAAATTCATTAGAAGAAATAATCATTGCTTGTAAAAAGCATAAAGTAAAATCATTGGAGCTATTTGGCTCAGCAATAAGAAATGATTTCAATGAGAATAGCGATATTGACTTTTTGTTTGAATTTCAAAAAGAGAAAATTGCTGAACTGGATTTTGCAGATAATTATTTTGAATTTCTTTTTTCATTACAAAATATTTTGAAAAGAAATATTGATTTAGTACCTAATGAAAAATTGAAAAATCCATATTTATTAACCCAGATTAAGAAGGATAAAATAAAGATATATGGTTAAAAATGGCAATTCTTTTTTATCGGATATCCTAACGTGAATAAAACTTATTGAAGAATATTTGATTAATATTAAAGTAGAGAAGAGTATAAATTGAAAAATTACTAAAAGAAAAGGATTAAATGGATCAGCAAGCAATAAAAAACAGGTTTGGAATTATCGGTAACTCTCCCGCTTTAGTGTATGCTTTAGACGTAGCTATACAAGTGGCTAACACCGATTTGAGTGTCTTGATAAACGGAGAAAGTGGCGTGGGAAAAGAAGTTTTTTCTCATATTATTCATTCACTTTCTGCGCGCAAACACAATCCATTCATTGCGGTTAACTGCGGCGCTATCCCGGAAGGAACCATTGATTCCGAACTTTTTGGCCATGAGAAAGGTTCTTTCACAGGTGCTGTTGATAGCCGCAAAGGATATTTTGAAACGGTAAACAGTGGTACTATTTTTTTGGATGAAATTGGAGAACTTCCACTCGGTACACAAGCCCGTTTGTTGCGCGTTCTCGAAGCAGGCGAATACATCAGGGTTGGTTCTTCCAAAGTACAAAAGACCGACGTGAGAGTAATAGCGGCTTCTAATAGAGATTTGTTGGAATACACCCACTCCGGAAGGTTTCGTGAAGACTTGTATTATCGTTTAAATACAGTGCCAATAAGAGTGCCGGCATTGCGCGATCGCAAAGAAGACATTCCATTATTGTTCAGAAAATTTTCTGTTGATTTCGCAGAAAAATATAAATCTTTCCCGGTTCAATTAAGCGAAGATGCAAAAAACGCGCTGGTAAATTATCCGTGGCCCGGAAACGTGCGTGAACTAAAGAATATTGCCGAACAAGTGTCTGTACTTTCAAAAGATAAGCAGGTGAGCGCAGATGAATTAAGAAAATTTTTACCTGATACAAATTTCACTCGTCTGCCCGTTTTGGCTTCTCATCAGCAGGGAAATAACCAAAAGGAATTTGCCAATGAAAGAGAAATCTTATACAAATTATTTTTTGACGTAAAGAAAGACGTAACTGAATTGAAAAGAATGTTTTTTGATGTAATGCAAAATCCTTCTTCTATAAATGAAAGACATTTCAGAAATGAAGCTATGATGAATAATTTTCATGAAGAACCCCATACGCCGGCTATTTCATCGGGGCAGCCATTAGTTCTCAACAACAATAATATTGATGAACACCAGGAAGTGGAAGAATCCTTAAGCATTATGGACGCAGAGAAAGACCTGATCATTAAAGCATTAAAAAAACACCGTGGAAAAAGGAGGGATGCTTCCGGCGACCTTGGAATTAGTGAAAGAACATTGTACAGAAAATTGAAAGAATACAATATTAATGAGTAGTTCGGACGGCTATTGGATTTATTATTATTATTGAATTTAAAGAATATTGTTAAATTGTTTGGTTGTTACATGTTTTGATGTGGATGAATCACTTTAATAATAAAAATTCGTGAAATTAGTGTAGGAAATTCGTATTCTTCTTTTTATAACGTAAATCGTGTAATAAATAACGAAATGAAATCTGGAAAATATATAAAACTCACTTCAATACTTTGCTTCCTGTTATTTATATTCAGCTTTGCTACTTGCAAATATTCTTTTAGAGATAGCTCCCCCATACCTGCGAATATTAAAACATTCAGGGTAAATTTATTTGAGAATAAAGCGCGTTATGTAAATCCAACTTTAGCGCCTCAACTGACTGAAAAACTAAAGGAACAAATTATCAGTGAAACAAGATTGAGAGAAACAAATAATGATGATGCCAATTATGATATCAGCGGGTACGTATCCGATTATAGCGTTACCACAAGTGGTGTGGCCAACCAGGCCGCAGGAACCAACAGGATAAATGTTTCCTTTCATTTGATATTTAAAAACACCGTAGATCCTGATCCTGATAAGAGTTTTGAGACTGACTTAACAAGTAATTACGATTTCCCTGCGAGCCAGACATTACAACAGGCAGAAACCGGATTAATGGATAATATTATTAAAACTGTAACTCAAGGTATCTTTAATAAAATATTTTCAAACTGGTAACACCTATTATTAATGAATGCAGATACCAATTACGCTGATCTTTTTTATTCAAATATTGTCAATGATATTGACACGCTTGAAAAAAATGTAAACGAATTTCCGTGCAGTTCGCTGGCAAGGTTTTTACTTTTATATCATTATAAAAAAAATAATAATCCCGGGTTTGAGGAATTAGCAAAGCATACCGGTATCTATATTAATAATCCTCTCTGGATTCAATATCAGCTTTCAAAAATTGATACTGATCATTTATCAAAAGAAAATAATAAATACTCTTTTGAGATAGAAAATAAAAATCAACAACCTCTCGAAAATATTCCCCCCGCAGCAGAAGAACCCCGCCTGACTGAGTCTTTAGGGCAGGAAATAAACCAGATTCCTGTTTCGGAAAGTGAAGTTGCAGAAGAGAAAAAGAAAGAGGATTTTTATGAAGGTGAAAAACGTAATGAAACAATAGAAGAAAATATTCCACCTTCAGCAGAAGAAAAAATAATGCCAATTCCTGTTTTAGAAAATCAACTTGCAGAAGAAGAAAAGAAAGAAGGTTTTTATGAAGGTGAGAATCAAAATCATATTCCTGAAGAAAATATTCCTGTGGCAACAGAAGAACCCCGCCTGACTGAGTCTTTCGGGCAGGAAATAATACCAATTTCTGTTTCGGAAAATGAAGTTGCAGAAGAAGAAAAGAAAGAGGGTTTTTATGAAGGTGAGAATCAAAATTATATTCCTGAAGAAAATATTCCCACAGCAGCAGAAGAACCCCGCCTGACTGAGTCTTTCGGGCAGGAAATAAACCAGATTCCTGTTTCAGAAAATCAAGTTGCACAA
>Ga0208357_1001920_pt1 | contig 14483 bp, 13 predicted proteins | sample NGESurdeep092012_6_FD_184487 | JGI IMG/M metagenome (GOLD analysis project Ga0208357, IMG submission 184487) | Arctic peat soil microbial communities from Barrow, Alaska - NGEE Surface sample F52-2 deep-092012 (SPAdes) | ecosystem: Environmental > Terrestrial > Soil > Wetlands > Peat ... | reverse complement strand
TCGTCTCGCTCTGCGTCGCCATGGTGATCTTCGCCCTGGGCGAAACGATGCTCTCCCCCGTGGGCCCGGCGCTCGTGAACGAGATCGCGCCGGAGCACCTGCGCGGCCGCTACAACGCCGCGGCCGGTCTGGCCTGGGGTGTCTCGGGCACGCTGGCCCCGGCGATCACCGCGTTCTATTTCAACGATCACCTCGGGAACTGGTGGCCGTTGGGTACCGGCGTGACAGCTCTGGTCGGCGGAGCGCTCATGCTGCGACTGCGACACCTTCTCAGCGCGAACGAAGACGGTCGCGAGGTGCACTCCGTACCCGGCGTCACCGAGTAGCCGCCGTGCAGTTCTCTCGCATCGACGCGAACAGCGACGAACACTTCGACGCGTGGTTCGGTGTGCTGCAGCGCTCTGAACAGAGTCGTGACGGTGAACCCGGTCAGGGTTGGCACCCCGATGAATGGCGCGCCCGGTCCGTCGACGAAACGGCCCCGAGATTCTTCCGCCTCTATTCGTACGGCCCTTCGCCGGCAGCACCGGTCGCGGTCGGTGCACTCGAAGTCACGCGCGATGACAACCTCGCGTTCATCGAAGGGAACCTCTTCGTCGATCCCGCCGAACGCCGACGCGGCTACGGCTCGGCGTTGCTCCAAGAGCTCGAGAGTGCCGCGCACGAATTGGGCCGTGCGACCCTGGTCATCTTCGTGATCGAAGGCTCGCGCGAGATCGGCACCGGTCCCAACCGCGCCTTCGCCTCGCATCACGGATACCGCGTCGCCGAAGAAAACGTCCGCCGCGACCTCAGATGGCCCCGTCCCGACGGCGAGCTCAACGATCTCTGGGACTCGTGGAGCCCCTTCGCCACCGACTACGAGATCGTCTCATGGACGAACGGTACGCCCGAGGACCTCGTCGAAGCACGGGCGCATCTTTCGGCGATCATGCCGGCCGAGACCCCGCACGTCGACATTGACGTCGAGGCCGAACACTGGGACGCCGCACGGGTACGTCTCCACGAGGCGACGACGAATCAAATGGGACGCGACCTCCTCGTCGCGGCCGCGCGGCACCGCGCCAGCGGCGAACTCGTCGGCTACAGCGAACTCACCGTGTCGCGCGAACAACCCCAGACGGCCTATCAATGGGACGCGTTGGTCGTTCGTTCCCACCGCGGTCACCGACTCGGTGGGCTCTTGAAGGTGACGACCATGCGGTTACTCGAGGCCGGCCGGTACCCGACGAAGAGGATCACGACGTTCAATTCGATGCTGAACGCTCCGATGATCGCGGTCAACGAGGCGCTCGGCGCGCGCATCGCGGGCGCCATGGTGGCGTGGCGCAAGGACCTTTAGGGGTTGATCGACCTCGGACCCTCTTCGATCATCTCGTGTACTTCGTCGAAGTTCATGTTGTACGGGCCGATCCAACTGAGGAACCAGTCGGCGCCGGCGTTCGCCCACGGCGACGGATCGTCGCCCATGAAGCCACTGATCACGATGTCGAAGTGACCCAAGTCGGCACCCTCGCGTCGTAGTCGCTCGCGTAGCGCGGCGACGTCGTTGGGGTCCTTCATCTGAATAACGAAGACGCCGCCGTAGTGTGCCGCGCGCCGTATCGGCGCGGGATTCGGCCAGCGCGCGGCGAGCCATATGGGAATGCCGCCTTCACGCGCGGCCGTCGGTTGAAACGTGACGCCCTTGGCCTGGTAGTGCTCGCTTCGGTAGTCGAGGGGACTTCCGGACAACAAACCCGTGAGGACCACGAGCCCTTCACTGAGCATCCGACCACGCACTTTCGCGTCGGTCGTCTCGCCGAACTTGGACAGTTCACCGGACTCGCCGTCGTCGCCGATGCCGAATCCGAGGATCAGTCGGCCGTTCGAGAGGAGATCGAGCGTGACGGCTTGTCGCGCGACGATCTGGGGTCGACGTCGATTGAGTGGGGTGACCATCGCGCCGAGTTGAATCGTGGACGTCGATGACGCGATTGCCGCCAGCGAGATATACGGGTCGAGAATCTTCGTGACTCCCCCGGCGTACAACAGGTGGTCCCACAAGAAGATGCCATCCCAGCCGGCAACTTCGGCGGCCTGACCCAATTCGACGAGCCGGTGGGGATCGGCCACACCGTCAAAGGGCGGAAAGAATACGCCTTGGCGCATGACCGATCACTACTCCGATTCGAATCGTCGTCCGGGGGTGTGCGTGTTGTCGACGACTACGACTTCTTGCTCTCCCACGGCACGGTCTCACCGGACGCCTTGAAGAGGCGAAACGCCAGGACCACCTGGACGACGCCCGCAAGGATGGTGAGGTACATGCCGTATTCGGGACCGTAACTGTATCCCGAGAATCCGCCCTTTGGCATGGTGAGCCATCGAAGCGCCACGATGATCGTCCCGATCAAGGAGAGTCCGAGTACCGTGACACCTGGTCCGTAGGAGATCTTTGGCACATTCGAGCCGGAGCGAAGAGCGAGGAGATACCCCGCCGCCGCGATGATGAGAATCGCGCCGAGCCATCCGTAGCTCGTACTGAATCCACTGACCGAGGCGCTGAAAGGTCCTGATGAGACGCCGTACCACGGCAAGAACAGACAGATCAGCGTCAACAAGCCCATACCGATAACAATTTGGTCGGACCTGTCAAGTTTCTTCATATCGAATTGGGCCATTAGCTCCCCCTGGGTTTGAGTGCTCTTATAGATACCACATTGAGCCCGCTAATGCACGAAATTCCAACCCTTGGGACGTCGAGCACTTTCAACCGGTCTCGAGAAGTGAAAAGCGAACGTTTTCGCGACCCAACTGTGAACGACGCTCGAACGAAGTCCAAAGTTACACTCGACGTCGTGACGTGACCGCCGGCCACTCAGGGACACCCTTGGCCAAGAAGTTGGGCATTAAGGAGGGCTATCGGGTGACGTTGGTCGGGGCCCCTCGAGGGTGGTCCGTCGAGACTCTTCCATCGAACGTGCGCCTCACTCGTCGACGAAGTGCCACGTCGTCGGACGTCGTCATTTCCTTCATCAATGACGCGGCTTCGATACACCGTGAGATTTCGTCACTCGCCGAGATGATCACGCCAGACGGTTCGCTGTGGATCGCCTGGCCCCGTAGAGCCGCAGGCCATCGATCGGACATCACCGACAACGTCGTTCGAAACGCGGCATTGCCCCTCGGTCTCGTTGACGTGAAGGTCGCGGCATTGGACGACGACTGGTCGGCGCTGAAAATGGTGTGGCGCACGGAGTTGCGCGCGACGCGTCACTCACTTGGGATGATACGGCAAACGCGACGCTAGTTACAGGCCGGGTAGTTCTTGAGACCCCACAGATGAGCAACGACCGAAGGCACGTCCTTCGCGCACAATGGGAATCCCGGCGACCCGGTCATGAACCACTGACCGGATCCGATCTGGTTGAAGATACCCATGTTGCCGCCGTCTTGGAATGAGACCTCGGCCTTGTAACTCGCTGGAAGCACGAGAGTGAACGACGCGAGGGCCCACGCTCGGTGATCGACCGCGTCGTAGGCGATGAGCGGCCTATTCGGACCGTTGGGCGACGTGACCTGGCCCCATTTGATGCGATCGGTGCTGACCATCTCCTCGTAGTGAAGTTTGAACTTGAGGAATGCTGACTTGAGCGCGTTCATCGTCGCGGGGTTCGCCGTCATCGTTTGCGACGGCGGCGAGGCAGCGGGCGGTGAGTGAAGGTCCACCACGACGACGACCGCGACGATGATCAAAGCCGCCACGACGAGTCCGGGCAACGCTCTCTTCATATGGAGGGGAATGTAGTGCACGCTCCGCCACCATCGCCGCACAGCGCTACCAACTTCAACGGATCCCTTACGGGCGGCGTTGAACTGCCGGATTCCGACATGAGTCGATTTTACTTACGCCTTCGGGACACGGGGAGGTGAAAAGACCCTCACGAACAGTGGTGCGCCATCGAGCCTCAGATGGATCGACCAGCGTTTTCCCAATACGGCTGGCGGAGCCTTCGCTTGAACATCTTGCCCGAGTCCTCTCGGGGCAACGATTCGTGAAACGTGACCACCTTGGGAACCTTGAATCCGGCCAAGTGGCTTCGCACGTGGCTTCGGATATCGTCGGCGCTCAACACCGCATCCTCATCGAGTTTGATCGCGGCCGCGATCGACTCGCCGTACTCGTCGTCGGGGATACCGAACACCGCACAGTCCGCCACTCCCCCGAACTTCAAGAGGCAGGCTTCGATTTCGATCGGGTAGATATTGACGCCGCCCGAAATAATCATGTCGCGCGCGCGATCACAGAGATACAGAAAACCGTCCGCGTCGAGAAAACCGATGTCGCCACATGTGATGAGTCCGTCACGTTCAATCTCGGCTCGCGCGTCGGATTTTCCAAAGTAGGTGAAGTCAGAGTTCGCTCGCGCGCGAACGAAGACCTCACCAGACTCACCGACCGGCACGGGGCCATCCTCGTTGATGACGCGAACGTCACTCGATGGCAGTGGCCGGCCGACGGTGCCCGGATGCGCGAGCCACTCTTCGCTGGTGCAGCCGGTGATGAAACCGACCTCGGTACTGCCGTAGAACTCGTCGACGATCGGACCCCACCACTCGATCATCGCGCGCTTCACGTCGGGCGGACAGGGCGCGGCCGTGTGCGACACGTGACGCAGCGAGGTCAGGTCGTAGCGACTGCGAACCTCCGGCGCCAATCGAAGGAGCCGCACGAACATCGTCGGCACCATGTACATCGACGAGATCCGGTGGCGCTCGATGAGTGAGAGGAACTCCTCGGGGTCGAAGCGGTCCTCGAGCACCAAATACGCCCCGTAGGCGCGAGCCGCCACCAGCGCGTAGGCGTACGGCGCAGAGTGGTACATCGGGCCAGCGATGATCGTGCGCATCCCGGGCCACGCACCGAAGAGCTTCGTCACCTCGGTCATGTAGTCAATCGCTTGGGATCCGTCATTCGTGCCGGGCAGTCGCCGCACACCTTTAGGGTGACCGGTCGTTCCCGAGGTGTAGATCATGGCCAAAGGATCACCGACGTAGCCCTCTTGGAGCTCTTCGAAGCCGTCGCGCCATGATGCCCATTCCGTGACGTCAGGCGGCAGCGAGGCGATCGCGTCGTCTATCTCGAAGCGCTCGGCAATGCTCGACGGTGTCGCGACGCCCAAGATCGTGACCGAAGAAGCTAACGCGTGACGAACGTGGTGCAACAGGTCCGCGTGAGCGACGACCACGACGGCCCGGGAATCGTTGACGACGTAGGCCACCTCTTCGGCGCCGCCGTGCCAGTTGATCGGCACCGTCGCCGCGCCCAGGGCCGAGGCGGCAAACGCCGCTTCGAAGAACTCGTGGTCGTTTCGCAACAACAGCGCGACGGATCCTCCGGGCTCGACGCCGAGCGATCGCAGGCCGGTGGCGGCCCTTCGCGCGCGAACCATCAACTCTTCCAGGGTGACGAAGACGTCGCCACGCAACACGCCGGCGACGGTGTCGTCGTCGCTCGGGTACTCGATCGATTCTTGTGCCTGACTCATCGTCACCCCCGTCGATGCCAAGTGCTTCAACGGACGATAACGCAGTCCGATTCGCTCGTGACTCGCTCAACGATGACCACCTGGTCCGGGCCATGCGCCCGCTCCGCGATTCCGTGAGAGCAGTACATTGAGGTCATGGTCGAGAACTATCGAGAAGAGGGCGTCGTCTGCGGAGACGAAGCTCTCGAGATTCGTCACTATTACTTGTGGGGATCCAAGAAAGTGCCGTATCGGTCGATCAGAGGAGTACAGCGCGTGGCGCTGGCGGCGATGAAGGGCCGAGCGCGAATCTGGGGCACCGCCAACCCGGGCTACTGGGCCAACCTCGACATGAAGCGACCCTCCAAGAAAGAGGGCCTGGTCCTCGACCTCGGTACGCGCATCAAGCCGTTCATCACTCCGAGCGATCTCGATCGCGTCGAGACTCTGCTGCGCGAACGCGCCGGTCTGGGTCCCGCCGGACCGACGACGTCGGCACCCTACATATGATGACGAAGCTGGTCTATTCGGCGATTACCTCACTCGACGGCTACATCGCGGATGCAGAGGCAACTTCGCCGACAACTGGCGAGCACAGACCAAGATCGTGTACTCGACGACGCTGGAACACGCCTCCAGTGCAAAAACGCTCATCGAGCACGCATTTATCCCTGATGCAGTACGAAAGTTGAAGCAATCATCTGAACATGACTTGTCAATCGGGGGGGGCACCTCGCAAGTCAGGCCATCGAAGCGCGATTGGTCGACGAGATGCATTTGTTTGTCGTACCCGTCACCGTTGGCGGTGGCACGCTCGCCCATCCCGGCGAGTTACGGACCAAACTCGAACTCATAGACGTCAACCGCTTTGAAAGTGGCATTGTTCACCTCCACTACCGCTTCGTCAACTGAAGTGCGCACACTCTGGCCGCGCTCATTGGCGAGAGTCAAGGAATCGCGTGCTACGTGGAGGGACCCTTCATTCGAAAACGCAGGTGCGCGACCCGAACACGATCACGCGCTGTTCAAGGTGCAATCGGATCGCCGAGGCGAGCACTGAACGCTCAATGTCCGCGCCACGCCGCGTCATGTCAGCAACGTCATCGCGATGCGAAATATGAACGACGTCCTGAGCGATGATTGGTCCCGCATCCAACTCAGCCGTGACGTAGTGCGCGGTCGCACCGATGATCTTCACGCCGCGCTCGTGAGCCCGAGCGTACGGGTTGGACCCGATGAAGGCCGGCAAGAACGAGTGATGGATGTTGATGATGCGTTGCTCGTAACGTTCCACCAACCAACCTGGTAGGACACGCATGTAGCGGGCCAACACGATCAAATCAGGTTCCAGCTCGTCGAGCACTTGGCCGACTTGGCGTTCTTGCGCGACGCGATCTTCTCCCACCGGGAGGTGCGTGAACGGGACGCCGTAGCGATCGGCCAAGTCGCGGGCCGCCGTCTGATCGCTCACCAAGGCGACGACGTCACAGTCCAATTGGCCGATGGCGCTTCGCGCGATGAGGTCACTAGGGCAATGAAGCGTCGACGAACACAGCACGACGACTCGCGAGCGTCGCTTCACGAGAGGGGTCATGACGTAGTCAACGAGAAGTGATGTACGAAGTTCGTCAAGTCCCTGAGCGAGTTGCGATGCGTTCACTCCTCCGGCGACTTCGACACGGCACCCAAAATCGCCCTCGACGACGTCGGTATGTTGGTCGAGTTCGACGATATTGCCGTTCGCCGCCTGGATGCAGGCGGCCAAATTGGCGACGATCCCGACGCGGTCCGGTGACCGCACGGTGAGAATGAGTCCCTGCGACCAGTCCTCACTCGTCAGGGGATGACCGTCTGACGAAGAATCTGCCATTGCCATTTCCTAATAGGGTACCGGTCCGTTCGTCATGCGCAGTCATGCGCCGTCCACAGAATTCAATGCGGAGAGTTCAACTGATGCTGGCGGTCGTGGACGGTAACGACTCGTCGTCACGATAAGTGTCATGCCCACAGCCCATGCAATCAAGGCGATCACGTTCAGAGCGTCCAACGACAAGTACTGGAGTGACACTGGATACGCCACGCCGACGATTATCCAAGGACTAGCGAGAATCAGCGTGGCCCCGGCAGCTTCGCGTCGCTTCACAATCCATAGCAGTACAAATAGTGCGAGTAGAGATACGTCAACGTAGGGTTGGCGACGAGTGATCTCGTACGTCCCGGACCAATAGAAGGAATTGAAGAATCCGGGATTCACGTTCGAACTTGACACGAAAAACAACGTCGCGAACGTGGCCAGACCAACGCTCAAACTGGGTAGCACCCTGCGTCGCGTGACGTACACGTCCGGGGCGAGCAGGCTGGGCAGACCGAGACTCACCAAAATGGCTATTTCCCATATGTTTGGATTGCGATGAGCGAGTTTGGCGAGGAACTCACCCACGATCGTAAGAGTCATGCACACCCCGGCAACCCGTCGCCGGTACTGCGGCCACTCAAAGACCACGACGACGCCAAGAATCCAGACCAAATAGAACAGTGGTCCTACCGTGAGGAACGGTCCGAAGTCAGGATAGAAGAATTTTGAATTAACGACGGGTAGATCGGCCGAGATCAATAGATACACTCCAAAAAATGCTCCCATCACGAGTCCCGGGATCGCGGCAATGTCCAATGCCTTGCCAAACATGGTTTCACTGGTCAGACCTAATCGAACGCGCACTCCGTAGAGCGCCACACTGACTTGGTCTCTGAGCGAGGCACGAGGCACACGCGCTTCAGCAGCGTCTTGCAAAGTGGCGACGATCTCGTCGCCGCGTTCTTCACGGTACGTCTTGGGATAGAAACTCAAGAGTTTCCGGGAACGATCGAGGTTGTCAGTCATGCGAAACCTCCCACGAACCGAAGTCGACGTAACGCAATGTTGGAAATCTTGACGCGACGCTTGGACTCTTCGCCGAGCAGTGTTGTGCCTTCGGAGGTCAGTTCGTAGTAACGGCGAAGTCGTCCGTCGACGATCTCCTCCCCCACCGATTCAATGACGCCATCGAACGTCAAGCGGTCCAACATGGCGTAGAGCGTTCCCGCTTTGATTTCCACCTCGCCCTCAGAAAGCGACGCCACCCCTTGAATAATCGCGTACCCGTGTCTCTTGCCCTCGGCCAACGTCGCCAGCACAAGAAATGTGGGTTCTCTCATCTCTTTAATCATGTCAGCAGTATATACAGTTCAAATGTCTATTACAAGAATCGATGGGTCCTCTAGTGTTCTCTTGAACTCAGTGGCCCCGTGAAGCGCCGCTCACTTTGAGACTGTGTCGTAAGCCCCAGAAGTCAGAGCTACTTCACATCCCTGGCGCCATTCTCGGGGAACGTCCCCTGGCGCGACCCCACCGGCGTTCGAGAACGACCACACCGAGCACGAACTCTGTGCATTGAGTTGCGATAAGTGCCGTCGTGGGACGCGCGAACCGTGAGTGAAGGCGACGGCGAAGTTGTAGCCATCGACGTACGACGTTGAGGGACCTCGAAACTCCAGATAGATAGTGCTTCCGGCGAGCGCGATCGTGGCGACGACCAAGCTGACGGTCAGGGCCAATCTTCGAGAGGCTTTTCTGCTGGGCATCGTTGATCCTTTGGCTCAGTTCGCCACGCTGGTTCTGCGAAGTGGACACAGTGCTGACCCACGACCAATCTGAACTCGACACGACGTGGAGCGTTCGCTGAGAATTGCACCTATGCAGAAAACTAGTTGGTGCGATTGGCTGTGCGATGCGGAGTGTCTTGAGGTCGAGTTGGTTATCGCTCATTCTCACAGCCTCCGAATTGGCACCACTCGCCCGGACCGCACCTTCGACCACGAGGGTGCCGATATCGCCCTCAACTTCGATTGCGCTCACTTTGTCGCCGGATGTGGCGATGTCACCGCGGACGTGGGCACTGCCGAGAACCCCGCCGCGCTTCACGCTGAGCGCTACAGCGGCGAGTTCGACGAGTGCCCCCTTCACGAGGCTCTCTCCGGTACCGCCGCGGTCGACAAGTCGCCACGAACTTCCAGCTTCGGAAGCGAACGACTTACCTGGATACCCACGGAACCGTCGCCGTAGGTAGCGATCGACTCGAACGTCGCACTCTCGAGCGAGCCGTCATACACGTTGAACCCGCGCGCACCGAGTCCAAAGGTTGCAATTGGTGCATCGACCACGAGGGTTCCGAGGTCGCCGAAGTTCACAAAACCGATGCCGCTCGGTCCTCTAGAGGTGATCGGCGCCTTTGCCGTCCACGTGGTTACCTTGCCCCAATTGTCGAGGACCATGTCGTCTTGGCCGAGTGTCGTCACTGGTCCCAAGTTCACGACTTCGTCGACCTCCGAGCCGGAAATCGTGAAGACGCCGCCGCTGATGAGGTCGGGTGTGCCGGAGACGATGCCGCCATCCGTCACGACGGTGCCCGTCGACAACAACTCCACGTGCAATACGCCCCCGTCGCCGTGACCTTCTCGGTCCCCATGGCCACCGACGAAGACGCCGCTGCCTCGTACCGGCGAGTCGTCGCTCCCGGTCGAAATGTTGGTGAGGCGAGCGGTGATCGTGATCGCCGGATCGCTTTGGCGGTTCCAAATCGTGAAGGCACCTTGAAGCGCATCGACCCCGAAACCGTGCGGACGGTCGAAGCGGCCACGAACGTCGGCAGATTCGACCGTGACGTTGTTGGCGACAATACGGCCTTCACGAACGTGACCTTCTGCGACCAGATAGATCTGTCCGACGGTGGTCACGTTGGGGAGTGACAGCGTTCCTAGGTCATTGACCGAGGTGTCGTTGTAGATCGCCGTCTCAGATTCAGCTGTGACGACACGAAGGTCTGCGATCTCGTTATCCGACGTGAGTCGTAGGCCCTTTGCTTTGAACTCAAGGGTTCCGCCTCGGAGGTTGACGCCGGGCGGCAACGTGAGCGAGGGGATCCCCGAGACGGTACCGTCAATCTCGATCTCGGTTGCACCGGTAGCAAGTGTTTCCGCGAGCGCGACTCCACTCGAAACCCTCACCGCGTTGACCACACAAATCCTCCGCCGTGCATGAGAACAGATCGATGACTGATGCGGTGACTATAACCCTCGGCGATTCGGCGTGATACTTCGCAGTTGCCGACCGGGACTGCTGCATCTCGGATGCAACCTCACTGAAGTTCGAGTGACATTCCCGCCGAAGTTCGGGTGGAGATTGAGACTAAGTGTGAAATTGCATCCGAGATGCAGTCCAAGTTGCGTCCGAGATTCAGTGGGCATATTTCCAAGATGGCAGTTCGCTGCGGCGAACCACAAGGCAAAGCTCGCAAAGAACGGATATGGACCCGAAAGTGTGTATTATTTCGCGATAATGGTCCCGACAATGTGGTAATTATTGCAATAATGGTCCCGAAAGTGTGTACCGGGGCCCTATACTGGTGGTATGGATAGGCGAGCAATTAATTCACTTAGGGCGTGGAAGAGCGACCCAGCACGCAAACCCTTGGTGCTACGAGGTGCGCGGCAGGTTGGCAAGACCTGGTTGCTGAATGAGTTCGGGCGCACCGACTACGAGAATGTTGCGTACGTCAACTGTCAGCGCGACCGCTCCGTGGCGTCGATCTTCAAAGGTGATCTTGACCCCGACCGTATTTTGCGTGGTCTAGCAATCGCCGCCAACACATCGATCGGTTCGGCAACGACGCTAGTTGTTGTCGACGAGATCCAAGAGGCGCCTGGCGCGCTTACCGCACTCAAGTACTTCGCCGAGGAACGCCCTGACGTACATCTTGCCACCGCTGGCTCGCTACTGGGTGTGGCCATCAGTGCCGGCACATCGTTCCCAGTTGGCAAAGTCGACTTCATCGATCTGCACCCACTTGACTTTGACGAGTTTCTTCGCGGAACTGGCGAATCTCGGCTTGCCGATTTGGTGCTCCAGCAGGACTGGACGTTGATCGCGTCGTACTCGGATCGCTTGGTCGGGCTCCTCCGCCAGTACATGTTTGTCGGCGGCATGCCCGAAGTCGTCGCTCGCTACGCCGCAGAGCACTCTATGGAAATCGTCCGCGCGGTGCAGCTCGACATTTTGAGTGGCTACGAAAATGACTTCGCTAAGTACGCCAGCCCCGTCGTGAGCCGAAGAGTGGCCGAAGTCTGGGCGTCGCTTCCCAGCCAACTGGCACGAGAGCACAAGCGCTTCATCCTTGGACGCGTGCGCGAAGGTGCCCGCGCGCGCGAGTTTCAAGATGCACTTCAGTGGCTCACCGATGCCGGACTGGTGCACCGGGTGACCCGCTATACGAAGCCGGCGAATCCAGTCAGGGCGTACGAAGACGCCAAGATCTTCAAATTGTTCCTCCACGACATTGGGTTGCTTGGCGCCCTTGCTGGCCTTGACGCCTCAGTACTGCTGCAAGGGGCTGGGATATTCGAAGAGTTCAAGGGGGCGCTAACGGAGCAGTACGTGCTTCAGCAGATCATTGCTGCGCGCAGCACTGTGCCAATGTACTGGGCGCCCGATGACGGAAGGGCCGAGCTGGATTTCTCTATCCAACGCTCGGGCGCCTTGGTGCCACTTGAGGTAAAGGCTGAAGAGAATCTAAAGTCACAAAGTCTGCGCAGTTACATTGATCGCTTTCACCCGTCCGACGCGTGGCGTTTCTCGCTGTCCAACTACCGCGTGCAGGAGGACATGATCAACGTGCCGCTTTATGCAATTGGCCCGTGGCTCGGCAGCGAAGAATCAAAGGATTCCTAAGCCCTCTGTTCTCGAGGCATAGCAGCGACGCAGTTAGAGCGGACGGTCGCGTCCGTAGTCGTCGTCGCGACCATTCTCAGGAGCACCGTGCGCACCGATTCCTTCAACATTGATTTGATAGATCTCTGACTGAAGTTCGGATGCAACCGTGCTGAAATTCAAATGCAACTCAACTGAAGTTCGAATGAAATCGGACCGAACTTCAGATGCAACTCCACTGCACGAAGCGTGCGATTGTCGCTGAATTTGAGGTGAAACTCTCCAATTAAGAGCAGCCGCTCGTCGCTCCGCAACTGGAGCACACGTAGCACGAACCGGCACGCTGCATGGCGTTGCCACACTGGTAACACATCGGCGCGTCGCGCTGTTGGCCACGATTCAGCAACTTGGGTTGCTCGGCCGGCTTCTCGCCGAAGTCCACGAGTGTCGGCTGCACGCTCGCGTTCACCGTGGGCGTCGCCTGCTCGGCGACCTCGGGCAGCGTGGGTTGAATACGCTCGCTCGTCGAGAGCACGCCCAACTCCTCGCGATCACTGGGGCTTAAGTAGTCCAGCGCCAGGCGGCGGAAGATGTAGTCGACGAGCGAGGTCGCGATGCGCAAATCGGCGTCGTCGGTCATGCCCGACGGCTCGAATTTCATGTTGACGTACTTGCGCACGTAGGTCGCCAACGGCACGCCGTGCTGGAGTCCGAGGCTGATCGAGATCGAGAAGGCATCCATGATGCCGGCCAACGTCGAACCTTGTTTCGAGACCTTGATGAACACTTCTCCAGGTCGACCATCCTCATACTCACCGACCGTGACGTAGCCCTCGCAGTCCGCGACACGGAAGGCGAACGTCGTGGACACGCGACGACGCGGCATACGCTCGCGAAGCGCCCCCACGAGCACGTGCTGGCCCTCGGACTTCGCCAATTCCAATGCCGCCTCGAGATGCTCGATGCGGGTGAACAGCTCAGCCGCGACCGAGTCCGTCGCGGTGACCGACGAGGTTGACTCCTCGCCGTCCTTCTTGGCCGTGGAGAGCGGCTGGCCGACCTTGCAGTTGTCACGGTAGATCGCGACGGCCTTCACGCCGAGCTTCCAGGCGTCCATGTGTAAGTTCGCGACGTCTTCGATGGTGGCGTCTTCGGGCATGTTCACGGTCTTGGAGATCGCACCCGAGATGAACGGCTGGACGGCCCCCATCATCTTCACGTGGCCGATGTAGTGGATCGTGTTGTCGCCCATGGAGCAAGCGAAGACCGGCAGGTGCTCAGGATCGAGTCCCGGCGCGCCGACGATGGACTTGTTCTCGTCGATGTAGGCCTCAATGGCCATGGACTCCATCTCGGTGTAGCCGAGCTTGCGCAGCGCGCGAGGCACCGTCTGGTTCACGATCGCCATGTTGCCGCCGCCGACGAGCTTCTTGAACTTCACGAGTCCGAGGTCCGGTTCGATACCGGTGGTGTCGCAGTCCATCAACAGTCCGATGGTGCCGGTCGGCGCGAGCACCGAAGCCTGGGCGTTGCGCACGCCGTGGCGAGCGCCGAGGTCAACGGCCTCTTCCCACGAGTGCTGGGCCGCTTCGAGAATCTCGAGCGGCGCCTTCGTCTCGTCGATTCGATACGACGCGTCGCGGTGCATGCGAAGGACGTCGAGCATCGGCTCGGCGTTCTCCTCGTATCCCTCGTGGGGTCCCATGCGTCCGGCGGTGCGCGCGCTGACGGCGTAGGCGTGGCCGGTCATCAGCGCGGTGATCGCGGCGGCCCACGCGCGGCCCTCGTCGGAGTCGTACGCCAGGCCCGAGGCCATGAGGAGCGCTCCGAGGTTCGCGTAGCCGAGGCCGAGCTGGCGGAACTTACGCGAGTTCTCGGCGATCTTCTCGGTTGGGTAGTCGGCCGCACCGACGATGATCTCTTGGGCGCTGAAGAGCACTTCGATGGAGTGCTTGAACGCGTCGACGTCGAAGCTGCCGTCGTCCTGCAGGTACTTCATCAGGTTGAGGCTGGCTAAGTTGCACGCCGAGTTGTCGATGTGCATGTACTCCGAGCAGGGGTTCGAGCCATTGATGCGATCGGTATTGGGTGACGTGTGCCACTTGTTGATGGTCGTGTCGAACTGCAGTCCCGGGTCGGCGCACTCCCACGCGGCGCGAGCGATCTGGCGCCACAGTTCACGGGCCTTCACGGTTTGCACTGCGCGTCCGCCGTGACGGGCCTTCAAGTCC
>Ga0208357_1001919_pt1 | contig 14484 bp, 16 predicted proteins | sample NGESurdeep092012_6_FD_184487 | JGI IMG/M metagenome (GOLD analysis project Ga0208357, IMG submission 184487) | Arctic peat soil microbial communities from Barrow, Alaska - NGEE Surface sample F52-2 deep-092012 (SPAdes) | ecosystem: Environmental > Terrestrial > Soil > Wetlands > Peat ... | reverse complement strand
GCGCCTACGCATGACTCGGGGTCATCGTGGGTCGCTACTCCTTCGATGTAGAGCTCTTTCATCTCCTCCTCCATGCCGGTTTATCCCGGCGCACCCCCATCTCCTCGACAGCCTTTCGACGAGACGACCACGCTTCGACGAGGACCTGCGGCACGCCTTCGATCTCGGCGATGCCGTTCTCGTCGACCTCGGTCCAATGCACGCCGAGCGTCGTCGCAAGCTCGGCCCTGAGCGCCGCCTTGTAGAGCATCCCTGCGGCCTTTTGGTGCTCGAAGAGCTCGCGGGCATCAAGCGAGCGCCAACGGCCGTCCTCGGCGCGGACCTTGTTGGCAACGAGGACGTGGGTGTGGAGCTGTGGGTCAGCTGCGCGCGAGGTGCGATGCGTGAAGCCCGCTGCGGCGAGAAAGCCTTCGGAGTCGACCTGGAAGACCCCGCCCGCGCCAATCCGGGTGAACGCGGCGTGGTCCTGGAGAAAGGCGAGCGAAGTTTCGAACGAGCGCTCGTGGGCGGCTAGGACGGCAGCGGAGGTGTAGCTGTCAGCGGTGCCCCAAAGTATCGAGACGGTCTTGGGCGGGGAGAAGGTGAGCCCGAAGCCGGCAACGATCCCGGGGCGGTCAGGGAATGGACGACCGAGCGCGGAACCATCGATTGGGTGTCGACCCTGGCCGATCAAGCGCTCGAGCATCAGCGCGTCGACCTGTTGGCCGGCAATCCGGAGCACCTCTGCTCCACGCCCGAGGAACAGTCCCGGACGCTCCGCGGAGCGGGCGTAGTAGTCCTCGCGACCGGTCGCGATCTCCTCCGCGAAGTATCGCCAGGCATCCGGCGCGAGCTTCACGAGGCTCATCACCGGCGCGGATCTCCAAAATTAGTCGCCGGGGACGTACGCACTTTCAGTGCAGAGGTGTCGACCACAGATCAGTTATGCCACGTACAAAAGACCTTGTGAAGGGCTAAATCTGAAATGGTAAGTGGTGGTAGACAATGGTCAAAAGTAAGGGACCGCTCGTGAGGAGTCATTCACCATACGAGGCGAAGGGCGAATGACACGAACAGAGGGGAACGGCGAGAATTAGATGGGTGAGCATCTGGGACGAGCTACGAGCATTCGTCGACGAGCTCCGCGACGACCCACGACGACCAATTCGAGGCTTTGTCGATGTCGCCTCCGAACGATCTCCCTCCCCTCGGTGTCAACTCACGCTCGCAGCGTGGGCGACAGAGATCGCCTCGGAAGTGCACGCCCGCTTCGGCGGGGCGGTCGCTGTAACGCTTGGCGCGCTTCCGTTCCCGTACGCTTCCTCGCCAGCCGGCGGTGTCGTCGTGCATCGGCCGCCGCGACATCTCTTACGGCTTCGTATCGACGAGGTGGCGGTCTCGCTTCGAGACGAGCTCGAGGTCCGTTCTGGTTTCGATGCGATAAGCGAGCTCCAATTGCGAAATCTCGGTAGGCGTGAGCTCACGGTCCGGACCAATGGCAATTTGACCGCACGCGTTCTCGACCCAGTTAGCGGCGAAGTCGTAGGCGGCTTTGTCGGCGCGCAGCCGACGCCGCATGTCGTCTTCCGCCTGGTGGCCGGCGAGACGACCTCGGTGCCGCTGCTGCTTGGCACCACCTCGTTCGTCCGGACGCTCGGCTATGCGATCCCGGCCGGCCAGTGGGCATTCGACGCTGTGCTCGACCTCGGCGACAGCGGTCGCTACGTGACATCACAGCTTCCCTTCACGGTGGTGCCGTAAAAGGCAACAAATCGCTGTTCGGAAAGACCGCTTCCGCTGGGCTCATGCGTCTCGCTACTTGATCGACGTCCGGTCGTGCCGACCCACGGAGCAAGGACCAGAGGGGACGGAGGAAGGTTTCACAGCAAATCGTCACAAAAAGCTTTGTCAGGATTCCTGGACTTCGCGGGCCATTACTTCGTAGTGGACGTCACCGAAGGATCTAAATGGACCGAGCCAAGGCCGGCCGATGAAGCACTCGTGTCGTACACGCGAGCTCTACCGGTCAAGGAGCGGCCACCCTGGTATCCGCGGGTCACCCGCGGATGGCTCAAATCGGTCCGGCCGGGTCACATTCGGGCATCCACGGCCACTCGTGGTGCGCGCCGATGACGGAACCACCGATGGTCATTGACGGTAGGCAGGAGGCATTGCCGGGCGCTGCGGGGTCGTTTCGGACTGCTCGATGTTGTCCAGTGATTGATGAAAAGAAGAGGAGAACGATCGTGATTGAGCAACTGCAGTTTCCAGAACTTGTGGACATCAAGGGCGCGGCGACGTACCTGGCCCCGTCGATCGTCACGTGCGCCGGCTTGTGCAGAAAACAGAACTGGACTTCGTGAAGATCGCCGGCAAGCTCCGCTTCGACAAGGCGGACCTTCAACGCTACGTCGACGAGCACCGCCATCCCGCAAAACCGAAGGACATCGCTCAACAGACTTGGGGCCATGGCGCGAATAATCTCGGCGGTCGTCGCCGGGGTGCCAGCGCGGGGCGCTCGCGATCCGTGGTGTGACCTCGGGACGTAGGGTTCTTCGAATGGGGAACGCCGCCGAGCAGCGGATCCTCGTAGTACGCCGGTCTCGCCTTGTTGAGCGTCCTGCTGCCAGATTCGCAGTCCGACGCCAATCCTCTTCAAGCTCGGTTGGCCGTTACCAATTCGAGCTGCGGGACATTTTTGAATACGGCGTCATGTGAGACGAGCGGTACGCGAAGACGGATCGCAGCTGCCGCGATCCATCGATCCCCGTCGTGGATCTTGTTGCCAAGGGCGTGTCCGATCCGCTGACAGTCAGCTCGCAGCTCTGCGCACACGGTGATCATCGCGTCGTCGGGCTGAACGATGGAGAGCTCAGCAATTCGCCACTCGAGTCGACGTCGTCGTAGCTCACCCCACCCAGCCCGTATCGCACCGAAGCGCAGCTCCATCACGGTGTGGAATGCGAGAACGACCGGCGCTCGTCCGATCAGCCCGCGATATTGGTCAGCGAGCGGATTAGGCCGCTCGTCGAATAGCCAGCTGACAACCATCGTGTCTACAACGACGCCGGAGCGACGAGCGTCGCTCATGCTTCAGCGAGTGCCTCCAAGAACGCCGCCCACTCTTCATCAGAGACGTCTTCGACTACAAGATCCTCGCGTCTCGGAAGCGGACGCGCGCTCTTAAGGGCCTCATCGGGCAGGTAAACGTGCACTCTTGACTCATCCGGCTGTTCTACGGTCGACACGCCACAAGTGTAGGTGCGTCCGCGGTCAACCGGATGCCCCTCGAAGACTGCGCCGCGACCGACGAGGGGACGATGACGCCGGCGTCCGCGACGATCACGCAGACAGCGCCGATTGGCGAATCTCCTTCACCCGTTCAGAGAGGTCGTGGTGACCGCTATGGCCGATGGCAAGAAAGCCGAAGATGCGGTCGCTTCGACGCCGAGCCGAAGTGTGCCCGGTCAGTACCTGCAGCGCGAGCCGCTCGACGCTCAGGCCGCGCTCGGCAGCCTCTGTGGCGAGCTGCTCGGCCACATCACCGGGGAGCTGCACATGGAGCTCGGTCACGTCGACATCGTAGGGCGAGCACTCACCCGTCTCCGGTGAAAGATTCTCGGCACTCGTGGAGGTTATACAACTGATGACACGTCGTCCCGGGCTCACCTTTACCATCTGCGGCCGGACGTACCCCGCGCTCGAGCTGAGCGAGCACGATGGCGACCCCTTCGCTCGACTTCCACTGGAGACTGGACTCGTCGTCGAGGTCGTGGCTTGGCGTGACGCCGCCGACGAGCTAAGTCTCTTCCTCGTCGATCCACTCCGTGAATCCGACGGAGAAATTGCCGAACTCTGCTCTACCAAAATCATCTCTGGCGCCGAGGCAGTCCAGGTGCTCGCCGCGTGGTCCAGATGGTCTGCCCAGCGCGCCCGAGCATTCAGCGCCGCGGGATACTGGCTCTGGCGCGATTAGCGCGAGAGCCCAGTATCAGGTTTATCCCGAGCACCTCAGAGCTGCTCACCCGAGATCCTGGCGCTCGACGAGCCCACGACAGCTCGGCGAGCTCGACCGAAATCGAGGATGCGATATACAGACTCATGCGAACATCGCTAGCGGTCATGGCAGGCGTCCCTGGAGCTTTCGGTCTCATTCCGGGCGTGGTTCTCACTGGCACCATCTCCGGATATCCAGCATCCATCTATCCGAATGCCGTCGTGCCCATCCTGAGCTCGCTGAGCCACTTCCGGCGGGCGCGAAAGAACGGTGCCCCTCAAGTCGTGGAGTGGGAACGGTCGCTTTGGCTTCCACTCGAGAGCTTGCTAATGCCCTCACCTCGTTGTCGAGCGGCAATGAGACCGTCGCGCCGTCGCGCTGCATGCGGCCGATCGCTCGGGCTGGTCGTTCGTCACTGCAGCCGACACGTCGAGAAGGATCGTCTATTCGGCTTCCGGGATCGAGCTCGTCCGAGGTGGAGTGAACTTCCAACGAATGTGTGCACGTTCATCGCCAACCAGTCCTGGACGGTCGAGGCCTGTGCCCAGTACCCCGGCGACTTCAGCCGGTGCGATCCAGGACTGACCGAGAACTGCTACTTCCTCAACTGCTCCGGGCGCTGGCTGATGTGGGCTGAATACCCCTAGACAATCTCGACGATCGCGATCCCTTCGCCGGATCGCCGCCGTTGCACCGCGGATGTGCACCACTGCGCCAGCTACGGTGTTTGCGATAGCCGCAAGATGGGCGGTTCAAGTCCTCCACGCGCCGAGTGAGAACATCCGTGAGAACCAAAGCCTCGGAAACGCCTGACAAGAGCGGCTCTTCGCGGTCAACGAGGGGCAACTCTTTGGGGTCAACTTCCCAGCTTAAGCGGTATTATCGGGGACTCCTGGTCAATCGGGGGTGCCTGTGGATAACACCTCGGGGCGAACTACGGATCAGAAGGTTGGGGATTCGAATTCCTCCGAGTGCACCAGCAGGGAAAACGTAGGAAAATGAAGGAAGTTCCCCCCGCACACCGGTAGCGACGGGTATCTCAAGTAGGCGCTTCGTGGATACCCGACGACCTGCGAAGAGAACGGTTGTCGGCCTTCGGTACGAGAGCACCCGAGTGGCAGACCGTGATCTTGATCGCCGAAGCACTGAGCGGTTCTCAACCTCAGCGGCCGAGCGCGACGCTGATAGGGACTACGTCACGCGGCCGTCTCGCGCCGCCGGGGAAGGTGCGACTTTCGCATGGCCAAACAACACGAGACAACACCACGCATCGGGATTCTCTGGCGAGGCGACCGAACGGTCGAATCGCCCGCTCCACGACCAGACCGGCAACTCGAATCGCTGTTCGATGCGTTTGGAAAGCTTCCCGTGACAACCGTGTTGATCCCATTCGCGGACGACTCGGTTGATGACGTCCGCGAAGAGGTTCTGAGCTGTGACGGCGTGCTCGTGTGGGTCAACCCCATTCAAGACGGCGCGAACCGCGCCCATGTGGACGAGATCCTCAGGGAGGCATCAGCCGTCGGCGTCTTCGTCTCTGCGCGACCCGACACGATCGGGAAGCTTGGGACCAAGGAGGTCCTCTTTCGCACCAAGGAACTCGGCTGGGGAAGCGATACCGTCCTCTACCTGTCGTCCTCCGAGTTCGCCCAGCGATTCCCCTCGCGTCTCGCCAGCCGCCGACGCCTCGTCGTGAAGCAAGGGCGGGGCAACGGTGGAGAGGGCGTCTGGAAGGTCGAGCTGATCGACGAGAACGCAACCGACGTCCAACCGGACAGCATCATCCGCGTTCAAGATGCCCGGTGGCGAGACGGCTCCTCGCAGACGACGCCGCTGGCTGCCTTCATCGCTCGGTGCGAGAAGTACTTCGCTTGGTCCGGCTGCATCGTCGACCAGGTGTTTCAGGATCGATTGAGTGACGGCATGATGCGCTGTTACTTGAGCCGCAACCAGGTTGTCGGCTTTTGTCATCAGTGGCCAAAAGGGTTACTGGACTTCGATCCGAACGAGCAACCTCCGCTCGCCGAGCCCACCCGGACGGTCATGGAAGGCCCCGATACACCCGCCTACCAACGACTTCGCGCACTCGCCGAGACCGAGTGGGTTCCCCAGATGCAAGAACTGCTCGGCATCGCAACTGAGTCGCTCCCGGTTATCTGGGACGCGGACTTCCTCTACGGCCCAAAGACGGACGCGGGCGCGGACACTTACGTATTGTGCGAAATCAACGTCAGCGCCGTGTGGCCTTTCCCGCCGATGGCGTCGGACACGGTGGCGAATGCCGCACTCGAGGGAACCGTGGCGGCAAGGTCAACACGAGGGGCCGGCAGCGGCGGATAAGCACCTGCCCGCTCCATCATGCGGATAGCTAGCCGGACACCATTCTGGACTCGACTTCGTACCGGTACACGCAGCTCGCCCTCTCCAGCACGCGGCCACCCCAGCACCCCGCGCAGCACGGTGCAGCCCCTTGCTGCGAGGCTCGCGAACGCACCTTCTAATTGAACGGCCCTCGGTAACCAGCGAGCTTCGTATTCGCTGGTCGGCACACCGGTGAAGGCCAAATAATTACGGATCAGAAGGTTGGGGATTCGAATTCCTCCGAGTGCGCCGAATACTTCCTGGTCAGATTGTTTCGGGCATAAATCCTGCTACTCCAGATCGTCAGAAATTGAGTAGCAAGGCTGCTCAGAGCCCTCACCGCATCGGATTCTCGCCCGGCACGGCGCGACTTGTCGACGTGACCCACTCGAGGGCGCGGCTCCGAGGCGTCAGCCTCGCCACGACGGATCAGCTGCTCTACAGTCCGCCGAGCGATAAATCGCTGATGTCGCCGCAACCACTACTTCTTTTTCTGCAGCGCAACAAAGGCCACCACAAAACCACGAACCCCATTGCCAGTCACAATGTGAGGGGTGGTGTCCTTGATGAAGGTGTAGAGCGGAAGACCCTGCCACGTGACCTGAATCTGGCCACTCGGAAGTGTGTACGTTCCGAGTCCGACGATACCGCGCCCGGCGAACAAGACGTCTCCCAGCGGTAGGGTGACCGCGGGCCATGCAGCAGCGAAGGTCTGGGTCGCTACGAACGAATTATTCTGAGTATCTCCCACATTCGTATAGAGGGTGTAGCCGGCCTGGGTTGTGAGGATCGTCCCGAGCCCCGTTTGTGTCGCCGAGAAGACAACGAACTTCGGTTCGTGGACCTTGTGCGACGTCGACGCACTAGCGGCCGTCGAAAATCCGGCACTGGCCGCGAGCAGGACGATGAGCAGCCCGATCCCACTAAGTCGGGCGCCGACGTTCCGTCGGACAGATGTTGTGAACTGCGCAGTCTCCATGAAACGAACCTCCTGTTAATCCTCGAGTTATTGGTAGTACGGGGAGGTAGCTCGACGGGATCACTCTGAAGAACTGTCGCAATCCGGAAGCGCTTGAAAACTGCGAGCTTGGAAGCGGGCGGCGTGGCCGGTTTGACGAGGTGGCCACGGACAGCGGGCACCGCACTCTGCCACTTCAACGAGCGCGCCGGGATTTCGGGAGAGAGGGTGTTTCGAACATGCCCCGACCAGTGAGGTACCCGCGCCCACCGGTAAAAGGCAACTCGAACGGTGCCGGCGAGTTCACGCCCAAGCAGCGGGGTAATACCTCCCCACGCTGCTAATCGCGCTCATCGTTCCGGCCCTCCTGTTCGGAGGACTGGGCTTCGCGCTGCACGTCCTCTGAATCGTGGCGGTGATTGCTGTCATCCTCGCCGGCGGTCACGGGGTTACGCGCAACCGGAACTAACCAGGCACATCCGGTGCCAAACATCGGTTGGACCTGCTTGCGGCGGGTACCCGAAGACCGTTCCACCTGATCGGCCCTGGGTAGATTTGAACTGCCAAGATTTCTTGGGCGTTAGAACGGACCGTCTACCAGGCCTTTAGGAGCCAGGTGAATCGCCGAAGATTTCCTTACGACGACCGTCGATAGCCTCCGCATAAGCATTCATTCGCGCATGGAGAGCATTCAGTCTCGACTCGCCACCGTCTCCGTTTGTCTCGGGATCCGCTGCAATCGTTTGGACTAGCCCGACTACCTCGCTCCACACCTCAATCATTCCAAGGAAATTCTCACGCCAAACGGGATCGGGGCACGGATCTGCGATGGCGAAGGCGCGGGCGTCTCGCGTAATTATTCCTAGCTCTTCCCTCGGGGCCTCTCGATGTCGCCTCGTGGAACCGGACCTCCGCAACGCGCATTGAGGTCCACTCGACACTGCTTCGGTCGTACCAAGTCCGGAATTCTTCGGGTGTCACGTTCTGCCAGTCCGTCATGAGTACCTGTCTAGCTCGGCCGCGAGCGGTCGTCCGCTAAATCGAAAGCTCCGTCGCAGCCACATCAAACGAACCACCGCTCCGATCCGCGTATCACGCCATAGACGCGAGTCACTCGAGCACAGTCGGAACTCATGCCGGTGGCTGGTCGCGGTCAGCTCGCCGACAGTTAGAGGAGCGCCGCGGCTAATGACCGGGGGCCCGGCGACAAGGGCGGCGTCACCGATGCAGCCGTGCGGGGCGCAGTCGCGAAAAAGGGTCCAGCGCGTCTATGACTGCCGCGCTCACCACACCTCTCGCGGACGGCATACCTCCAATCGAAGCGTTGACAATCACCGCGACCGAAGCCGGCGCCTCTTCCATCTCGGTAGCCGAAGGCGCCGGCTTTTCGGACGCGGCAGGCGCCTCAACCGGGTCGTTCGCCGCCGAGGTCCGAGGCGAGGAGACCGCCGCTTCGAGTGCGTCGGCAACGAAGGTCATGACCTTCGCGATTAGTCGCGCGAACGCCATTGTATCGGGTACCGCCTCGCCGAGCATCGCGATCTCTTCCGCTAGGAAAACACCGCCCATCACTGGCCGCCAATCATCGCCGGCAGGGTAGCTGCCGCCCCCAGCGGGGCGGCCGCCTCACTCGGGGCAAACAACGGACGGGCTCGGCGCTACCGCCGGCGGATCCGGAGGGGTGAGCGCGAAGTGTCCTGTTAGCGCGAGGTCGAGGAGCTCGATAAAGGCCCGTCGGGATTGCGTTACCAGCCGCGCATCTGATCCGCCGCCCAAACTGACTCAGCCGTCGATCGATTTGGGGACTCTGAGGCTGCCCAGTCGTGTATGGGATAGGCGCTAAAGGGACCTGCGAATGTCGACTACTTCTTCCGTGCTCTCTGTTATGCGCAGCGGCTCCTCAGGTCTCGTACCTGCCAGACCTCCAATGAAGGCGTTGGCGATCCACATCTGGTAAGTCGCGTGCAGATTCCTGCTACTGCTCTGCTACTGCAACTTGCGGTTACCAGCTGGACCGACCACTACGGACTAGATCAGCCACCAGACGTGAGCTGCTCCTTTGGACGGAGCGTGGGCAGAAATACGGTCTGGCCGTCCGAGCCTGCGGCGAAGGACGCAAGCTACAAGTGGTCGCTACCTCGGCTTCGACGGCGAGTAGCGCGAATGTCGCCCGCAAGGGCCCCGCTCACGAGCGCGAAGAGCTGGACGACTCACTTCTCGATCAGCACGGACCTGACGGCTGCAGTCGGTCATCTGCGGGCATGGTACCCGGCATCGGCCGAGTTAATTCGCGCTTCGTTCACCCTGTGTTCACCGTTGCGTCACCTGGCGCATGCCTGGAGGTCGTCTTCGGCCGCACCGATGAGATTGTTCATGATCGGGGCCTCCTGACCAGGGGTATAGGTGATCGACGAGATGCCAGTCGTCGCGTTTGATCGGCCGTGCCGATTGTGTTGTTGACGCTCTCCGCATCTTCTCCTTCGTTCCTTTGCAGGTCTTGAAGGTTGGTACGGAGGCCGTCTCTTCTTAGGGATGCTCGGCGTGAAGCGAACGGCTCAGCGCGAACTGGTCACCTCGGCTCCTACACCACTCTGGCGAACTCAACTTTCGTCCACCGACTCTCGGCGCCTCCTCGAGGGTTCGAGATCGCCGACTACGCGCTGCTCCGATCGCGTTGGCCACCCACACACTGGTGGGTGCCGCGGTCGGCAACGTCTCGACGGGCCGCATCCACCTCGACTTTGGTGTGGCGATCACCGCTTCGGTGGTGTGGCTCGCGTTCACAGCGTGGCTGTTCCGGGTGATCGAGAAGCGACTTCGTGCGAACGGGAGGCTCCAGACCGGATGATGACTGGAGCCGGAACGCGGGCGTGGCTCAGGTACCGAAGGCTCTTCGGGTGGTTGACGTAACCGAGCTACCTTCGAAGCTCATCTTGCAGCCGATGGTCATCCTGCTGCCCTTCGCCGTGGACCGTTTCACGCGGGGCGGTGCGCCGGGCTCAAGTCGGTGATGCTCGGCATCATCCTGCTGAGCCGAGCATGCCGCGCATGCTCTTCGCCGGGATCATCCAGACCGTCGGCTACGACCGCGACCAGGAAACCTTGCAGTTCGCTCTGTCGACTGATGTCAGCCGCTTCAGCCCCTAAATTTGAGTGTCGGGCTTGCCTCGAGCCCGCACGAATTGTGGGCAATCTACGCGATAGGCACTGCCGATGGACGCTTGCACACGTTGGGGGCGATGTCTCACTCGCCTATGTCATCGGACCTTCCGGTAGTGACGGAGAGCACGCCGTCGATCTCTGACAATGCCGAGGCGAGATTGTTGACCGTCGTTGCTCCCTGAATTTGAAGGGTGACGTCGACAGAGTCGCGGCGGTCGTGCGCCATCGAGCGGTCGAGTACGCCGTCGACGCCCGAATCCGTTGGTTCTGGCCCAGGCCGCGTGGCGATCGAGGTCACCGCGAACCCATAGGCCGTTGTCGATGCAAGGATCGTGCGCAGCAGCCCTCGCCCGTCGAGGTAGCGGACTTGGATCGTCGAAGCCGCGAAGCGGGCGAGCCCGAAACGTCGTGTCAGTCGCGGATACCCCCGCGTGACGAGGAAGTGTCCCCCCGTCGCGACTGCGGCGAGAACTGGAAGGCCAGCACCGCAGGAAGCGCCGATCGCCGCTGTCACCCAAATGACGGCGGCGGTCGTAAGTCCCTGGACGTTGTCGCGATGAACAAAGATGAGACCACCACCGATGAATCCGATGCCGGTGACGATCTGTGCCGCGACGCGCGACGGATCGAGGATGACCTTGCCCCTGACGAGCACGTCTGTGAAGCCGTACTTGCTCACCAGCATGAAGAGCGCGGCCCCGACCCCGACGAGAGCATGCGTACGCAGTCCTGCGCTCTTATGGCCGAGATCGCGCTCGAGGCCGATCAGCGACGAGAGCACGAGCGCGATCACGAGTTCGACAACCTGCGTCCAGCCTTGCCCTGTGGGCTCGCTGAGGATCAGCGCCATCAGTCCTTGCCCGCGCGCAAGCTTCTTAACCAGCTCTCGGTTCGAGATTCACCTTTTCGATATCTCGGCTAGGTTAATCAACGATGACTAGAAGGTAAATAGCGGGTTAACAACCTCCGGTTTGTCAAGCGTGCCTCATGGCGCGACAACGACGGCCCGCTCGATGTTCGGCGCGGTCAACCGCGTCCGCGCTCGCTCCCTGGGAGCGGCCATTGACAGCCGGCAACGTAACCGCGCGTCGAAGATGGAAAGACGCCAGGCAACGATCTGGGCCGATGTCTCGCTCCCGCTGCATGAACTGGTCTGGAGTTCGTCGCCGACAAAGCGCGTCGTCTCCGACCTCCAGTCGAGTGCAGCGGCTCGAGCACCAACGACGACAGCTTCGCCGGAGGATAGCGGATCTAGTAGACGGTGTCTCGACGAGTTCAAGCGTCCCGGTTCAGCGGCCTGTGCGGTGAGCGATGGCACGTTGTTGTCGATCCAGAAGGGCCAGGGTCAGACGCGAGCAAGTTCCCCCAGCAGCACGTCCGTCGTGACCGCTCGGTCCTCGTACGAGCGAAGAGCGACTTTTGGACATCGCAAGGCCGCCTCACTGGAGCTTCGTGGCCGGTCGCCGAAGCCACTCCTCGAGCGCTTGACCGTCCGGGTCTGGGCCAACGAACCTGTCAGCCTCATCAACCCCCAGGGTCCTGGGTCCAAGTTGCTGGGGCAAGCGTCCTCGCCACCACATACCGACCGGTGCGAGCAGACGCCCGCTGCGACGATCGGCCAAGCGAGCAGCGGAGAGCGACCGATCCTTGACTCACGTCTATGACGGTCACAACTCGTCCACGAGCGTCACAGCGCACCGCTTCAACAGCTCCGCAGCGCCTCTTGAAGCATGCGGCAGACGTCTTCATTGCCGGCGACCAGTGGTCCGGGTCGGCCAAGCTCGTATCGACCATCACGACCAAGGGTGACGCCTCCCGCGTGGTCAACGAGAGCGACCCCAGCAGCGACGTCCCACGCGCTCGGTCCGTAATGGACGACACCCTGGACACGGCCAACGGCAGTGAGGGCCATCGCGAGCGCTCCTGAGCCCATGACGCGAGCAGTGCCCCCACGGTCGCGAACGGCGCGCTCGACTCCTGCAAGGACGGTGAAAGACACGCCGGAAGGAACCTCGAGGAGGATGACCTTTCCAGCCACGTCGCTATCTTCCGCGATCGTGCGTGAGTGACCGTTGAGCTCGGTCCCACCTTCACTCGAGAGCGTGAGGTAGACCTCGTTGCGATACGGGTCGACGATGAGCCCAGCTGTTGGCTCACCTGCCTCGAGGACGCCAATCGAGCAACACGCCCAGGGCAGTCCGCTCACGAAGTTCATCGTCCCATCGACCGGGTCCACGACCCAGTCCCGTCCAGACGTAGGTCCGAGACGCCACCCCTGCTCCTCACCGAGAAATCCGTCTTCGGGAAAGCGCTCGTGGATCTCCTCCCAAAGCGAATTCTCCAGGGCGCGGTCGACGTCGGTCACGATGTCGTACGCTCCCTCTTTGGCCGAGACTTGGAGGCGGTCACGGCCTTCTGCCAGGGTGGTCTGCAGGCGCTTCGTCACCGCGATCGAGGTGTCGCGAAGGTACCGCTCGAGCACGGTTTTTCCCGACTCCGCCATTACAGCTCCGACACCGACGCGCGACGCGGGGAGGGCGCGACCGTCCCCCGAGCCAGCTGATCCTGTGAATTCATTCGGCGTCCCTTCCGCTCGAAGTTCGGGATCGCTCGACCCGCGGGTCGTCGGCGAAGATTGCAGCGAGCGGCCAGTCGAGGACCTCGCGGAGATCGTCAGAGTCATAGAGCGCGCCGACGCTCAACAATAGACCCTCGTCTTGCCAATGCGAGATGTCCGAAGCGGTAACAAAAGGCCGATCGATGCAGATCGACCTAGTCGGGATACCCGCCAACACACTCGCGGGATCGATCAGCCGGGCATGACAGATCGCAAGCAGCGGAACGGATGGCTCGCGCTGCGCGGACTCACGAAGGACGAGGTGATCAAATGATGATAGAAGGACGCGTTCGGGGCGCCGGGCCACGCAGCCGAGGACGACGTCGACGATACGAGGGTCATAGAAACGTCCCGCCTTCACCTCGACATCGATCCAAAGCCACGAAGGGAGCTCGTCGAAGACGGTCTCAAGGCGCGGGATCGGCGAACGGCTCCCATCGCGATGGATGAGAGGCTTTCCCCCGAGGTCGGACCAGACACATTCGGCGACCCGCAACTTGTGCATCGATGCGAGGGACGGAAGCTCTGGGCGATTGAACAGGTCCGAACCATCGGACCAGATCCATGGGTCGTGCACAATCACCGGCACGCCGTCACGAGTGAGCTGGACGTCGAGCTCGACCCCGTCCGCACCGATCTCGGCCGCGAGGTGGTAGGCGGCGAGCGAGTTCTCTGGCGCGAGTGCCGAGGCGCCTCGATGCGCCCAGATGAACGGGCCGCTCGCCAAATCGATCTCGAGCGGTGATCGCGATGGGTTCATGATCGACCGGTATCGACGAGCGGACGCTTGACATCAGCTTCGCTTCGCACGGTTTCCTCCGCACGAGAATCCGAGTCCGTCTCGGCGCCGGCCAATGCCTGCGCAAGCTGATGCACGGAGCGAAAGCGGACGCCGGTCGTCTGTCCGACCTCGACGTCGAACTCCTTTGGAACGTAGGACCGGAGAAGGTGTGTCCCGCAGCGAAGGGATATCTCTTTGTAATGGCCCCGGAGGGTCATGCTCTCGATGGTTGCTCGGACCGCGTCCTCGTTGTTGTCGAGAACCACGTCTTCTGGCCGGACCCCGAGCACCTTTTCGCCGTGCCCGCTGGCAGGGACGAGCTCCATTATCGGAATCGCAAGCGAGGGCGCGACCACCTTGTTGTTCTCGACGTACGCGCCGTCGATGAAGTTCATCGTCCCGACGAATTCGGCGACGAAGCGCGTGTCGGGCTGTTCGTAGATCTCCTGAGGGCTACCCACCTGTTCGATGCGACCGTTGCGCATCACGACGATCCGGTCGCTCAGCTCCATGGCTTCTTCTTGGTCGTGGGTGACGAGGATCGTCGTAGTCCCGACGGCACGCTGGATGGCTTTCACCGCAGTCCGCAGCTCGACGCGCAGCTTGGCATCGAGGCTGCTGAACGGCTC
>Ga0208357_1001916_pt1 | contig 14489 bp, 12 predicted proteins | sample NGESurdeep092012_6_FD_184487 | JGI IMG/M metagenome (GOLD analysis project Ga0208357, IMG submission 184487) | Arctic peat soil microbial communities from Barrow, Alaska - NGEE Surface sample F52-2 deep-092012 (SPAdes) | ecosystem: Environmental > Terrestrial > Soil > Wetlands > Peat ... | reverse complement strand
CCGCGCGAAGCGGCTCGATCCGCTCGTCATCTATTTAAAGATACCGAACCGTGAGATGTTCAAGCGAGTGGAGAAGCGCCGCCGCGACGACGATAGCATGCGTGCGTTGCAGAACCGTCAGAAGTATTATAAAGAGCAGATCACGCGTGTGGTTGCTTTTTTCGGCGAGCGGTATATGGTCAAAAATATCTCAGGGATGGGCACGAAAGCTGAAGTCGAAAGAAAAATAAATGCGGCGATCAAAAAATATGGAATTACGAACCCCTCAAGAAATTGAAATCATGGCAGAAGGTGGACGGCGCCTCGGCGCCGTTTTGCAAAAGCTGAAAGCCGAAGTGAAGTCGGGCGTGACCACGCTCTCGCTCGACCGCATCGCCCGGAAGCTGATCGTTGATGGCGGCGACACGCCGGCATTCTTGAACTATCGCCCCGAAGGCGCGCGCCATGCGTATCCCTACACGCTGTGCGCTTCGGTGAACAACGTGGTCGTGCATGGCCAGCCGTCAAAGTACGTTTTACTGGAGGGCGATATCATCAAGCTTGATCTTGGCTTGAAGCACCAAGGATTTTATCTCGATGCCGCGATCACCGTCGCTGTTGGCCATGTGAGCGCGGAGGCGAAGGAGCTCATGGCCGTCACGGAGGAATCGCTCTACGCGGGTATTAAGGAGGCCAAGCCGGGTCGCACGCTCGGCGACATCGGCTACGCCATCGAGCGCGTGGTGCGGAAGAACAAACTTTCCATCGCGGAGGGACTGACCGGCCACGGGATCGGCCGTGCGCTCCACGAGGATCCGACGGTGTTCAACTATGGCAACCGCCACACGGGCATAAAGCTTGTGCCCGGCATGGTGATCGCGATCGAGCCGATGATCGCTGTTGGCGCCGGAGAGATCGCCCAGCTTTTGGACGAGAGCTACGGCACCGCCGATCATTCGTGGGCCGCGCACTTCGAGCACACGGTAGCGATCACGAAAGACGGATCGATGATACTCACCAAGGCGTGATATAATAGTTGCAATGGCGCAGCCCTATTTATCCATCATCATCCCCGCGTACAACGAGGCGGAGCGAATTCCCTCGACGTTGATCGACATGGACAAGCGTTTGAGCACCGTCGATTATTCCTACGAGATCCTTGTCGTGAGCGATGGTTCGACTGACAGCACCGCGTCGGTCGTGAGGAATATGGCAAAGATGGTGAAGAACCTGAAGTTGATCGACCTCAAGGATAACGTGGGCAAGGGCGGCGCGGTCAAACAGGGGATGTTGCTCGCCACGGGGAATATCCGCCTTTTTACCGACGCCGATAACTCAACTTCCATTGACCAGTTCGAGAAGATGGCCCCCCTCTTCAAAGACGGCTACGGCGTGGTGATTGGATCGCGTGCCGTGCAGGGCGCAAAGCTCGATCCGCCGGAACCGCTCTATCGGCAGATCGTCGGCAAGGCACTCAACCTGCTCGTCCAATTATTCCTCCTGCCGGGCATCTGGGATACGCAATGCGGTTTCAAGGCGTATACCGCCGAAGCGGCAGAAAAGATATTCATAAAGTCAAAGACCACCGGATGGGGATTCGACGTTGAGACGCTCGCGCTCGCGGTCCGCCTGGGATACCGGGTAAAGGAAGTACCGGTCCATTGGGTGAACGACATCCGCTCACACGTCAAATTTTCCGGAGGGTTGCAATTTTTAGGAGAAGCGTGTACAATTCGCTGGAGGTTGTGGAAGGGTCAATACGACTTAAAATCCTAGATCTCCTATAAAACAAGCAATTAACGCCGTATAACCGCTACTTGAGCGGCTATTATTAACCCATGAGCAAGCAATATCTAACGAAAGAGCGCTTGGAAGAGTTCAAGGCCGAGCTCGAGCAGTTGAAAAACATCCGGCGCAACGAGGTCGCCCAGCGTCTCAAGCAGGCAAAGGAATATGGCGATCTTTCGGAGAATTCCGAATACGCGGAAGCGCGCGACGAACAAGCCAATGTGGAGACGCGCATCTTTGAGTTGGAAGACCTCCTCAAGGAAGCGGTGGTCATTGAGAAGAATGGATCTCATAACGGTACCGTGGAGGTTGGATCGGTGATCACGATCAAGAAGGGCGATAAGACATCGGTCTACACCATTGTCGGCAAATACGAAGCCAAGCCGGAGGAGGGCAGGATCTCGGACGAGTCACCGTTGGGAAAGGCATTCTTAAAGCACAAAGCGGGGGATAAGATCAATGTCACGACGCCTGCGGGGGTGATGACGTATGAGATTTTGAAGATAGACTAGCAACACAAAAAACACTCTTTCGCCTCCAGGCAGATGACCGTTCGGCGAAAGGGTGTTTTTGTGTTCTCAAATCCCATACATTGCGCTATGATTAGGCAATGGCAATGATAGATGAGCTCGTGCAGGAGCGGCGGAAGAAGCTGGACGCCATAAAGGCGGCCGGCATCGACGCGTATCCGGCGCGGGTAAAGCGCTCGTTCGCGATCGGCCACGCGCTGGGAGAATTCGAAGCGATAGCGGCGTCGGGCGAGAAGATCTCGCTCGCGGGCCGCGTGCGTAGTCTGCGTGACCAAGGCAAGATCATCTTCGCCGACATTGAAGACGAATCGGGAAAGATCCAGCTGGTATTAAAAGAGGATGCGCTCGAGGACCTCGCTTTTTGGCGTTCGGTGCTCGACATGGGGGATTTCATTTCCGTCACCGGGCCGTTGTTTTCCACTAAGCGCGGCGAGAAAAGTTTGGAGGTGCACGAGCTGCAATTCGGTGGCAAGGCACTTTTGCCGTTGCCCGACAAGTGGGAGGGTCTGCAGGATGACGATATCCGTTTCCGGAAACGCTATCTGGACCTCATCGCGGGAGTTGATCTGCGCGAGCTATTCCGCAAGAAAACGGTATTCTGGGAAACGTTCCGCAACGCGCTGAAGCGCGAAGGATTCTTGGAAGTGGAAACGCCGGTGCTCGAGAATCTTCCCGGCGGGGCCGAAGCAGAACCGTTCCGCACGCACCACAATGCGCTCGATGAAGATTTTTATCTCCGCATTTCGCTTGAGTTACCGCTGAAGCGCTTGCTCGTCGGTGGTTTTGATAAAGTCTTCGAGATCGGGCGGATCTTCCGTAATGAGGGGATCGATCGTGAGCATTTGCAGGATTACACCCAGCTCGAATTCTACTGGGCGTACAGCGATTACACCGACGTGATGAAGTTGACCGAGAAGGTCTACAGGGAAGTGATAGAGAAGACGTGTGGCGGACTCGTGACGGAGTTCGGTGGCACGAAAATTGATTGGTCAAAAAAGTGGCCGACCGTGGATTATGTGGAGGTGTTCAAAAAAGCCAACGATATTGACCCGATCGTGGCAACGCACGCAGAGTTATTAAAAAAAGCTAAAGAGTTGAAACTCGAAGTAGAGAAGGGCGCGGGCAAAGGACGCCTCGTTGATCTCATTTTCAAAAAAACGGTCCGTCCGTCCCTCATTGAGCCATGTTTCTTGGTCAACCCGCCGGTGGAGATCGAACCGCTCGCGAAGCGGCATCCGGAGAAAGCTGGTGTTGTGGAGCGGTTCCAGATCGTCGCATGCGGTACGGAGCTTGGCAAGGGATTTTCCGAACTCAATGATCCAGACGACCAACGCGCGCGGTTTGAGGAGCAGATGAAACTTCGCGCGGCAGGGGACGCCGAGGCTCAACACCTCGATGAGGATTTTTTGGAGGCGCTCCAGTACGGTATGCCGCCCGCGGGAGGATTCGGGATGTCGGAGCGCTTATTTGCAGTGCTTATGGATAAGCCGGTGCGGGAGACGGTGTTCTTTCCGCTGATGCGCCCAAAGAAATGAATATGGATAAAAAGAGTCGGGAGGCGATGAGTTCGGGCATGGAGGACAGCGCTGATGAGGCGGGACAATCCCTAGAACAGCCAGAGGCAAGCTTGGAAAATCGAGAGGAACTAATTGAAAATGCTCCGGAAAAATCTCCTGAAGCGGAGATCGATGAAACGGTGGGCGAAATAGATCACGTCGATCAAGAAATTTTTGCCGCCCAAAAATCTATTGCCGAAACAGAAGCAAAACTAGCCGAATTAAGGGAAAGCATGGGTATGCCACCCAATAGTGAGAGTTCTCCGACTGCGAGTTTTCAGAATGAAAAGATCAAACAGCTCGAAAAGCGTAAGGAAGAATTGGGGGAGGAAAAAAAGAACTGGATAGAACAGCACGGGCGCGAAAATCTCCCGGATGGCATCGCGCTCGACGATGAAGAAGGTGGCCGAGAGGCCAAAGGCGGCTCACTCGAAAAAGAGGAAGATCAGGAAGCGGATAAGAAGGAGAAAAAAGAAGATCTTGAACTCCGCAAGAAATGGATCGAGCAGTTGAAGCAAGATTCAGTGAAGCATTTTGAGGACGCAATGCGGCAAGATTGGCGAACGAAGGACGCAATGAATCTCGATCTCACGATCGAACTTATGAAGCTCCGTGTGCCAAAAGCAATCGATAAGGAAGCGGAAGATTTTATCAATGGCGTCGTCGATGAACCGCCATTTTCCACCGTCTGGATAAAATGGCAGACCTCATCGTCGCTGGATAGAATTATTAATAAGCCGAATTGGATCGGTAAATTAGAGATCACCTTTGACGATGAAGCTCAAAAAATTGCCGAGGAGGGTGAGTTGAAGAAAGAAGAGGAACAGGACGCTACGAAAGCGGTTCGCTAGAATAGCGATCGGGTTCTATTCCAGCTTCTTTGCGTTCTCGCAGAGTAGCTTCGTCTCGCCGTCGCGGTGCGATACGCGGCCGTCCACGATGACGCAGGCGTTCTCCACCCACGCGGCTGAGGTCTTTTCGAGCACGCTATTGAAGACAACGACCTCGATGGACTGGCCGGAGGCGTTGTCTTCGATGGTGGCGAAGATCATCGGCTGGCCGCTCTTCGTGAATATCTTTTTTACTTTTGAAACGAGGCCGGCGGTGCGGACGATCTTCTTCTCGTCCGTCATCGCGGCGACTTCGCTGATCGGTTTGCACTTGTAATGTTCGATCATCGGGGCGAAGTTCGTCATCGGGTGCGCGGAGATGAAGAATCCGATCAGCTCTTTTTCCCAGATCAATTTCTCGCCGCTCGTCGCGGGCGCCGCAGGCTTGAGCTTGAGCGTGATCGTCGGCGCGCTCATGGAAGAGCCAAAGAGCGAATTGGCCTGATTCGCACCGCCGCGCTTGAGCGCGTTCACGAAGCGTAAGATCTCTTCCATGTTCTCCAGGATCTGTTTGCGCTCTACGTTCAGCGAGTCGAACGCACCGCTTTTTGCGAGCGATTCAAGTGATTTCTTGTTGAGATCTTTGTGCTGGATGCGGCTCAGAAAATTGTCGAATGTTTCGAACGGGCCGCCGCGGGCGCGTTCCTCTATTATTGCGCGGGCGATCTCGGAGCCCACGTTTTTGATGGCGAGCAGGCCGAAGCGGATGCGCGGTCCCTCTGGCGTGAAGTTAATGAAGCTGCGATTCACGTCCGGTGGCAGGATCTCTACGCCCGCGGTCTTTGCCTCCTGGATGAGGAAGGAGATCCGCTCGATGTCGTTCATTTCGGCATTCAAAACTGCGGCGGTAAATTCTTCCGGATAGTTTGCTTTCAAATACGCCGTGCGGTATCCGATCATCGCGTAACAGGCCGAATGGGCGCGGTTGAACCCATAACGGGCGAACGGCTCGATGAGCTCCCAGGCCTGATCGGCCACCTTCCTAGGAATCGCGTTATTGATGCAGCCATTGATAAACTTTTCTTTTTGCTCGTCGAGCAACGATTTGATCTTCTTTCCCACAGCCTTCACCAGAAGATAACCTTCTCCACGCGTGAGTCCGGCGAGCTTCGTCGCAAGGTCCATCACCTGTTCCTGATAGACGATGACGCCATAGGTATTTTTGAGCGTCTCTTCCATGAGCGGGTGGATGTAGTGGACGGCCTCTTTTTCCTGCTTGCGGGCAATATATGTGGGAATAAGTTCCATCGGTCCGGGCCGGAAGAGCGCGACGAGCGCGATCAGGTCATCCACCTGCGTGGGTTTGATCTCTTTCATATAGCGGCGCATACCGCTTGACTCGAACTGGAAGATCGAGGTCGTATCGCCACGCTGCAGCAGCTCGAACGTTTTCTTGTCGTCAAGCGGGATGTGCGAAATGTCGATCACCGTGCCGTGAAGCTCTTTGATGAGATTGATGGTGCTCTCGATGATGGTCAAATTTTTCAATCCCAGGAAGTCGATCTTAAGTAGGCCGAGGTCTTCGACGGCGTGCATCTCGAACTGAGTGATGATGATGGTCTCTTCGCCCGGCGCGAACTGGAGCGGCACGCGCTCCATCAACGGATCTTTCGCGATCACCGTGGCGCACGCGTGCACCGACGCGTGCCGCGCGACGCCTTCCAGATGCCGCGCCGTATCGATCAATTTCTTTGCCTCGGGATTGGTATCGTATAACTGTTTTAGCTCCTGCACTTTTTTAAGACATTCATCGAGCCACCCCTCTTTCATGCCCTGCGTGGGATTGAAGGGGATGAGCTTTGCGATCTGGTCGCAAAACGCGTATGAGTATCCCATCGCGCGGCCGGCGTCGCGGATCGCGGCGCGCGCGGCCATGGTTCCGAACGTGATGATGCGTGCTACATGATCCTCACCATACTTTTGGCGCGCGTAAGCAAGCACTTCGTCGCGACGGGTGTCCGCGAAATCGATATCGATATCAGGCATCTGAATACGCTCGGGGTTCAAAAATCGCTCAAAGAGCAATCCGTACTTGAGCGGGTCAATGTCCGTGATGTCGAGCACGTAGGAAACCAGGCTTCCCGCGGCCGAGCCGCGGCCGGGACCAACGGCGATCCCGTGCGCCTTCGCCCAATAGATAAGGTCCTGCACGATCAGGAAGTAATCGGCGAAGCCGGTCTTCTCGATGACGCCGAGTTCATATTCCAGCCGCTCGCGCAGCTCCGCGGTCTGATTTTCTTTTGGAAATTTATTGGGCAGCCGCTCTTCTATAAGCTCGCGTAGATAGCCGTTTGCGGTCTTGCCTGCCGGCTTTGGAAAGTCGGGGAGCAGGGTATGTCCAAGATCGAGTTCCACATTGCATCGCTCTGCGATCTCGTGTGTTCGCGCCAGTGCTTCGGCGCCGCCCTCGACGCTCGCAAACTTTTCCGCCATCGCCTCCGGTGAGAGGATGGAGAAATCATCCGACTTCATGGACATCCGGTCGTCGTCGGTCAGTTTGTTTCCAGTCTGCACTGCCAGCAACACATCGTGATACTCAGCGTCCTCGGAGTGTGTGTAATGGCTGTCCTGTGTGGCGACGAGTGGGATGCCGGTCTCCTTCGAGAGCTTTACTAACAGCGGTTCCAAATTCTCCGATTCGGGGATGTTCGGATGTTTTTGGATCTCCAAAAAATAATTTCCTTTGCCAAAAATATCCTGATGCTCGAGCGCGATTCGTTTGGCCTCCTCGTATTGGCCTGCGGCAAGCGTCCGCGCCACCTCGCCGCCGAGGCATGCCGAGAGGGCGATGAGACCTTCGTGTTGCTCGCGAAGAAGGTCCTTATCCATGCGCGGTTTGTAATAGAACCCTTCAAGATGGGCTTTGGAAACGAGTGTGATGAGATTTTCCCAGCCCTTCTGATTCTCAACGAGCAGGATCAGGTGGTAATATCGCTCGCCATTCTCTTTTGAGAACCGGTCGCGCGGTGCGATGTATGCTTCCACGCCGAGTATCGGTTTGATGCCGTGCTTCTTTGCCAGTTTATAAAATTCGACGGCTCCGTAGAGGACGCCGTGATCGGTGAGTGCGATGGAATCCATCCCTGTTTCCTTGGCGCGTGCCACCATCTGAGGGATCTTGGTGAGCCCGTCGAGCAGGGAATAGTGCGAATGCGTATGTAAATGGGTAAATTTTGTTTCCATTGTTCTTGTGTTAGCCCCCGCAAGCGAGGATGCAGAACATTAAATTTCTATTAAAACTTCCCCTCTATTTTACTAAAAAAAGGTTAAATAATACAGCTCCGCCAGCCACTTGACAATTTAAAATTATTCTGTTAGTATTCTCGAGTCCACTTGTGATGTCGGCCGCTTACTTGCCTTGCTGGCTTCGGTAAGCCTGCCGCCACATGGATCGCTCCGCCAAGGTGCATTGAGGTGTTTTCACCCTCTGCACCTGGCGGTAAATTTTTTATTTGGGTATATTGAATACGCGCACATCGCCACCTTAGCTCAGCTGGTAGAGCAACGCTTTTGTAAAGCGAAGGTCCCCGGTCCGAGTCCGGGAGGTGGCTCAAATGATATACTAAAAAAATGATCCTCCAAGTTGGTGTTAAGATATTCCTCAAGAATCCAGAGGGGAAATATCTTTTCGTCCGTCGCTCGCCGGAAAAGTATCCAGGCGTGAAGGGCGAGTGGGATATTCCCGGTGGGCGCATCAATCCGGGATCATTATTGATCGAGAATCTGCGTCGTGAGGTAAAGGAAGAAACCCAGCTTGAGATAACTTCTGAGCCGAGATTGATCCATGCGCAGGACATCATTCCAAACGAAGAAAGACATATTGTACGGCTTTCATATATCGGAGAGACGAACGGTGAACCGATCCTCGATACTTCTGAAAATATAGAGTACCGTTGGCTTTCACTCGAAGAAATAAAGCGTCAGGAAAATATCGATATCTATGTTAAGGAGATCGTCGATAAAGACTATTTGAATCGCCGGTAATTTTAGGGTATATTGGAGCGGACGCCGTTGTAGCTCAGCTGGTAGAGCAACTCCATGGTAAGGAGTAGGTCGCCGGTTCAATTCCGGCCAACGGCTCAGATAAAGAACATAATCCCCACGTTACGATCGTAACGCGGGGATTATATTTAGTGATGGAGAAGGGGCAAAATCGCGTTAAGCACTGCTGCAACAAGCGATAGCCAGAAAAAGAGTGCGCTCATTGATCGGTGTAATAGTTTAATTTATTCGGTAAAATCACGACCTTTGATCTGTTGATTTGGATGGAGTGTATCAAAAGGCCGATTAAAACTATTTTAAAAACCTAAACAAAGCTCATCCTCGGCCGCTATGCGGGAGGCGTATTTTGCGGTATAATATAAATCCATGCCTGAAGAAACTCCAAAACCAAAAGTTAAAGTGGGGAATGTATTCCGTGAATATGTCTGCGAAGCGGCCCGATTTCCGTGGCTTCTTTCGACTGCGTTCTTCGCCGCGATCCTATCGCAGGCCGCGAGCCTTGTTTCGCCGCTCTATATGCGTCAGCTGTTCAATATCATCGCGGCGGGGCATCCGTCGTCGGGCACGGAGACCCAGCTGGTTGGACTCGTCATCGTGATCGCCGGGATATCCGTCGCGGGGTGGGTGTTCCAACGCACACAGACTTACAGCATCGTCTATCTTGAGGCAAACGCGATGGCGGATCTCTATCGCCATGCATTCGAATACCTCATCAAGCATTCCTATCAATTCTTCGTCTCGCGTTTTACGGGGACGCTGACGCGACGCGTGGGCAGATTCGCGGCGTCGTTTGAGACGATCCTCGATTCCGTCATTCTGAACTTCTTCCCGACGATCTTCTTTGCCGTCGGTGCCGTCGGTGTGCTTTTCTTCCGCAACCACATTCTTGGCGAGGCGCTCGCGGGCTGGGTCATTGTGTTCGTATTGTTCCAGGTCTTCGTGGCGCGCCTGCGGCAGCCGCTACGCACTGCCCGCGCAGAAGCGGACAGCAAAGTGTCGGGAACGCTCTCGGACGCGGTGGCGAACCAGAACACGATCGCGCTTTTTTCGGGAACCGAACACGAGGCCGGAATTTTCGGTTCTGTCGTGGAGGCGTGGCGCAAAGCGACCACGAGATCGTGGACAGCGGATGAATATATTTGGTCCATACAGGGATTCCTGATGGTCGTCATTAACATCGGTCTGCTGTATGGCGCCGTCATCTATTGGCAGAAAGGCTTACTCACTGTCGGCGACTTTGTGCTCATCCAGAGCTATCTTCTCGGGCTTTTCGGTCAGCTGATGGGGATCAACTACACCATCCGGCGATTCTATGACGCGTATGCCGACGCGGTCGAAATGGTGGAGATCCTCGACATGCCGCACGAGGTGCAGGATGTTCCGAACGCCCTCGCGCTCGATGTTAAAAAAGGAGAGATCGCGTTCAAGAACGTCGAGTTCTATTTCCAAAAGGATCGTCCGGTCCTGGATGATTTTAGTATCGTCATCCCGAGCCATCAGAAGCTCGCGCTCGTCGGGCCCTCCGGTGCCGGCAAGACGACGGTCACAAAGCTTTTGTTGCGCCTCTACGACGTGATGGGCGGCGCGATCGAGATCGATGGGCAGAATATCGCAAAAGTGACGCAGGACAGTCTTCGCTCGGCGGTCGCCTTCGTGCCGCAGGAGCCGATCCTTTTCCACCGCACGCTTTTGGAGAATATCCGTTATGGCAAGCGTGATGCGACGAAGGAAGAGGTCATAGAGGCGGCCAAGAAGGCGCATTGCCACGAGTTCATAGATGCTCTGCCTGAAAAGTACGACACGTACGTCGGCGAGCGGGGGGTGAAGCTCTCGGGCGGTGAACGCCAGCGCGTCGCGATCGCCCGCGCGATCCTTAAAAACGCGCCCATCCTCGTCCTCGACGAGGCGACCTCCAGTCTTGATTCCGAATCTGAATCGCTTATTCAGGACGCATTGAACACGCTTATGCAAGGAAAGACGGTCATCGTCATCGCCCACCGCCTTTCGACGATCATGCGTATGGACCGCATCATCGTGATCGAGAACGGGAAGGTTCTTGCGGAGGGCACGCACGATGAACTTCTCAAGCAAGGTGGTCTCTATAATAAGTTGTGGAGCATCCAGGCCGGCGGGTTCCGCGACGACCTTGCGAAAAAGCCCGGCGTATAGTATCATCTTTCCCATGGCCAAAGTTAAGCACGCCGACCGGTTGATCACGATGCGCTGCACCGTCTGCAAGCGCCGTAATTATTACACCAATAAAAACAAGAAGTTGGTGGAGCGGAAGATCGAGCTCCAGAAGTTCTGCGACTGGTGCCGCGTGAAAACGCTGCACAAAGAGGCAAGGATCACGGGGAAGTAAACTGATCACAGAAAATGCGCTTGCCTCTTATAGGGCAGGCGCATTTTTGAAATCTGTATTAAAATGTAAAGGAGAAAGGGGGCTTAGTTAAACGGTATAATGATCGTCTCCAAAACGATCGTCGAAGGTCCGACTCCTTCAGCCCCCGCAAATAGTTGCAAATCCCGTCTTTTTTGCTACAATAATATCCGATATGGCACTCGCATATACCGACTTAACCAAAGGAGTTCTGTTCATCATGGACGGCGCACCGTACGAGGTGATCGAGACCCATTTTTTGCGCATGCAGCAGCGCAAGGCCGTCGTGCAGACCCGCATTCGCAACCTCATCACAGGCAAGCTTTTGGATCGCAACTTCCAGGCGAGCGATTCTTTTGAAGAGGCGGAGATCGAGCGCAAGCACGCGATGTTCATTTACGAGAGCAAGGGGCAGTATTGGTTCCATGAGGAGAACAACCCGAAAGCGCGCTTTGAACTCGAGGCGGACGTGGCCGGCGAGCAGGCGCAGTTCCTGAAACCGAACACGCGCGTGCAGACGATGGTGTTCAAGGATAAAGTGATCAAGATCGAGATCCCGGTCAAGATGGATTTCAAAGTGGTGGAAGCGCCCCCGTCGGTCAAAGGAAACACCGCGCAAGGAGGCAACAAAGTGGTGACGATCGAAGGAGGCGCAAAGGTCTCCGCACCGCTCTTCATCAACGAGGGCGATATGATCCGGGTGAACACGCAGACCGGAGATTACGTGGAGCGGGTGTAGCAATAAAAAATCGGCCGAACGTAGTGCGTTGGGCCGAAGACCGGGCAGGATAACTGATCATTTCAAGGACATGGTGCCGATTGCACCAATGTATGCAAGAACCCCTATGCCCATGCAAGCACATACCCATTCTACAACGATGCGAGCTGCCTGAAACAATGGCTCCAGGAGAGACGCTTCCATAAGGAACCTCCACCCAAAGATAGTAGAGTATCTTATAAACATGTCAAATTCTCATAAAACAATTTTTGTCGGCATGTCGGGCGGCGTGGACAGCTCTGTCACGGCGCATTTACTGAAAGAGCAGGGCTATGATGTCGTGGGTATCTTTATGCGTTGCTACAACATCGATGGCTGTGCCGAAGCCGACGCCGAGGATGCACGCCGCGTGGCGGAGCACATCGGCATCCCGTTCTACGTTTGGGATTTTGAGCAGGAGTATAAAGACCGCGTGGTGCAGTATATGATAGAGGGCTATCGGGCTGGGATCACGCCCAATCCGGACGTGATGTGCAACCGCGAGATCAAATTCGGATTATTTTTGGAGAAAGCGCTCGCGAGCGGCGCGGACTTTGTGGCGACGGGGCATTATGTAAAACTAGAAAAATCGTTGGAAGGCGTTTTTAAATTGTTTGAAGCTACCGATCCCAACAAAGACCAGTCATATTTTTTGTGGACCCTCGGCCAGAAACAGCTCGCGCATTGCCTATTCCCGATCGGTAGTATCAAGAAGCCTGAGGTGCGTGAGATCGCGCGTCGTGCTGGATTGCTTACGGCAGAGAAAAAGGATTCGCAGGGAATTTGCTTCCTCGGGAAGTTCTCATTGGACGATTTCCTCAAGCAATATATTCCAGAGCATCGCGGCGCGCTCCTCACGACCTCCGGCGAGAAGATCGGCGAACATTCCGGCGTGGAGTTCTATACTATCGGACAGCGACATATTGATGCCGACTTTGTGTTCCCGAAGACCGGCGGCGCAGTCGAGCGCAAGCCGCTCTATGTGGCTTCGAAAGATCCAGGGACAAATACCGTGATGCTTGCCGAGGGACAGGATGATCCGGCGCTCTATCGGAGCGAGATCGAATTGACACAGATAAATATTATCTCAGGGATACCGGAGGATGCCACGCCGGTTTCTGTTTGCGCCCGCGTGCGTTATCGCCAGCCGCTCTCGGGGGCAACACTCTCGAAACTCAACGAAGGCAAGTATAAGCTGGTATTTTCCACCCCTCAAAAATTCGTGGCCGAAGGCCAGTCCGTGGTGTTCTATAGTGCAAAAGGGGAGATGCTGGGCGGAGGGATCATTTTATAATTCGATACATTAAATTTTCATTAAAAGTTTTTTGACTTGGCGTTGTGGTACACCCATACTATGTCCACAAAGGTCATTTTAAATAAATTTAATACTATCTCTATGAGAAAATGCGATCTGTGTCGAAAAGAGACCACCTGGAATCACTGCATAAAGATCGAATGGTCGGGCATGCTTTCGTACTATAGATTGTGCGATGATTGTGGTGCTCCGGTGATAGCGTTTTTGCGGGGGAATCAGCTTATCAGCGAAGAAAAAAAGTTAATACATTTTTAATCTGCGACAGATATGATTGTTCAATGGAACAATCAGAAAAAGAAAAATTACTGGAAGAGATACGCCTCATCATCCGCGAAGAAGTATCTCCGGTGTTGGACATCATTATGACCTACCTGGATATACAATTCGATATCTTCGACGAAACATTTCACCAGCTCTCCGGCGGGATCGTGGAGGTTCTGGGAAAGCTTACGGAGATACTTGAACGGCGATTGTGACCGATTGATTCAGCTCCCTGTCGGTGTTAACATTGGCCTATATGCGCCAATCTCAGTTGTTCACAAAGACGGAGCGGAACGCCCCAAAGGATGAGGCGACCGTAAATGCCCAACTCCTGGCCCGGGCCGGCTTTGTTTCTAAGCTGATGGCGGGCGTTTATAGCTATCTGCCGCTCGGGCTGCGGGTGCTCAACAATATAGAGAACATCGTCCGCGAGGAAATGAACGCTGTGGGCGGTCAGGAGGTCTCCATGCCGATGATCCACCCAAAGAGCATCTGGGCGACGACCGGCGGTTGGGATAAGGTTGATGTGCTATTCAAAGTAAAGAGTCGCACCGAAAAAGATTATGCGCTCGGCCAGAGCGAAGAAGAAGTGGTGACGCCGCTCGTCATGAAGTATGTGAATACGTATAAAGATCTTCCGAAGGCGGTGTATCAGATCAATTGGAAGTTCCGCGACGAGCTGCGCTCGAAATCGGGGCTTCTCCGCGGCATAGAGTTTCTGATGAAGGATATGTATAGCTTCCACGAGACACAGGAGGATTTTGAGCGATTCTATGCGGAGATGAAGAAGGCATATCTACGCATTTTTGCCCGAATGGGATTGACGGCAAAGGTTACGGAGGCCTCCGGCGGTGCGTTCACGCAAAAAGTTTCATACGAATTCATGGTGCTCACCGATGCCGGTGAGGACGATATTTTATATTGCGACGCATGCGATTTTTGCGTGAACGTGGAGATCGCAAAAGAAAAAGAAGGGGAGAAGTGCACGCGATGCGGCAAGGGGACACTCGCGAAGGCACGGGCATCGGAGG
>Ga0208357_1001915_pt1 | contig 14492 bp, 14 predicted proteins | sample NGESurdeep092012_6_FD_184487 | JGI IMG/M metagenome (GOLD analysis project Ga0208357, IMG submission 184487) | Arctic peat soil microbial communities from Barrow, Alaska - NGEE Surface sample F52-2 deep-092012 (SPAdes) | ecosystem: Environmental > Terrestrial > Soil > Wetlands > Peat ... | reverse complement strand
GACATGCCCCATCGCCATCGGAAGCCAGACTGAGCAGCTCCGCCATGGCCGACCGCAATCCCAGGCGATTTCCCTTGGCCTCCGTCGCCCGCAACAGGCCCCGATAGAGCCGTTCGTCATAGGGGCTGACCCGCAACCCTCGCCGGATCATCCATTCGGCCTCTTCACCTGACCCGAGCCGGAGCGCCTCCTCGGCTCCCTGCAGAGCCGTGGCCGCCACCATCGACTCCAGCTCGGCGGACGTACCGTCGAGCACGGCCCAATCCGAGAGGGACAAGCCATCGAAGAGCCGGCCGCGGACCAACGACAGCGCATTGAGCCAACGGCTCGGGTCGGACGTGGACGCGGCGCGGACGAAGCGATCGATGTCGGTGCCGACGGAAGGGCCCAGACGCAACCGACCGCCACATCGGGTCAGGTGTTCGGAACCATCGCCTGACCGCCCCAGCGCTCGCCGGGCCACCGATGCCGTCGAGTGGAGGGTCGATGGAGCGACGCTGCGGTCGGGCCACAGCGCCGCAGCCCACACGTCGTTGGACGCGCCCCGGGGATGGAGGGCGAGGTAGACCACCAGTTCCGTGGCCGCCCGACGGCTGAATTCATGGGCCGCGCCCCGGATCTCGACCGGGCCGAGGACCGCAACCTCAATCTCCGTTGTCCCGGTCATGACAGGGAACGGTCGGGCGTCCGTGGCGATGGGACGGCGCGCCCACCACTAGCTCGATACCGAGCCGTCGAGAATTCCGGGGGGCGGGCGCGATTCCTCTGGCTCGATCGGCCCAGGGGGTGGATGGGCCAGCAGCACGGCGCCGCAGACGACGGCCACAAAACTGGCCACCCGGGCCACGCCGGCCCAACCCTCGGGCAAGGCCTCGTGGAAGAGCGCGAGTCCCCCCACAATGGGGATCAGATTGTTGACCAGAACGGACAAGCCCGCCGTCTCGAGCACTCGGCCCCGTTGAAACGCCAGCTGGAGCGCGACAAAGGCCAACGCGGCGCAGGCCGCCAGGATCGGCACGAAGATGAGGCCGTTGCCGTCCACCGCACCTTTGGTAGCCAGATCGCCCACACCGAAGAGAATCCCGGCCGCGGTTCCCAGCGAGGCGGCCGGTCGGATGGCGGCCGCCGCCGCCACGGCCAGGAGACCGGCGAGGCCGCACCCGACGCCGATCACGATGAGCAGGGTGGCGGTGTGCGCCGGCGCAGACGGTGCCACATGGACGGCCAGGGAGAGGCCCAGGAGGACCAGCCCCCCGACGGCAATGGTCGCTCCCCACCGCTCCCGAGCCAACAACGGGGTACCGAAGCGGTGGACCACGATGGCCAAGACACCCACCCCGCCGGCGGCGACCGCTTGGACCAGTGAGAGTGGCGCCAGGGCCAACGCAGCGATGTACAGCCCCCAGCCGATCCAACCGGTGGCGTAGCCGATCATCCATTGCCGATTGGTCACCAACAGTCGAACCGACTGCAGTGGTCGCCGGAGCGACAGCGACACCATGGTGTTGGCGGCACCATGCTGAACGAAGAAGCCGATGTTCAGCGCTCCGGCGGCCACCAGCGCGAGGAAGAGACCTGCGGCAAGGTTCACAAAGCACTCATCCGCATAGAACGTCGCGCCTTCACCGACCCGGTCGCCCCCAACTCTCCAGGGCACGCCGATCCGGTATCGGCGAACCCATGGCCACTACGCTACGAGATCCGTCCGGCCACCGGCCCCTCGGGGCCGATCGATGAGGATGCCGCCCGGACCCGCCGCAGGGACGGTGGTCAGCGGAGCAACGAGCATCGGCCGTCCGGCGTCCTGGTGCCCACCGCCCTCTAGCTCTGAGCTCGGATCTCCCTTTGGACTCGTTTCCCTTGCGCGGCCATGAGAGCGTCCGCGTGCGGTGGAGGAGCGTTCAGCTTTGCACTGGTTGGAGGGAGCGACCCGCTGGGTAACTCGGAACATATGGTGTGGAACATGGCCATGTCCGCGGCACTGAGTGAACTCGGCGGGAGAGCGGCCGGGCTCGAGAACGGGTTGGCGGGTGGCACCAGGGTCGGCGGCTCGGCGAACGGGGGCTCCTTGGCCTTGAAGTCGAAGAAGTCCAACATGTTGTGGGCGTTCGCATCGCGGTAGGTCATGGCCGGGAGGTTCCACTTGGTCTCGACCAGTTTCAGGACCGACGTGTGATCGAAGACCTGATGGGAGACATAGTCCTTCTTCGACCAGGCGGACACCACACAACACGGCACGCGAAACCCTGTGTAGTCGTACGCGCCCGGAACGTCGCCGGCCAGCAGTTCGGGGGGTACATTGTCCGGCTTCACTGCCGGTCGTGGCGGCACGTGGTCGTACCATCCGCCGTGCTCGTCGTAGACCCAGATCAACGCCGTCTTGTCCCAGGCCGGGCCCTTCATCACCGCGTCGATCACCAGGGCGGCATAGCCCTCGCCCACCGAGATGTCCCCGTTCTCCTCGGAGAAGTTGCTATAGGGATCCACCAGGCTGAACGACGGCAGGTTGCCAGCTGCGGCGTCGATAAAGAACTGGTTGACGTGGACGGCCTTGGTCGGATTGTTCGAGTAGACGGGAAGGAAGAGCGCACAGGTGGGAATGTCGGGGTAGTAGTCCTTCCAGGTGATGGAGTGCGCGTTGAGCCGGTCGAAGATCGTGCCGTTGGGGGCGTCGGTTTGCGAGATGCCCGAGGCGTCCGTCCTGATGTTGCCCAGCGCGGTACCCGCGATGAGAAAGCGACGGTTCGGATAGGTCTGGGCCATGACCGAACTGAAGTAGCGGTCACCGATGGGAAACCGGCTGGCCATGTCATGGTAGAAGGGCAGGTCGTCGCCCTCCCAGTAGCCCATGGCCGCCCCGCTGCATCCCTTGACAAAGCCCATGTTGGTGCCTTGGTCCCAGCAGATGTGCGACGCCTCCCACGATTGGCTGATACCGGACTGGCTCTCGCCACAGGTGTTCGGGTTGTGAAAGGACCGGACGAAGCCGCCCGCGGGGTCCGGGTTGTAATTGACCGGCTTGCCATCGGGACCGAGCGTCAGCCCGTCGCCGCGCCCGAGCGTGCCCAGGTGGTCGTCGAATGAGTGGTTCTCCATCATGAGCACCACGATGTGCTCAATCTGGGGCAGGGTGTCGGTGCCTTCCGGGAGGTGTGGAAACGGTCGGGAGCCTGGTTGAAGGAGTGAGCCGCCGGGTCCGAGACCCGTGGCCGCGGTCGCGGCGGCATAGGCCTCGCTCCCCACCGCCGAACTCAATCCCGCTGCGGCCATCCCGGTGGCAACCGTTCCGGCAAGCAAGGAGCGGCGAGATATCCGTTGCGCCAACAATGAGTGCGGCGGTGGCTTTGGATTTCGATTGTCGGTCACGCAGGGCACGCTAACCGCGACCCGATCACGGAGGCATGGCGTCAGCGACGGTCCAGGTCGTCTAGGTCAGGTGCCGACCAACCCGTCGTCGATAAGTCCACCGCCCGCCGGAGACGCCAGGTGAAGAATCGGTGAACGCAGGGTGACGAGCTCCATTCGGTCATGAAAACCCGGACCGGTGCTGAGTTGCGAGCTGCGGGATGCGGGCTGCGGGACTACGGACAGACGCTGAAGGGTGAGCCGGCAGGATCCCGGGACCGATCCAGTCCCAACATCCTGATCCGATTCGCCCTCAAGCAACTCGCACGCCATCGCGTAGAACCGAGAATTGGCGGCCGGGCGCGTTGGCGGGCGCTCGTTCGGATCCCGACCGAGCGTCGGCGAGAATGACTTCGGCGCCATCGGGCGCGTACTGCACGATGTAGGCCTTGCGCACCCCTTGGGTGCGATTGGGGCCCGTGCGGTGTGGGGTGAGCGACGAGAAGACGACCATGCCGCCGGCGCTCACCGGCGCGGGTACCGCGTCGGCGGCCTCGTCGAAACAGACCAGTCCGGTATCGGTGATGTGATGGCGCAGCGTGCCCATCGTGTGCAGCCCGGGCACGACCCAGGGGCAGCCGTTCTCCACGGTAGCGTCGGTCAAGGCGATCCAGCAGGTGAGGTACTGCTGGGGCTCGACGAAGGCGTAGCCGTTGTCCTGATGCCAGGGGAACGGCGTCTCGGTCCCCGGCTTCTTGTAGACCGCCTGGTCCCAGTACAGGCGGACGTCGGGACCGATGAGGTCGGCACACACATCGGTCAATGGTGAGGACGCCACAAACCGGCGGAGGCGCTCCGAGCGTGTGACGATGTGGGTGGTGAAGGTGATCTCGTCGGCCCGGGCAATGAACGCCCTTCCACCGTCGGCCTGGCGGAGCAGGTCTTCGAACTCGCGCTCGATCGGATCGATCTCAGCCATGACCTCGGCCAGGGTCTCGGGGTCAAAGGCACCCTCGACCACGAAGTAACCGAGGTCATCGTAGGCCGCCGCTTGTTCCGCCGTGATGCCCCGAAAGGGCGGCTGGCGCCTCACCCAGGTGAATGCCTCATTGAGGGAGTGCCGGACTGCACTGGTCATCTCAACGATGGTACTCACCGCTGATTTGCCGAATCGCTGCGGTATCGAACGCCGATTGGGAGATGACCTTCCGAACATGGTGGGGGCGCCATGACGCCCCGGGGCGCGGTGTGCTCTCTAACCTGGGCCAATGTCCGCCGTCCAACCTCGCCCCAGGGCCAGTGCGAGGATCACGGTGCGAGTGATCATGTTGATCGGCGTGACTGTGGCGCTGGCGTCGTGTGGCGCCGGCCAGCCGACCGCCCTTGGCCGGACTCCCGCCACGGTCCCGGCAGCGCGATCGACCACAACGGTGAAACCGTCACGCACCAGCACGACCCGCCCGTCGAGGGCGCCGACATCCGGTGGGCGACAGACGGACACCCCCGGCTCGCCGCTGCCCACCCCTGCGGCGCTGGCGCCGTTCAGCGCGCCCACGGTCGCTGGAGAGGGCGTATGGAGTCCCGCCGGACGAATGGTCGGCGGAGTACCGGCGGTCTACGAGACCACATTGGTTCCGCCGGGAGGCTCGCAACCAGCCGGGATCGCCTGGATGGACACCAGCCTCCTTTCCGCCCTGCTGTACTCGGGCTCGAAGAGTCCGGGTGGGGGCCCGTATCGCTACACCGCGCCGATCCAGCCCGCAGAGGCCGCCTCGGTGGTCGCAGCGTTCAACGGAGGCTTCGTCATGAATGTCGCCGGCGGGGGCTACTACACCGAAGGCAGCATGATCGACCCACTGGTGCCCGGGGCGGCTTCGCTCGTCATCTACTCCGACGGGTCCGTCAATGTCGGCGCCTGGGGCAGCGACGTGGCGATGACTCCGAGCGTCGTCAGTGTCCGCCAGAATCTGGTGCCACTCGTCGCCGCTGGCCAACCGACGCCGCAAGCGGCGAGCCCCAACTGGCAGGCGTGGGGCGACACCTGTGGCGCGACCTCGTGCTCCGCCGCAGTCCCGGGCATCGAACAGCAGTGGCGCTCTGGGGTTGGTATCACCGCCGATGGGGCCCTGGTATTCGCCACCGGCCCGGCTCTCGATCCGCTGCAGCTGGCTCAGCTTCTGGTGCACGCCGGGGTCGAGCGCGGCATGCAACTTGACATCAACCCCAACTGGACCGTCCTGGTCACCTACGACCCACCTATCCCGGGGGGCCTGGCCGCACCGTCCAACGGGAGCCAGCTGCTCGCCGCGACCGTGCAGGGACCCTGGACATTCTTCGAGCCTTCGTGGGCACGCGACTTCATCACGATGTCGGCCCGACCGGCCCCGCCCGGATGAGCCGGATGAGCATGGCTGAGCATCGAGCCTTCGCCATTCGGATGGTCGAGTAGGTCGCGACACGGAGACGATCTGCGTACGAGTGAACCGGGACCGATGACCTCGTACGTCCGCAATATGATCGGGTCAATGCCGGTTCCAGCCACGGGTGAGCTCGTTACCTATCAACTCGTCGATGGCACAGCGATGATCGTCATGGATGACGGCAAAGCGAACGCGCTGTCTCTCGAGATGCTCTCGGCGCTCAATCGAGCCCTCGATCGAGCTGCCTCCGACGGTGCTGTTGTCGTGCTGACGGGGCGGCACGGCATCTTCTCGGGAGGTTTCGACCTCAAGGTATTGGGTGCCGGCGGTTCCGACGCAGCCGCCATGCTCGAGGAGGGCTTTCTGCTGGCACTGCGTCTTCTCGAACATCCAGCGCCCGTGATCATCGCCTGCAACGGTCACGCTGTGGCCATGGGTATCTTCCTTCTCTTGTCCGGCGACTACCGCATTGGAGTCAATGGTCCTTTCCGGCTGGTGGCCAACGAGGTGGCCATTGGCCTGACCATGCCTCAGACGGCGATCGAGATCTGTCGCCAACGACTTGCGCCGTCGCACTTCAACCGGGCGGTCATTCTCGCCGAGAACTATGCACCGGCTGGCGCGGTCGAGGCCGGGTTTCTGGACCGGGTGGTGGACGGACCGGAGCTATTGGAGACTGCCCGGACGGTGGCAACGGAACTCGCCCAACTGGACCGTGCGGCTCACGCGGCGACCAAGTCCCGGGCGCGCGAATCAGCCATCGCCGCCATCCGGAAGGGACTCGAGATCGACCAGAAATTCTTTAGGAGACTCAAGGCGGTACCAGCGGGGGACGAATAGTCGTCGGTCCAGACTTCTTGCTCCTGGCTCGCATGATCATGGACACAGGCCTGATGCGATGTGAATGCACGACCTGGGTGGGGACGGTGGGATTCGAACCCACACTGGAGGCGGTTTAAGCGCCCTGCCTCTGCCGATTGGGCTACGCCCCCGAAGCACCGCGTGCCTGGGCCCCATTCTGTGCCAGATGGACACCCACATGTGACGCACAGCGACGCTCCGGGTTCCGAGGAACGCTTGACCCTGATGCGAACCGCCGAGATGATGGCTGAATGATCGACGATCTCAGCACCGTCGACCTGACTGACCTCGCCAATTTCGCCCACGGTTTACCCCATCATCTCTTCGAGATCCATCGCCGGGTCGCCCCGGTCTGGTGGCGGGCGGTCTGGTGGCACGAACCGCCACATCGGATTGCGCCACCTCCCGCTGCGCATGACGCCGTCTCGGTAAACGAGATCCGTCGCCGGCCGGCTCAGGATCCGATCGGGGCAAAGAGCGGTCGGTGCTCCTCCCACAACGACAGCTCCGTGTTGCGGGGCCCGTCCACCGCCCCCGACTGGTGACCGAACACCATGGTTGACCGTGTCGTCGGATCCCAAGTCGGCCACGGGCCGAGAGCCTGGTGCGAGGGATCCCCCGTGCGGGCAAAGGCCAACCATGCATGCTGCATGAGGGCCGAGAGCGTATCGACTTCGGGCCCGCTTCCGGTGAAGAGTTGCACCGCTGGATGGCCCACGGCACCAAACACAAAGGGAACTTCAAGCGCATGGCAGGACCCGAGCATCCCCCCCAAGGCGGGCGATTCCCACTCGAAGAGGTAGACGAACGTCTGGGCCCCTTGCGCCGTCTGCGCCGCCGCCAGTTGGAGACTGCGCCAGCGAAATACGTCGTCGGTCCCCATGGCCCACCACAGGCCCCGGGGGTCGACCGTCTCGGACCGGTCAAGGCGTGCCTGTCGGTAGGTTTCGATCAGTTCCTCGGTGGGCATGTCGGGGGCGGCGTGTTTGACCAGGAAGGGAAGGCTGGCGGCGTCGAGCTCCAGGAGGGACGGATCACCCAGGCCGAAGAGCGTGAGCTCATCTCTGTTGGTGCCGATAAGGAGGTCGACGCCCGAGGCCGCGCCTTGCTCAATCGCGGTGAGGGGATGCTGCGGGAGGAATGACCCGTCAACGACGGGAAGAAAAGGTAGGGGAATCATGCCCGGGTCGGGAATGCGCTTGCCCACCACCGCGGTGGCCGCCACCAGGTCGGCCGCCGGAACCGACTCCAGCGTGGTTCGATCGCACGCCGCCAGGCCCAAGGCAGCGACCAGGCGATCGGCGGTGCGCTCGGCTTCCTCGACGGTGTGGACATGCACCCCCCCGCTCTCAACGATGGCGCGCCGGAACAGCCCGGCGGCTCCGGGCGTCCCCATGAGAGCGGACACACTGAATCCTCCGGCGGACTCTCCAAAGACGGTGACGTTGCCGGGGTCCCCCCCAAACTGGGCGATATGGTCCCGGACCCACCGCAATGCGGCCACCTGATCGTGCAAGCCCCAATTGCCGATGAAGCCGTCGGCATCTCGGAGCTCGCGATGACCCAGGAACCCGAGCGCGCCCAGACGGTAGTTGCAGGTGACCACCACTACGTCCCCTTGGCGCACCAACTCACCGCCCCGGTACACGAAGTTCGACGCACTCCCGCCGGTGTATCCCCCACCGTGAATCCACACCATGACCGGACGTCGTGATGCGGGCGACAACGTCTCGGGCACGTCCGGCGTCCAGATATTGAGGGATAGGCAGTCCTCGCTCTGCGGTTCGGACCCGTCGAGATCCGCCGGACTACCGATGCCGGGTACCGAGAGCGACTGGGGCGCGATCGGGCCGAAGGACGATGCATCGCGCACGCCGTCCCAGGAACGTGGCGGCTGTGGTGGACGCCAGCGCAAGGCTCCCTCCGGTGCCTGGGCATAGGGAATTCCGGAGAACGACCACACTTCGCCGCGCTGGACGCCGCGGACCCGTCCACCGGCGACGGTCACGATCTTGTCCATAAGGCACCATATGGAGGGTTCGCGGCAAGGGTCAACAGCTACAGGATGTGGCTACCCCCGGGGTCAGCCAATTTCGCTCACAGGCCCAGCCCAGAGGCCCAAATTGCCCATTGGCATGTGTGGGTCGAGGGGGTACTGTTGCTGCTGTGGCAACAGTGAAGTGTCGGGACACTGGCCGCCGGCTGCCCCATGCCATTTTTGCACGGGCGGTAGTCGTCGCCACCATGGTCGGTCTTTTGGGCGCAGGAGCGTCCGGGCTCGGTGTATTCCCTGCCGCCCCGGCTGGGGCCACGCCTTCGGCAACGCCGACGACCACCCCGGGCCCGGCTCCCAATCAGTCGCAGATCAACGCCGCCCAGGCGCAAGTCAGTGCAGTCGAAGCCACTCTTTCCCAGGAAGAGCAGCAGTCCGCGGCCCTCGACAACCGCTACACCATCGCCGTTCAGGACCAGCAGAATGCCGAGGCGTCGTTGGCCGTCATCTCCACCCAACTGGTGCAGACCAAGGTCTCGGTGGCAGCTGACAAGCGCCGCCTCACCAACGACGCCGTGAAGGCCTATGTCTACGGCACTCAGCAGACGAAATTCACGTCGCTCTTCACGTCGTCGGCCAATCTCAGCGGTGCCCGCAACCAGTACACCCAGCAGATCGTCGGCAATCTCGACCAGGCTCGCAATGCCCTGCAGTCATCCGAGTCGCAACTGTCAAACCAGGAGTCGCAGCAGCAGAGCCTCGCCTCCCAGGCTGCGTCGCAGGCCAATCAGGCAAAACTGTTGGCGCAGGCCAACCAGCAGGAAGCGGCGGCCACCCAAGCGACCCTGAGCACGGTACGGGGGCAGTTGGCCCAGGAGGTCGCCCAAGCGGCGGTGGTGGAAGCGCAACAGCAGGCGGCCGCGGCGGCCCAGGCCGCCAACGCGGCCCAGGCGCAACGGTCCGCCGCCGCCTCCCAGGCGGCCGCCACCGTGGCCGGATTGGTCGGAGGCTCAGCCAGCGGGGCCGCTGCCACCACCGCCGCCAATCAAGCCGCCCCCGTCGGACCGGTCGGGGGTTCTGGGGCATCGACAGGGCAAGGGCAGGCGGCCGTCAACGCAGCGATCTCCCAACTCGGTGTTCCCTACGTCTTCGGGGGCGAGAGCCCGGGGTCCGGCTTTGACTGCTCAGGACTGGTGCAGTGGGCCTGGGCTCAGGCGGGAGTCTCCATCCCCCGGACGACCGAGAGCCAGTGGCCGGCCCTGCCCCACGTCTCGCTCGACGCCTTGGAGCCAGGTGACCTGCTCTTCTATTTCAACCTCGACAACGACGATCAGGTTGACCACGTGGTGATGTACGTCGGGAACGGCGAGATCATCGCTGCGCCGTTCACGGGTGCCTCCGTCTCGTACTCCCCTATCTTCACCGGAGGCCTCATCGGGGCCGCCCGCCCCTAGCAGGTCGCCCGTACGGGCGACCTGACGAGGCACCGGGTCGATGCCGGTGGAGAATGGGCCCATGATCAGGAGCGAGGAGAGCACCGCCTCAGGAGCCGAAGGTGGCGGGCTCACGCCGTTGAGGCTCACGCTCGTCATTCCCGCCTTCAACGAGGCACGGCGTTTCGACGATGGCGTGACTCGCCTCCTGGCCGCCGTCACCTCGGGCGGCATCGACCCCGAGACGACCGAGTTCGTGGTGGTTGATGACGGGAGCACCGACGACACGGCGGCCCGCGCCGAAACCCTCTTCGGTCAATTTCCGCACCGGCGGATCGTTCGGCTGGCCGAAAACAGAGGAAAGGGTGCGGCGGTGCGAGCCGGCGTGAAGGCGGCCTCGGCCCCGCTGATTGCCTTTGCCGACGCCGACATGGCCATCGACCCCTCCCAGACCCCCGAGTTCCTGCGCGCGTTGGCCCGGGCCGATTTGGCCATCGGCTCACGTGCCGCGGTGGGAGCGTCGGTCGACCGACCCAACCTGCGGCGATCGGTCATGAATCGCGCCTTCAACCAGCTCGTGAACGTGGTCACCCGGGTGTCGCTCAGTGACACCCAATGCGGGTACAAGGCCTTTCGGGCGCCGGCGGCCAAGCTTCTGTTCCACTGTTCGATCACCGAGCGCTTTGCCTTCGACGTCGAGATCCTCACCCTGGCCCGCCGCCTCGGCCTGAGCATTGCCGAGGTCCCCGTGCACTGGTCTCGGGTCCGGGGAAGCCGGGTCCGACCCTGGCTCGACCCCGGCACCATGACCCGGGACGTCGTCCGGGCCAGCCGACGGGCGAAGTCGGCTCCGCCGGTGCCTGCATTGACGGTCGACCCCGGACGGGGACGGGCCGGTGATCCCGACACCTCGGTGGCCCTCAAGGCGCTGGTCCAGGAGCTCGCTCCGTTCCTCCCGGTTGTGCGCCAGGCCGACGGGTCGCTGCTCGTGCTGTGCCCCCTCATGACCGAAGCCCAGATTGCGGGCACCGCGGCGCGGATCACCTCGTATTTCCCCCGGGCAGCCCCGCGACGCTCGCTCCTGACCACCGCCCAGCTCATTGCTCGAGCCCCGCTGTCGTTGAGCGCGGATTCGTAGGCCGGACCTCGTCCTCCTCCGAGATGCGTCGGTTCCAGGGTCGATACCATGGCCTGGTGACCATCGGGCGCGGCGTCACCGCCGAGACACAGGGATCCAGGGCGATCGTCCCGATCCGGATCCCGCCCGAGTCGCCGGAGCCCGGAGAGGACCCGCGCCGGTCTGATGTCGATGAGTGGGGCCGCTCCGAACACACGCGGGCACTCGCTCGTGCCTTGTACGAGCCCATTTACTCGAAGTGGTTCCGGGTTGAATGGGATGGGCTCGAGAAGATCCCAACCGAGGGTGGTGCACTCCTGGTAGCCAACCATGCCGGCGCCATCCCATCCGACGCCCCGGTGATCATGCACGGGATCGAGAAGGAGCTGGAGCGTCCTGTGTATGGCCTGGCCGACTACTTCTTCCGTACCGTCCCGGTGGTCGGCACACTCTGGGCCCGGTCCGGGGGCGTCTCGGCTCGTCCCGCCAATGCCTACCGCCTCCTCAAGGAACAGCACCAGTTGGCCCTCGTCTTCCCCGAAGGCACCAAGGGCCCATCCAAGTCGTACACCGATCGGTACCAGCTTCGACGGTTCGGCCGCGGCGGGTTTGTGGAGATCGCCATGCGGGCCGGTGTGCCGGTGATTCCGATTGCCGTCGTGGGCTCGGAGGAGGCGATGCCCGTCCTCTTTCGTCTCCCCACTCTGGCCAAAGCCCTGGGTGTGCCCTACTTCCCCATCACCGCCAATTTGTTGACCATGGGGCCGCTGGGCATCGTCATGCCATTTCCGGCCAAGATGAAGTTGCACGTCCTTGACCCCGTCACCTTCGATGTCCCGCCCGACCAGGAGCGGTACTCCAAGAGTCGCATCATGGAAGAGTCAGAAGGCATCAGAACGCGGCTGCAGGAGGCCGTCTTCGACATGCTGCGCGACCGCCGCAGCGTCTGGTTCGGTTGAGGGGCGCGAGCCACGTGGGCCGTCGCATCCTTGTCACGGGCGCGGATACGTTTTGGGGCGGTCGGATGGTGCAGGCGTTTGAAGCGGACGCCAACACGGAGGTCATCCTCGGCCTGGGTGCTCGAACGCCGTCGGTCCCGTTTGAACGGGCCGAATTCGTGCGGTCGGACCAGAACTATTCCATCCTCAATCGAATCGTCAAGGCCACCCAGGTCGACACCATTCTCCACACGTTCTTGGTCACCAACTCGGCCACGGTGCCGAATCGGGCTCTCCACGAGATCAACGTGATCGGCACCATGAATCTCCTGGCCGCCGCCGGAGCGGCCGGCACATCGGTCCGGCACATCGTGGTCAAGTCCTCCACTCTCGTCTACGGCTCGTCGGCTCGTGACGCCGCCACGTTCGACGAGGACACCCCTCGGTCCGGGCCGGCCAAGAACATCATCGAGCGCACATTGATCGAGGCCGAGAGCCTCGTCAGCGACTTTTCCCAGGACAACCCGTCGACCTTGGTCACCGTCCTTCGGTTCGCCAACGTGCTGGGGACCCATCTGACCACGCCGATCAGCCGAAATCTGTCCCGCCCTCTCTGCCCATCCATCTTCGGATTCGATCCGCTCCTGCAGTTCGTCGAGGAGGACGACGTCGTGCGGGCGCTCCTCCACGCCACCCGGGGTGGCGTGGCCGGTCTGTACAACGTGGCGGGCGACGGCCGACTCCCCTGGAGCGAAGTCGCGGCCATTTGCGGAACGCGGTTGTTGCCGCTCTCCCCCTTCAGCCCGCTGAAGATCCGGCCGCTGGCGCGACTGTTTGACCTTCCGGCCGAATTGGAAGATCTCCTGCGCTATGGCCGCGGGGTCGACACACGCCGATTCAGGGCCACCGGCTTCGAGTACCAGGCCACCAGCGCCGGCGCCGTCCAGAGTTTCATCCGGGCCCTCCGGCTGCGCCGCGGCGCCGGCAAGTCCCCTTCGTCCTACACCTACGAACATGACGTGGAACAGTTTTTCCGTCACTCCCCGTCAGTGACCGGGACCTCGAATCACTGATCGGTTAGTTCTCCAGCCACTCGGCCACCAACTCGGCCTCACGCCTGACCCACTCTTCCGACGTGATGGCATAACGCATGTGGTCTTCCCACACCCCGTCGATTTCCAGGAATCGCGCGGCAATCCCTTCTTCACGAATGCCGAGCTTTTCGACCACGCGCCGGCTGGGAAAATTTCTGGGGATGATGGAGATCTCCACCCGATGCAAAGAGATCGCCTCGAAGGCGAAGCGAAGCGTGACGACCACGGCTTCGGGGACAAATCCTCGCCCAGCCAGTGACTCGTCGATCCAGTAGCCGATGAAGGCACTTTGGAATGGTCCCCGCTGAATGGAGGACAGCGTCACTTCGCCGGCGAACCGTTCCCCTACGAAGATACCGAAGCCATAGCCGCTTCCGAGGTGGCGTTCCCGCTCTCGTATACCGCACCGGGCGGCGAAGCTCGGCCGATCCTCCGAGGGTACGGGCGCTCCCTTGGGGCGGGGTTCCCACCGCAACAGCCATTCAGCGCACCGCGTCCGCACTGCATGCCACTCGTCGAAGTCGTGCTCCGTCAACGGTCGCAGGACCACGCGCTGGCCGTGCAACTCGAGTGGGGGATGGCGGACCGCCCGTGCCGCGGTCATCGGCCGAGTACTTCCGCCAGGGCACCGAGGAGCGTCACCACGTTACGCCGGCGTGCCGTGTGCCCCATGCAGCCGATACGCCACACCTGGCCCGCCAACTGGCCGGCTCCGGCCCCGATCTCAATGCCAAAGCGTTCGAGGAGCAGGCGCCGGCAGTCTGCCTCAGTCCGGCCCGCAGGCCCGGTGGCCGGCACCCGGACGGTGGTGAGCTGGGGCAGGCGGTGCGTGGCCTCGGCGAACAGTTCGAGTCCGAGTTGCTCGAGGCCGTCACGCAGAAGCTGACCACATTCAGCGTGGCGAGCGTGCGCCGCGGCAAAGCCCTCCTCGATGACAACGCCCAAACCGGCATGGAGCGCCGCCACCATCGTGACCGGCGCCGTGTGGTGATACACCCGCCCACCCTCGGTCCCGCCGTCGACGTAGCGCGACAGGAGATTGAGATCGAGATACCAACTCGACGGCCGCTCCACCAGCCGGGCGCGGGCGGCATCGGACACGGTCAGGGGGGCCAGGCCTGGCGGCACGCCCAAACACTTCTGCGTGCCGCTGTAGGCCACGTCCACTCCCCACTCGTCGACTGCCACCTCGATACCGCCGAGCGACGTGACCATGTCGACGAGCAGCAACGCATCACCCTTCTCTGCGCCCAGCGGCGTGATGTCGTTTCGCACACCCGTCGACGTCTCG
>Ga0208357_1001914_pt1 | contig 14493 bp, 16 predicted proteins | sample NGESurdeep092012_6_FD_184487 | JGI IMG/M metagenome (GOLD analysis project Ga0208357, IMG submission 184487) | Arctic peat soil microbial communities from Barrow, Alaska - NGEE Surface sample F52-2 deep-092012 (SPAdes) | ecosystem: Environmental > Terrestrial > Soil > Wetlands > Peat ... | reverse complement strand
GGATATCGCAGGGGTTCTTTTCGTCATGTCCATGCGCAGGATTCGGTTCTGGTGCACCCGACGGGTGCCCCTGGCGGCGCTGGCCACGCTGATCACCGTGGCCGGGCTCGGGAGCACGGGAAGTGCACCGGCAGGGGCCACTCCGCACTCTCGGCGTCCGGTGGCCGGTGCCGCCATGGCCGGGACGGTCACCAATTACTCCGATGCGACCATTTCGGTGCCCGAGGGGATTACGGCCGGGCCCGACGGGGCTCTGTGGTTCGTCAACTGGAACTACAGCTCCGTCGAACGGATCACCACGAACGGGGTGATCAGCAACTACCCCGATCCGAACGCCGGTGGCCCGTGGGCTATCGCCGTGGGATCGGATGGTGCGCTGTGGTTTACCAATGTGGTCAACAACGTGATCGCCAGGATCACCACGAAGGGCGTGGAGAGTTACTACGCCCCGGCGACCATCACCGGACCCTTCGGCATCACCGCCGGCCCCGACGGAGCTCTCTGGTTCACCAACGGCGGCAGCAACACAATCGGAAGAATCACCACCGACGGAGTGGTCACCGACTTCCCTTCCGGTTCAGGCAGCAACCAACAGATCGACGAACCCTTGGGGATCACGGCCGGGCCCGACGGGGCCCTCTGGTTCACCAATTACGGCGACAACACCATCGGCAGAATCACCACCGGTGGGGTTGTCACCGACTTCAGCGGTCAGGGCATCTCCAGCCCGGGAGATATCACGGTGGGACCGGACGGGGCCCTGTGGTTCATCAACCTGAGCAACAACTCCATCGGCCGAATCACCACGGCCGGTAACGTCAAGAACTACACCGATCCGACCATGTCAGACCCGAATGGCATCGCGTCCGGGCCCGACGGCGCTCTCTGGTTCACCAATGCCGATAGCAACTCGATCGGTCGCATCACCACCGGTGGGGTTGTCACCAACTACACCGGCGGCAAGGACTCCGGCATTTCCGCTCCCGATGGCATCGTGGCCGGCCCCGACGGGGCCATGTGGTTCACCAACTACGGGAACAACTCGATCGGGCGGATCACAACCGGTCCGTCGTTGAGTGCCCAGCCGATCGCCTTCACGTCGACCCCACCGTCAAACGCCGTCGTCGGTGGTCCCGCCTACAGCGTCTCGGCCACGGGTGGGGGATCGGGGAACCCGGTCGTGATGACGATCGATCCCTCGGCGTCGTCAGTCTGTTCGATCTCCGGCGCGGTCGTCTCCTTCATCGGCGCCGGCACGTGCACCATCGACGCCAACCAGGCCGGCGACAGCACCTACAACCAAGCCCCGCAGGTCCAACAGAAGTTCATCGTCAGACCACCGCCACCGACCATCACCAGTCCCGACCATCTGACCGTCGCCGTCGGCTCGCCCTTCTCCTTTGCCGTCACCGCCTCGGGGACTCCGATGCCCTCGATCAGCAAGAAGGGCAAGCTACCCGAGTCGGTCCGATTCGCCCTGAGAGGCAAAGGGAGCGCAAGTCTGTCGGGCAGGCCCAAGAAGGCCGGCAGTTACCACCTGGTGATCAGAGCCGCATCGGGAACAGGAAAAGCGACGTCCGTCACCACCCAGACGTTTACCTTGACCGTCTCATCGGGCTGATGGCGCGGTGCGCCCCCGGTGCGGGCTTCAACCGTCAGACGTGGTCCACAAGATGCCGTTCCCACACCCGTAGATGCCGGACGCCGGGTACTCTGGACCGGTGATCCGTCGCCGTGGGTCCGTGTGTGTGTGACCATCGGAGCCGGTGCCTTCGGCGGGGAGGATTCCCTGAGATGGGACACAATCGGGGGTGCACGGTGCGGAGATCGGTAAGTTCCACTTGGAGAGGTGCGAGAGCGGCCGAATCGGACTCACCGCCAATCAGCTGAGAAGCGGCCCCAGCCACGAAGTGGCGGACAGCCCACGCCCTCACCAGGCGCGTTCCGACCAGCTCGGATAGACGACGACCCGGAGAATATAGGCACGTTATAGGCACGGCGCGGTGGCGGGTGACTACCGTCGGGCCATCCAAATCGCGAGAACACCGCTTCGTCGGTGGGCCTGGCGAACTCGCCAATCGCGCTCAGCACGAGGCTTGGAAGATGGCCGAGGGATTACTCGGCGGAGAGTACCGGGTCGAGGTTGAGCTGGGTCCGACCACGCATCCCCGCCAGGACCATTGCCATCAGGGCAGTGAGGCCCAGAAAGGCGGCCGACGCTTCGAAGCCGCGGGTCACAAGCGCCACCGAGGCATGCTCGGAGCCGGCCACCAGGCCGAAGACGAGGCTGGTGAAGGCCAGACCCATGGCCGTTCCCATGCCCCGGGTCATGTTCAGCACACCGCTGGCCAGACCCGACTGCTCCCTCGGTACCGCGCCCATGATGGCGGCGTTGTTCGGTGGGGTGAACAGACCGAGTCCCACGCCGAGTATGGCCAACTCGATCACGATGAAGAGCAGCGAGCCGTGGGCGATGATCAGCGCCCCCATCATCGCCGCCGAGATGGCCATGCCGGCAACGGTGAGCGGTCGTGCCCCCAGTTTCTCGGCCAACCGCCCGGCGACGGGTGCGGTGATCCCCAAGGCGATCGGCATGACGCCGAGCATGAGGCCACTGCGGCCCGGGCTCAGGTGGAGAGCGCGTTCGAGGTAGAAGGGGACCACGAACAGGGTGCCGAAGAGTACGAGGTAGGAGAGGAGTCCACTGGAGATCCCGGCGGTAAACGGGACCCTCTTGAACAGGGCGAGGTCGAGCATCGGATCTGAGGTGCTGCGTTCATGGCGAATAAACGCCGCTCCCAGAGCCACGGCCAGAAGGAAGAGGCCGATGATGGCGGGAGAGGTCCAGCCGGCGCTGTTGCCGAACGACACCGCTGAAAGGAGGGCGGCTACGGCGGGGACGAAGAGACCCAGTCCGAGCCAGTCGAAGGGCACACGCTCCTGGAGGTGGCGGCTGCGGGGTATGAGAAACCAGGCCATGACCGTGCCGACGATACCGACGGGGACGTTCACGAAGAAGATGAGCCGCCAGCCTCCAAGGGCGATGAGCAGTCCGCCGATGGTGGGGCCAAGGGCCAGACCGAGGGCCTGGGCCGCACCCTGGATGCCGATGCCCCGGCCCAGCTTCTCCCGGGGGAGGGCAAGGACGAGAATGGCCACGCTGTTGGCCTGGATCATGGCCGCCCCCACGCCCTGGAGGACCCGGAAACCGTCGAGGGCCAGGAGACTGGGGGCCAGAGCGCACAAAGCCGAACCAATGATGAAGACGACGAAGCCGTACATGTAGAGGAGCTTCCGGCCCACCATGTCGGCCATTCGGCCCACCCCGGTCACCAGACCGACCAGCACCAGGAGGTAGGACAGTCCCACCCAGGTGACCGACCCGAGACCGGCGTCAAAGCTTCTTTGCAGGGTGGGGAAGGCCACCGTCACGATGCTGGCGTCGAGCTGGTTCATGAAGGCACCGATGCAGACCGTCACCAGGACCAACCAGTAGGCGTTGGGACGGGCGGCGATCGAGGGGGGTCGCCGATGCTCGACCAGAATGCGGCGCCACCCGGTGTTCGAAGCGCTTTTCACCGCGGTCGATGTCATGGACAACGTCCAGAACGACCTGGATTACTCAGCGACATCGGCCAGCAGGTCCCTGGCGTTCTCGAAGTCATCGTCAATCAGAACCACATCGCGCCCGGCCCGATCGAGCAGGCTGGCGGCGATGCTGGCCCGATAACCCGAGGCGCAGTGCACCCACAGGCGGCCGGTGGGGACCTCGAGGATCCGTTCGAGCAGGCCGTGCAGGGGAATGTGGGCCGATCCAGGAATGTGGCCCTGGCGTCGTTCGTCGTCCCGGCGGACGTCGAGTACGACGGCAATGGGCTCGCGGGCCAGGTCCGCGAACGTGGCCGTCGGGTAGTGGCGGAGCTCACCGTCGACGCCGAGATCGGCCGGTCGACCGACAGCCGTTCCGTCGGGGCGGTCGATCCCGATACGAACGAGCTGTCTCTGAGCCGCTGAGATCTGCTCTGCGTTCTCGCCGATGAGGGTGAGAGGCATTCCCCACGGAATGAGCCACCCCAGATAGGTGGCGAAATGCTGGCCCAGGCCGATCCCGATGGTGCCCGCGAGGTGCTCGGCGGCAAAGGCTGTCCGGGACCGCAGGTCGACGACCCATTGACCACCGCTGATCCGCCGACGGAGTTCCTGGGCATCGGTTGGTTCGGGAGTGGAGAAATCGACCGGTCCCGGGCCTTGGCGATTGCGTGGGGCCATGTGGGCGTAGTAGCTGGGGAAGGCCGTGAGACCGGCCACGAGCTTGGCCACGAACTCGTCCTCGTCGTCGATGACGAGGGCGTCGTTGCGGCTGCGCTCGGCCCCGACGGTGCTGTCCGTATCCCCCGTGGTCGAGCCGGACGAGCAGAAGCTCCCGAACCCGTGCGTGGGGTAGACAGCGACGTCGTCGGCCAGAAGAACAGCCAGGTGTCGTGTCGAGCGGTATTGGGCCCGGGTGAGCTCGACTGTGCGCTGGGGATCGACCAGGTCGGTGCGCCCGACGCTGCCAAAGAGCAGTGACCCCCCGGTGAACACGACCTCCGGGCCATCGCCGTCTTCGACGACGTAGGAGACATGGCCGTCGGTGTGGCCCGGGGTGGCCACCACCTTGACGTGGAGTCGTCCGGCCCAGAGCTCGTCGCCGTCAGCCACGGGTTGGCGATCGAAGGCGACGTCGTCGGCCGCCGAGACCAGATATTGGGCGCCGCTTCGACGAACCAGTTCCAGGCCACCGCTCACGTAGTCGTTGTGAATATGGGTCTCGGCCACCAGCGCACAGCGAAGATCGAGGTCAGACAACCGTTTCTCGATCCTGTCGATGTCACGTTGGGGGTCGATGAGGAGAGCCACCTCGCCGTCATGGGCGATGTAGCTGCGGTCGCCGAGCTCTTCGGTTGAGACAACCTCCACATGCACCACGACGGCTCCTCCGGTCGAAAGTTGACTCTACATACCAATGTAGGTACATTTCTACCATGAAGTCCGGCCCGTCAACCCTCGTGGAGTCAAACTGGAGAATGACAGTGGACTCAGGTGGACCTTCCTGGCAATTGGACCGAGAGAGCCCGGTGCCCCTGTGGGCGCAGCTGCACGACGACCTCCGGCGACGTCTGGAGGCAGGAGAGTTCGCCGAGACGTTCCCGGCCGAGATGGCACTCGTCGCCCAGTACGAGGTCAGTCGGAATACGGTTCGTGAGGCGATGCGTCGACTGCGAAGCGACGGCGTGGTCGTCGCCGCCCGGGGACGCCGACCCCGGTTGGCGGGTGAGACAGCGATCGTCCAACCCCTCGGCGCCCTCTACAGCCTGTTCGCCTCGGTGGAGGCATCGGGGCTGGAGCAGCGCAGCGTGGTCCGGGCTCTCGATATTCGAACCGACGCCGACGCCGCATCCCGCCTCGATCGGTCACCGACGTCCTCGTTGCTGTTCCTGGAGCGGCTGCGCCTCGCCGGGGGCGAACCCCTCGCCCTCGACCGCGTCTGGATGCCGGCGGAACTCGGTGCGCCGTTGCTCGAGGTGGACTTCTCCCACACCGGCTTCTACGACGAGTTGCTCGACCGCGCCGGTGTGGCCCTGACGGGCGGGCGCGAACAAATCCGCGCTGTTGTGCCCAACGCCGAGGACAGCGCTCTGCTCGGCCTCATACCGGACGTGGCTGCCCTGGCCATCGATCGGCTCGGTTGCGCGAAGGACGGACCCGTCGAGTGGCGTCACACCCTCGTACGCGGCGATCGGTTCAGTGTGGTGGCCGAGTTCTCGGCGCGCGACGGGTACCAGTTTGACCTTGACGGATTGTTACGGCCATAAGCACAAAAGACGCGCTGGTGCTCTGCCCGACAGCGGTGCACATTGCTTAGAACGCGCCCAGGCTCGGTCGAACGTGGTGATCGGCGACGGCAATCTGCGATCGGTTGAATCCGACATTTCATCACGATGCGACCTTCAGCGACCTTGAGCCGAGTCACGTCAATGTCCCGCCGGCCAGTTGTAGCCCGAGACTGGTCGCCGCCACCACGAACCACAACACAGCACCGAGGGCGAGGGGTCTGAACCCTGCTCGCCGGATGTCACGCAGTCTGGTGGACAGGCCGATGGCGGCCAGTGCGATCGTGATCATCACCTGGGCCATATCTGACAGGGCCCCGTGCCATGTGCGCGGGATCAAGCCGAGCGTGTTGGCGTTAACGGCAAGGAGAAACCAGCCCACGAATACCGGCACGATGTGACGCAAGGTGCCCTCCCAGTCGTGGACGCTCTCCGCTCCCTGTAAGGCCTTGGCGGGCGCGCCAGAGAGCCAGTCCCATGCAGATGGGGATGATCATGAGCGTACGGGTCAGCTTGACGACGACGGCGTACGAGGCCGCCCCGTGCCCGAAGCTGGACGACGCCGCCACGACGGAGGACATGTCGTTGACGGCGGTGCCCGCCCATAGACCGAAGCTCTGAGGACTCAAAGCCATGAGGTGACCGAGAGCGGGAAAGGTCAGCACGGCGACAACGTTGAAGGTGAAGATGGTGGCGATGGCATAGGAGACCTCGGCCTCGGACGCTGAGAGGACAGCGTCAGTCGCGGCAATAGCCGAGGCCCCGCAAATGCCTGTGCCCACCCCGATCAATGTTCGGAGGTCGGTGTCTACCGACAGCAGCCGCCCGAGTAGCTGCGCTCCGATTAGCGCCACGAGCAGCGTGCCGATCAGCACGGGCAGCTAGGACATCCCGGTGGTCACCACCTGTTGGAACGACAGCCCGGTGCCCAGCACCACGATCGATCCCTGCAAGATTGACTTGCCGGCGAAGGCCAAACCTGGACCCGTTGCGGGGGGCGGCTGCCGGATAAGCGCGACAGCGACCGGTAGTCCCCGTTTCGAGTTCCAACATTCGGGCTGTCGAACCTCAGGAACCGGCCGTCACAGGCACACCCAGCGGTGATCCCGGGGACGGCTCGCACTCTTAGCCCCCGAGTGCCCTCCGTACATCGGCTAGGCGGCTGGACTCGATCCGCCACCACACCCACCGACCACGCTTCTCGCCCACGATCAGTCCTGCCTCGGCCAGCAACTTGGTGTGATGCGAGATGGTCGGCTGACTCCGACCGAGAGGCGCCTCGAGGTCACACGAACAGACCTCGCCTTGTGCCGCAACGATCGAGAAGAGCTGAAGTCGCACGGGGTCGGCGAGCGCTGCCAGCACGTGAGCCAGTGCGATGGCGTCGGGGTGGCTGAGTGGCGTCTCGATGACCGAGGCGCAGCACAGCCCGGACTCGTTCACGTCGACGATTTGCTTGGTCTTGGCCACGGTGCACCTCTTCGCATTGACATCTATCGATGTAGCCCATAGTATCGACATAGATCAATCTACCAAAGGACGTGACTATGTCCCGTGTCCAGCTTGCACTGAATGTCGCCGACATCGACGAGGCGATCGTCTTCTACTCGAAGCTCTTCGGAACCGAGCCGGCCAAGGTGCGCCCCGGTTATGCCAACTTCGCTATTGCCGATCCGCCGCTGAAGCTCGTCCTCATCGAAGACGCCAACCAGACCCCGGGGACCCTCAACCATCTCGGCGTCGAGGTGCCCACGACCGACGAGGTGACGGCAGCCCAGGCCCGTCTCGCCGGGGAAGGCCTGGCGACGGCGCTCGAGGAGGAGACCTCGTGCTGCTACGCGGTCCAGGACAAGGTATGGGTCGACGGCCCCAGCGGTGAGCCGTGGGAGATCTACACGGTCCTGTCGGACACGGAGATGCCGGCTGGACAACTGCGGTCGGCCGCACCTGGCGAGTCGGCGTGCTGTAGCTCCCGGCCCGAGACCGTGGAGGCCGCAGCGGGCTCGACCGCGTGCTGCTGATCGATCGCCGCCACACTCTCGGAGGTCACGGGTGAGCGAGCTGACCTCCGAACGGCCACCTCTTGAGGTAGAGCATGTCGAGGCGGTCGTTGCACGCCTGTCGTTCCTCGACCGGTTCTTGCCGGTCTGGATCATCCTGGCGATGGCGCTCGGCCTGGTGCTCGGGCGGGCGATTCCCAGCCTCAACACACACCTCAACTCGGTCCAGGTCACCTCGGGGACGTCGCTACCGATCTTCATCGGCCTGCTGGTCATGATGTACCCGGTGCTCGCCAAGGTGCGCTACGACGAGCTCGGAACCGTCACCCGGGACCGGCGGACACTGGTGTCATCGTTGGTCATCAACTGGGTCATCGGACCGCTGGTCATGTTTACCCTGGCATGGCTGATGCTTCCCGACCTCCCCGCCTACCGTACCGGGCTGATCATCGTCGGCCTCGCTCGCTGTATCGCCATGGTCCTCATTTGGAATGACCTGGCGTGCGGGGACCGGGAGGCTGCGGCTGTCCTGGTGGCGCTCAACTCGCTGTTCCAGGTTGTGGCTTTCGCCTTGCTCGGGTACTTCTACCTGAAGGTGCTTCCCGGCTGGCTCGGCCTGCACACTGTCGGGCTCGAGCTCTCGATCTGGCGGATCGCGGAGACGGTCGCCATCTTCCTCGGGGTCCCCCTTGTGGCGGGCTACCTCACCCGGACCATCGGCGAACGGAGGAGGGGGCGGGAATGGTACGAGACCAAACTTATCCCGCGGATCGCCCCCTTCGCCCTGTACGGGCTGCTGTACACGATCGTCATCCTCTTCGCCCTCCAGGGCCACACGATCACGTCGCATCCCGCGGATGTGGCCCGGATCGCCCTTCCGCTGCTGGGCTACTTCGCCATCATGTGGTTCGGCACGTTCGCCTACGGCCGTGCGATCGGACTGCCCTATGAGCGGACCGCCACCCTGTCGTTCACAGCGGCAGGCAACAACTTCGAGCTCGCCATCGCCGTTGCCATCGGCGTGTTCGGTGTGACCAGCGGGGAGGCACTTGCCGGTGTCGTCGGTCCCCTGATCGAGGTGCCGGTACTGGTCGGACTCGTCTACGTGTCCCTGTGGGCGAGGGGTCACTACCCCTCGAAGTCCACGCAACCCACGATGGAACGAGCCCAGTGAGTGACAAGCCGGTGGTCTTGTTCCTCTGCATCCACAACTCGGGACGCAGCCTCGCTGCTCGGGTCCTACTCGACCACTACGCGGAGGGCCGGATCGATGTCCGCTCAGCCGGGTCCGAGCCGGCCGACAAACTGAATCCCTCCGTCGTCGCCATTCTCGAAGAACGGGGCCTCGATCCGACTCGGGAGTTCCCAAAGCCTCTGACCGACGAGTTGGCCAGAGGGTCAGACGTCATCGTCACGATGGGCTGTGGGGACACGTGCCCCGTCTACCCCGGCAAGCGGTACCTCGACTGGGAGCTCGAGGATCCGGCCGGCAAGCCGGTCGATGCAGTTCGACCGATCATTGACGACATCGATGGTCGCGTCCGCTCATTGCTCGCAGAGCTCACCCCGCCAATCGGAACGCAGGGAAACGGGGCCTAGGACCAAGCTCGGTTGAGCCTCCGTTGCGGGCATCGTGCACCCGTGAGCCTCCGACGTCCTCACTGCCGGGTCTGGGCGTGTTATCTGCCGACGGGTGCTTGCCCACCGCGAACCGCCCACGGACGAACTCTGTTGCGGGACAGTTCTGATCACGCCGGGGCTGCTTCCTTGATGGCTTCGGCCAGTGCTCCACTGTCGGCGCACCTGCTGAACCGTGTGGCGTGGCGGACACCCGACATGTCAGTCCAAAGGCCCCGGTTTCTGAGGGGAACGGGTCTTGTCCGTCGAGTAGGACCGACGGAGATCCAGCAAATTGATGCCGGTCCGCTGCCTCCTGGGTGTTGACCAGGTAGTGCTCGATCGTTGTCGCTTCGCCCGACGCAACGAGAGCATGGCGAAGACGCTCTTCCATCACGGTCCAGTGCGGACAACCCTCGAAGTAGAGAAGCTGGACTTCCATCTACGGATCCTTCCGCACTTAGCGACCCCTGGACGTCACGGTCATGGCGACACTTCCGTCGGTTCGGCGCGGAGGTGTAGCAACTATGAGGCAGTGAGCTCCGTGAACATGCCGTTGGCGTAGTGCCATGGCTCATCGCAAAGCAGCTCGTATTTGCCCGGCGCCAAGTTGACGGTCACCCAGCTTCGGGTCCCGGGTGAGATGCCGTCGCCTGGACCACGACCGCAGGATGCCGAGGCTTCCCCCAGGCTTGACTGCTCGTTGATCCTGCCGTCGGTTCCAACTGGTCGAGTGCCCGCACCATCGGACGGCAACGGAAGGATGAGCAGTTCGTGGTTCAGCGCACCAGTGTTCGTAGCCACGAAGGTGACCGATCCACTCGGCACGCTGCCAGGTGCTGCAGCCAGCGAGACCATCATCGCCGAGCCACCACCCATCATCCCATCACCTCGATCAGAAAGCGTGACGTTCACCGCAGATCCGGGGGTGGCCCGCGGCTCGCAGGTCGACAGCGTCAGCGACTGACCACCACCGAATCGGCCTTGGCCCGTGCCCACGACCAGAACCGCGCCTAGGACGATCACGCCGATCGCTCCGACCACCACCATCCACGTTGCCGACCGGTGGTTCATGACTGGCCTCTGAGCAGTGCCAGGGTGCGTGTGTACTCCTCCTCGGAGATCTCACCGCGTGCGAACCGCTGCTGGAGGATGTCGATGCCCGAGTTCGATCCTCCGGGGCCACTGGGCGGCTGGCTGGAGTGCCGGACCAGCACAACGGCGCCGATCACGAAGACAGTCAGAAAGACGAGCATCCCGACGACCATCAGGACCCACCAGCCACTGCCCATCGCGTCGTTGTGCCATCCGTTCCCCATCGGGGCCTCCTCGTTTCTCTGTCTTTGACGCTATACCCCATAGGGTACCCAGCTAGCGCGCCGTACGGGGCCCACGGAGATGAACCACTGGAAGGTCGTCGAGCATCGAGGACCGCTGTGCGTATTGGGGAGGTCCAGCTGAAGAGGGCCAAGAATCGCCAGGGGCACGGTCCTCCAGGCGGGTCCTATTGTCATTTCGATTTGAGGGTGGGTCTTATGCCCGGCCTCCCCTTGGCGCCCGCCGGCCAAGTTCGGCAGATGTGTTCCTTGACGTGAGATCCGCCGCAAAGTGAACCACTATCCGTGCGCCGGAATCCTTATTCTGACGGCCGCAGGACGGGCATCGAACCTCATAGATCACCGATTGACGTGCGAAGCTTCGTCATCCCGCCGAGCATGCTTCCTGCACAGCCACCAACGTGCACGTCCAGGCGGGTCAACGCGTTGCGGACGACCGGGAACATCGTGGTTAGGAGCCGCCCTTCAGGGTCGTCTACCGCCGTAGATGACGTGGTCGAGCTGCTTCCAATAGACGTCGACACCCTCGAAGCCCGCTTCCTCCAGGAGCTCGAGCTGAGGGGCGAGAGGGATCATGTATCGAACGTGGTTCTCGTGGCGGGACTGCTCTCCGGGCGTTCGATTCTCCCGTTTCGCTGCTGCTTCGGAGTCACGGCGGTCCCCGGCCCGCAACCAGGCTGCCTTGACGACTGCATCCTCGGTCGTGACAGGGTCGTAGTTGAAGTACCAGCCCCCGGGAAGCAGGTGCTCCAGGATCTCGGCGAACAACTGCCCCTTGCGCTTATCGGGGAGGTGATGGACGCAGAGTGACGAGATGACTGCGTCGACCTCACTCGGGATCTCCGCTGGCCAGGGGCCGCGAGCGAGATCGAACTCGACATAGGTATAGCGATCCCCGAAGGCGGAGAGCTCTCGGCGCCCTTGCTCCATCATCTGCAAGGAGTAGTCGGCCAGGATGGCTCGTGCGCCGGGGAAGTAGTCGAGGACCACCCGAGCGGCAGCGCCGGTCCCAGCGCCCAGGTCGACGAAGGTGAACTGCTGGTCCTTGTCGAACGGAAGCAGCTCAGCCATGAGCCGGCGCTCGTCGGCGCGTCGGCGCTCACGGTCATCGGCCGTCGATACCCAGTGCGAGATCGCAGCATCAGACTTCCAGATGGCCTCGTTCGTATCAGCGCTGTCAGGCATACCGGAACGCTACCGGCCCGGCGCACGGCGGAGTTCGTCGAACGGGCGGTCTGTCCGGCCTCATCAGTCGAAGCAACTGCCATCGACCTCAGAGCCGGCGCTCTCCCGTCGTTCGAGCCGAGCGTTCCCGAGGTTCATCGGTGGTTTGGGTCGGTACTCTGGCGACATGGGTCTCTACCGCGAGCACATCCTCCCAGTCCTGGTCGACCGAGCGTGTGGGACCGCCGGACTCAAGAAGTGGCGAAGCGAACTGTCCAGTGGATTGTCCGGACGAGTCCTCGAGATCGGGTTTGGCTCGGGCCTCAATGTCGAGCACTACCCATCGACAGTTGAGAAGGTCCTTGCGGTCGAACCGTCAGCCAAGGGCTTTCGGATTGCGCAGCGTCGGATTGACAACTCGTCGGTGCCGGTGGAGCTCGTCGGGCTCGACGGTCAGTCGATCCCACTGCCTGATGACTCCTGCGACGATGCTCTTTGCACCTTCGCCCTGTGCACGATTCCCGATACCGACGCCGCCTTGGCGGAGGTCCTACGGGTGCTCCGTCCAGGAGGCCGATTCCACTTCCTCGAGCACGGCCTTGCTCCTGACGCGGGCGTGGCGGCGTGGCAGCGCCGTTTGGAACCTCTCCAGCGCCGGGTGGCCGATGGCTGTCATCTCACCCGTGATCCCGTAGCCATGGTTCGGGGCGCCGGCTTCACCCTCGACGACGTTGACCAGCGCTACGGCGTTGGACCAAAGCCCTGGAGTTGGTTCACTCGGGGGGTGGCGGTCAATCCCGGATAGTTCCAAGTGTCCATCCATCGTCGGACCAACGACGCGAATGACCATCGCGGCGTGAACCTCGCGGAGGCGGATTGCCGGATCAGTGTGCCTTCGACCGAAGATCAGGATTGACGGCCCGGCATGGCTGCCAGAGTGAGATGCTTGGGATGTGACCTACGCCCTGCACCCTGACGTAGAACCTCTCGCTGCCCTCTTGGGGACCTGGACTGGGTCAGGCCACGGAGAGTATCCGACGATCGAAGCGTTCGACTACGAGGAGACCATCAACTTCTCGCACGTCGGCAAGCCGTTCCTCGCCTACACCCAGTCAACGAAACACGCTACTGACGGTCGCCTGCTCCACGGCGAGACTGGCTTCTGGCGCATGGCGCGCCCTGGCTGGGCCGAGGTCATCATCTCGCACCCAACGGGAATAGCGGAGGTTGCTGAGGGCACCGTTGCCGGTTCCGCCATCCTGCTCCGATCGACAGCAATCGGGCGCACCTCAACAGCCAAGGAGGTAACGGTCGTCGAACGAGACTTAACCATCGACAGTGACACGCTTCGGTACTCGCTGCGGATGGCAGCTGTCGGTCAGCCACTCGCACTTCACCTTGCTGCGGAGCTCCATCGCGTTGGATAGGCAGTCGCACCCAGAACTGCCGAAACCTGGGGCGGTGGTGTCCCGTTGTGGCCTCTCGGTCGTGGAACGGACGAGGACGGTCGTTTTCGGATCGAAACTGCGCCTCCAGGAGTGAATCTCAACCTCTGGCAGAACTGACATGGCTTCGACCTTGCAGGCCGAGACCTCAGGAGCCACTCACCGGTCCATTTCGGACCTCGGGATTCGAGGGGGGCTCAACGGAGATGGGGCGCCGTCTCCCGCCGACAGCACCACCCGCACAGGTGGAGGCACCGGCACATTTGGCAGGGTGTCTCGGTACGCTGTCACCATGGTGGAGTCGCCCGAGCGCTCGTGGTGACCGATCGGAAGGCGGTCGAACAGCAACTCCCTGAAGTGGGTGCGGAGCCTCCGCTCACGGAGCAGGAGTTCCGCGAGATCTACGCCAAGGTTCCACGCCTCACTGTTGAGGTCGTCATCCAGAGTCCGCTCGGCATTCTCTTGACGAAGCGTACGGAAGGGCCGTGCTCGGGACTGTGGCACATCCCTGGGGGCACGGTGCGGTTCGGCGAGCCGGTGATCGCCGCAGTCGAACGGGTCGCATCAATGGAACTCGGCTTGGAGATCGAAGCGGGGCCGCTCCTCGGCTACATCGAGTACCCGAGCCACTACCTCAACGGGTTGGACTCACCCGTCGGCATTGCATTCCTCTGCCACGTCGACGTTGACCTGGGGGCCGACGCCATGTCCGGACGAGGGTGGTTCACGGCGCCACCCGACCCCATGCACACGGAGCAGGTTGACTTCCTGACCGAGCACGGACTCCTAGTAGCGGACCAGTAGCGGCGGCAAGTCGACTCGGACTGAGGGTCGCGTGGCCAAGCTTTTGCAGCCCGTCCCTGGCAAGGCCGACATTCGCCAGGTATGCCGTCCTCGAGGAATTCGCTCGCGATGTTTACTTGCGCCTGGGCCACGGCTGGGCTTCGTCGGCACCCTGCTCTCCTGTGAGACGAGCGCGAACTCGATTGCCTATGGGCAGTGGGGGCCGTCACTCACCCGCCCTTCGTGCGTGCGCTCCATGCTGCTGTGAGATGAC
>Ga0208357_1001913_pt1 | contig 14500 bp, 15 predicted proteins | sample NGESurdeep092012_6_FD_184487 | JGI IMG/M metagenome (GOLD analysis project Ga0208357, IMG submission 184487) | Arctic peat soil microbial communities from Barrow, Alaska - NGEE Surface sample F52-2 deep-092012 (SPAdes) | ecosystem: Environmental > Terrestrial > Soil > Wetlands > Peat ... | reverse complement strand
TCCAGCTGGTGGCCGCCGGCCAGGAACGGACTGGGCACAACGATGCAGGCTTTGCCCTGGAGGGCGAATTCCGCCAGGTTGGTCGCCCCTGCCCTGGTGATAATGATGTCGGCTGCGCCGCTGTAGCGGTAAACGTCGTCAATATAGCCGCGGACTTGCAGCCTGCCCTGCTCTGCCGGTGATAATTTATCGTTATAAACGGCCTGGACGTCGCTTTCGTTAGCCCGCCCAGCGCCGTGTATGACTACCAGCTCCGGAAACTCGCGTAACAGATGCGGCACGGCGACGGCTACGGCCTCGTTGACGGTCCTTGAACCCAGGCCGCCACCTATGATGAAGAGGACTTTGGCCTTGGCGGCAAGTTTTAATTTGTCCCGGTATTTAGCTTTAAGCGCGGCGTTCACCGGTACGAAATCGGCCTGCAGTGGGATTCCCGTCATGACGGTTTTGGACTTCGGGTAATTGTAAGCTTCGGGCGGCAGCGCGACGGCGTGCTTGGCGGCCCAGCGGCTGATAATCCGGTTGGCCAGGCCAGGTATGGCATCAGAATCATGGGTAATATATGGCACGTGCAGGCTGGCGGCGGCCAGGCCGACCGGTACGCCGACGAAGCCGCCCTTGACGAAGATTACTTCCGGCCGGAGCTGCCGCAGCAGCCGCCAGCTCTGGTAAGTGCCGATCAGCACGTAGAAAAAGTCGCGGATATTTTTGAACCAGGTCGGGATGTCCAGCAGTTGCTTGAAACCTTCGCCGTGGTAGCGGCGGAACTTGCCGGCCCTGACCACGCAAACCTTATCAATCGCCTGGTGTCGGGCCGGGATGTCGCCCAGTTTGTCACCGCGCTGGCCGATGTAAACCAGGCGCGTATCAGGCTGCAGCCGCTTAATTTCGGCAGCTACGGCCAGAATCGGCGTGATGTGTCCGCCGGAACCGGCGCCGGTCAGGGCTATGGTTTTCAATAGCTGGTCCTCCGGGGCGTATTGTCCAGCAGACCACGCCGGTTGGCCGTATCATCAACCAGACGCGGCGTATTGTAAGCGGCGTACTGGGAAGCCTGAAAAGCCAGCCCGACAGCCGCGGCCGCGAACACCACGCTGGTACCGCCATAACTTATAAACGGCAAAGTGATACCCTTGAGCGGCAATAAGCCAATCATGGCGCCGACATTAATAAACGTCTGGACGCTCAGCCACGCTAGGACGCCGACAACTAGCAAACGGCTGAAATCATCCGGCAAACGCTCGGCAATGCTCTTCAGGCGCGTGAAAAAGGCCACGAAGACGCCCAATAGGATCACGCTGCCGACGAAACCGAATTTCTCGGCGTAGATGGCAAAAATCGAGTCATTGGCCGCCTCCGGCAAATAACCGTAAGCCTGGACGCTACTGCCCAGCCCGAGGCCGATCGTACCGCCGGAACCGACGGCTATCAAAGCCTGGCAGGCTTGGTAACCGCTGGTTTGGCAGTTGGAGCCCGGGTGTAAGAAGCTTTCGAGGCGGTCACGGCGGTACGGCGTGACATAAACCGCCAAGACCAGCATCAAAAGCACGCCGCTGCCGATAAGTATAATCCGTCCCAGCGGCAGGCCCGCGACATAGGCCATGGTCGCTATCATGGCTATCATCACGCCGGCCGAGCCGAGGTCGCTCTGCACGCCCACGATGATGACGCTGACGATAGCTAAAGCGATCAGGATCGGCTGGAGCGTTAGCTTGCTGTTCCTGATCGTCCCCTGTTTGATACGTTCGGCCAGGAAGCCGGCCAGCCAGACCATAATCGCGAATTTAACCAATTCGACGGATTGGAACGAGAAACTGCCCAGCCGTACCCAGCGGTGGGCCGGATAAGACGGGTTAACCGGTATAATCATGGCCAACAGGGTCGCCAGGCCGGCAACGGCCAGCAACGGTTTGTAGGCTTGCCGCCACCATTTAAGCGGTATCCGGGCGGTAATAACAAAGGCCACCAGGCTCAGGCCGATGGCCAGCAGCTGCTTGGTAACGTAATAATTAGCACTGACGTGGTTGGAGGCGCTCAGCGCCGGACTGATAGCGTAGACGACAACCAGGCCGATAGCCAACAAAGCGGCGCACCAGATCAGCAGCCAGTAGTCCGGCCGGTGTTTGCGGCCCAGTTTTAACTCAACCGACAATATCTGCGAACGTCGCCTTGGCCCCGTTACCGACGGCCGCATATTAGTGCTGCCCGCTCATTAAGAAGATAATCAGGCCCAGCACGCTGGCTACCTGACCGAGGATCCAGAAACGCATCGTGACTTTGGTTTCGGGCCAGCCGATAGCCTCGAAATGGTGGTGGATCGGCGACGACAGGAAGACCTTCTTGCCATTCCGCAGCTTGCGCGAGGTACGGTTGATGATTACCGAGCCGGTTTCGACCACATAAACCGCGCCGATGACTGGCAGCACGTAAATCGTATCGGTCTGCAAAGCTATTATGCCAAGCGCCGTCCCCAGCGCGAAAGAACCGGTGTCGCCCATGAAAAACCGCGCCGGATAGATATTAAACCAGGTGTAACTCAGCAAAGTGCCGACCACCGTTAAACAGAAACCGGATAAGGCGAACTTGTGCTCGACGGCGGCAATAACGGCGTAGGCCGTAAACGACGAAGTCAGCAAACCGCCGGCCAGGCCGTCTAAGCCGTCGCTGAAATTCACGGAAATAGCCGTCGCGATTACCACCAGCCAGAACAGCGCGATCACCAGGATACCGATATGCCACTGGTGAACGAGCGGCAAATAAATAGAACGCACGCCCAGTTTGTAATAAAACCACCAGCCACCAATCAAAACCACCAGGCTATACAAGGCGAACTTGGTCCGCGCCCTCATTCCGGCCACCCCGCCGCTGCTCTTGATGTTCATCGCGTCGTCAACCAGGCCGATGGCGGCGGCCGCGGCTAGGCCAGCCAGCGGCAGCCAGGTTTGGCCGCGGTTCAGGTTGCCCACCAAAGTGACAAGGGCTATGGCCAAGACGAAGATAAGACCGGCCATGGTCGGAATATTGCGCTTATGCTTGGCGGCATGGAGTTTGGCGTAAACCGTGGCCTTGCCGCCCGACCAGGCGTCGGTACGCTGGCGTTTCCACCACTCGTTCTTGTAAGCCAGGTTCGTATAGATGGGGGTAATCAGCATGCTCAGCGCGAAGCCGAAGAAGCCTAATGACAATATACGGGTCAAGTTATGGGTAGTGATAGCGAGGTGCAAGGTGTTGTTCATAGGTGTGATTTTTGTTTTATTATATCATTTCCCTGGATGATTTACTGGCTTTTCGGCGTGACGTAGGAATTATCGATTAACATGTGCGCCAGGTCGGCGAACACCGGCTGGCCGCCATAAGTACCGGCATAGCCCGGCACGCCCGGCTGGATATTATAAACCACGATGACGTATTGCGGCTTGTTGCCGCCGACGAAGCCGACGTAGGTACCGTTGAACTTGTTGGCATAGTAGCCCCCGCCCGGCTGGGCTATCTGGGCCGTGCCGGTCTTGCCGCCGACAATGTAATCGGGGCTGAAATTCATGTAAGGAAAGCCGGACGCCAGGTGCTGCTGTACGACGTATTCCATCAGCGGCTGCATTGCCTGGCCGACTTTCGGCGAAACGACGTTTCTCTCCAGAACCTTGGGCTGGACTTGAGTGACTTTGCCGTTGGAGTCGGTCGTCTGGTCAACCAAGTTGGGCTGGTAGTAAGTGCCGCCGTTGAGAATGCTCGAATCGGCGGCCGCCATTTGGACGGCGGTAATCTGTACGGCCTGGCCGAATGACATATCGGCGTAAGTTAGGTCGATGCCGGCGCCGTTGTCCTGGGGTTTCGTCACGGCGTCGGCCAGTTCATAACCCTGTTGAATACCGGTTTGCTGCCCAAGCCGGAAATGGTTGGTCATGTAGTCGTACCAGGCGTCGCGGGCCTTGGTGTTAATCTGGCCGCCGCCCATTTGCATCAGCATCCAGGTCGCGCCGGTATTCAAAGACAGGTTCAACACGCTGGCGATACTCTGTTGCCTGGCCCCGCCGTCCTCTTCGATGTCGGTGATATTAAAGCCGTCAACGATCCAGTGGGCCGGATCGTAAAAAGTCGTGTTGGGCTGGATGACCCCCTGGTCCAGGGCTGCCGCCGTGGTCATGATCTTCATGGTCGAACCCGGCTCGATGGCGTTGCTGACGGCCGCGTTCTGGTAGAGCGTCGGATTGGTAACGTTTTGGTAATTGCCCGGGTCATAGGTCGGATAATTAGCCATAGCCTTGATCTGGCCGGTGTTAGGGTCCATGATGATGGCGCTCAGGCCCTGGGACTTGGTCGATTGGTAATCCTTTTGCAGAATTTTTTCCATCTGGGCCTGCATTGACAAATCGAGCGTCAGCACGACATTGTCGCCGTCCTTCGGCGCGGTCTCGATGTTGCCCTTGGTAGCGGCCAGCGGCACGCCGTTAGCATCGGTAATGGCCTTGAGCTGCCCCGGCGTGCCGGCCAGCTCGGTGTTCAAAGCCTGTTCGATACCGTATTGGCCCTTGCCGTTATTGTCGACGAAGCCCAGTGTCTGGGACGCCAGGCTGCCCTGAGGGTAAGTCCGGTAGTCCTGCCCCTGGGTGCCTATACCCGGCAATTGCAGGCTGGTGATTTTGGCCTGCTGGGCGCCGGTTAACTTCTTAGCCAGGATAGAATAGCGGGTGTTTTTGGTCTTCATCTGGGCGGCGTAAGCGGCGGCGTTGCCGCCGATGACCGGCACCAGCTTGGCCGCTTCCTGGCCGGCGTTCTTAATGTTAACCGGGTCGGCGTACAGCGTATACAGTTCCTGGTTAAGTACAATCGGCAGGATCGAATCACCTTCCTGGGCCTCGATAATGCCGCGCGTGGCCGGAATCTGGTATTGCTTGAGCTGGTCGCTCAGCGCCGCCGCCCGGTAATGGCCGTAATTGATAATCTGCACGTAAAACAGCCGTATTACGAAAATCACCAGAACCAGCACTAATAGTCCGTACCAGATACGGACGCGTTTGACGATTAAGCCGGCGGTGTCATTTTTGTTTTGCAAAGCCATGACTTCTTATATTATAAAGCGCCCGCCCCTAATCGGGAAATACCGGCCGCGGCGCGCGCTTAATTCTGCACCGTGGCGGACGGAGCGACGGAAACGAGGTTTTTGGCGACGGCGCTGCCGTCGACACGGCTTAACGATTGCAGCCGGGCGGAAGCCACTTCCAGGTTGTCATGCTGGCTCTTCAGGTCGGCCTGCTGCTGTTGCAAAGCGTTGATCTGGTAACCGTAGGCATTAGTCTTGGTAACCTGCGTCAAATACAGCAAACCCAGCAAGCAAGCCAACACGATCAGGATGATGGTGTTGCTGACCGGGCCGAGCGTCCGCGTTTGGGCGCGGAAACTGACTGAGTTTTGGTTTCGGCCCTGGTACCGCGAACGGTTCATGGCCAAAGAACTTGAGTATGTCATAGGTTTTTATTTTTGTTTTAGTTTAGTGAGATTTACCTAGTTCCAGCCCCATTGCTGGGGCTGGAACCGCTACTTGCCTGTTAGACCACTTTGACGTGGATCTTATAGGCGCGGGAGCTGCTTTTTACCGGAATTGGCATAAGCGTTCCCTTTCGTTTTTATTTTCACTGCGGTCCGCAGCTTGGCGCTGCGGGCACGCGGATTAGTGACTCTTTCGGTGGGGCCGGCCGTTACCGGCCGTTTGGTCAGCAACCGAAGTTCAGCGTCGTAACGCTCTCCGGCCGCTTCGTGCAAGGCCTGCTTCACCAGCCGGTCTTCAAGGCTGTGGAAGCTGATGACGCCTAGCCGTCCGCCCGGTGCCAGCAGCTGTATCCAGAGCGGCAGGCTCTGTTCCAGCAGCTCCAGCTCCTGATTGACGGCGATCCGCAGGGCCTGGAAGGTCCGCGTCGCCGGATGAACCCGGCTGTGTCCGGGCCAAGCCTTAGCCACGACGGCTGCCAGCTGGCCCGTACTGCTGAAGGGCCGTTCGGCCACGATTAGCTGGGCGATCCGCTTCGACTTCGGCTCTTCGCCATAACGCCGCAGCAGGTCGGCCAGTACCGCTTCGCTATAGCCGTTGACTATATCGGCGGCCGTTAGCGCTTGCGACTGGTCCATGCGCATATCCAGCGGGCCGTCCAAGCTAATGGCAAAGCCGCGCTGACTCTCGTTAAGGTGCGGTGACGATACGCCCAAATCGGCCAAAATAAGGTCAAACTGACGACCCTGTTCAACCAACGCCCGGCTGGCAGTCCGAAAATCCTGCCGCAGCACGCTCGTAGCGTGGCCTGTGAACTTCTCTCGGAGCGCTTCGACCGCTTGGTTGTCGCGATCGACTAACACTGCTGTTGTGAGGCTTCCAGTCCGCTCCAATATCGCCGCCGCGTGTCCGCCGTAACCGGCCGTTAGGTCAAGGTATGATTCCCCGGCCTTCGGGTCCAGATACCGCAAGACTTCGTGCAGGAGTACCGGAACGTGCTGTTTGTGTTTATTTTGGTTTTTGTTTTGGTGCATCTTGGCTTGTTTGTGTTGCAAGGTCACCTAATCAGTAGTCAACTTTTTGTTTTTTTGGAAGTTTTTGTTTTTGTGCGGCTTAAGCAAAATGTATAAATACTTTTCGCCGAAGCCAAGTTTGAGAGACTTATGTGTGAGGTGGAGTTTTGGGAGGTGTTTTTGAAAGGTGCTAAGCGCTTTTTTAGAGTGGTTTACTATTGAATTCCACTTGTTGACTACTGAATAGCTGACCTCGAATGTTAGTTTCTATTCTGATCTGACTCTGACTAAATTGTTAAAGTGCGCAGCTCTCAGGCTTCGGGGGCCATCAGGCGCCAGTAGCGCCCGACACCGACCGCCACGACGTCGCGGCTAATGCCCGCGTAGTCGAGCAAATGCTGCTCGAGCGTGATGCGGCCCTGCTTGTCGTCGGGCAGTAGGTCGACCTTACCCATCCGGAATTGGACGTTGAGGTCGGCTATGCGCTCGTCGAGGATATCGCCAGCCAGGCGCGGCTCGACCAGGTTTTCCCAGACATCTTTGGGATAAAGATGCAGGTACCGGCCAAAGCCCCTGGTAACTACTACCCCGCTCGCGAATTTGGCGCGAAGCTCCGGCGGAATTGTCAGCCGTCGCTTGTCGTCAAGCTTTCGTTCGAAGTAGTCTACCGTGGCCATTGGTGTCCCTTAAGCTACTAGTGGTTTTTTTATTTTTCGATTTGGAGCGCTATTTTGCCGTTCCATTTCTACCCACTGACATGAGTGTACTACCCACTAGCACCCCCAAGCAAGCTAAAAATATAAAAAAGTGGTGTTTCGTACACCACTTATCCACAGTTTTTCCAGATTTGGAGCTAAGACACAATATGCATTGACCTGCCTGCCGCCCAAACACTATATGTGCTTGGGCTTATGCACAGGTTTTTCTATTTAGCATCGACGGGAACGGCTACCATGTCGCCGGGCTCCGGATCGTGGCCAAGCTGGTCCTGAAACCGGATGACGCCGTTACGGGGGTCGTGGTTGGGGTCGACCTGGGCAGCGAAATCAAAAGCGCCCTCGGCCGGTATGCCCTCCATCTTATACTCGTGGGGGTTGAGGTTCTGCTCGGTATCAGGAATCGTGCTGGCCGCGAGCTGGTCGAACCGGCTTGCCAAATATGATACGGTTGGCACGGCCAAAACCGCGCCTATGAATAAGGCTAGAGCCCTGCCTCTCGGCTTAACGACAATGTTGTGGTTGCGGACGGGGTTGGCCGCTCCGATCCGCGGGAGGACTTGGCCTTGGGGAGTGATTGTTTGCGTTTGGGCTGTTGCCATAATTTTGTATCCTTTGTTTTAGTTTTAGTGTTTACCGGAACGGCTAGGGGTACGCTGGGTTTCGCTATAGCTAATGTAGTGCGGCGCGGCTTCGTAGCGCTCGCGCAGTATCTGGTTAGTCTGGTTCTGGCCGTTGATGCTTCTAGTGGCCATGGCGAATGCCGGCTGGTTCGGTACTACCACTGCCCTGGTGGTGGCATGGTCCGGCAGCTCCAGCATGCCGAGCGTGGCGGCGGCCGCCATCAGGATGATACCGCCCTGTTTGGCGGCTTCGGTTAGCTTGTCGGTTGCGGTTCGCGAACTTTTTGTTTTATTTGACATCTACATAACTGTAGCAAATATTATGTGTTTTGTCAATGTTCTGGTTTGGAATTATGGGCGGCGGTCGGTATTGTCAGATGTCGATTTCTATTGGCTGGCCGGTTTGGAGTTTGTGGAAAGTAATGCCCTGCTCGCCGAGAATTTTTTCGAACATACCGTAAGTTTGCTCGCGGGCTTCGTCGCGCCAGTGCCAGTCATGGATTGGCAGGACGTGCTGCGGCTTGAGTTCCAACGCCAGGTTAAGCGCCCGGATAGTGCTGCCCCACGGTGCCGAAACCGGCAGCGCCAGAATAGCCTTGGTTTCGTGGAAGCTGTGGCTGTCGCCGGGGTGGCTCAGGACGTCCAGATAGTGAATGCCGACCTCTTCGGGCGGAGAGCCGAACAGCGGGGCGACGCTTTCGTGCGGCGAGTCGAAGAATTCTATGCCGGTGGACGGGGCGTCGGTAGCCTTGATGTCTTCGGCAGCTAGTTGCTTGACGACTTCGGGAGTAGTCGTGATGCGAACATCCGGGAACTTGGCTACCAGCTGTTTGATGAAAGGAATGTCCTTGTGGTCAGCGTGCTCGTGGGTGATAAAGATGTCATCGAGGCGGGTTAGGCTGCCGATGTCGATGTTGGGCGTGCTGAGGGTGCCGGGGTCGAATAGGGCGACGCGGTCGGGTGTTTCGACTAGCAGGCAGGCGTGGACGAATTTGGTGATTTTCATTGGAGGCTCCTTTATATTAAGACAGTGGGATAACCGACAGTCCGGGCGGCTAGCGGTATTCGGGATTGGCGAAGCCGAAACGGGCGCCGGCGTCCCATTTGGAGCGCTGGTTGCCGTAGGCCGGTATGCCGCCCTGGTCTTTGAGCGTTTTGGCTAGGTGCATCAGGTTCCAGGTCATGAAAGTCGTGTTGCGGTTAGTGAAGTCGTTGTCGAAGCCGGTTTGGCCGCCGTGGCCGTCATCGTCGCCGTAGCTGGCGCCCGGGCCGACCTCGCCGATCCAGCCGGCGTCGGCCTGCGGCGGGATGCTATAGCCGAGGTGCTGCAAGCTGTACAGGATATTCATGGCGCAATGTTTGACACCGTCCTCGTTGCCGGTGATCAGGCTGCCGCCGACTTTGCCGTAGAAAGCGTACTGGCCCTGCTTATTCAGGATGCTGCTGCAGGCGTAGAGGCGCTCGATGACTTTTTTGGTTTCGCTGCTGTTGTCGCCCAGCCAGATCGGGCCGGCCAGGACCAGGATGTCGGCCGCCATGACTGTCTTGAAAATCTTGGGCCAGTCGTCGGCTGCGTAGCCATGTTCGCGCATGTCAGGCCAAACGCCGACGGCTATATCGCGGTCTATAGTGCGGATGAGCTCGGTCTGGACACCGTGCTTTTGCATTATGTCTTGGCTGATTTTGATCAGGCGTTCGGTGTGGCTGGGTTCTGGCGACTTAGCTAACGTGCCGTTGAAGAAAACCGCTTTTAAACCTGAGAAGTCCCAATCTTTGTCCGCCATGCCGTCCTCCTAGTTATGGTTTTAGTATACGCCAGCGCGGGCAGGATTACTTCTTTTTGCGGTCGTGGTAAGCGAGCTGGCGGCGGAGCTGGTCGAGGCGGGTTATTTTGCTGTCGAAAACTTTGAGCAGACTGGAATATTGCCAGTTGGGGGTCAGGATCTGGGACAGTTTGCCCTGCTCTTCCAGGTATTCGGCCAGGCTGAAGAAATCGCCGTCGCCGGACACGATGACGGCCTGGTCGTAGTTGGGCAGTTCTTTCATGGCGTAAAGGACCAGTTCGGCGTCGACGTTGCCTTTGACGGTTGGCTTGTCCTTATCTTTGGGGTCGGCGTCGGCGGGCTTGTCATTGGAGGCCGGCGCGGTTGCCTGGCCGGTGTCATGGTGCGACGGGCTAACGTCGACGGTTGGCTTGAGGACGACCAGGTAGCCGAGTTCGTGCATATATTCGTATAGCTGTTCGTTTTCGCTCATGTAGCCGATGAACATATAGGCGTGCGTGACGCCGTGCTTATCGCGCAGGTACTGGCGGAACTTGCGCCAGTCGAGTTTCCAGCCCATGCGCTGGGTGCCGAGATTCAGGTTCTGGCTGTCGATGAAAGCATAGGTATCGGGTTGGCTGGATTTGCTTGGCATGCTTACAGTCTAACACTGTGCAGGGGGCGGTCATAGATGCCAGCTGAGCTTTAGCTGCTTTGCGCCACGCCGCTAAATACGAAATCGATGTTGCCCAGAATCGCGCCGGAACCGTTAACGGCATCGCTGGTCATCGAAACCTGGAGCTTGTACTGCTTGGCGTTATGGGTATCTATGGTACTGCTGATGGGTAGGCCACCGGTAGACGAAGCAGCTATTAGGGACTGCAGGCTAAAATTCTGGCTGCCCGTGCCGCCGGCGACTTCGGTTAATACGATATTGACCTTGCTCAAATCAACGTTATCGGGGTTGGTCGGCACGCTGCCCACGGCCAGCTTGATCGACAAAGGTGTACCGCCTGAGTCTTCCAGATAAACTGAGTAGCCGGCTGTGGGTACTGCCGGGCCGCCCGGAATCAGGTTGTTAAAATCAAAACCGGCATGCGAGTTGGAGAAGCTTGTGCCATCTGTGCTCAGGCGCAAATCGGCCGTGGCCGTTTCGACGGTATTACCGGCCAGGGTGTCCTGCTGGCTCTGAAGGGCCGCGAACGTTACGCCGGCGGCCAGGATGGCGACTGACGCCATTACTATGATTGTCCGCGCCAAGTGTTTAGTATTACTGAATCGTTTCATGGTCCGTTACCTCCTTGTTTAATCGGTAACGGCCATGATGGCAGGCCCGGCTGGCAGGCGTCAAATCTTTGGACCGAGTTTTAATAAATACTTAAGAACTTGGCTTGTGGGCAGCGATAATGGCTAGGATGTCGGGGCCGTAAGCTTCGACTTTGCGGCTGCCGAAACCGGACAGCGCCAGGAGCTGCTGCGGCGTCGACGGCGTGGCGGCGGCGACCGCGCTGAGGGCCGTGTTATGGGCGATCATGAACGGCGGCACGCCGTCGGCCTGGGCACGGCGATAGCGCCAATCTTTGAGTTTCACGAATAGGCTCTCGTCGATTATCGGCTCGGCCTGGGCGGCGATGACTTCTTCGGCGATGTCTTCGGTGCCGCCGGCCAGCTGTGAAGAAGCCAGGCGCAAGTCGCTATCCAGCTCGTGGATCTGCGGGTGCATGGCCATGGCCATGGCGTTGATGCCGCGCAGGTACAGGCCGTCCAGGCTGCGGACCCGGCTGAGGGCGACGTAGCCCATGCCGGGCGTGAAGGCACGACCGAGGTCGATTTCGGCGGCGTCGAGGCTCATGCCCTGGCTCTTATGAATGGTGATGGCCCAGGCCAAGCGGAGCGGCAACTGGGTAACTTCGGCCCGGACGCGGCCGTCCTCGCTTAGGCTCCAACTGTGAGGTTCGACGGTTTTGCGGCGGCCGTTCATCAGCTCTACTACCGGCAAATCGTTTTCGAATTCGACCACCCTGCCCCGGCTGCCGTTGGCGAAACCCTCGGCGAAATTATTGGCCACGAACATGACTTCGGCACCGGTTTTTAGTTCCAGGATTTCCGGGGCCAGCAGGCCTTTGGCCAATTGCTCGATTTTGGCTTTGCTGCCTTTGGTCCGCATTTCGAACTGGCGGGCGTGGCTAGGCAAAGCGTCCAGGTGGCGCCGGTTAATCGCATCTACATCGATATTATGGGCGTAAAGCCTGGTCACGGCCGATTCCGGTGCTGCCTGCTCAAGCCTGCCTTGCAACAACAGGCCGTGGTCCTCGTTAACCTCGCCTAGGCGCATAGCCTCCAATAGACCCAGCAAGGCGTCGTTGCCCTGCTGGCGGTGCTGTTCGGTCAAGTAACAGATCCTGAGGTCCAGCTCCGTCCAGGCTTCGGACAAATGCGCGAAATCAAAAACGTCCGTGCCGCGGCTGATCGGCGGCAGCTGAAAGAGATCGCCGACCAAAATGACCTGCAGGCCGCCGAACGGCGCTTCCGAACCGCGCAGGACTTTGCTCAGGCGGTTAACCATGTCCAGCCGCTGGCCATGCAGCATCGAAACTTCGTCGATGACGAGGATATCGGTGCCATTGTAGCGTTTGGCCAAGCGTTCGCTGCCGCCCAGCCGGCGCAAATCGTCATCCGACAAGCTGTCCAGAATACCCAAGCCGGACCACGAATGAATAGTCGTCCCGCCGATATGGCTGGCAGCGATGCCGGTGCTGGCCGTGACGGCGACTTTTTTGCCGGCGCGTTCGGCCCGCTTGACGAACTGGTTCAGGACGTATGTCTTACCCGCGCCCGGCGGCCCAGTCAAAAAGACGTTCGCGCCGCCCATCATAATCGTCAAAGCCTGTTTTTGCCGCATAGACCCCGATTGTAACATTACGGCGCCGGCCGGCAAATCAAAAACATTACCGGATTTAACAAAAATTTAAGGCCGCGGGGTTACGGGTGCAGCCGGACGGGTTTACTTCTGGCGAGCGATAAGTTTCGGCTGGGTGACTTCATCGAAACCGTACTGGCCGTGCAGGCGGCCGATGCCGGATTGCTTGTAGCCGCCGAAGGGGCTGCTGGGGTCGAAGTAATTGACATCGTTCTGGGCGACCATGGCCGATTCCAGGCGGCCGGCCACACGCCTGAAGAGCTCGTTGTCATTGGTGAAAACATGCGCGCCGAGGCCGTAGCTGGTGTCGTTGGCCAATTTAATGGCCTCTTCTTCGGTCTTATAACTGACGACCGGCAGGACCGGGCCGAACGTTTCTTCGTGCCAGACGCGCATATCCGGCGTGATGCCGGTCAGGATAGTCGGCTCGTAGTAAGCGCCGTTCAGGCCGTCGGGCCGTTTGCCGCCGCAGATAACCTTGGCTCCCTTGCCTATCGCGTCCTGGACTTGTTCCTCGATCCTGGCGACCTGGCGTTCGGCCACCAGCGGGCCCAGGTCGGTTGCTTCGTCCCTGGCGTCGCCGAGTTTTTGCTGTCCGCTGATTTCTGCCAGCAGTCCGACCATGCTGTCAAATCCGCCCTCGTAAACCATCAACCGTTTAATAGCGCCGCAGATCTGGCCGGAATGCAGGAAACGCTTGTCGAATATGGTCTTGGCCAGGCCCTTGTCGATCGGCATGTCTTCGAAGACGATAGCCGGCGACGAACCGCCCAGTTCGGCCAGGATAGGGATAAATTTCTCGGCGGCGACGCGGGCCAGCGCTTGGCCAACCTGGGCGCTGCCGGTAAATGAAATCATGTCGACCGGTTCATCGACCAGCCGGCCGCCGACTTCCCCGTCGCCGTAGACGACGCTGAAAACTCCGGCCGGCACGTCCGATTGCTCGAACAGTTCGGCCACCAGCTTGGCGAATAACGGGTTCTCTTCGGAGTTCTTATAGACCACCGTATTGCCGGCCAGTAGCGGCGGAATACATTGCCAAATCACGTTCATATAAGGGTAATTCCAGGGGCAAATACACGCCACCACGCCCCACGGTTCGCGGATTACCTCGTGGATTATGACGTCAGTTTCGTGGGTCACGACTGGCGCCAGCCAGCTTTCGGCCTTTTGCAAATAAGCTTCGAGGTATTCGAGACCGCCCTGCACGTTGCCGGTACGGACGTTGTTAATCGGCCGGCCGGTCTCTTCGGCTATCAGTTGGGAAATCTCCTCGGCCCGGCTTTTGGAAATTTCGGCGAATGATCGCAATATACGGCAGCGTTCGGCCACTGATAGAGCCGCCCAAGCCGGCTGGGCCTCCCGTGCGACGACGACGGTGGCTTTTATATCATCCGCGTTCGACATTTCAACTTCGCCGATAACCGTGTTATCCGACGGGTTAATGGAACTCAGCTTACCCATATTTCAATCATAGCACGGGCTTATGCACCGGGATTATAAGCGAGGTCGCCCCATGAAGGCCGGGGCACAGGCTTAACCTCTTCTTCAGAACCCGGGTATACGTATTTAAAGCGGCCTGTCGTCTCGTCAAACTTAACATCAAGCTGCCCTTCAAGCACATGTTTATCTAGCATGGCCTCGGTAAAGACGACTCGGCGCATCCATTCAATAACATTGCCGTCGTCCCTGTTACCGCGAACCAGGGTTTCATGATTATCGTCTAGGTGGCTGGCCAGCGGCGAGCGCGGATTGCTGATCTCGTCCTCAACCATGAATTCGGCTAAATCCAACAGCTCATCCTCGTCAAGCGGCGCGCTGACAAGTTCCAGTACCCTGGCGGCCCGTTCCGTCCGTTCCAAAAAATCTTCTTTATTAAAAGCGAATAAATACGCGCCGTGCAATATGATAAGGTCGTCACCGGAATTGTAATCTGGAAATCTATCAATTTCAGCCATAATCTTATATTATATCACTTTT
>Ga0208357_1001912_pt1 | contig 14502 bp, 16 predicted proteins | sample NGESurdeep092012_6_FD_184487 | JGI IMG/M metagenome (GOLD analysis project Ga0208357, IMG submission 184487) | Arctic peat soil microbial communities from Barrow, Alaska - NGEE Surface sample F52-2 deep-092012 (SPAdes) | ecosystem: Environmental > Terrestrial > Soil > Wetlands > Peat ... | reverse complement strand
GGCCTCGTCCATTTCTGCGGTCGCCCATGGTCCTCGTCGCGCCCATCAGTCTCGCGATCACCCGTGGCCAGCGGAAGGTGGCGAACAGCCGACGCTTACGCTTGATCAAGTCCTGCGATCGGCGCAGACGACCGTTGCGACGACCGGTTGAACTCAAGCAATACACCTCGCTGGCGTTCGGCGGCCGTTGCCGGGAAGCGGGCGTGCGCCAGTCCATGGGGTCGGTTGGCGACGCCTATGACAACGCCATGTGCGAGAGCTTCTTTGCGACGCTCGAATGCGAACTGCTGGCACGCCGCCGGGTTCGGCTCACAGGTCGAGGCCCGCATGGCGGTCTTCCGCTTCATCGAGGGCTGGTACAACCAGGCACGGCGGCATTCCGCGCTCAGCTATCTATCGCCGATCGCTTACGAGGAGCAAATGCTCATGAAGGCGTAATCACCCAAGCCGACAACTGTCCACGGAAACGGGGCAGCTTCACAGCAGCACCGGCATAAGGAGTTCATCCACTTCCTCAACAACGTCGAGCGCGCGATCCCGCGCGGCAAGCTGATCGGCGGTGGTCGACAACTACGCCACGCACAAGCATCCCAAGGTCAAGGCGTGGATTGCACAACCTCCGCGCTGGACCTTCCACTTCACGCCGACCTCCGGGTCGTGGCTGAACGCCGTCGAAAACTTCTTCTCAGTGCTGACGCGCCAGCGCATTCGTCGCGGCAGCTTCCACTCGATCGTTGACCTGCACGCGGCCATCAAGCGCTACCTCGCCGAACACAATGCCAAGCCAAAGCCGTTCGTCTGGAAGGCATCGGCCGCCTCGATCCTCGCCAAGCTCGACAGACTACCTGCATCGTCCGTATGAGTCAGAGCACTAGGCTCAGAGCCGGATGCGCTCGACCTCACCGAGGGTACGGGGCCGTCTGCATGCTACCGGCCCCGGGGCGGCCCTCCCGATGAGGGCCGCCGGAGCAGCGTGAGCAGTCCGCTCAGAAGGGCGAGTGGTGTCGGCGGGCAGCCCGCGATCCAGAGATCAACCGGCAGGACCGCCGCGACCCCTCCGGCACAGAGAGGGCTGGCGGCGAACATGCCGCCGTCGCGCGCGCAGCCGCCGACCGCGACCACCCATTTCGGGTGAGGCATGGCGTGATAGGTCCGTTCGAGGGCCTGACGCATGTTGTGGGTCACCGGCCCGGTGACGGTCAGCACGTCGGCATGCCGAGGCGAAGCGACGATGCGCAGGCCGAACCGCTCCAGGTCGTAGAAGGCGTTGTTGAGTGCGTTGATTTCCAGCTCGCAGCCGTTGCAGGAACCGGCATCGACCGTACGGAGCGACAGGCTTCGGCCGAGCGTCCGCTGCGCGGCGCCATCGAGCGTGCGTGCCAGGGTGATCACTGCGGGGTCGTCGATCCGTGTCGGCGGCGGCTCGCTCAGCGCGGCGCGGAGCAGGCCTTGCTGGAGTGTCTTTCGCATGTGCGCCTAGAGGTCGTGCCCCGCGTAGGAGCAGTTGAACGATTTGTTGCAGAGCGGGAAGTCCGCGACGATGTTGCCCTCGATCGCCGTTTCCAGCAGCGGCCACTGGAACCAGGACGGGTCGCGAGCGTGGCAATGGACGACGCGCCCGGCGTCGAGGCGAAGCCAGACGAACACGTCGCCGCGGAACCCCTCGACCAGCGCCATCCCTTCGCCTGTGTCCGCAACCACCTCGGAGCGGATGGATCCCTCCGGCAGCGCGTCGAGCAACTGCTCGACCAGACGCAGGCTCTGCTCGATTTCCTTGATGCGTATCCAGACGCGCGCGTTCACATCGCCTTCGGCCAGCACCGGAACCTCGAAAGCCAGCACGTCGTACGGAGCATATCCCGGGGCCCGGCGCGCATCGAAGTCGCGGCCGGATGCCCGGCCGACATAGCCGCCGGCGCCGAATTGCCGCGCCAACTCCGGGCGCAGGATGCCGGTGCCGACCGTGCGGTCCTGGAGCGACGCGGTCAGATCGTAGAGATTGACCAGCGGCGCGAAGCGCGTGCGCACTTCCCCGACCAGGGCGCGGAGCAGGGCGGCTCCCTCGGCTGACAGATCGCACGCGGTGCCGCCCGGCAGGACGCAATCCATCATCAGCCTGTGACCGAAGCAAGCGTCGGACACGCGCAACACGCGCTCGCGCAGAATGGCGCAATGCGCCTGCATGAGACCGAAGGAGGCGTCATTGCTGATCGCCCCGATATCGCCGAGATGATTGGCCAGCCGCTCCAGCTCCGCCATCAGGGCACGCAGCCAGACAGCGCGCGGCGGCGGCGCGCAACCGATCGCCTGCTCGGCCGCGCGCGCGAAGGCCAGCGCATAGGCCACCGTGCTGTCGCCAGAGATGCGGCCCGCCAGCCGGGCCGCCCAGTCGAGTTCCGCGCCTTCCATCAGCCGATCGACGCCGCGATGCACGTAGCCGAGTCGTTCCTCGAGCCGTACCACCGTTTCGCCGTCGCAGGTGAGGCGGAAATGTCCGGGCTCGATGATGCCGGCATGCACCGGACCGACCGGAACCTGATGCAGGTTCTCGCCCTCGACGGGCAGGAACGGATAGGCGGTCGGCTCGGGGCCGTGGTCGAGCCACGGGCGCATGTCGGGCAGGCCGATCGGCTCCAGCCCGTATAGATCCCGCGCCGCGCGCTCCAGGCGAATCGCCGGTGCGTGGACCCGGCCGAGAGATGGGAACCGTCCGTCAGGACAGTCGAGGGCGAGATGCTCCACCGAGTCGCCTTCCAGCAGCGCCGCGTGCACGCGGCCGCGCTCTCCCCAGAGGCTGACCAAGCTCGCCGTCCCGCCCGCCAGCCGCGCGCCCGCGTCTTCCCAGCCGCTCATCCCAGCAGCACCGCGACGTGCTGAAACCACGCCACTAACGGTCCGGGCAGATACACCCCAGCAACCAGCACCGGCCCGAGATGGGCGAATATCGGCACGTAGGAGGCCTGCACCCGCCTGACCGGGCCGCGCACCTCGCCGAACGCCACCGATGACACGCGCAGCAGCAGCGCGCCGAGGGCGACGAGCAGCCCGATCACCAGCAGCACCGCCAGCAGTGGCTGGCGTGCGAAGGTCGAACTGACCACCAGGAATTCGCTGGTGAACACGCCGAACGGCGGCAGGCCGACGATCGCGACGACACCGGCGACCAGGCTCCAGCCAAGCAGCGGGTGCGTTTCGGTCAGGCCGCCCATCTCGGCGATGCGCTGCGTGCCCTTCACCTGCGCGACGTGACCCACGGAGAAGAAGATCGCCGATTTGGTCAAGCTGTGCATGACCATTTGCAACAGACCGGCGAAGTTGCCGAGCGGGCCCCCCATGCCGAAGGCGAACACGATGATGCCCATGTGCTCGATCGAGGAATAGGCGAACAGGCGCTTGATGTCGCGCCGGCGGTACAGCATGAGGCTGGCGAACAGCAGCGATAGCAGGCCGAGCGCGATCATGAGCGGGCCCGGCGCGATCCCCCCGGGGCAGGCCGCCAGGAGGATCTTGAAACGCAGCAGTGCATAGAGCGCCACGTTCAGCAGCAGCCCCGACAGCACCGCGGAGATCGGCGTCGGCCCCTCGGCGTGCGCGTCCGGCAACCAGGCGTGCATCGGCGCGAGTCCCACCTTCGTGCCGTAACCGAGCAGCAGGAACACGAAGGCGATGTCGAGCAGCTTGGGATCGAAGCCGCCAGCGTGCGCCAGCAGCACGGTCCAGGCCATGCCGTCGAGGCCGCCACCCACCACCGGCACGGCGGCGAGATAGACGAGGATCGTTCCGAACAGCGCCAGCGCGATCCCGACGCTGCCGAGGATGAAGTATTTCCAGGCCGCCTCCAGCGCCTCGTGCGTGCGGTAGATGCCGACCATCATGACGGTGGAAAGCGTGGCCAGTTCCACCGCCACCCACATCAGGCCGATGTTGTTCGAGACCAATGCCAAGTTCATCCCGAACATCATCACCTGGAACATGGCGTGGTAGAATCGCAGATAAGCCGGGGTGAGGCGTCCGGTCTCCAGCTCATGGCCGATATAGCTCGCGCTGAACATGCTGGTGGTGAAGCCGACGAAGGTCGACAACACGACGAAGACCACGTTGAGGTCGTCTATCAACAGGAACCGGTTGGTCTCCGGCCGGTCCAGGAGCAGCAGCAGCGCCGCGGCGAACGCGACAAGGCTCAGGACCACGTTGAGCCGTGCCGACAGCCGGTAGCCGGGGGTCAGCGCCAGTACCGCGACGCCGAGCAGCGGCGCGCCGAGCACGCCGGCGAGCGGGATCATCGGCGCTCTCCGCGGAATTGGTCGAGTGCGTGGATGTTGACCGTGTCGAACCGCTCGCGGATGCGGAACAGGAAGATCCCGATCACCAGGAACGCGACCAGCACCGAGAAGGCGATGCTGATCTCGACCACGAACGGCATGCCTCGCGCCCCCGCGGCGGCCAGGTCGATGCCGTTCTCCATCGACAGGAAGGCGGCGACCTGGCTCACGGCGTTCCGCCTCGTCACCATCATCATCAGCCCGATCAGCACGACGGAAAGCGCGAGCGCGATGTCCTCGCGCGTCACCGGATCGGCATGCGTTGTCACCGGCAGCATCAGTTCGAGCGAGAGCGCGACCAGGCCCATACCGGCAAGCATGGTCAGCCCGGTGCCGGTCACCGCCTCGATCTCGCGGTGAATGCCGAGGCGAACGACGATCCGCTGGAGCACCGTGGGGATCAGCGCCGCCTTGAAGCCAAGCGCGATCGCAGCGGTGACGTAGAGGGAAGGGGCGTCCTGAACGTACGCCTGCCAGACCACCGCCAACGCCAGGATGAAGGCATGCAGCCCGAGTACGTTGAGCAGGGCCGGCAGCCGATCCTGATAGATCATGAGGAAGCTGACGAGCACCAGGAGGCCGGCCAGCGTGTTGGCCACCTCGAAGGAGAGCCCGTGCATCAGAGGCCCCGCGCGACGTAAAGCAGCAGCGTTCCCAGCAGCCCCAGCATCAGCGCTACGCCGAGCAGGCTGGGGACGCGAAACACGCGCATCTTGGCGATCGACGTCTCGAACGTGCCGAGCAGCGCGGCGGCCACGCCGATCTTCGCGCCATAGCTGGCGATGCCGATCAGATAGCCGCCCACTCCGTCGGCGCCGCGCACCAGTCCGAACGGGAAGAAGACGCAGGCGATCATCGAGATGGTGAGCAGCAGCTTGAGGGAAGCCGCCAGTTCGATCATCGCGAGGTGGCGGCCGGAATATTCCAGCACCATCGCCTCGTGTACCATTGTCAGTTCGAGATGCGTGGCCGGGTTGTCGAACGGGATGCGCGCGTTCTCCGCCAGGGCCACGATGACGAAAGCGACCAGCACCAACGCCAGCGAGACGCGCAGGCCGGCTTCGGGGGAGAGCATGAAATCGGCGATGGTGGAGAGCTGCGTCGAGCCGGCGACCAGCGCCAGCGTGATCACAACCATCAGCATCGCCGGCTCGGCGAGCGCGGCGATCATCACCTCGCGCGAAGCGCCGATGCCGCCGAAGGCGGTGCCGATGTCCATTCCGGCCAGCGCCAGCAGGAAGCGCGCGGCGCCGAGCAAGGCGATAACGGCGATGAGATCGCCCGCTCCGGACAGCGGCAGACCGGTCGCGAAGGTTGGCACCATGGCCGCGGCGGTCCAGGTGAGCGCGAAGATCAGGTAGGGCGCGGTGCGGAACAGCCAGGAGGCGCTGTCGGCGACAACCGCTTCCTTGCCAAGCAGGCGATAAAGATCGCGGTAGGGTTGGAGCACCGGGGCGCCGCGCCGGCGCTGCAACCGGGCCTTCATCTTGCGAGTGAGGCCAGTGAGCAGGGGGGCGCCCAGCAGCACCAGGAGCACCTGCCCGCCCTGCACGAGCGCCTCGCCGATCACTGCCATAACGCGAGCGCGAACAGCAGGGCCACGAGCGTCAGGAAGACGAGGGCCAGATAGCGGCGGATGGTCAGGAACTGTAGCCGGTTCATGACTCGCGCGGTCCAGCCGATGCCGTCTTCGAGCGGTGCGTAGAGCGCGTCCCAGACCGGGTCGCGGCTCGATTTGTGGATGCTCGCAGGGGCGATATCGCCCGGCGGCGGCATGCGCACCGTCTCATGGGTGCGGAAAACAGTCGTCCCGAACACGCGCCGGATCGGCTGGGCGAAGCTGTCGGCGGTGTACTGCGTGATCGGCCGGGCGTCCGGGAAGCCGCAATCCCACGCTGGCGCGCGGCGCACCGCGTGCGAGGCGAAGCGGTGGATGACGAGAATGGTGAGCGAGGTGGCGGCGGCGATCAAGGCGAAGATCAGCAGCCCGTTGTAGGAACCGCGCGCCGCTGCCACGGGGACGATCGAGACCCAGGACAGTGCGAGCTGCGCCGGCACGCGCGCGCCGAGCAGCGCGCGCGAAACGGGCGCGAGCGCGTCGATCAGCACGCCCGGCAGCACGCCCGCGAGCAGGCAGAGCGCCGCGAAGCCCAGCATGGCGCAGAGCGAGAAGCGATCGACCTCGGTGGCCCGCTCCGCCGCTTCGGTGCGCGCGCGGCCGAGGAAGGTCACGCCGAACGCCTTGACGAAGCAGGCGGCGGCCAGCGCCGCGGCCAGTGCCAGCAGTGCGCCGTCGGCCGGGATCATGACCTTGAGCCCCCATTGTGGAAGGTCGGGGCGCAGCAGGATCGCCTGGAAGGTCAGCCACTCGGAGACGAACCCGTTCAGCGGCGGCAGCGCCGAGATCGCGGCACAGCCGATCAGGAAGGCGAAGCTGGTCAGCTTCATGCGGTGGATGAGCCCGCCCAGATGCTCCATGTCGCGCTCGCCGGTTGCCCTCAGCACGGCGCCGGCACCGAAGAACAGCAGGCTCTTGAAGACGGTGTGATTGAACACGTGGAACAGCGCGGCGGTCAGCGCGAGGGCCGCACCGGGCGCGAAGCCGTTGGCGCGGAACGCCATCGCGAGGCCGAGCCCGATGAAGATGATGCCGATGTTCTCCACCGTGTGGTACGCGAGCAGACGCTTGAGGTCGTGCTGCATCAATGCGTACAGAACGCCGAGCACCGCCGTCGCGCCGCCGAGCGCGAGCACCAGGACGGCGCCCCACCAGGTCGGCACGCCTAGGAGATCGAAGACGATGCGCACGAAGCCATAGACCGCGACCTTGGTCATCACACCGCTCATCAGGGCGGAGACGTGGCTCGGGGCCGCGGGATGGGCGAGCGGCAGCCAGACGTGCAGCGGGATCAGGCCCGCCTTTGAGCCGGCGCCGAGCAGCGCCAGCACCAGCACCAGCCCGGCCACGCCGGGCGACGGCGGCGCCGCGCGCATCGCCGCGAAGTCATAGCTTCCGGTCGGCCCGGCGAGCAGGCCAAATCCCAGCAGCAACGCGAGGCCGGAAAAACCCGCCATTATCAGATAGACGTTGCCGGCGCGGATGTTCTCCGCCTCGCGGTGATGCGCGACCACGAGCGCCCAGGAGGCGAGCGACATCAGTTCCCAGGCGAACAGGAAGGTGAATGCATCGTCGGCGAGCACGACCAGGTTCAGGCTGGCCAGAAACACCGGATAGAACGGCAGCACGCGCTCCGGCATCGTCTCGTGCCGGCCGTAGCCGATGGCATAAAGGCTCGCCCCGGCACCGCCGAGATTGACCACCACCAGGAAGAAGGCGGCCAGCGCGTCCAGCCGGAACCGCGCCCCGATCCAGGGCAGGCCGAGGGGCAGCGTCAGTGTGGTGGGGGATGCGCTCAGCGCCGAGAGCCCGGTCAGGCCGAGGATGACGCACAGCGCCAAGCTCACCCCATACACAACGGGCCGGCCATCCGGGGCGTGGGCACGCGCCGCGCCGGCCACCCCCGTGCCAAGCAGGGCCAGGATGCAGAGCAGCGCGACGCTCATCCGGCGCGTCTGCTTAGTCTGACACCGCTTAGTCTGACACCGCGGCCGCCGTCCTGACTGGCCGCGCCGTCGCCGATGAGTTCGACGCCGGCGGTATTCAAGGCGCCGATCAGCTTCGAGAGGGAGTCGATGTTCCCCCGGATCACGCCCTCGCTCGCTTCCATGCGCTGGATGGTGGGCAGCGACAGGCCCGAGATCTCGGCCAACTGGCGTTGATCAATCTGAAGCAGGGCGCGAGCGGCGCGCATCTGCCCAGCGGTTATCATATTTGAGACATCAGTTACAGGTCGCCACACTTTGGTAGGCACACTCTAGTCCATCAAACTGGCTACGCAAGGGTGAAAATTCATGTGCGTGGCATAAGCAGAACGATGTATCATCACGGCAGGCGTCCGTTTGCCAGCGGAGCTCGGGCTCGCGCAGCCGATACGGTTGCGCTGGCCCCGGATTCAGCGACAGGTCTGTACAAGTCAGATTCGAATCCGTTCGACCTCTTCGAGGGTGATCTCGTCGCCCGTTCGGTCGTAAAGCTTGGTGGTCCTCGGACTCTCATGCGCGGCCATGGCCTGCGCGTTCTCCAGAGATCCGCCAGCGTCGAGATAGGCGGTGATGCCGGTCGCCCGGAAGGTATGGCAGCCGATGGAGACCTCCAGCCCGATTGCCGCAGAGCACCTCGCGCACCAGGACGGTGGAGAAGTTCGCGCCGATGCCGCGGATGCGCTGCAGGGCAATGATCTTTTGGATCATCGATGCAGCCAGAAGCCGTCACGACCGGCCTCGAAGCAGCATCGACTGCCCCGCCGAGCTTGGTCGAAGCACGAGATCGCAGCTCGGCCATCAGCGACAGCAGCGCCGTCGTGTCGCCTCCCTCAATACGGTGCAGCCGCGACTTCTCGGCGCCGGCAGCCGAGCTGCGACGAGCCACGACGATACGCTGAGTTCGATGGCGATGTGGATGGTGTTGCCGGGCGGCATGGTGGCAGGCTCCCTGATCTGATTGCGGATGCCTGTCAGTCTAACCGGCTAGGCCTGGCGGTGTCGGTCCGCATAGCATCTGAAACCAGATCTCGATCGGCTTGTCGGCCGCCGCGCCGATCGCGCCGGTGGAGAACGAGACGGCAGTCCGGCCTCACTTCCCGGTCTGCCATGGGCCGGGCCGGCCCTTGACTGACCCGGAGCGTCGCGCGTGCGTCCTTGGGTTCTTTGCGTCAGAGAAGGGGTCAAATCCGGGGGACGGAACGACGAAATTGGCTCGAGCGCGATTGGCGAGCGCAACGCAAGTGCGACGCACGGAGTCCGAGTTCAGCGTACTTGTTCCACCTGGAGGCGCCCCGCCGGGAGCGGGCGCAGCAGTTCGGCTTCCGGTCACGAGAGATCAAGTCAAGCCCGCCAGTCCGATCGTTCGAGCACGATCATCTGGCGACGGTGAATGGGCGACACGTCCGGTCCGGGCTCGGTGGTCAGGAGCGTGAACGTCTCCGGCATGTCGCCGACGGCTCGCCGCCAAAGTTCCGCGAAGCAGAACCAGCTTTCGTCAGCATTGGTAAAGCGCCACTTCGATTTCGGTGATCTGCTCCCAGTGAACTCGAAGAAGTGCGAGGCAGGCACGAGGCACCGGCCGTTCGGAAACCGACGGCCCTCGGAGCGGAAGTCAATCACTGGGGGAGCCTTGGGGCGTTCCGGCGGAAAGCCCCAGCGAAGCTGCGCGAGCTCGCCGCCATTGCCGTGCCGCCGGATGATAGGCGCGCCCTCCGTCGGCCAGATGTCGTCGCGCGGTTCGAGATTCGGCGCGGCCTTCGGCAGGATCGGCGGCAGCTTGATCTGACTGAACGCCTGGACGTAGGCGCTGTACGGGACCCTGTTGCCGTAGTCGTTGCACATGGCGGGCTCACACCGCGCGCTCGGCTAGGGCGGCGATGCCGATGATGACCGCGCCAACACGGGCGAAGATCGGTTGCCAGAGCCCGTGCGCGCCGCCGATTCGTGCGAGCCCGGTTTCATCATCCGATCTGGACAAAGTTTGCCTCGACCGTCTGCGTCGCGACGGGCGTCGGGCTTCTCTGGATGGGACTGCCGATTGTCGCGGCGGCGCTGATCTTCTACGGCGCCGGCATCGGGATCGAGTCGATTGCCCGTGGGACACTGCCGCTGGCAGTCTTCGGTGAGCATCGCTATCCCGCACTCATGGGGCGGATCGCCATGCCCAGCCTCATCGGCCAAGCCGCGTCGCCGTTGCTGGGAGCAGTGCTGATCGGTACGCTTGGTGCAAACGGAGCACTCGCCGCAATCTTCGCGGTCTCTCTCGTCAATGTATTGCTGGTGATTATTCTATTCGGCGTTCTACCTTGAGCGCAGCCGTACCCCGAATACCCCATCCGCAACGGTCGTTCTTGGTTCGATCCGACGCCAATCGGACAATACCTTCGGCGAAGCTCAGGGTCGGGCGGTTAATACACAACTCCGAGTGGCCGGCAATTCGCTCCGTCTTCAGAGTGGCACCTCGGCGCCAGAACCGGCGACGCCGATCGTATCGCGGTGGCGTCGAAGTGGAAGCGCGTGGAACCGTGGGATCGTAGAGCCGCCGACACCCGAAAGCGGGTCGGCGACGATCCGGAAAAGCGGCTCTACGACAAGCCGGCTGCGAAGACGTGGAAGCTCCGGGCGTGAGACTCGTGCTTGCCGTCGCGTGTAGCGCCGGAGTCGCTTGACACCATGCATGCGAAAGCCCCGCCCGGAGGTCCGGGCGGGGCGTTGCAGCGGGATCGGCTCAGTCGCCGTTCTGCCGGCGGGCGCGGGACCAGATGAGCGTATAGCCGTCGCCGTCCTCGTCGTCGAAGAGGTTGGCGTAAATCGGCGCGTTGAACGAGGGATCGTCCAGCTTGACCGAGAGGTAGTCGCGGCCCTCGTTGGAGCGCTTCGACCAGGCGGCCCCGATCTCGGCGCGGCCGACATAGACGCGATGGCTGGGGGCGTTGTCGTTGGCGCGGTTGGTCTCGGGGACGATGCGGACGTTCTTGGTCTGGACGCTCAGGGTGACGATCTCGCCCTGGAACTCGCTGCCGGACTTCTTGAAGGAACCGATGTTGGCCATGTCACTTCTCCTTGGCTGTTTCGAGCCCGCGACCACCGCGGCCTCGATGGCGATCGGGAAGCCGAAGGCGATCGACGACGCACCCGCTCGCGGGACGAAGCGCAGCGGAGGATGGCGGCGGTAGACTTTCTTGCCTCGCGAGGAATGGCCAAAGGCCAGGGGAAGAAAGTTGATCCGTCCGCCGTTGCGTCTCAGGCGATCGAGGCGCAGCCGTCCTTCGGCCAGATCAAGCCAGGGAGAGGCCGTGTGGTCCGCGCGCCGAACAGCATCCTCAGGAGAAGACGTGGCGGACGTCGAGTGCCGCCCGCAAGAGGTCGGGCGTTCAAGGAACCGTGGCGCACAGAAAGGACGGCTTCAGGGCCCCACCACCCGCGCGAACGGCAACGCTGACGGAAGGTGTCTCTCTCGGCCTGACGAGGAGTGCAACCGCGAGCGTTCCAATGAGGGCCGCGACGTTGCAGAACGTCCGGACGATCCGTCATCGCGCCGATAGCCAACCGGACGACCGCGAGGCGCTGGCCCTAACCCTGCGTAGTCGCCGCCGAGAGAGGCAGATGAGCTGATCCCGCTGCAACGCCCTGCCCGCCATTGGGAGGGAGGAACAGAAACATGCGCGCCCACGCCGTGCCGCCAACAAGGACAGCGCCGACGACGGCGAAAGTCTCGCGCCAGACTTCGGACGGCATGCCGATATGGGCGAGTCCGAGAGTCGCATGGTAGCCGGCAATGGCGGCGGGCACACCATAGAGTAGCCCGATCGCTGCGCGGATCAGCGGCGTGCGGACCGTCGCGAAGACAATCTGCCCGATCGCCAGGGTCGCGCCGCCGGCGAGGCCTCCGACAATGAGCGCGCCGATCACGCCTGAGCCACTGTGAAAGGCAGCGAGGCCGGCGGACAACCCTGCGAAGAAGGGAAGCGCGTAGACGGCGAGCGTGAACAGCAGCCAGCAGAAGAAGCCGATGCCGAACACGCTGAGGATGATCCCGACGATGATCATGGTGGATACCTCCGTGACAAAGGGTCAATCGGTCGCGCCTTCCACCACCACCACGGCGCGCCAGAGAATATAGCTGAAGACGATGGGTGGTGGCAGCGAAAATCTGCTCTGGTCGCCGAGACCGGCGAGCCAGATTGGGAAGCGGCTTTACGGGTAGCCGGCAAAACGGCTTCACGATTCCGCGGGTTTGCAGCGTCGTGGAGGTGGGCCGGCGCTCACGTGCCGCCTGTCCCGAACTTCCAAACCGGGATGCCAAGTTTCTTGGCCTTGTCAGCGAGGTTGCCCTGGATGCCGGTGCCGGGGAAGACCATGACCCCGATCGGGAGCACGTCCAGCAACTGGTCGTTGCGTTTGAACGGTGCGGCTTTGGCGTGCTTGGTCCAGTCCGGCTTGAAGGCGATTTGCGGCACCTTGCGATGGTCGGCCCACCGGGCGGCAATGCGTTCGGCGCCCTTCGGCGAACCGCCGTGCAGCAGCACCATGTCCGGATGCTTGCCGTGAACCTTGTCGAGCGCGTCCCAAATCAGGTGGTGGTCGTTGAAGTCGAGCCCACCGGTAAACGCGACCTTGGGACCGGGGGGCAGCATTACGTCGTTGTCGGAGCGTCGTCTGGCGGCGAGGAAGTCGCGGCTGTCGATCATGGCCGAGGTCAGCGCGCGGTGGTTGACCATCGATCCGGAGCGTGGCCGCCAGGCTGAGGCGGTGTGGCGTTCGAACTGTTCGGCGGCCTGGTCGCGGAAGAATTCCATGCTGTTGCGGCGCTCGATCAGCGTCATGCCCTCGGCGGTGAGCCGTTCGAGTTCGACGGATCGTATCTCCGAGCCGTCCTGCTCCTTCTGGCTGCGCCGCTGCGCCTGCTCATTGTCGTCGAGTTCCCGCTCGATCCGGCCGGTGGCGCGGTGGAAGAGATTGACCGTTGACCACAGAAGGTCTTCGAGGTCGGGTTCGAGGCGCGTGCCGCTCAGCGTCGAGACCAGCGCGTCGAAGATGTCGGCAACGGCGCCGCCGACGGTGTCGGCTTCGGGTAGTGGCCTTGGGTCTGCCTCGTCCTGGAAGGGGCGGTGGCCGTAGAGTTGGAGTTCGGCGAGGACGTGGTCGGTCGGAGATGAGGTGTGCGGGGGCTCGAAGTCGGTTTCGTCGCGATCGGTCGCCATGGTGAAGTCCCTTGTCGGATTGGCCGCGCCCATCGCGGCCTTCGTGGCGATCACCAGACGGCGGGCGGATCGGGCCTGCACCGCCGAGCGCAGCGACAGCGGCCGGAGCGCAGCGGAGGATGGCGGAGGCCGGCTATTTTGCTTCGCGATGTAAAGGCGGGCCTTCCCGCCGACGGAAAATAGTCGGCCATCCGCCATTGCCGGGCCGGGCCGCTTGCCGTCCGATCGCCCTCTAGAAGGCCGTGGGCGCGGCCCTCTCCGACACGAAGGGCTTCATCACGATCCGATGCGATCGGCAACGAGCGGAGCCGGGCACATTATTCCGTCGCGGCCGTCGCCCAATCCATGAAGCGGACCACGTCCTTCGGCGTGAGTTGGAGGCGCAATGCCGCCCGAAGTTCGCTGGCACCGAGACAGAGCAGATCCTCGTTGAAATCGCCGAGTGCCGGGGACAGCGTCAGCGCCTCGATCCCGGCCGCTGCCGCGCGGTCGTTCAGCGTCGAAACCGCCGCGTCGCCGGCCGGATCGGAATCGCGGGCGACGTAGAGTCGGCGCAGTGCTGCCGGAAACAGGATGGCGGCGAGGTGATTGGCGGATAGTGCGGCGACAATCGGCAGGGTCGGCATGATGCCGCGCAGTGACAGCATGGTCTCGATGCCTTCGCCGGCCGCCATCACGTCGTGCGCCACGCCGAACCGGACCCCATGTCCGAGGAGATGGCCCATGGCCCGCCGCGGGGTATCGATCGGCGCCTTGTCGCGGCCCGATGGGTCGAGCCAGGTGCGGTGCGCACCGGTGATCCTGCCGTCGACATCGGTGACCGCGGCGATCAGTGCCGGCCAGGTCTCGGTCGGTGCGTCGGCATCGGGACGATAGTAGCAGCGCGGGTGGAAGCGTAGAGAACCGCTTGCGTGCAAAGCCGTAATGCCGCGTCGGCGGAGATACGCTTCGGCGCTTGTGCCCGAAATCGGCTGCGACATGGCGAAGAGACGGCGTGCGGATTCGGGCGATCCGCGAGGCGCCGGAGAGGTCTCGTGCCGGGTCGTCCGGCCAAGGTCCGGACACGGCAGACTGAGGAAGGTTCGCGCCTCGTCGAGGGCATCACGCAAGCGATCGAGGCCGCGATTAAGCGCGATCAGGTCGAGAAGATCACCATGTTCGCCCGTGGCGGCATCGGTCCATTTGCCGGCGGCACCCCTGCCGCTGTCCGGACCGTGGAGCCGGACGAACAGGCTGCGCCCCGGCGTGTTGGCGACGTCGCCGACCAACCAATAGTGGCCTTCGCGATGGCCGTTGAAGAGATAGTGGCGGCACACCGCCTCGGCATTGCGCGCGAGACGGTGGGCCAGATCGGCGGCGTGCGAAGACATGGC
>Ga0208357_1001911_pt1 | contig 14519 bp, 12 predicted proteins | sample NGESurdeep092012_6_FD_184487 | JGI IMG/M metagenome (GOLD analysis project Ga0208357, IMG submission 184487) | Arctic peat soil microbial communities from Barrow, Alaska - NGEE Surface sample F52-2 deep-092012 (SPAdes) | ecosystem: Environmental > Terrestrial > Soil > Wetlands > Peat ... | reverse complement strand
CCAGGTGGACTGCGTCCCGCCCTGTCCGCAACGGATGGCGGGTTGCTCGCCGTCCCCGCTCCATCCAGCGATAGCCGATGGCGTTCAACCGATCGAGATCCTGTACGGCCCTGGTGCCGAGGGAGGGTGCGGTCTGCGGGTGCCAGGTCGTGATGGGCTGTCCGTGTGCCGTGGGGGCGGGAACGGTCTTGGTACCGATATCGAACAACAGCGTGGCCATCTCGACGCCGGCCACGCCGTCGGCGAGGGCATGGTGGATCCGGGCAACCACCGCCACCTGCCCGTCGGCCAGCCCGTCGATGATGCACAAGTGCCACAGGGGCCACTCCCGGTCGAGGGGCTGACCCAACAACTGGTTGCACTCCTCCCAGAGCTGCCCATTGCTTCCGGGACGACTCAGGCGTTTGAGCTCGACATGATGGGCGATGTCGAAATGGGGGTCGTCGGCCCACACCGGCGGTGCACCCGGCAGTATTGGCCTTTGGATTCGGCGTCGCAGCTTCGGCACGAGGTCGAGGCGTTCCTCGATGCGGTGACGGATGTCCTCCAGGCGTAGGCGTCCCCGGCCGTCGCGCAGCGGTGGGCCATCGAAGATGCCGAGCGTCCCCATGTGCATTGGGGTACGGGCGCTTTCGACGTGCAAGAAGCCCGACTCGAGTGGTGACAAGGCACTTGGCCTACTCATCCGACTGCCTCCGCCGGTCCCCTAGCCGCGTCGAGCACCTCGGCAAAGCCTTCGGTCAGGGAAGCGACCAAGACGGCGTGGTCGGGTACGGCTCCGACGTCGATGTTGATTGCGATGTTGAGCCGATCAGCAAGGGTCACCAAGGCGACGTTCAGGGCCGCTCCCGCGGTGGGCGCGAAGGCGTACACTGCCTCGACCTGGGCCCCGGCGAAGTACACGTCAGTCGGGGGACCGGGGACGTCGGTGGCCACGAAGTCGACGCCCTTGAGCATCGCGGCCATGGCCCAAGTGGTCATTGATGCCGGCAACCGATCGAGGACGAAACTGAAGAACTCGCTCGAGCCCAAGGCCTCCGAGTGCTTCCATCTCCGGAGGATGTCAGGGACGACGCGAAGATAGGCGCCAGCAGTGGGCAGATCGATCGGAAGCACGATCCGCACCGGGACGAACCGGTTCGACTCGATTGGATCCTCGGGGCGACGGGTGCTGACCGGCATGACCGCCCGCACGTTCTCGATGTCGACGTCATGTCGGCGGTGGTAGAGGGAGAGACCGCGGAGAATCCCGGCCACGAACAGGTCGTTGAGTGTCAGCCCGGTGGCCGCAGTGGCTCCGTGCATCTGATCTGTCCCCAGCTCGATGGTGTCGTACTGCCGCACGGTGGTCCTGTCCGTCATGAGCGGGGACAGCGGACGCGGTGATGGGCTGACAAGACGGCCGGCGTCGCCCAGGGCGCCGAGCCATCGGCTGGCCGAGTCGGTCGGGTGTGCAGCCAACCGACAGGCGGCGCCAAACGCGTGTCCGGGGGCATCGACGAGTCCGGCAATGAGCGACCCGGCGAGCCCGAGCCGACCAAGGTGGCCGTCCGTGTGCCCCAGCGCGTCCTCCCCTTCCTCCAACAGCGGGTGTCCGGCACGATCCCTGTCCATCATGGTGGCCGCGACCAGCAGGCCCCCCACCCCGTCAATGACGGCATGATGGACTCTCATGATCAGCGCGGCCTTGCCGCCGATGACGCCATCCACAGCGATTGCCTCCCACAGAGGTCGTGTGGGATCAAATGCCATGGGCGCCATGCTTTGGGCCAGGTCGAGCACCGCCCTGAGATCACCGGGTTGGGCGGCACGTACATGTCTCACGTGGGTCGTGACGTCGAAGTGTGGATCTTCCTTCCAGCAGGGGCGGCCCCAGGGCATCTGTGGGGAGGCCACCGTCGATCGGAACCGGTGGGTCCGGCGGCACAATGCGTCGAACCGTCGGACGACCTCGTCGAATGGAGGCTCCCGGTCGAAGACGATCACCGCGGTGATGGACGACCGCAACAGCGGGTCACGATCGAGAGTCCAGAGGACCGAGTCCGCATCGCTCAGCCGATCTCGATGTGCTCCTATCCTGTCAGTGCCGTCGGACATGCAAACTCCCTGCGATGGTGGGCGCCAGGGCGGACCCATAATTGCAGTCTGCACGCACCCCGCGGTCCAAACGAGGGTCGAAGGTCACATTACCCATGAAGAGCCCTTCCGGAATGACCCACCACCGGGCCCCGGTCACGGCTCGGCCGGCGCGGATGGAATGATGTTCCCATGGCTATTCGAGGCTTCGCTCGGCACCGGCCGCTTCCATGACGCGAGTGTGCTCGCACGAGGAGGCGGTAGCCATGGTGCGGAGCACCGATCAGATCGGATTCGGGCTGGGGCCAGCCCGAATCCCCGACGAGTTCATGACGGCCCTGGGCGTCCGCGAAGATTGGGAGGATCTCGTGCTCGGCGGCGCCCTGTGCCTCAATCTCTACGACGTGTTTACCAAGCCAGGTGTCTCGTACCGCTGTGGATTCTTCGGTCCCGCCGAGCGGCTCCTCCTTTCCATGGGCCATCGCGTCGACTATGTCCCGGGGGGATTCCGGCAGTTCGCGCCGATCCTGGCCCGGTTTGCACCGAGGGTGATGGTGGCTCAAGCTGCCCTCCCGATGATGACGGAAATGTGAGCCTGTCGCTGCACTTGGGCGCCACCCGTCCCGAGCTGCTTCGGGCCGGGGCGGACCCGGACCGATTGTTGATCGTCGAGGTCAACCCGAACCTTCCGCGCACAAAGGGACTCCTGCCGCGATACGACAACACGATTCCCTTGGATCTCATCGACATCGTGGTCGAGAGTCAAGGCACGCCGTTCGCCCTTGACGAAGCGCCGGCCGACGAGGTCGATCTGGCCATCGCCGAGCATGCCCTGGACTTCGTGATCGAGGGGTCGACTCTGCAGACAGGGATCGGTGCGATTCCCAACGTCGTGGCATCCGAGCTCGCCTCGGGGCCGTTGGGCGGCTTCGGGATCCATTCGGAGATGTTCACAACCGGACTCATGCGGCTCCACCAAGCCGGCAAGGTCACGAACTCGGACAAAGGCGTCTTCGACGGAACCTCGGTGACTACCTTCGCCTTGGGATCGGCTGAACTGTACGCATGGCTCGACGGCAATGACCAGGTGGCGTTCGTGGACGTCGAAATGGTGAACGACCCCACCGTCATCGCCCAGAACGCCAAGCTGGTCTCCATAAACGGAGGATTGTCGGTTGATCTCTACGGACAGGTGGTCGCCGACTATGTCGATGGCAGGCAGATCTCGGGAGTGGGCGGACACGAGGACTTCGTAGCCGGTGCCGAAATGCACCTCGACGCACACTCGTTGATCTGCCTGCGGTCGCCGTCATGAGCGCAGGACCACTAACCCACCCCGGGCCGTACGTGCTCGCTGTGAGGCGGTCCGACTGGCGAAAGGATGTCGGACGACGGTGCTGTCCGTTCACGCACAATGGCGCCGTCGCACATTTCGATCGTGCGATGGGCATGCTCGGCCACCTCGGAGTCGTGGGTCACCATGACCACGGTCATCCCCGTATCGCCAAGGTGTTCGAGCAGGTCCAAGAACCGATCGGTCGAAGCAGAGTCGAGACTACCGGTGGGCTCGTCGGCCAGAAGAATCTTGGGCTCGTTGGCCAAGGCACGGGCGATCGCCACCCGTTGTCGCTCGCCGCCAGAGAGTTCGGTGGGCAGGCGATGCTCGCGGTCACCGAGATCAACGGCGGCGAGAAGTTCTCGAGCTCTGGCTCGCCGTTGCCGAGCAGACCGGTGACCGCCGAACATGGCCAGCTCCACATTGGACAGGGCCGGAAGTTGGGGCAGGAGGTTGTGGAACTGGAAGACCAGACCGACCTCGTAGCGACGGTACTCGCTGAGGTCTCGCACCCGGGCCAGGTTCTGTCCGCCCACTGTCACCGTGCCGCAACTCGGAGAGTCGATGGCGGCAAGCAGGTTGAGCAGGGTTGACTTCCCGCATCCCGATGGACCGGTGATGGCCACCGTCTCGCCGTATCCCACGGTGAGGTCGACGTCGACCAGGGCCGTGACCCCGCCAGGATAGGTGCGGCTCACCCCCTGGACGTCGACGGCAAACCGAGGATCGACGGGCCTATTCATAACTGAGCGCCTTCAGGGGTGAGAGGAGAGCAGCGCGGGTGGTCGGGTAGAGGGCACCGACCAGGGTCATGACCAGGGCAGTGAACAGCGCACGCCAAAATGCGCCTTCAGTGAAGTTCGGGTGCAGTATGCCCTTGAGCGCCGGGAGCTCGCCGAGTACTGCCGTGACGATAAAGGAAAGGCAGACCCCGAGCGCCGCCCCCATCAGGGCCAACAGCAGGCTCTCCCCGAGCAGCAGGGCGACCGTGCGTCGGCGGGTCCAGCCGATGGCCCGCAGCAACCCGAACTCGCGAGTCCGCTCGAAGAGAGACAACAACATGGTGTTCCCGACGATGACCGCCCCGATCAGGATGGCGAGCACGGTGCTCCCGTTCACGGCTGCCTGGAGGTACACCAGGTTCCGGTCCGCCCTCCCGAACTGTGAAGCGGTGCTGATGGTCGTCAGCTCCGGTTGGGCATAGTCGATGCGTGAGGTCACCGAAGCAACTGAGCTGCCAGGGTGAACCTTGACGAAGACCAGGGTGACGATGCCGGCGACCCGGTTGTAGCTCTGAAGGGCCGGAAGGGGAAACATTGCCCCCGAGTCGCCGAAGGAGTTTCCCGTCGAGTAGATACCTGTCACCGTGTTCCAGGTGCCGTTTCCTTCGAATCGGTCTCCGACCTGCAGCCCGAGGTTGGCCGCCGCTCGCCATCCCAACATGACCTCGTGCGCAGCCGTGGACGAGTAGGGGAGGCCGCGTACCACGTTCACCCCGAATCCGGCGAGATCGCTGGGGTTGATCCCGATCTCGATGAACACGGGATTGTCGGCATTCAGTCGCTCGGTTTCGACCAGCACACCGATGGCGTTCGCCACACCAGGCGTTTGGCGGATGCGAGCCAGTTGCTGACGATCGATCGTACTGCTCAATGTGTCCGAGGCGCCCTTTTGGGCCACGGTGAAGTCAGCCTTCCCCACCGACATGATGGCTGCGGCTGACTGCTCCAGGCCACTGCTGGTCACAGCCAGAGTAACCACGGCCATGACGGCAATGGCGACGGCGAAAGCCAAACCGGCCGAGCGCCCTTTCTTGGACCAGAGGTTGCGGAGGATGAGCCCGAAGAAGGTCATCGTGGCGCTCGTTCGAGGCTCACCACGGCGAATGCAAGTCGTTCTGCCGCGTGCGGTGACCGAGTCATGGGCCCGACCACCGCCCACGGCTCGAGAGAGCCCGATCGGCCATCGTGGGCCGAATGGCTCCGGCGCCAGAGCGACCGCCGTCGCGACCCCTGTTGGTTCCGCTGGAGGGTCGGTCGCACTTCCGGCCGACAAGGAACTCATCGAACCAGTGGCATGTCAGTTCGGCCACGGTTCCGAGCACGCCCGCTTGTTCGAACAAGGGGGTTGCTCCGGGCACCGTGACCATCTGGTACGGACCCTGAAGGTGGGCGGCAGCACGGCGATGTGCCGGCAAGATGTCGGTATCGCCTGCTCCGACGATGAGCAGCGTCGGACACCGCACCAGGGGCAACCTGTCGCCTAGGAGATCGAGGCGGCCTCCCCGTGAGACCACCGCCCCGATCTCCACGGCATCGGTGGCCGTGGCCCAGAGCGCGCCGGCTCCGCCGGTTCCCGTCCCGAACAGGCCACACGGCGACCAACCGATATCGCCCTGTCGCCGGACCCACTCGGTGGCCGCCACCAATCGAGTGCCGATGAGCTCGATGTCGAAAGACATGCGACGATGGCTGGCTTCTTCGGGTGCCAGGAGATCGAAGAGCAGGGTGGACATGCCGATGCCCTGTAGCGATCGGGCGATCGAGAGATTGCGAGGGCTGCTTCGATTGCTATCGCTGCTATGGGCGAAGATAACGGTCCCCTGGGTCTGAGCAGGAACGCTCAGGAGACCGGGCAGTTGGAGCCCGTCAACGGGAATGACCACGGTTCGATCCGACGAGGACAGCGGGTGAGACGACCGTTTCTTCCCGCTTGGGGTGGCGGTGGCCCGGCAGCCATGCCGAGTCCCCGGTAGCCCCGGGGGATTTCCATCGTGGTCTTCGCTCATGAAACCACCATCTACGTCCCCAGCCCTGTCCACCAGGGCCATAAGTCCCCGAATCGCGCCCGGTCCCGACCCAGCTCATCAGACCGATTCGGTCTTCCCTGACCCCAACTCATAAGGACGTTTGGCCCTATCGGTGCCATGCCAGCAGGAAGACGATGGTGGCACGGGGGTCAGGAGGCCCCAACGAGCGACGGAGGTTCCCGATGACGGTGCGACTGGCCATCAATGGATTTGGCCGAACGGGTCGTTCCTTCCTCCGTGCCGCCCTGGCATCGCCGCACCCGTTGGAGGTGGTTGCCATCAACGACCTTGGTGCGCCCGAGGCATTGGCCCGGCTGTTCGCCCGAGACTCGGTGCACGGTCGCTATCCCGAGGCGGTCAGGGTCGATGGCGACGTCATGGAGGTCGGCACCCGGTCGATCTCCATGCTGGCTGAGCCTGATCCGAAGGCGCTCCCATGGCATCAGATGGACATCGACGTGGTCATCGAGTCCACCGGGCACAACACCAGCCGCCAGCGGGCCGCGGCCCATCTTGAGGCGGGGGCGTCCCGTGTGCTGATCTCCGCTCCGTCCGGCGACGCGGACAATACACTGGTCGTCGGGGTCAACGATGAGGAGTTCGACCCCGCCCATGACTTCGTCGTGTCGAATGCATCGTGCACGACCAATTGCCTCGCCGTTCTGGCCAAGGTTCTCGATGACGCATTCGGTATCGAGGACGGGTTCATGACCACCGTCCACGCCTACACCGGTGATCAGCGATTGGTCGACTCCCTGCACAAGGACCCGCGACGGTCACGAGGCGCCGCCATCAACATCGTGCCGACCACGACGGGAGCGGCCCGTGCCACTGGCCTTGTGCTCCCGAGCGTGAACGGCCACCTCGACGGCCTGGCCCTTCGGGTACCGGTGCCCGACGCTTCGATCACCGATCTCGTCGCCAACGTACGGGCCACCCCGGGCGTGCCCGAGATCAAGGAGGCCTACCGCGCCGCCTCCCAATCCGGGCGCCTGGTCGGGCTGTTGGAATACTCGGACGACCCGCTCGTCTCCACCGACATCGTGGGCTCTTCGGCCTCGTGCGTCTTTGACTCCGAGTTGACGATGGCTCATGGAAGCCTGGTCAAGGTGCTTGGTTGGTACGACAACGAGGCGGGTTATTCGAGCAGGCTGGCCGACCTGGCCGCCATCGTCGGCACCGCGGCCAGCGGTCAAGCCGTCCCGGGGACCTGACATCGTGTTCCAAGTACGCATTCATGGCCGCGGGGGACAGGGCGTGGTCACGGCGGCGGAGCTTCTCTCGGTGGCTGCGTTCATCGAAGGCCGCCATGCGCAGGCATTCCCCAGTTTCGGGTCCGAGCGGATGGGTGCCCCCATCGTCTCGTTTTGCCGCATCGATGATCACCCCATCCGGGCCCATGAACCGGTGATTGAGCCCGACGGACTGATCATCCAGGATGTGACCTTGCTCCACCAGGTCGACCTGTTCTCCGGATTGACGCCTGAGGGGTACGTCCTGGTGAACACGCCCCGCAGCGTTGACGAGCTGGGTCTGGGTTCTCTGGTCGGTCGTTTCCATCCCGGTCGCCTGGCTTCGTGTCCGGCAACGCAGATCGCGCAAGAACAACTCGGTCGCCCGCTCCCCAATGCAGCTCTGCTTGGAGCCTTCTCGGCACTGACCGGAGCGGTCTCCCTCGACGCTCTCGCTACGGCGATCCGTCAGCGCTACCCGGGCGAAGTGGGTGAGCGCAACGTGGTCGCCGCTGCCGCTGCCTCCCGGGCCATCGAACCGTCGCCATCGGAGCTGAGTCGTGCTGCAGCAGGTTGAAGGATCGCGAGCTGTTGCCCAGACGGTGGCGGCATGTCGACCGGAGGTGGTCTGCGCCTATCCCATCTCACCGCAGACGCACATCATCGAGGCCCTCGGCGCCAGTGTGAAGTCTGGGTCGCTGTCACCGTGTGAGTTCATCAACGTGGAGTCCGAATTTGCCGCCATGTCCGTCTTGATCGGTGCGTCGGCGGCAGGAGCGCGGGCCTACACGGCCACGGCCAGTCAGGGGCTCCTCTTCATGATCGAGGCGGTCTATAACGCCGCCGGGCTCGGGCTTCCCGTGGTCATGACGCTGGCCAATCGGGCCATCGGCGCCCCCATCAATATCTGGAACGACCACAGCGACGCGATGTCCGTGCGTGACTCCGGCTGGATCCAGCTGTTCGCCGAGACCAACCAGGAGGCTGCCGACCTGCACGTACAAGCCTTCAGCCTGGCCGAACAGCTGTCGCTGCCGGTCATGGTGTGCATGGACGGCTACATACTCACCCATGCGGTGGAGGGGATAGACGTGCCGGCTCAATCCGATGTGGACGCCTTCCTGCCTGCCTACCAGCCTCGTCAAGTCCTGGATCCCGACACTCCGATCTCGATCGGGGCAATGGTCGGTCCAGAGGCATTCGAGGAGGTCCGGTACCTGGCGCACCTCCGCCAGCTCGACGCGCTGCAGCTCATTCCTGCTGTGTCTGAAGAGTTCGAAGCTCAGTTCGGACGCCAGAGCGGAGGCCTGGTCCGGGCCTATCGGACCGAGGACGCCGAGACCGTGGTCGTGGCCCTTGGTTCGGTACTGGGGTCTATCAAGGATGCTGTGGACATCCGACGGGAGGCAGGCGAGCGCATCGGGGTACTGGGCGTTACGTCGTTCCGACCATTTCCGTTCGAGGCCGTCCGACAGGCGCTGGCCACCGCTCGGCGCATCATTGTCGTGGAGAGGGCGTTCAGCATCGGGTTCGGCGGCGTGCTGTCGACCGACGTGTCCATGGCCACTCATGACGGCGGGTCCCGCCTGCACACCGTCGTGGCCGGACTAGGCGGCCGCCCAGTCACCAGCCGGTCGCTCGATGCAATGCTGGCCCGGGCTGCACTGGACGACCTCGACCCACTCGTGTTTCTCGATCTCGACCGCGACGTGGTCAAACGGGAACGGGCTCGCCTGGTCGGAACGCGGCCACCAGAGCCAACTGCGGATGGCGTCGTGGGTTGGCTCGGCACCGCTTCCGGTGGCGGTTGAGGAGGAGTCATGGCCGCACAACCCGTCCGCTTCTACCAAGTGGGAAGCTTCGCCGTGGGCAACCGCCTCCTTGGTGATGATGACCGGACCGTCCAATCCGACCCGGCCCGGGCCAACTCGTTGGACTGCGGTCATCGAGCCTGTCAGGGCTGCGGTGAGGCACTGGGGGCTCGCTACGTGCTGGATGCTGCCATGCGGTCCAGCCAGGGGAAACTGGTGGCCATCAATGCCACCGGTTGCCTCGAGGTCTTCACTACCCCCTATCCGGAGACGGCATGGCGCATCCCCTGGCTCCACTCGCTGTTCGGGAACGCCCCAGCCGTAGCCACCGGGGTGGCGGCGGCAATGAAGGTGAAGGGCAGAACGGATGTCCGGGTCATTTCGCAGGCTGGGGACGGTGGCACCGTCGACATCGGATTCGGCTGCCTCTCGGGCATGTTCGAGCGAAATGACGACGTCCTCTTCGTTTGCTACGACAACGAGGCGTACATGAACACCGGGGTGCAGCGTTCCGGGGCGACACCGCCGGCGGCGCGTACAGCCACGACTGAATCGGTGGGCCCAGAACCGGGAAATGTCTTCGGACAGGGGAAGGATGTCCCCCGCATCGCCATGGCCCATGACATTCCCTATGTGGCGACGGCCACCGTCGGCGATCTCCGTGACCTCGAGGCGAAGGTCGAACGGGCCATGGAATTCCGCGGTGCCCGCTACCTGCACGTCCTCGTGCCATGCCCGCTCGGATGGGGCTCGAGCCCGAGTGACACCATCCGGATCGCTCGCCTGGCCACGGAGACGGGCATCTTCCCCGTCTATGAAGCGGAGCATGGGCGGATCACCAGGGTATCGACCATTCGGCATCGAACTCCCGTCGAGGACTATTTGTCCATACAGGGCCGCTACGCCCACCTGTTCGGACCGCAGGGTCATCCGGAGGTCATCGCTCGCATTCAGGCCAAGGCCGATGGGAACATCGACACCTACAACTTGATGGGCGAAGAGGACGACGGGACCGCTCCGTCGGGATCGGGAGACTAGGTGGAACCGGTACCGTTCGCCATCACCCTTGACGTGGGCTCGAGCCATGCCAACCGGACTGGTTCGTGGCGCGTCAACCGGCCCAGGTTCGTCGAGCGGGTGCCCCCCTGCAATGACGCCTGTCCGGCGGGGGAGAACATCCAAGGCTGGCTCTATCGCGCCGAAGCGGGTGACTACGAGGCGTCGTGGCGGCAGCTGGTGGAGGACAATCCGTTTCCGGCCGTCATGGGCCGAATCTGCTATCACCCGTGCGAGACGGCATGCAACCGGGCCCAGCTCGACGAGTCGGTCGGCATCAATTCGGTCGAGCGGTTCCTCGGCGATCTGGCTATCGAACAAGGTTGGCCCTTGCCACCGGCAGGAACCGGGACCGGGAAGCGCGTGCTGGTCGTTGGAGGGGGACCGGCAGGGCTCAGTGCCGCCTACCATCTGCGCCGCATGGGACACCAGGTGCGCTTGGTCGATTCGGCACCGATGCTGGGGGGCATGATGCGCTACGGCATACCCGCCTACCGACTCCCTCGGCCCGTCCTGGATGCGGAGATCGACCGCATCCTGGCGCTTGGCGTGGACGTGGTGCTCGATCACGCCGTTCGGGACCTCGAAGCCGAACGGGAGCAGGGTAACTGCGATGCGGTCTTTCTCGCCCTCGGGGCCCAGGTGGCGCGCCGGGTAGAAGTGCCTTGCGGCGATTCGTCTCGCATTCTTGACGCCCTCTCCCTCTTGCACGGCGTGGCTGTTGACGACGCACCCGCGCTGGGTCGTCGGGTCGCGGTCTATGGCGGAGGGGACACGGCGGTCGACGCAGCGCGTACAGCTCGGCGGCTCGGGGCCACCGACCCGGTCATCATCTATCACCGCAACCGTGAACACATGCCGGCCCACCGGGCCGAGGTCGAAGAGGCGCTGGGCGAGGGGGTGACCATGCGCTGGCACTCAGCCGTGAGCTCGTTCAACGGTGAGCATCTCGTGCTCGAGAAGATGACGGTGAACGAGGAAGGGGTCCCCGAACCGACCGGCGAGTTCGAGCAGCTGGACGTCGATTCCCTCGTGCTGGCTCTCGGGCAGGACGCCGACCTCTCGCTGCTCGATCGGGCGGCAGAGGTCAGAATGGTCGACGGCCTCATCGAGATCATGTCCCCGACCATGATGACCGGCGAGCGCGGCGTCTTTGCCGGAGGGGACTCGGTCCCTTCGCAAGGCACAGCCACCATGGCCATCGGCCAGGGGAGACGCGCGGCCAGGGGCATCGACGCCTATGTGCACGGTGAGGAGCTCGGCGACCCTCCCCGAGGCGAGTTGGCCTCGTTCGACCGGCTAAACACCTGGTACTACTCGGATGCACCACGAACCATGCGCCCCGAGTTGGCGACGGCGAGGCGTCAAGGCACCTTCGACGAGGTGGTCGGGGGGCTAACGGAGGCCAACGCCCTCTTCGAGGCTCGTCGGTGCCTGTCGTGCGGGAACTGTTTCGAATGTGACAACTGTTTTGGCGTTTGTCCCGATAATGCGGTGGTCAAGTTGGGCTCACCGCACGGATACCGGTTCGACCTGGACTACTGCAAGGGATGTGGTATCTGCGCCCAGGAATGCCCGTGCGGCGCCATCGACATGGTGCCTGAAGCCGACATGGTGCCCGAAGCGAACTAAACCCGCAGAGCGCCGAATCCCGGCCCGCAGGGCAGGAGCGGGCTGGCTAACGGGCCAGGCGGTGCCGGGGCGCTGGCAGCACTGACGCCGGCACTCGGCGCGAGTCGGCCGCCTCGAGCACGAGTCGCCACTCCGCGGCGGCCATCGTGCACCTGACGGCTGCGGCGACGTCGGGATTGACCGATACCGAAGTGATGCCCAGGCGCACCAAGTACTCGGCGAACTCGGGACGGTTGGACGGTGCTTGGCCGCACAACGACGAGGTGATCCCCGAATCCTGGCACGCTCGCACAATTCGAGAGACGGCGTCGAGGACAGCCGGATCGGTCTCATCGAACAACTCGGCCAGCACGGCGGAATCTCGGTCGACACCCAGCATCAACTGGGTGAGATCGTTCGTACCGATCGACACGCCTTCGATTCCCATGGCCGCGTAGGTCGGGATCCAGTAGGCGGCGGACGGCACTTCGGCCATGACCCACACAGCCAGTCCCCGGGCGGCGGAGTGTCCCTCCACGATGTCCAGGCAACGCTCGAGCTCCCAGGCTGTGCGGACAAAGGGGATCATGAGGCGAAGGTTCGGTGTCTCGGCGGCCACCCGTCCCAAGACGTCGAGCTCCAGCCGGAACAAGTCCGGCTGGTCGATGTACCGGAAGCAGCCCCGATACCCGATCATGGGATTCGCCTCGTGGGGCTCGAAGTCGCTACCGCCCTCCAGCCCACTGAATTCGTTGCTGCGAAAGTCGATGCTCCGATAGACGACGGGGCGAGGAGCGAAGGCCCGAGTGATCCGGAGCAGTGCCTCGGACATCTTGTCGACAAAGTCCTGCTGCTCGCCCCGCTGGATGAGCAATCGAGGGTGGATCCCGTCCAATGCGTCGGCCACCATGAATTCGGCCCGTAACAGTCCGACGCCGTCGACGGCGGTCGCCGCGATCTCCTCGGCATGTTCGGCCACGGCCAGGTTCACGTAGAGCCGAGTGGCAAGCTCGGCAGGAGACGGTCCCGCCGGCGAGGCTGATGGGCCAGGACCGGCAGCTGGTACGGCGGCGGTTCGGGCAGCCGAGTCCGCCTGCGCTCCTTGTCGCACCTCACCCGTGTCGCCATCAACGGTGACCAGCTCGCCGTCGCGAAGCGTCGACGTGGCATTGCGTGTGCCCACCACGCAGGGCACGCCGAGCTCTCGGGAGACAATGGCAGTGTGGCAGGTCATGCCGCCACCGTCGGTGACGAGAGCGGAAGCTCGGCGAATGGCGGGGACCCAGTCAGGACTGGTCATCGGAGCCACCAGCACTTCGCCGTTGAGCAGTTGGTCGCCCTCCTCGGGGGAACGGAGCACCCTGACCTTCCCCGATGCGGTCCCCTTTGACGCGGCCAAGCCTCGAATCAGCACGGGAGACGCATCTCTGGCTACTGCATCCGAGGGAGCCAGGGTCGTGATCGGCCGGGACTGGACAAGGTAGGTTTGCCCGTCGGCGATGGCCCATTCGGTGTCCTGGGGCGAGCCATAGTGCTCCTCAACCGAGAGTCCCAAGGCGGCCAAACGAAGGACCTCCTGGTCATCCAGCACGCGCTGCCCCGCCTCTTCGGCCGAGAGCCGTCGCTCTTCGTCGGCGCCGTCAGGTCCGCGTACGATCTCCGTGGCCTGATGGCCGACCCGAACGCTCCTGAGGCTGGGCCCCTTCTTGTCCACCACATAGGTGTCCGGCTCGACAAGCCCGGACACCACTACCTCACCCTGCCCAAGGGCCGCCTCGATGACAATGTGATCGGAGTCGCCTGTCGCCGGATCGGCGGTGAACATGACCCCAGACCTCTCCGAGGCCACCATGTGCTGAACAATGACGGCCAAGGATGGCTCCTCTGTGACTCGCTCCACGGCGCGGTAGGCGATCACCCGCTGCCCGTAGATCGATGCCCAGCAATCGACGAGGCGACCGAGGAGCTCGTCATCACCGATGACGTTGGTGAAGGTCACATTCATGCCGGCAAAGGACGTTCCTACCGTGTCTTCGCTCGTACCCGAAGACCGCACGGCCACAGGCACGTCGGTGCCCAGCCTGTGGTATCCCTCGAGCACCGCTTGCTTCAATTCGTCGGAGACGGACATCTGGCGAACGAGGCTCTGGGCCTGCTCGGTGATGTCACTCAAGCTCGAGGGATCATCGGGGCGCAACGTGTTTAGCAGATCCACAAGAGCGTTCCGGACGCCACTGCGCTCCAGGGCGTCGAGGTATGCCTCGCTGGTGACCACGAACCCGGGCGGTACCGGGAGTCCGGCATTGGTCATCTCACCCAGGTTGGCGCCCTTGCCTCCTACGAGAGGGATATCGGAGAGCTTGATCTCGTCGAACCACATCACCGGGTGCATGGGGGGAGTCCTTTCGTATTTCATGAATTGGGTCGGGGTTGGGTCGGATGGTCCAGTTGGTGCGACAGCGGCCCCACCGTCAATCGTTCGGCGACGGCCACGAGCCTGGCAGTCACGGGGCGAGCCCCTTGGGTCACAATGCCAAGTGGGACAGGGACTACCTGGTCGTCAAGCACGGCGACCAGTGTTCCGAAGG
>Ga0208357_1001909_pt1 | contig 14538 bp, 14 predicted proteins | sample NGESurdeep092012_6_FD_184487 | JGI IMG/M metagenome (GOLD analysis project Ga0208357, IMG submission 184487) | Arctic peat soil microbial communities from Barrow, Alaska - NGEE Surface sample F52-2 deep-092012 (SPAdes) | ecosystem: Environmental > Terrestrial > Soil > Wetlands > Peat ... | reverse complement strand
GATGACCAACCAGCGGATCAGCCCCTCCGGGCGGCTACGCCGCCCTACGGGCCTAATCCGCTGAAACCGCTCCTACACCACCACCTGGGGCACGACCGAGAACGGCCACATGACCGGCTGGGCCAGCCTGTTTCGCCATCGGATTGCGCATTCGTTGACGTTGTTGAACGCGTATCTCGATGCCGAATTGCGGTTCCGGGGCGTCGCGGGCATCCACGGCATGCCGACCTTTCCCGCGCGCCCCGGTCCTTTGGCCTTGAGCCGGGCCTGCGCGCATCTCGGCTTCGATGTCATGCCGCTTGAGGATGGGGCGATTCACGCTTGGCTCGACAGTCTCCTGGTCTCCGGGCTGATCTGGACCTTCAACCCGGCCAGCCTGCGCAACCATGGACTGACGCGCGGCCGCATTCAAATCTGGATGTCGCGAGCCACACTAACAAAGCGGTATGGCGGCATGGCGGAGCGGCATTGACGGAAGCGACCCGCGATCCGGGCTTCGTTCCGTTCGAGATCACGGTCTGCGGCATCGATGAGCTGCCGCTGCACCACGAACGACGCGTCACCCATGTCCTGACGCTGCTCGATCCCGACTGGCGGACGCCGGAGACGCTGGCGGGTCTCGGCGCGGTTCAGCGGCTCGATATGCGCTTTCACGACATGATCGATCCGGGCGCCGACTGGTCGGTGCCGGAGCGCGAGCATGTCGAGCGGCTGCTGGCGTTCGGCCGGACCTTGCCGGCGCAGGGCGGCCATCTGCTGGTGCATTGCCAGATGGGTATTTCGCGGTCCAGCGCGGCGATGCTGCTGATCCTGGCGCAGGCGCGCGCCGATCGGTCGGCGGCCGAGGCGCTGGCGGAGCTGGTACGCATCCGCGCGCTCGCCTGGCCCAATTTGCGGATGGTCGAAATCGGCGATGCGATGCTGGGACGGAACGGCGCGCTGGTCGAGGCCGCGCGCCGGCGCTATGGCGAGATGCTGACGCGGCGGCCGAAATTGCGCGAGGTCATGATCCGCCTGAAACGGTCGCGCGAAATCGACAGCGCGCTGGCGGCGGCTATTCCGCCGCGCTCAGACGATGATCCTCCGGTGCCTGAAATCCCCTGAGCGCGGCATAGATTTTGGCGGTCGGCTCGAAATCGACGCGCGGATGCAGCATCAGCCGCCCGACCCACTGATAGCCCTCGCGGGATAGGGTCCCCTCATGGGGCGGGCGCTCGTAGTCGTGGCGGGGCAGCGGGCGGTGAGTCTCGACGTCGATCTTGACCCCCGCCAAGTTGTTTTTCTCCGATTTGTAGACCGCCAGCAGGTTCCGCTTGGCCGACACCTCGTCCTGCGACAGCCGCAGCACGGTCTCGTCGCCGGTGGTCTCGGGAAAGCGGTTCCAGCGCGGGTGCCCGCCGCCGGCATTGTATTCGGCGAATTCGCGGACCGGGCGGCCGTCGGCGGCGCGCGCCGCCAGGAAATTGGCGACGTCATGATCCTGATGGCCGCCTTCCCAGGCGGCGACCCAAATCGTGTCGATCGCGTGGTCGTTGACGGTCTGGCGGATCCAGGCAAGGGCCTCGCCCAGATGCGCCTTCAGGGTGCGCGACGGCCAGTCCGAGAAGCCGACCGGCTCAAGGCCCAGCAAGGTCGCCGCCGCGCGCGCCTCGGCGCGGCGCTGCTGAACCCGTGCCTCGCGGCGCTTCTTGTCCCACCGCCACATCTGTTCCGGCGCGGGAACGCCGCAGGTCAGATAGAGGCCGAAGAACCGGTCGCCCGCCCGCCGGCGCATGATGGTGGCCGCCGTGCCGACAATCTCGTCATCGGGATGCGGAATGAGAAGAAGGATTCTAGCCATGTTTATGCTGCCTTGAGACAGCGCTGACGCGCCGCCTCCTCCCAGTGAGGAATGAGATCTTGCGCCAAGACGTCCTGCCACGACGGCAGCACGCAATCGGCGTAATCGCGCGCCGCCCTGCCCATCGCCCGCCGCCGCGCGGGCTGTGCCGCCAAGTCCATCAGGGCCTGGGCCCATGATTCGGGATCGCCGCCCGGCAGCACCAGTCCGGTTTCGCGGTCGCGCACCGCCCGGCCCATGCCGCTGTCGCGCGCCACCAGGACCGGTAGGCCGGAGGCCAGCGCCTCCAGCAGCACGTTGGCCGATTCCTCGATGCGCGAGGGCAGGGCGAAGATATCGGCCGCCGCGTAGAGCCGCGCCAGTTCCGCCGGCTCGACATTGCCGGGGCAGGTCGCGCGCGGGCCGAGCCGCTCGATCACCGCCAACCGCTCCACCCCGTCGCCGGCGCAGATCAGATGAGCATCGACGCCCCGCCGCAGCAGGATATCGACCGCTGCGGCTAAGAGCTGGATGTTCTTGCCGCGATCGAGCCGGCCGGCATTGAGGATCACCAGCCGCTGCGCCGGGATGCCGTACTGCCGTTCCAGCCAGGCCCGGTCGCGCCGCGCCGGATCGAAGAGGCGCCGATCGACGCCGCGCCGCAGCAGGCCGGCCCGATCGCCCAGTGTCGCCCGTACGCCGGCGAGCTGGTCGGGGCGCGACACCAGCGCGAAGGCGCAGTGGCGCTGATAGGCGGCAAGCTGGCGCAGCATGCGCCGCTCGACGCGCTGTGCGACATCGAGCCGCGACAGCAGCAGGCGCGCGACCAAGCCGGTGCCGAACAGGCGCTCGATGGTCTGCGCCGTGAACAGGCGCGCATATTCGGGGGTGTTGGTGTGGACCGAGTTGACCACCGGGATGTTGCGGCGCCGGCCGACCACCATCGCGGTCCGGGCATAGGCGAAGTAGGCGTCGGTGGTGTGGATCACGTCATAATCGCCCAGCCGCCGCGCCAGACTCGGGTGCCACGGGGCGAGGTCGGTATGGTCCGGCACATGCGAGAGAAAGGGCAGGCGCCGGGTGCTGAACACCGGCGGCTCGATGCGATAGCGCACGGTCTCCGACAGGTCCTGGCGCGCCCGCTCCGGCCCGATGAAATGCACGGTGACGTCGAGCCGATCGGGGAAATCGCGCGCCGCCTCGGCCAGCCGCTCCCAGCAGCGGACATGCCCACCGGCGGCCGCGCCGAGCGGCAGATCGACCAGCACCGCGACCCGCAGCCGGCGGCGGGTGGTGGCGCTCTCGTCCCTCTCGATCAGTCGGGTGTCCATCGCGATGAGCCGCTTTGTCTCGTTTATTTAACCCTAGAAACTATTGCGTACCCCGATGCCGGGAGCAAGCGGGGGACAGGTTAACGTTAATACGCGTTAACGTTAACGGGGCTGCCGGGTCTCGATAACGTAACCGGCAACCAGGGCGGGAATTCCCAGGACCAGTTCGCGCAGCCGTTTGGTCAGCGCCAGCACCAGGCCGGCATCGGGGCCCAGCCCCGCCGCCGCGCCCAGCAGCAACAGGGCGCCGTCCTGTACGCCCAATCCACCCGGCACGATGAACGCGGCGGTCCGCGCCGCATGGCCCAGGCTTTCGATCGCGATCGCCTCGCCGAAGCCGATCGGCATGCCCAGCGCGTAAAATACCAGCCAGGTCTCGCCCGCGCCGGCGACCCAGCCGGCCAGCCGCCACAGGGTGGAGCCGATCAAGGCGCGCCGCCGCCGATAGATGCCGCGCACCGCCGCATCGAGCGCCTCGGCGCTTTCGATGTTGAAGCTGCGCCGCGCCGTTTCCGACCAGCGATGCGCGATCCGCCCCGCCAGCGCGAACAAGCCCGCGCGCTGCAACAGGAAAAACGCCAGCGCGCACGCCGCGATCAGGGCGCCGGCCGGCGCCAGCACGCGCAGAATGCCGAGCTTGTTCGAGACGGTGCTGAACAGCGCGACACCCAGCAGCGCGAAGATCAATTCCATCGAAATGCCGAGCGTCAGGTCCACCACCACCGAGGCGCCGGCCTCGCCCGGCGCGCCGAAGCGCCGCACCAGGCGCGCCCGCGCGATCTCGCCCAGATGCGGCACCGGAAACAGGCCGTTGACGCCCTCGGCGACCCAGATCGCGGTGGCGGCGGCGCGCAGCGGCGGCCGCGCGGGGGCCGCGAACAGCAATTGCCAGGCGCGCGCGTCGATGAAGATCGGCACCACATGCCAGGCGATGATCGCGATCAGCCACCAGCGCAACGCGGCGACACTGTCCAGCAGCCGAGAGGGATCGTTGAAGAGGATTAGCGCGATCAGGCCGCAGATTCCGGCGGCCCATGCGATCACGGTGGTGGTTCGCATTTGACGCGGCAGATTAGGGGAATTGATCGCGGTCCGCCATAATGGCCACGGAAAATTGAGCGGCGGAAGGTCGATCGGGTGAAGCGACTCATCGTCACGGCCGATGATTTCGGCATCTCGCCCGGCGTCAACGCGGCGATCGAGGATTCGCATCGCCATGGCATTCTGTCGGCGGCGAGCCTGATGGTGGCGGGCGATGCGGCGGCCGACGCCGTCGCGCGTGCGCGGCGCTTACCGAGTCTCGGCGTTGGGCTGCATCTCGTCCTGGTCGATGGCGCGCCGATCCTGCCGCCGGCGCGATTACCCGATCTGGTCGATGCCACGGGCCGGTTTCCCAACGCGCCGGCGCGGCTTGGCGCCCGGCTTTATTTCAGCGCGGCGGCGCGCCGGCAGGCCGAGGCGGAAACGCGCGCGCAGCTCGATGCCTTTCGCGCGACCGGCCTGCCGCTCGATCACGTCAACGCGCATCATCATTTCCATTTCCATCCTGCGGTGCGCGATCTCTTGATCCGCCTCGCGCCCGAGTACGGCATTCGCGCGATCCGCGTGCCGCGCGAGCCGGGGAATATGCTGTTGCGGCCGTTCGCCGCGTCGCTACGGCGGCGGTTCGATCGCGCCGGCATCGTGCATAACGATTGGCAATTGGGCCTGAGCGACACCGGTGCGATGACGACCGCGCGCACCAAGGAATTATTGGGGCTCCTGCCGAACGGCGTGACGGAAATCTATTTTCATCCCGCGCCCGGCAACGACGATCATCAGGCGTTAGTCGATCCGGAGATCGTGGCGATGCTGAAGGCGCGGCATCTTCATCCAACAGTTTTCGCGCAACTTTGGTGCAACGGCACGATGGATACCGGCGTTCGCCGGTAAGGGAAATAAGAGAACGACAGTCAATGATTGTCGCGCGGGACCCCGAATTTCTCGGCGATGCGCTGATATTTGACCGCCGGCGCCAGCACCATGCCAGTCTCCAATTGCTCGACCATGCCGCGCTGAATTTCCTGCCACGGGGTCTGGCTGGCGGGATAGGCGTAGCCGCCCGCCGCCATCAATGCCGCGTGGCGCCGCGCGATCTCGTCATCGGGGAGAAGAATGTCGGCGGTCGCCTTGTTCAGGTCGATGCGCACCCGGTCGCCGGTGCGCAGAATCGCGATATTGCCGTTGGCCGCTGCCTCCGGCGAGCCGTTGAGAATCGATGGCGAGCCCGAGGTGCCGGACTGGCGCCCATCGCCGAGGCAGGGCAGGGAATGGATGCCCTGTTTAATGAGATAGTCGGGCGGCCGCATGTTGACGACTTCGGCCGAGCCGGGATAGCCGATCGGCCCGGTGCCGCGCATGAACAGCATGGTATTGCCGTCGATGGCCAGCGCCGGATCGTCGATGCGTTTGTGATAATCCTCCGGCCCGTCGAACACCACCGCGCGGCCCTCGAACGCGTTGAGGTCGGCCGGGTTTTGCAGATAGCGGTCGCGGAATTCCGGCGAGATCACGCTGGTCTTCATGATCGCGGAATGAAACAGATTGCCGCGCATCACCAGGAACCCGGCTTTGTCCTTCATCGGCTGCTCGATCGGCCGGATGACTTTCTCATCCTCGATCGGGGCGCCGCGGCAATTCTCGCCGATGGTCTTGCCGTTGGCGGTAATCGCGTCCTCGCGGATGAGGCCCTTGCGCATCAATTGATTGACCACGGCGGGCACGCCGCCGGCATGAAAATAATCCTCGCCGAGATAATCGCCGGCGGGCTGGAGATTAACCAGCAGCGGAATGTCCTCGCCGTATTCTTGCCATTCCTCGATGTCGAGCGGCACGCCGATATGCCGCGCCAGCGCATTGAGATGGATCGGCGCGTTGGTCGATCCGCCGATCGCCGAAGTGACGCGGATCGCATTGACGAACGCGTCCTTGGTCAGAATGTCGGACGGCTTCAAATCCTCATGCACCATGCCGACGATGCGCTTGCCGGTCTCATAGGCCATTTGCGCGCGCGCCGCATAAGGCGCCGGGATCGCGGCCGACCCAGGCAATTGCATGCCCAGCACTTCGGCCAGCGAGTTCATCGTGCTGGCGGTGCCCATGGTGTTGCAATAGCCGGTCGAGGGCGCCGACGACGCGACCAGCGCGACGAAGCCCTTATAATCGAGCTCGCCCGCCGCCATCATCTGGCGCGCCTTCCACACGATGGTGCCGGAGCCGGTGCGCTCGCCCTTGAACCAGCCATTCAGCATCGGCCCGACCGACAGCGCGATCGCCGGCAGGTTCACGGTCGCCGCCGCCATCAGGCAGGCCGGCGTGGTCTTGTCGCAGCCGATGGTCAGCACCACGCCGTCGAGCGGATAGCCGTAGAGAATCTCCACGAGGCCGAGATAGGCGAGGTTGCGGTCGAGCGCGGCGGTCGGCCGCTTGCCGGTCTCCTGAATCGGATGGACCGGAAACTCGATGGCGATGCCGCCCGCTTCGCGGATGCCCTCGCGCACGCGCTTCGCCAATTCGAGATGATGGCGATTGCACGGCGACAGATCGGACCCCGTCTGCGCGATCCCGATGATCGGCATGCCCGACTGCAACTCATGCTGGGTCAGCCCGAAATTCAGATAGCGCTCCAAATAGATCGCCGTCATGTCGGGATTGGCCGGATTGTCGAACCAGGCGCGAGAGCGGAGCTTTTTGCCGGGCGGCTTTTTATCGAATTCGATGCTCGACATGGTGTGACCTCTCCCTCGTGCGTCCTTCGACTACGCGCCCGAACTTCGTTCGGGCGCGTGCTCAGGATGAGGAAATTCTCGGACGGTCCTCATCCCGAGCGCGGAGCACGCGCGTCCGCGCGGTGCGTCCTTCGACTACGCGCCCGAACTTCGTCCGGGCGCGCGCTCAGGATGAGGAAATTCTCGGACGGTCCTCATCCCGAGCGCGGAGCACCGCGCGTCCGCGCGGTGCGAGCAGTCGAGGGACGCAACAATCCGCGCTAATTATATTTCCGCAGCTCGAGCCGGCCGATCTGGTTGCGATGCACCTCGTCCGGGCCGTCGGCGAGGCGCAGCGTGCGCGCATGGGCATAGGCGCGGGCCAGGCCGAAATCGTCCGACACGCCGCCGCCGCCATGCGCCTGGATCGCCCAATCGACGATCTTGCACAGCATGTTCGGCGCCGCCACCTTGATCATCGCGATTTCGGCGCGCGCGCCCTTGTTGCCGACCGTGTCCATGAGATAGGCCGCCTTCAGCGTCAGCAGCCGGCATTGTTCGATCGAGATGCGCGCCTCGGCGATGCGCTCCAGCGTCACGGTCTGTTCGGACACGGCGCGGCCGAAGGCGACGCGCGACTTGACCCGCTTGCACATCTTCTCCAGCGCATATTCGGCCTGGCCGATGGAGCGCATGCAATGATGGATGCGACCCGGGCCGAGACGGCCTTGCGCGATCTCGAACCCGCGCCCCTCGCCGAGGAGAATGTTGCTGGCGGGCACGCGGACATCGACGAAATCCACCTCGGCGTGGCCGTGCGGCGCGTCGTCATAACCGAACACCGGCAGCCAGCGCAGAATCTTCACGCCCGGCGTATCCTTGGGCACCAGGATCATCGATTGCTGTTTGTACTTGTCGGGATTGTTGGGCGAGGTCTTGCCCATGAAGATCAGAATCTTGCAGCGCGGATCGGGCGCGCCGGAGGTCCACCATTTGCGGCCGTTGATGACATAGTGGTCGCCGTCGCGGCGGATGCTGGATTCGATATTGGTCGCGTCGGACGAGGCGACATCGGGCTCCGTCATCGCGAAGCCGGAGCGGATTTTACCCTCCAGCAGCGGCACCAGCCATTGCTTCTGGTGCTCCGCGGTGCCGTAGCGCGCCAGCACCTCCATATTGCCGGTATCGGGCGCCGAACAATTGAACACTTCGGGCGCCCAGGCGACGCGGCCCATGATCTCGCACAGCGGCGCGTATTCGAGATTGGTCAGCCCGGCGCCGTCCTTCGATTCCGGCAGGAACAAATTCCACAGACCGGCGGCGCGCGCCTTGGGCTTCAATTCCTCGACGATAGGGCGCGGCTGCCAGCGCTGGTCGGGCGCGATGCCGTCATCATAGGCGCGCTCGTTCGGATAGACATGCTCGTCCATGAAATGGCCGAGCTTTTCCTGCAGGCCCTTGACCTTGTCGGAGTAGGCGAAATCCATCTGATGCGCTCCCCTGGTTTGGCCGAATGTTTGCCCGAGGCGCGATCCGTGGCAACATCTTTCGGGGAGAGCGCATATGCCACTGCAAATCATCGGCGCCGGGCTGGGCCGCACCGGCACCGTGTCGCTCAAAGTCGCGGTGGAGCAGCTCGGCTTCGGGCGCTGCTACCACATGCTGGAAACGCTCGGTAATCCCGGCCATACCGCGCTGTGGCGCGATGTCGCCGCGGGCCAGCCGGACTGGGACACGATCTTCGCCGGCTACGGCGCCACCATGGACTATCCCGCCTGCACCTGCTGGCGCGAGTTGGCGGATTATTATCCGGCGGCGAAAATCGTGCTGTCGGTGCGCGATCCGGAAAAATGGTTCGACTCCGTTCGCGCGACGATTTTCCAACCCGCCAACAAAGAGACGATGGCGAATCCCGATCTCGCGGGCATCGTCGGGCTGATGAACGGGGTGCATCCCGATCGCTATGACCGCGATGCGATGCTCGCGGCCTTCCGGCGCCATAGCCAGGCCGTGATCGACGGCGTTCCGCCGGAACGGCTGCTGGTCTACGAGGTCGAGCAGGGTTGGGCGCCGCTCTGCGCCTTCCTCGGCGTGCCGGTGCCCGAGACGCCATTCCCGCGCGCCAATGTCCGCGCCGAGATCAACGAAGTCTTCGCGCAGGCGCGGCACGCCGACGGCACGCTCGACGTCGGCCGCATGCAACGCATGATGACCGGCAAGCTGCCGCCGCGCTAATCGACCAGATCGTCGGCGCGATAGCCCTGAAGATAAAGCAGCGCCGTCAAATCGGCATGGTCGATGCGGTGGGCGGCGCGCTCCCGCACATGCGGCTTGGCATGGAACGCGACGCCCAGGCCGGCGGCGTGCAGCATCGGCAGATCGTTGGCGCCATCGCCGACCGCGAGGCTCGCGGCCGGCGCGATGCCGAATTCCGCCGCGCATTGGTTCAGATAGTCGCGCTTCGCCGCGCCGTCGAGGATCGGCTCGCGCACCGTGCCGAGAATGGTTTCATCGGCGATCAGCAAATCGTTCGCGTAATCGCGATCGAAGCCCAAACTGTCGCGCACCGGGCTCGAAAACACATAGAAGCCGCCGGACAGCAGCACCGTCCGGGCGCCGTGCCGACGCATGGTGCGCACCAGCGTTCGCGCGCCGGCGGTGAAGCGAATGCGGTCCGCCGCCTCCGACAGCAGCGTCGTCGGCCGGCCTTTGAACAGCGCCACCCGCTGGCGCAGGCTGGCGGCGAAATCCAGCTCGCCATTCATGCCGCGGCGGGTGATTTCGGCGACCCGGTCGCGAACGCCGATCAGATCGGCCATCTCGTCCAGCATCTCGTTATGGATCACGGTCGATTCCATGTCGGCGACCAGCAGCGATTTGCGGCGGTTCGCGACCGGCTGAATCACCAGATCGATCGCCGCATCGCCCAGGATGCGCCGCGCCGCCGTTTCGATCTCCGCCGTTTCGCCACCGAAAAAAATATCGGCGGCACGGTTGGGCGTGAGCCAGTCGATCGGTGCATCGATGGCGTTCGCAATTTCGTTCACGGCATCGCGCGCATCGGTCGCGGCGATCAGGGTCAGGACGTGAGAGGGCATCGCCACGTTTTATCGTTATGCTGACCTGAAATGAACGAGGAAATCATTATCGTCGCCGGGCCGACCGCGAGCGGCAAGTCGGCGCTGGCGCTGGCGCTGGCGGCGGAACTCGACGGCACGATCATCAATGCCGACAGTATGCAGGTCTATCGCGATCTGCCGATCCTGACGGCGCAGCCCGACGCCGCGACCCAGGCGCGGGTGCCGCATCGCCTCTATGGCGCGATCGATGCCGCCGAGGGATTTTCGGTCGGCGCCTGGCGCGTGAGGGCGCTGGCGGAAATCGCGGCAAGCCGGGCGGCCGGCCGGGTTCCGATCCTGGTCGGCGGCACCGGACTTTATCTTCGCGCGCTGCTCGAGGGGCTGGCCGAGACGCCGCCGATCCCGGAGAGCGTGACGCGTGCGGCGCGCGCGCTCCATGCCGAGCTCGGCGCCGCCGGCTTTCATGCGCGGCTGGCGGCGCTTGATCCAGAGGCGGCAAAAAAGCTGCCCGCCGGCGATACCCAGCGCGTTTTGCGGGCCTATTCGGTGGCGATCGCCACCGGAAAACCGCTCTCTTCATGGCAACGCGAACAGGTTTCGGTGCCGCCGTGCAATGCAAATGCTATCGTCGTGATACCATCGCGAATACCGCTCTACGCCGCCTGTGATGCCCGCTTTCTGGCGATGCTGGCGGGCGGCGCGCTCGGCGAAATCGAGCGGTTGCTGGCGCGCGAACTCGACCCCGCGCTGCCCGCGATGCGGGCGCTGGGGGTGCGGCCGTTGCTGCAAATGGCGCGGGGCGAAATCACCCCGCCGGCCGCCATTGCTGCGGCGCAGCAAGCGACGCGGAACTATGCCAAGCGGCAGCTCACCTGGTTCCACCATCAACTGCCGGAGCGCCCAGGTCTGCGGAAACTGACCATTGAGGCGCAATTTTCGGAAAGATTGTTACCTGAATTATTTTCATTTATTCGCCATTGATGGTTGACCGAGCGGATAGACCTGATTAGGTTTGCGCCCTTAACGCGGGCGAGATATCGCACTGCAATAAATTCAAGGAGTGGGCAATGGCCACGGCACAAATGTTGGGGGCGGAAATGGTCATCAAGGCTCTGGTGGACCAGGGCGTTGAGGTCGTTTTCGGCTATCCCGGCGGCGCCGTCCTGCCGATCTACGACGCGCTGTTCAAGCAGAACCGGCTCAAGCACATCCTGGTGCGGCACGAACAGGCGGCGGTTCACGCCGCCGAGGGCTATGCCCGCTCGACCGGGCGCGTGGGCGCGGTACTGGTGACGAGCGGCCCCGGCGCTACCAATGCAGTAACGGGCCTGACCGACGCCCTGATGGATTCGGTGCCGATCGTCTGCCTGACCGGGCAGGTGCCGACGCATCTCATCGGCAATGACGCGTTTCAGGAGGCGGATACCACGGGTATTACCCGTCCCTGCACCAAACACAATTACTTGGTGAAGGACGTCAACGAGCTGGCGCGGACCATGCACGAGGCGTTCTACGTCGCGCGTACCGGGCGCCCCGGTCCGGTGGTGGTCGATCTGCCGAAGGACATTCTGATGACCGTCGGCACTTATCGCGAGCCCGACGATCACGCGCACCGCCGCTATCAGCCGCGGACCCAGCCCGACCCGGCGCGCATCGCCGAGGCGGTGGAGCTGATCATGAACGCCAAGAAGCCGCTGTTTTACGGCGGCGGCGGGCTGATCAATTCCGGCCTGAAGGCGTGCAAGCTGTTCGCCGAATTGGTGCAGCTAACCGGGTTTCCCTGCACCCTGACGCTGATGGGCCTGGGGGCGCTGCCGGCCTCCGATCCGCGTTTCCTGGGTCTGGTCGGCATGCACGGCACCTATGAATCGAACCTCGCGATGCATGATTGCGACGTGATGATCAATGTCTGCGCGCGGTTCGACGACCGCGTCACGGGCCGGGTCAACGCGTTCTCGCCCGGCTCGAAGAAAATCCACATCGATATCGACCCGTCCTCGATCAACAAGAACATCCGCGTCGATGTCCCGGTGATCGGCGACGCGGCGGCGGTGCTGGAGGCGCTGCTGGCGCAACTCAAAGCCCGGCGCTTCAAGCCCGACAAGGCGCATCTGGCGAAATGGTGGAAGGAGATCGCGGGCTGGCGCGCGCGGCAATCGCTGCGCTACGACAATTCGAATAAGATCATCAAGCCGCAATACGCCATCGAGCGGCTCTATGCCCTGACCCGGGGCGCCAAGGACGTCTACATCACCACCGAAGTCGGCCAGCATCAGATGTGGGCGGCCCAGCTGTTCAAGTTCGAGCAGCCGATGCACTGGCTGACCTCGGGCGGGCTGGGAACGATGGGCTATGGGCTGCCGGCGGCGGTCGGCGTGCAGGTGGCGCATCCCGAGGCGCTGGTGATCGACATCGCCGGCGAGGCGTCGATCCTGATGAACATTCAGGAGATGTCGACCATTGCCCAGTATCGGCTGCCGGTGAAGGCGTTCATCATCAACAACCAGTATATGGGCATGGTGCGCCAGTGGCAGGAATTGATGCATGGCGGACGCTATTCCGAAAGCTACACGGCGGCGCTGCCGGATTTCGTCAAGCTGGCGGATGCCTTCGGCGCCCGGGGCCTGCGCGCGACCAAGCCTGGCGAGGTCGACGATCTCATCAAAGAAATGCTCGCTTATGATGGTCCGGTGATCGCCGACATCGCGGTCGATCAGACCGAGAATTGCTTTCCGATGATCCCCTCCGGCGCCGCGCATAACGAGATTCTGCTCGGGCCGGCCGACAAGGCGACGACGCCGGTGTCGGAAGAAGGCATGGTCCTGGTCTGAGCCATGGCTTTGCGTCTCCGCTCTCAACGCGCCGCCTCCGGCGCGGCCAAGAAACCCGCGCCGCAAGCGCCCGCAACCATCGCGGCCGGGCCGCCGCCAGATGGCGGCATCAAACGCGCCATCGTGGCGATCCTGGTCGATAACGAACCGGGCGTGCTGGCGCGCGTCGTCGGCCTGTTCTCCGGGCGCGGCTACAACATCGAGAGCCTGACGGTCGCCGAGGTGAACCAGGCCGAGAACCTCTCGCGGATCACCATCGTCACTTCCGGGACGGCGATGATCATCGAGCAGATCAAGGCGCAGCTGTCGCGCTTGGTGCCAGTGCATACGGTGCGCGACCTCACCGCGGAGGGGCCTTATGTCGGCCGGGAATTGGCCCTGGTCAAGGTCTCGGCGACCGGGGAGAAGCGCATCGAATCCTTGCGTCTTGCCGATATTTTCCGGGCACGGGCGGTCGATTCGACCATCGACAGTTTTGTGTTCGAGATCACCGGCTCGACCGAGAAGCTCGATTCCTTTATCAATCTGATGGCGCCGCTGGGGCTGGTCGATGTCTCGCGCACCGGCGTCGTCGCGATTTCGCGCGGCGCCGAAAAGTTCTGAGGCGCCTCGGTGCCTTGACGGTTTATTCTCTGACTTCAGCGCTTCCAAAGAGGGACGACGACCATGCGGGTCTATTACGATCGCGACGCCGATGTGAACCTGATCAAGAGCAAGAAAGTGCTGGTGCTCGGCTATGGCAGCCAGGGCCACGCCCACGCCAACAATCTGCGCGACAGCGGCGTGAAGGAAGTCCGCGTCGGGCTGCGCCCCGGCTCCGCCTCGGCCAAGAAGGCGACCGATGCCAAGTTCGAGGTGATGACCCCCGCCGACGGCGCCAAATGGGCCGATGTCGTGATGGTGCTGACGCCCGATGAATTGCAGGCGAGGCTCTATGCCGAGGACCTCGCGCCGAACATGCGGCCCGACACGGCGCTTGCCTTCGCCCACGGCTTCAACATCCATTTCCGCCTCATTGAGCCGCGCCCCGACATGGACGTCTTCATGATCGCGCCGAAGGGGCCGGGCCATACCGTGCGCTCGGAATATGTGCGCGGCGGCGGCGTGCCCTGTCTCGTCGCGGTGGCGCAGAATCCGTCGGGCAACGCCTTGGAGCTGGCGCTCTCCTATGCCTCGGCGATCGGCGGCGGCCGCGCCGGCGTCATCGAGACCAGTTTCAAGGAGGAATGCGAGACCGATCTCTTCGGCGAGCAGACCGTGCTGTGCGGCGGCCTGACCTCGCTGATCCTGGCCGGCTTCGAGACCCTGGTCGAGGCCGGCTACGCGCCCGAGATGGCCTATTTCGAATGCTGTCACGAGGTCAAGCTGATCGTCGATCTCATCTATGAGGGCGGCATCGCCAACATGCGCTATTCGATCTCCAACACGGCGGAGTATGGCGACTATACCAGCGGCCCGCGCATCGTCTCGCCGGAGGTCAAGGCCGAGATGAAGCGCGTCCTCGCCGACATCCAGTCGGGCGAATTCGCCAAGAAATGGGTGCTGGAGAATACCGCCGGCCAGCCCAGCTTCAAGGCGATGCGCCGGCGCGCCGCCCAGCACCAGATCGAACAGGTCGGCGAACAGCTCCGCGCGATGATGCCCTGGATCAAGCATAACGCCCTCGTCGACAAAACGAGGAACTGACGCGTTAAGAATTCGCCAACGCCTCGCACGATATAAAAGAGGGTG
>Ga0208357_1001908_pt1 | contig 14542 bp, 13 predicted proteins | sample NGESurdeep092012_6_FD_184487 | JGI IMG/M metagenome (GOLD analysis project Ga0208357, IMG submission 184487) | Arctic peat soil microbial communities from Barrow, Alaska - NGEE Surface sample F52-2 deep-092012 (SPAdes) | ecosystem: Environmental > Terrestrial > Soil > Wetlands > Peat ... | reverse complement strand
AGGTAGCCCGGATTATCCCGAGCCCAACAGGCGACTCCCCACGCCACAGGGCCGCTCACGCGGCAATCGGAATAATCCGAGAATCGGAACAATCGGCATTATTCCGAGGTCGGAATAATGCCGATCTGTTGTTCTTCCACGTTGTCCAGTTGCGTTATGTCGTGGTCGAGTTGAAGACCGGTAAGTTCGAGCCCGAGTATGCCGGCAAGCTCGGCTTCTACGTCACGGTAGTGGATGACAAGCTGCGTTTGCCGGCCCACAACCCGACGGTTGGGATTCTGATTTGTGGAAGCCGTAACGATCACACCGTGCGGTACTCGCTGGGCCAGTCCAGTTCGCCATTGGCCGTGTCGACCTATACCTACGACACCCTGCCAGCGGAGGAGAGGACTGCTCTGCCTAATGCTGAACAGTTGGCAGCGGCACTGGACTGGACAGGCGAGTCAACCGAACCAGAATAGAGCTGGCTCAGAAACCCCTGGACTGGCGAGTGAGACACGCAGCGCATCGAGACGACTTTCCGAGATAGGTGGGTCCCGCGTGATTCCGCGGAACCGACAGCGGGTGTTTCGGGCTGGGGGAGTGTCTTGGAATACTGTACTTATCTGCGATGAACTCGGACTGTTGCTCGGTTGTGGTCGGCCTAGTTTAGATCTCGCCCGCGAGCCGCAGGGTCTCGATTCGCTCGTGGTCGTATCCGAGCAGACCGTGCAATACCTCATCGGTGTGCTGGCCCAACGCCGGACCGGTCCAGCGGATCTTCCCCGGTGTTCGGCTTAGACGCGGGACCACGTTCGGCATTGGCACGTTTCCGAGGCTGACGTCCTCGATCCAGGCGACTGACCCGCGTTCCTTGATGTGATTATCGGAGAGGATCTCGGGAGCGCGGTTGATTGCGCCGGCAGGGACCCCTGCTTGTGTGAGGAGCTCAATGATTCGTCTCGCGGAATGTTTCCCCGTCCAGTTGCTGATGATTGCGTCGAGTTCTGCCATGTGGGAGCCCCGCGCGCCGTGGTCGGAGAACCTGGGGTCGGTGGCGAGGTCGGGCTGTCCTATCGCTTCGCTGAGGCGGGAAAAGACTGTGTCTTGGTTGGCGGCGACGATTACCGATAGGCCGTCCGCGGCCTGGTAGGCATTCGAGGGTGCGATGCCCGGCAGCACTGGACCGCTGCGTTGGCGGATTATGTCGAAGAGTGCGTAATCGCCGAGCAGGGACTCGGTTAGTGCGAGCACTGACTCGTAAATTGAGGTGTCGATCTCTTGACCTCTGCCCGAAGCCTCTCGTTCGTGTAGTGCCGCTAGGACACCGACGCATGAGAAAACCCCGGCGAGCGAGTCACCGAGGGAGAGTCCTACGCGCACCGGGGGGCGGTCGGGGTAGCCGACGAGGTCGCGGAAACCGGCCATTGCTTCGCCGATCGAGGCGTAGCCGGGCCTGCTGGAGTATGGTCCAGTCTGCCCGAACCCGCTAACATGCGCGACAATCAGCCGCGGGTTTTCCTCCAGCAGTTGTTCGGGAGGAAGGTTCCAGCGTGAGAGCGTGCCGGGCCTGAAGTTCTCGATGAGCACGTCCGCTCTGAGGCAGAGGTCACGCAAGACGCCCTGCCCGCCCACGGTGCGCAGGTTGCAGGTGATCGATCGTTTGTTGCGGGCAAGACTCGACCACCAGACGCCGTCGCCAGCTTCGTTGTGCGGACCCCATGCCCGGAACGGATCGCCTGACCCCGGCGGCTCCACCTTGATGACGGTGGCACCCAGATCTGCGAGCAGCTGCCCGCAGAACGGCCCCGCGATGAGCGATCCCGCCTCAACGACGGTCACTCCCTTCAGCGGTCCTTCACCATCGGTCACCTTCGGCCTCCTTTGTGTGCAATCATTTCCCATTATCGGCTTACAAGTGCAATACTTGGGGAAATGTTGATTAGATTGCATACACTACTAGAGTAATGGTTTTGCGTACAGCCAATGATGACTGGAAGGAGCGTGGGATGACCGCAGCTGACGCCTCGACCCTGCCTGGTGTTGAGGATCTCGGGAGTAGGCGGGTTTTGCCCCTCGTCATCAACGGGGTGCCTGTTCTCACCGCCGACGTGCGTGATCTACCCTCACGAGACGACCGCGGTCCGGTCCGACGTGTTGCATTCGCGGATCCCGCGCTTGCCGCCCAAGCTGCCGGGGTGGCGTCTCTAGCGCGGGGCCAGTGCGCTTCTTCGACTCGCGCCGAGCGGTCGCGGGTTTTGCGGGGGATGGCTGATGCCCTCGAGCGTGACGCAGAGGGGTTCGCTATCTCGCTTGTCCGGGAAGTGGGGAAGACGGTGCGTGATGCGCGAGGCGAGGTCGCGCGGTCCGTCTCCACGTTGCGGGCTGCGGCCGACGCGGTCGGCACCCTCATTGGCACTGAAGTTCCAGTTGACAGCGTGGATGTCGGGCATGACCGTGTCGCGTACACGATGTGGCAGCCGATCGGGGTCGTCCTCGCCATCTGCGGTTTCAATTTCCCGCTCCTTCTCGCGGTGCACAAACTGTCGGCCGCCATCGGGGCCGGATGCCCGATTCTGATCAAACCGAGCGAGCGGACACCGTTTACTACGGTCGCACTCGGCAGGGTAGCCGTTGACTCCGGTTGGCCGGCTGCCGCCATCAGCGTTATCAATGGCGGCCCTGAGGTCGGATCCTGTCTCACTGCCGACCCGCATGTCGCGCTCGTCTCGTTCACCGGTTCCAGTCTCGTCGGCGCGCGCATCGCGGCGGCGGCGGGGGCGAGTCTCAAGCGCGTCGTGCTGGAGCTCGGCTCGAATGCGGCGACGATCGTAGCCCAGGACGCGGACCTGGATCTCGCGGTCGCCCGGTGTGCAGTGGGGGGCATGTCGACGGCCGGGCAGTCGTGCATATCTGTGCAGCGCATCATCGTGCATCGGGATGTGGAAGCGGCGTTCCGAGATCGGCTCGCGGAGCGTCTGCGTGAATTGCGCACGGGCGACCCCGCAGACGAGCAGACAGACGTGGGCCGGCTTGTGGCAGATCAGGAGACCACTCGCGTCCGTGCCCTCATCGATGACGCTGTCGGATCCGGGGGTGTGCTCGTCACCGGCCCCGGGAACGGACCTCATCTGGAGCCGACGCTGGTGGCGCATGTCCCCGAAACCGCTCGGATGGCGCAGGAGGAAGTGTTCGGGCCCGTGGTCGCGACATTCTCGTACAGCGACGACGCTGACGCCGTCCGACTGGCGAACTCCACCGCCTACGGCCTGATGGCCGGGGTCTTCACTAGTTCCCTCGATCGCGCGCTCTACTTCGCCGAGCACATCGAGGCGGGCGGGGTTCACATCAACGACTCGTCCAATTTTCGGCCTGACAACATCCCGTACGGCGGTGTCAAGGCGAGCGGAGTCGGCAAGGAGGGGCCCGGGTGGGCAATGCGAGAATTCAGCAACGAAAAGATCGTCACGCTGCGCCGCCCGGGCGGCGTGTCGTGAGCGCCGCCGAATCCGAGCAGGAGCCGTCGGCCGACCCTCGCACGCGCATCCTCTACTTGATTACCTCGGGCAGATTTACGCCGGGGGACAGGCTCCCCGAGGTGGCGCTGGCGAACGAGCTTAACGTTTCCAGGACACCCATCCGCGAGGCCTTGCGTGGGTTGGCGGCCGAAGGGTATGTCGACCTGCACAAGAACCGGGGCGCGACCGTGGCCCAATACGACGACGACTTGCAGGAGCTCTTCGAACTGCGCATCTTGCTCGAAGGCCATGCTGCAGGCCTCGCCGCCGTGCACGCTACGCCGGAGCAGTCCGCGGAACTGCAGATTATCCAAGACCGCTACGAGATGATCATTGCCAGCTCGGGCCAGCTGCGCCACCACGAAGCTGCCCTCACCAACATGGAGTTCCACCGTGCGATCCTCCTGGCCGCCGGAAATCCACGGCTTGAGCAGTTCGTGACCAGCGTCACTTCGGCGAGCCTCATCGACTCCACTTTCGAGCTCTACTCGGCCGACCAGTTGCAACGCAGCGCGAGCCAGCACCAGCAGATGATCGACGCTATCGCGCATCACGACCGCAACCTGGCGGAGATGGCCATGCGCGTGCACATCACCGGCGCCCAATACCTATTTCAACGCAACATCTGAAAGGAGCTTGCATGTCACGCGACGAGGACGAGGGAGACGTCGATGCCGTCATCGTGGGGGCCGGGCTCTCCGGCGCTATCACAGCGCTCCGACTCGCCGAAGCTGGACTGAGTGTCCTCTGCCTCGAACAGGGAGACTGGCCCGACCGCGCAGGCCGCACCCCCGTGCACGACCCGGAGTCTGAGCTCACGGCAGAGCGCTATTGGCAGCGCGACCCCGACGTCCGCAAGGACCCCACCGACTACCCGATCGACAACTCGGCCTCCGACATCACACCGCTGATGTGGAACGGCGTTGGCGGGTCGACCGTCCTGTACCTCGCGAAATGGAACCGGATGACGCCGGGTGACTTCCGTGTGAAGTCGCACGACGGCGTGGCCGCGGACTGGCCTCTGAGCTATGAGGACCTCGAACCGTACTATGTCGAGGCGGAAAGGATCATGCGGGTGTCCGGGACGGGCGGGGACCCTGCCTATCCGCCGGGGGAAGGCCCTGTTGAGGCTGGTGTCCCCGTCCGGCGGTTCGGGAAGCGGATGGCTAAGGCCTTGAACACGCTGGGTTGGGCGTGGTGGCCGGGGGCCACCGCGACATTCCGCGGCGAAGACGGGGTCGATGGGCTGCATGCCGTCAAATCGAGCGTCGACATTTCGATCTGGCCGTCCGCACTCGCGGCTGGAGCAAGACTGCAGACCCATTCCAGGGTCCGACGTGTCCTTGTGAGCGAGGGTCATGCGGTAGGGGTGGAGTACGTCGACCGGTCCGGCGCGCCGAAAATGCTGCACGCGCCGACGGTCATCCTGTGCGCGAACGGGATCGGCACGCCTCGGCTGCTGCTCATGTCGGCCACAGACGAGCACCCGGAGGGCGTGGCCAACTCCACAGGCCTGGTCGGCAAGCGCCTGATGATGCACCCCTACGGTGCTGTTGTCGGCGTCTTCGACGATGAGATGGATTCGTGTGTCGGACCGCTGGGCCAGCAGATCCAATGCATGGAGTTCTATGAAACCGACGCCGCGCGCGGATTTGTCCGCGGCGCGAAGTGGGGGCTTCAGCCCTCGGGTAGTGCCCAGAACGTCCTGCGTTCATATCCGTGGAACACAGAGACGGAGACCGCGTACTTCGAGAACTTCCACACCACCATCCGGCAACGCTACGACCACTCTCCGCTGTGGACGATCATCGCCGAGGACCTCCCTGTCGAGTCGAACCGCGTGCAACTGTCACCCACACTCGTCGACTCCGACGGCCTGCCCGGAGTCGAGGTGCACTACGAGGCCGACGATAATTCCCGGGCGCTGCTCGCCTTCCATACGGGGCATGCGGCACAGGCGATGACCGCCGCCGGCGCGGTGGCGACGATCTCCGACTCGGTGGTGCGCGCAAGCGGGTGGCATCTGATGGGAACCGCCGTGATGGGAGATGACCCGGCCGCATCGGTCACGGACCGCTACGGGAAGACTCACGACGTCCGCGGTCTGTACATTTTCGACTCCAGCACGTGGGTGACCTCCGGCGGACTGAACCCGGCTGCAACGCAATCGGCCCTAGCCCTGTGGTCGAGTGACCACCTTATTGAACAGCGAGGGGAAACCCGATGACCGGGATGGGCGACCGCGAAGTTTTGGCTGCCGTGGCAGAAGCGCTCATACCGCCGGGGCACGGTGGCCCATCGGCCCGGGAGGCTTCTGTGTTGGAGCACATCAGAGAAGTTCTAGATATCCGGCCGGATCTCGCCGTGCCATTCGCTTCACTTATGGGAGAAGCTGTCGGCCAAGAGCCCGAGCTGTGGGCACGCGTGTTGTTGCGCGAGCGGCCATCCGACTTCAAGCTGATGACCGATGTCCTGGTCGCCGCGTGGCTGCGTGCCCCCGAAGCCCGGGAATGGTTGCATTGGCGACCCATCGCCGACGAGTTCAGCGATCCCGATCCGATCCCCGCGGCCGAGCTTGCAGGGATGATGAGGCAGGTCAGTGACCGCGGCCCGTCCTACCGCGCCACCGGCTGGACGCCGAAGGGCGGGGCATGATGCTAGAGCTCGTCGAAGTGGCGCCGCGTGATGGCCTGCAGAATGAAGCGCGCGGCCTCCCCGTGGAAACGAAGGTCGAGCTCATCCGCAGGCTCGTCGATGCCGGGGAGCGGCGCATGGAGGCAGTCAGCTTCGTGTCACCCAGAAGGGTCCCCCAGATGGCAGGGGCGGAACAAGTCATGTCGGCCGTCCCGAGGGACGCGGGCGTCAGCTACATCGGACTCGTGCTCAACCGGCGCGGCGTCGAACGCGCAGCAGGTGCGCGAATGGACGAGATCAACGTGGTTCTGCCCGTCACCGACGCATTCAGCCAACGGAACCAAGGCAAAGACCTCGCATCGATGACAGATGAGACGGCAGCGTGCGTCGCACTCGGACAGCAGGCCGGACTGCTGACCACGGTCACCCTAGCCGTGGCCTTCGGCTGCCCGTTCGAAGGAGAGGTGCCGCTGGAGAAAGTAGAAAGCGTGCTCTCGAGGGTCGTAGACATGGGCTCGGACGAGATCGCCTTCGCCGACACGATTGGCGTCGGGATCCCCGCCCAGGTGCGGGCGATGACCGCGATGTTCGAGAAGGTCGCCCCGGAACGCAAACTTCGGTTTCACTTCCACAACACGCGCAACACCGGCTATGCCAACGCGCTTGCCGCGCTCGACGCTGCGCCGGGCCGTGTTGTCGCTCTCGACGCCGCAGTCGGCGGGTTCGGAGGATGCCCCTTCGCGCCAAATGCGACCGGGAACATTGGCACCGAGGACCTGCTGTACGCGCTCGAAAGAGGCCATGACTCGGCCGCTGCGGCAATCGACTCTCGCCGCTTGTCTGACACCGCTTGGTGGCTGAGCGGTGAACTGGATAGCCCGGTGCAGTCACTGATCCCTAAGGCGGGCGGATTCCCCTCTTGGGAGACGAATTGAAACGGGATCGTATGCAATAGCCAGGGCAAGAACCGGCGGTTTCTGCTGGGGCGTGTGGAGGGTCTCCAGCATTTCTCGTTTCTCACAAACACATAACGGTTGTTGACTCACGCTAGCAACCTAATTATTGTATGCAATATAGAGTGTCGGTTGGCACTGAATGGCAAGGAGGCTGTTCTGATGACGATGATCCACGGAGGCAAACTCGCGCTGGACGGGGTGCTCGGCGCCCTGGGTATTCCTAGCGAAGGTGTGGTGTACGATCTGGACCCCGGCCGCTGGCCGGGCATGCCGATTTGGGCCGGACACCCGCCCTTCCAGGTGCTCACCTATCGCAGCCCGCACGGCATCCGTGTGCAAGGCGACCAGGAATGGCTGCGCCCGGAGGTCAATGCCGCGCAGATTGGCTTGGTCTCTGAGATGATGATCGCGACCAACCACTCCGGCTCGCATGTCGATGCTCTCGGGCACATCTGCTCGGGCCCGGGCGACGAGTTCTGGGGCGGCAACGCGGCCGATGCCCTCGGCGACTTTGGCCTCCTCAGGGGCGACGCCGCCTCGATCACACCGTTCATCACACGGGGAGTTCTGGTCGACGTCCCGCGCCAACTGGGGGTTGACTACCTTGGCCCGCACTATCCGATCTCAATCGACGAGTTCACCGCGGCGCTTGAGGCACAGGGCACAGAAATCCGCAAGGGCGACGTGGTTACCGTGCGCACCGGGATCATGTCGGCCTGGCCTGATCCTGAGAAGATGGCACGCACGGCCGGTGCCGGCATCACCAAGCCGATCGCCGACTACTGCGCAGAGCGGGAGGTGCGGGCCGTCGGAACCGACACTGAGGCATGCGAAGTCATGCCGTCGATCCTCCCGGATAACCCGCACCCGGTGCACCAGCGGCTGCTGATCAAGGCCGCCATCCACATCATGGAGAACCTGTACTTGGAGGACCTGGCGAGGGACTCCCGCTACGAGTTCCTCTTCATCGGGCTCCCGTTGAAGATTCAAGGGGCGACCGGGTCGATGATCAGGCCACTAGCCGTCGTCTGATCGTTTACCGGACACCGGTCTTTACCTCACTGCAGTTCAATTTCGAAGGAGAAATCATGGGAACATCAGATATCAGCCGCAGGGCTATGCTAAGCGGGACCGCTGCCGGTTCGCTAGCGCTTCTGCTTTCCGCCTGCACTCGCGACAGTGGCGGCAGCACAGGTGCAAGCACCGGAAGTGGCAACCCGCTGCTCGCTATCTCGAATGGAGCGCTTTCGTTCGCCGTGTGCCTGCCAGTTTCGGGCGCGTTCACCACTGTCACCGTCCCGTGGGCGCAGGCTGTCAAGTACGCCGCGGACGAGCGCAACGAAGCCGGCGGTCTGAAAATCAAAGGTAAGTCGTACAAGGTCACCGCACCAATGATCGATGAGGGGTACGCCGCTGCTCCCGCGCTAGCATCGGCCCAGAAATTCTTCTCGCAGGGCGGCCACTACATCGGCGGCCTTGTTTCCGAGGAGGCACCGACTGCCCTCCTCGGGGTCAATGAGCAGGCAGATGCACTTATCTCCACCTGCATCGTGGGCAACCCATCGCTGTCGAAGAACAACCTGCGGCTCTTTGGGGACTCGTTGACCCAGGCAACAGGCAGCATGCGCGCGCATTTTGCATACGACGAGCTCAAGCTCCGTAAGATCGCCACGATCGAGTTGAAGAACTCCTGGGGGGCCTCCTACCAAGAGACCTTCGCCGCAGCATTTAAAGAACTCGGCGGCGAGATCGTTGCGCGTGACTATATGGACGTTACCGACACCGACTTCACTGCGCGCATCAGCGGATGGAAGGCATTTTCCCCGGACGGCATCTACATCATTATCGGCAACTCGCCCGGAATCACAATCGCAAACCAGGCAGCACAGCTCGGATTTGACTCCCAGCCGTTCCTGCTGGAAGGGGCATGGGACCCAAACGTCTACAAGACGACTGGGGCGGCATTCATCGACCGCTCCTACTACGTGTCCCAATACCCGTACTGCCACACCACGTCGGCAGCGGTGAAGCTCGCGCAGAAACTGCACGACGACAAGAACCTCTTCGTCACCAACTGGTTCTGGCAGGGCTACGACTCCACCAGGATGGTACTCGACGCCATGGAACTCGCCAACTCCACGGACCCGCGCGATGTCATCAGCGCACTCCCAGAGGCGGTCGAGAAGGGCGCAAGCAAGTGGCTGATAAAAGCCCCTGGTGCGGTTGCCACGAAGGAGAAGGGCGTGTACCTGAAGACACCCGTGTGGATGGCAAAATTCCGGCCCCTCGACACCGACTTCATCAACGAGTCGCCCCTGGTCGCCGTCGACAATGCCAAGTACGCCAACGTACAAGGGTGGCTGCCCGCGCAGTGGAAGGGATACTCCCAGGATCTGGCCGACGTCCAGCCACTCACGGACGCAGAACTCAAGAAGCTCGTAGGCTGAGCCATGGCAGGATTGGTCCTCCAGCTCATTAATGGGGTTCTGCTCGGGGGCTTGTACGCGCTCACCGCGCTCGGCCTGACGGCCCAATTCGGCGTAATGAGGATCGTCAACTTCGCCTACGGGACGCTGTTCATGGTGGGTGGATACGCCGGTTGGGTCATCCAAAGCACCCTCCACACTCCGTACGTGCTGACAGTCGTGATTGCTATGGCGATCATGTTCGTAATCGGCACAGGGCTCGAGTTCGTAGCGTTCCGCCCCCTGCGCGCCTCGGAAGAGCGGACGATCCTGCTCGGGCTCGGCATCATGTCCCTGGGTCCCGCCTTGATAATCCTCACCTTCGGATCCGCCAACCAACTCCTCCCATCCGGGGTGACAGGACTCTTCGAATCCGGGCCGATCGTGGTCGCTTACGAGCGAATAGCCACCGTCGCATTGGCAGCGGTGCTCATCCTCGCGGTCGCGGCGTTCGTAAAGTTCACCCCGGCAGGCCGGGCCGTCCGCGCCGTCGCGGACGACCCGGTGCGGGCCGGACTGCTCGGCATCTCCCCGAAACCCGTGTACAACATCACCTTCGGTGTGACCACCGCCCTCAGCGGCGGTGCCGCGTGCCTCCTCGCCACATCGTGGCAGGTGACACCCACTATCGACAGTGCGGCGCTTTTGATCAGCTTCGTTGTCGTGATCGTCGGCGGAATCGGCAGCATAGCCGGCACGCTCGTCGCCGGTGTCCTCATCGGGGTGCTGACCACCCTGGGGCAGGTGTACGTTTCGCAGGCGCTCGCGCCGGCGGCCCCTTTCGCCGCGCTTATCCTGATCCTGCTGCTGCGCCCCCAGGGGCTCTTCGGTCGTAAGACGCGTGCCGCATGAGCACGGTCCAGGCCACACGGCGCACCTCCGGCATCGTTCCCCACCTCGCGGAGGCGGGTGCCCTCATGGTCGTCGGCCTTGCCGCCTACTTCATTTTGACGTCGGCATACGACCGCCTCATCCTTTCCAACGCGCTGGTTAACGTGCTCCTCGCGCTCGGGCTGGCCTTGACGCTTCGCACGGGTCGCATATCGTTGGCGCAGGCCACACTCGCAGGCGTCGGTGCATATGTGTCGGCCTGGCTCAGCGTGAACACCACCATGAGCCTGTTTATGACGGTGGTGCTTGGGACGCTCGCCGCGGGCGTTATCGGGCTACTGATCGGCATGCTTGGCCTGCGCCTCGCAGGGTTCTACTTCGTCATCGCCACGCTCGCTTTCTCGCAAGTGTTCACCGTCGTGGTTGGGGCTTGGCAGAACGTGACCGGCGGACTCAACGGCATCGTCGGCGTCCTGCGGTTCAACTCGGTTCCGGGTTTCGATTTCAGCTTCTCCGGAGGGTACTCCGGCTATGTCCTGCTTCTCTTGATCGTGGTGGTGCTGGCATATGTCGTCACCGCCCTGATGACAGGGCGCAATAAGGTTGGAAGACGCCTCATCGCAGTCGGCGACAACGACCTGATCGCCACCTCCGTGGGCGTGCACCCGGCATTGTGGCGCACCGTCGCCTTCGCGGTCGGATCCCTAATCGCCGGCCTTGCCGGAAGTATCCAGGCCAGCTACCTCGGGGTGGCCGCCCCATCGACATACAACCTCAACGCCTCCGTCCTCGTCCTCGCCATGGTCTTCCTCGGTGGTAAACGGTCGCTGCCCGGCGTCGTGATCGGTGCCGTGGCGCTCACCTACATCCCCGAGTGGGCGCGGTTTGGTCCGCAGTCGCAGCTCCTGATCTCCGGGGCGTTCTTCGTGGTCATCGCATTCCTATTGCCTAACGGGCTGATCCCCACGGCCGGACGGATCATCCGCCGTGTACGCAACAAGAAGGCGCAAGAACGGGCTGCTGTGACGGGAGTAACCAATGGCTGAGCGTGGATCGCTGACAGTGACCAATGTCGGCGCAAGCCTCGGCCGGTTCCGGGCGATCAACAACGTGACGTTCTCGATCCCCGCGGGCGGACGGCACGGGATCATCGGCCCGAACGGGGCGGGGAAAAGCACCCTGTTCAACGTGCTCTCCGGATACGTCCGCCCCGCAGACGGAAGCGTCGTACTCGACGGGACTCCCATCCTCGGACGACGCCCCGATCGCATTGTAAAGGCAGGAATACTCCGCACGTTCCAGTCGCCGACAGTGCTCGAAGAATGGATTGTCGCAGATGTGGTCCGGCTCGCTGCAGAACAACGCGCCGGAAAGTTTGACATCGACGAGACAGTCGAGAACGCCCTGACAGACACCGACCTGACTGAGGTGCGAAAGCGACTTGCGGGGGAGCTCAACATGCTCCAGCGGCGGCGGCTCGCCCTGGCAACATGCCTTGTCCACCAACCGGCAGTCCTGCTGCTGGACGAGCCCACCGCCGGCCTTGACGACGCAGAGACATCTGAGTTCGCCGAACTCCTAGGGCGACTCCACACAGCCTACGGGTTCACGATCGGACTCGTCGAACACAAACTGAAGTTCCTCATGAGTTTCTGCGAATCGATCACCGTGCTCGACGCCGGGAAGGTCATCGCCACGGGCTTACCCGCCGAGGTCGCCGCGAACCCCGTGGTCATCGAGGCATACCTCGGAACAGGGGGCGAATCACATGGCTGAAGTACTGGCACTCCACGGCGTCACCGTCTTCGCAGGCGGCGTCGCCAAGGTCAGCGGCATCGACCTGACGCTCTCCGAAGGAGAGATCCACGTGCTCCTAGGGCCAAATGGCGCTGGAAAGTCCACTTTGATGCGCGCCTTGACGGCGCAGCAAAAGCTGGCCGGAGGAACGGTAAGCCTCTTCGGGGCGCCGCTACCCGATTCGAGTGCGGCAATCGCCAAGAAAGGAATGGTGCTCGCACCGCAGAACTCGCCCATCTTCCCCAGTCTGACCGTTGGCGAGTCCTTGAGACTCGTAGGGCATGGGCCCGCTGAATCTGCGTTCGAGGTGTTCCCGGAGCTGAAGCCGATCCAGTCCAGGACGGCGGACAAGCTCTCCGGAGGCCAACGCCAAATGCTGTCGATGGCGATGTGCTTGCGACTCAATCCGCGAGTCCTGCTTCTAGACGAACCATCAAGCGGTCTCGCGCCCATGGCCGTTACCTCCGTCTTCGATACCGTTCAGCGTGTCCGCGATACAGGGGTGACAGTACTGATGGTTGAACAGAACTCCGCCCAGACACTGGTGTTTGCCGATAAGGCGTCGCTACTCGAGCACGGCCACATCGCCCTAAGCGGTACTGCAAACGAATTGCGGAACGATCCACATATCCGCTCCGCCTACCTCGGCATCTAGGCCGAAGTTGCGTGCGACTAGAGCCCGTGCTTCCCTGTCATTTCAGGGGAGTGAGGGCCCTTATGGCCCGTTTGCCTGGGGCGAGTTGATATTGCGGGGTTGTGCAAACGAGTACCAAAAATGACACTAGTCGCTCACGTTTCTAACCGTGCGGGTGTCTTGATTAACTGTAGTTTTCCGAGACACCAACCTCGAGCGTTTGACGCCCGCTCACCGGGCTTAATGCCGGGACACCTATACGGGCATCTTCGGATGCCGAGAGAGCTCGACGTCAATAACGGCGGGGGAGCGTCCGTTGGCCGTTCCGTTTGTGACACGGGTGCGTCCTGGACATCATTCGTGTCGGATGGACTGGTCCCATGTCGCACGGACACGTTCCGTGTCAAGCGACACTGTGTAGCCCAAGGATCACCTTCGTGGAAAAAAGGATCAACTCCATTGGGAGTTCTCAACGGCCGCGGTTCCGCGGCTCGGAGCTGGTGTGCAGGTGGTCGCCGATAGCTTGGCCGATCCGCGTGAGAATCCGTGCGGTGAGGCCGGGGTCGTTGCGAGTATCGGCGTCGGTGTGGTCTTTGAGTTGGTGGATCTGGGTGAAGGCATCTTCGAGCACCGACCCGGGAGTGATTTGGTTGAGACCTGCAACGGCGTAGGTGGGCCGTGGCGCAGCGTGTTGAGCGACCACGTACGGGAGCTTGCCATGCATGGTTTGGTCGTCGATGCGGCCTTCGCCGGTGATTACGGCATCAGCGTCGGTGAGATGGATATCGTCGAAGCCGAGGAGATCGAGGAAGAACTCTGCTCCGGAGCGAATCTCGGCGCCGATTAGCAGCGCGGCGAACCCGAGCCCGCCCGCCGCGCCAGCACCTGGAGCGGCGGCGGCGGCGTGGCCCGCTGGCCCAAACAGGTCGGCCAGGCGAGTCAGACCGCGGTCGAGGATGTCAACCTCGGTGGGGCTGGCACCCTTCTGTGGTCCGAAGATATGCGCTGCGCCACGGGGTCCCGTGAGGACGGTATCGACGTCGGCGGCGACGATCCACTGCGTCCCGTCACGGATGCCGCTGAGGTCGATGGAGGCGATTCGGGCAAGCTGCCCACCGGTTGGCTGGACCGGTTGCCCGAGGGTGTCGGTAATGGTGGCGCCGAGGGCAGTTAGCAGCCCGATGCCGCCGTCGGTGCTGGCGCTGCCTCCGAGCGCGAGGACGACCCTGGCGGGGCCGAGTCTGAGGGCTGCCTGTATGGCTTGGCCGAGGCCGAGGGTGGACGCGGTCATCGGTTCAAGCCGGCCTTTGGGGAGAAGACTGATGCCACAGGTGTTGGCGACCTCGACTACCGCGGTGCTGCCGTCGAAAGCGATGGTAGTCAGATGCGGCTGACCGGTAGGTCCGGCAACGGTGATGGTGTGGGGGTGGTAACCAGCGGCAATGGCAGCGGCGACGCTGCCATCGCCGCCGTCGGCCAGCGGAAGCTGGGTGCACCGTATCGTTGGGTCTTGTTCGAGGCCGGCGGCCAGGTGGGCAGCGACCTCGGCGGCGGTAAGGCTGCCCTTGAACTTGTCCGGTGCGACCAAGACCTTCACGAAGGTTGCCCTTTCCGCGGTTCGATATTGGCCTAGAGGCATGGCAGGCGGCGACGTTGAACGGCCAACCACTGGATCAGTTTAGTGGTTCAACCACTGCTGCCGTGTAGTGCGGAGACCGACCGCGGGTG
>Ga0208357_1001907_pt1 | contig 14547 bp, 12 predicted proteins | sample NGESurdeep092012_6_FD_184487 | JGI IMG/M metagenome (GOLD analysis project Ga0208357, IMG submission 184487) | Arctic peat soil microbial communities from Barrow, Alaska - NGEE Surface sample F52-2 deep-092012 (SPAdes) | ecosystem: Environmental > Terrestrial > Soil > Wetlands > Peat ... | reverse complement strand
CGACGCCGCCACCCGCCTGTCGGTGCCGTCGGGGTCGAGGATCCGGGCTTCTGTCTCCGATCGCATCTTGCGCAGGGTGTCGGCCTGGGCCTTGCCCCGTCCTTCGGCCATGGCCTCGGCAAAGTTGGCGAACCCCACGGTCAGGAACAGCCAGATGGTGATGGACCAGTCGAAGATCCCCGGGTGGGCGATGGCCTCGATGAGGGTGACGACGGAACCCACGAGAACCACGAACATGACGGGGTTCTTCACCTGATCCCTGGGGTTGAACTTCTTGACGGCGTCGACCAGCGCGTGGCGCATGATCTCGCCGTCGAACAGGCTCCGGGCCTCGGCCACGCCGTGGGGCGTGGAGCTCGGCTGCGGCTGTGGCTGTGTCATCAAGGTCGTCATTAGAAGAACTTTCCGTGGCTGAGTTGCTCGACGATGGGGCCGAGGGCGACGGCGGGGAAGAAGGTCAGGCCGCCGATGATCACGATGACGCCGACGACCAGGCCGACGAACATGCCGTTGTCAGTCTTGAACGTGCCCAACGACGCCGGGACCACGTTCTTGGCCGCCAGCACACCCCCGAGGGCGAGGGCCGGGATCATGATGCCGAACCGGCCGATGAGCATGTCGATGGCGCCGACGACGTTGTAGAAGGTGGTGTTCCCGGTGAGGCCGGCCATGGCCGAGCCGTTGTTGTTGCCCTGCGAGGTCAGCCCGTAGAGGATCTCGGTGAACCCGTGCGGGGCGGCGTTGAGTGGGCCGGCCCGCCCGGCGTGGATCGACACGGCGATGGCGGTGAGGACGAGCACCGTGATCGGCATCACCAGGGCGGCCAGGCCGGCCAGCTTCACCTCCTTGGCCTGTATCTTCTTGCCTAGGTACTCCGGCGTTCGCCCGATCATCAAGCCGCCGATGAACACGGCGATGATGGCGTAGATGAGGATCGTGTAGAGCCCACTGCCCGTCCCCCCCGGGGTGACCTCGCCCAGCATCATGCCGGTGAGCGGGCCGAACCCGCCCATGGGGGTGTACGAGTCGGTGGCGCTGTCGACGGCCCCGTCGGAGGTCTGCGTCATCGATATGTTGAACAGGGCGCTGCTCGTATCGCCGAATCGGGTTTCCTTGCCCTCGGTGTTTCCCACCTTGGAGTGGACACCGGCAGCGACGACGGCGGGGTTGTTCTGGTGCTCGGCGTAGCTGGTGAATCCCACCCACACCCCGAAGATGAGCGCCATGGCCGCCAGCAGGGCGGCCCCGTGCTTGATGCTGCCCACCATCTTGCCGAAGGTGTACGTCAGCGCGACCGGAATGGAAAGGGTGAGCCAGATGTAGAGCAGGTTGGTGAGGGCCGTCGGGTTCTCAAAGGGGTGGGCCAGGTCGACGTCGAAGAACCCGCCCCCGTTGGTCCCGAGCTGCATGATGGAACCCATGAACCCGGAGGGGCCGCGGGGGATGGTCTGCGTGACGCCGTTCAGCGAATCGTGGATCGAGATCGGCCCGGCCAGGGTCTGCACGGCGCCGGCGCCGACGATGATGATGCCGGCGAGGAAGGCGATGGGAAGGAGGATGTAGAGCAGGCACCGGGTGATGTCGACCCAGAAGTTGCCGATCGTCGGAGAGTTCCGGCGGGAAAAGCCCCGGGTCAAGGCGATGGCGGCGGCGATGCCGACGGCCGCGCTCACGAACTGCTGCACGGTGAGCACGCCGATCTGGGAGAAGTACGACATCAGCGTTTCGCCGCCGTAGTTCTGCCAGTTCGTGTTGGTCATGAACGACGCAGCGGTGTTGAAACTGAGCGCTGGTGATACGGCGCCGAAATGCTGCGGGTTGAGCGGCAACGACCCTTGAATCCTGAGCAGCAGATAGCCCACGCCGAGGAACGCGCCGGAGAAGATCACCGTCGAACCGGCGTAGCGCTTCCAGGTCTGTTCCTTGTCGGGGCCGGTCCCGAGGAGGCGGTAGAACGGCCGCTCGGCCCAGGCCAGGTAGTGCACCCGGCCGTCGAAGACGGCGGCCATGTACGAGCCCAAGTACCGCCACGTGATCCCGAGGGCAATGACCAGGACCACGATGGTCCAGAAGAAGCCCATCAGAACCACTCAGGCTTGAACATGGCCACGCCGAGGAAGATGAAGACGGCGATGGCGACGGCGAGCAGGATGCCCTGGACGGCGGTCATACCCGGTCCAGTGCCCAGATGAGCCCCAGCATGGCGAGAACGAATCCCACCGCTCCGAGGACGAAGAGGAAATCAGCCATGTCTCTGACCGTAAGCGGTTTCGAAGTGAACGGGTCGTAAACGACGACCGCCTCCGCGTAAATGAAGCGTGAACGGGTGGCTCGACAGGCGGAATTGCAAGGTATTCATGGGCGAACAATGGCGGTGGCCCGGTTTTGTCCGACAGAGGCGAAGGTCCCAAAAGAAGACTGATGGCAACGTCAGGTCGATCAGGTACGCTCACTCGTCCACCCAAGGAGGGTGCGTGATGAAGGCGGCCGTCTACTACGAGACCGGTGGTCCGGAGGTCTTGCGCTACGAGGATGTGGCCGACCCGGCCATGGGGGCCCACGAGATGCTCGTGGCCGTCGAAGCGGTCAGCATCGAAGGGGGGGACACGCTCAACCGCATCGGCGGCGAGATGTCCCGGGTCCCGCACATCGTCGGCTACCAGTGCGCCGGGGTGGTGGTGGCGGTGGGAGACCAGGTCACCGCCTTCCAGGAGGGGGACCGGGTCGTCACCGTCGGTCTTGACGGTTCGCACGCGGCGCTTCGTTCGGTGGCGGAGCCTTTCTGCTGGAAGATCCCCGACGGCCTGTCCACCGAGGAAGCCGCTTGTGTCCCGGTTCCCTTCGGTACCGCCGACGACTGCCTGTTCGAGTTCGGGCGGCTCCAGTCGGGCGAGACGGCCCTCATCCACGCCGGGGCCAGTGGCGTGGGGATCGCCGCCATCCAGCTGGCCAAGCGGGCCGGGGCCCGGGTCCTGGCCACGGCCTCGCGTGACGAGAAGCTCGAACGTCTGCTGGAGCTCGGTCTGGACGAGGGCATCAACTACGCCACCACGGATTTCGTGGAGGAGGTGCGCCGGCTGACCGACGGGCGGGGCGCCGACGTGGTCGTCGATTCGGTGGGGGGATCAATCCTGCAGGGCAGCATCCGGTGCCTGGCCTACCGGGGTCGGTGTGTGACGGTGGGCGATGCCGGACGCCAGGGGACCGAGCAGCTGGACATCTCCACCCTGCGACCGAACAATCAGTCCCTCTCCGGCTACTTCCTGGGGGCCGAGCTGTTCCTGAGCGGCCGCCCCCACGCCATGATCGCCCGACACCTCGACGACATTGCCGCCGGCCGGCTACGGGTGGTCATCGACCGGCGCTTCTCATTGGCCGATGCCGCCGAGGCCCACCAGTACATCGAGAGCCGCCAGGCCTTTGGACGGGTCCTGCTGGTGCCCTGATGTCACTACTCCGCCGGCATGCGACAGAGGATCTCCCCGTGGAGCAGGCCGAACCATCCGTCAGGATGGGCGGCCCACCGACGCCAGGCGGCAGCTATCTCCCGGAGTTCCTCGGTCCCGGTAATGCCCAGCTCGACCGCCCGGGCGCCGAGAGCCGACTCCGTCATCCGATCGGCCCAGAGGTCGCCCCACCAGTGCCGGTCGGCGGGTTCGGAGAAGCACCAGGCTGACGCCGTGGCCGTGACGTCATCGAAGCCGGCCGCCCGGGCCCACGCCAGCAGCCGCCGTCCGCCATCGGGTTCGCCCCCGTTGGCCCGGGCCACCTGGCCGTAGACGTCGAGCCAGACATCGAGCCAGGGGTCGGCCGGGTACCAGGTGAAGCCGGCGTAGTCACCGTCGCGGGCGGCCACCAACCCGCCGGGACGGCAGACCCGTCCCATCTCGGCCAGGGCACCGACGGGATCAGACAGGTGCTGGAGCATCTGGTGGGCGTGAACGATGTCGAAGGTGCCGTCGGCGAAGTCGAGGTGGTACACGTCGTCCACGGCGAACCGCACATTGGCCCCGCCGGCCTCGGCGGCGGTGGCCCGGGCCACCTCGATCACGCCGTCGGCGTTGTCCACGCCCACGGCGTGGCCCGTCCCCAGGCGTCGGGCCAGATCCACGGTGATGGTGCCCGGACCGCAGCCGACATCGAGGAGGGCGTATCCGGGACGGAGCCAGGGGAGGAGGTAGGCGGCGGAGTTCTCCGCCGTCCGCCACTGATGGGAGCGCAGGACGCTTTCGTGGTGGCCGTGGGTGTAGCGGTGTGCCGTCGGGCCCCGTTCCATCGATGGTTCTGGCGCAGGCTGGATCATCGGACCAGCATGCGCCGTCCGTTGCCCATTAGCAAAGAGATTTACCAATAGCTGGATATAAGCTATATGAATGTCACGTCCGGAACAGCTGCGGACTTTCGTCGCCGTCTATCGGGCCCGGTCGGTGACTGACGGGGCCCGGGAGCGGGGGTTGTCGCAGCCCGCGGCCAGCCAACAATTGGCCGGACTGGAGAAGGCCATCGGCAGCCCCCTGTTCACCCGGACACCACGCGGTGTCGAGCCCACCGGCCGGGCCGTCGCCCTCTACGCCGAGACGGCTTCCACTCTGGATCAGCTGGAGGCTGTGCTCGAAGGGATCGAGGGTGGGCCGGCGGGTGGTTCGTCCACGCCGGTGCGCCTCGGATCGACGGCCGAGTTCTTCTCCTCACTTGTCCTTCCCCGGATCGGAGCCACCGATCTGGCCGTGGTGGCCAGCTTCGGCACCGACGGCGAGCTTCTCGGGCAGCTGGAACGAGGCGAGATCGACATAGCTGTCACCAGCTCGGTCCCCGGTCGACGGGCGTTCGAGACGGTGCCGATCGGGCAGAAGCGATTCGTCCTGGTGGCGGCACCGCAGATCGTGACCACATCTCCGTTCGGCTCGTTGCCGGAACTGGGCGACTGGCTCGTCGATCGACCGTGGGTGGCTTACAGCCTCGAGCTTCCCATCACCCGTCGATTCTGGCTGACGCATCTCCGCCAGCCTTTCTCGGCCCGATTACGTCTGGTGGCCCCGGATCTCCGGGCCGTCATGGGCGCCGTTGAGCGGGGAATGGGCTGCAGCATCCTGCCCCGTTTCGTTTGTGCCGGCGCTCTCGAGGAGAAGAGAATCGTCGAGGTGCATCCCGTCTCCGATCTCATTCCCGGCCAGTCATGGTTCGTCTGCTTCCGGACAGGGGGAATGACGCGCTCCCCGGTGGCCGAGTTCGTGGGACTTTTCGACCGATGACGAGCTATATAGCCATGCTGCGCGGCATTAACGTGAGCGGTCGGAACAGATTGGCCATGGCCGAGCTCCGCGCTCTGGTGGTCGCCGTCGGGGGCACCGGTGTCCAGACCTACATCCAGAGTGGGAACGCCGTCTTTCAAAGCCGACGGGCCTCGTCATCGCTCGTCGGACTGCTGGAGAAGGAGCTGGAGAGCACCCTCGGAAGTCACGTGCCGGTCCTACTGCGGACCGGCCAAGAACTGGCCACTGTCCTCGACGGCAATCCTTTTGTCCGCCCCGGCCACGACACCGGTTCGCTCCACGTGACCTTCATGGGAGCTGTCCCTGACCCCGAGGTGGTGGTGGCGGCCGGGAAACGGAAAGCGGACCGGGATGAATTCCAGGTCGTCGGACGCGAGGTCTATCTCCTCTGTCCGAACGGATACGGCAACACCAAACTGACGAACGCCTTCTTCGAGAAGAAGCTCGGTTCCGAGGCGACCACCCGGAACTGGAAGACGGTGAACAAGCTGGTCGAGATGACCCAGGAGTGAGGTGACTCGAACGTCGATTCCGGTTGTTCAGGAACCGGGGGGAAGGATCGTGATCAGGTTCGAGGTGGCCGGCGCATTAGTACCGGTCGGCCCCTGACCGAAGAGCCGGAGGATATTGCCGGTGATCTTGGCCACCTCGGTGGCCGGACAGTGGGCCACGGTACGGGGACACGGCGTCAGGGCGTTGATCCAGTTGTTGTCGCCGGTGTCGAGGACGCCGGCACCACCGTCGGGTTCGGAGTAGTAGGTCATGTCGGAATAGGTGACAAGACCCCATTTCCCCTGGTTCGTATAGACCTGGTTCAAGGCGATCGGTGAATGGCCGAGGACCTGGAGATCGGCCGGGGTGGGTGGACCGGGGGAGACGTGATCGATGTCGGAGGTGATGAGGCCGGGGATGGAGGAACCGTTTCGAAGGCCCGTTCCCTGGAAGGCCCAAGCCGAGGCGTCGGCCACCACGAACGGAGCCGATCCGGTCGTGACGTAGCCGCTGTAGAGCTCACCCACCAACCCGACCTCGGACCAGTTGGTCGGTGGTGATGCCCAGGTATTGCCGGTGACCAGCAACGGATCCCCGACGCCGTTGAGAGGATCCTCGGAGGAATCCCGGTAATCGACCTCTTGGCGGTCGGGGCCCAAAGGGGAGGCTTGCAGGCGGACATGGCGGACGAGAGCGGCGGCCCCGAAGAAGACGATATTCATGCCCTTGGTCTGCGCGGTCAGGGCCGCCACTCGTTCGTTGTTCGACCACGACTCGTCGTGTCCGAGCGACAGCAAGGTCTTGTGCTGGAGCAAGACCGTCGGATGTTCGTCCACGGTGACGTCGGTGGCATAGGTGACGTCGAGTCCATGTTCTTCGCAGAACCGGATGAGGGGATACTCGTTCGAGAGGAAGTCTGAGGCTCCGTCGCCGGTGTCGTAGGGACGGTCGAACGACACCACGCGGGCACGGTTGCAGACGGGATAAGGACCGGATCCGAGGGTGCAGGGACCCTCGCCTTGGTAGTACGAATATCCCCCGAAAGCGTTCCAGCCTTCCTCCGTGAAGGTCCGGTTCATGATCAGGTAGGTGGCGTGACTGGACGGATCCCAGACGGTGAGGGGGACGTAGCCTTCCTGGCCGGTGCTTCCCACCAATTTCAGGAGGTAGTCACCGGGGGCGAAGGCGGCGGTGATGGGAATGGTGAGCGAAGCCGTCCAGTTGTCGCAACTGACCATGTTGACACCGGCGGTGAGAGGGCAGGCCGGTTGGACCCGGCCCGGGGTGGGAGGCGACTGCCATACCTGGTGGCCCCCGAGTCCCTGGTACCAACCCATCCGGTAGGCCACCACCTGGAAGGTGGTCGCTGCCGTCGAGACATAGAGCGTCACCTGGGTACCGGCGGTGGGATCGGCCACATTGGCGAATCCCTCGATGCCGTCGGGGCCCGTATGGGGTGGTATCTCCCAGGCCGTCGTCCCCGGGAGTTGGTTCTGGGCGATCACCGAAGAGGAGATGACGCCGTCGGGTCCGAGAGAAGCGGTGGTGGCCGGCGACGACTTCTGCGGTCTTGTACTGGCCGGTGAGGTCTTCGGTCTCACCTTGGGCGCCGAGAAGGAGGCAGCCGTCGGTGATTCACCGCATCCGGAAAGGATCACGGCCAGGGCCAACCCGAGACCGACGGTGACGGCAGGCAGACGGTGATGTCGCTTACGGCGGTTAGTTCTCCTCATCGTCTGGCGGCCACGGCAGAATAATGCCCCGAAACTCACTTCCAGCGGAAGTGGACGAAGATCCGACCGAAATTCTTGGAGTCCTTCTCCACGCGGTGGTAGAGGGGCTTTATCTCTTTGGTGTCCAGGAAACGCAGGACCCGTTTTTTCAGCTGGCCTGAGCCTTTGCCGGGAATGATCTCCACCAGGGTGGCCTTCTTGGCGATGGCCTCATCGATGATGCCCCGAAGGGCCTGGTCGATGTCTGTGCCACGGTTGTAGATCTCGTGCAGATCGAGCTTGAGCTTCATCGGGCTCACCCCCTTTCCGAGTATGACGCGGCGTCCGGCCCACATGGGACCGGCATCGGGTGCCAAGCTGGCCGGGTGGAGAACCCGTCCGGACCGCCGCCCGGTGAGGCCTGCACGGCCACACCGGAATTGATCAAGTTTCTCCTGTCACTGGGGGCGACCTCCGAGCAGATCGCCGAGGCCGAGACGCGTTCAAGGCTGATCGGGCTGGGTGCTGATCTCGTGTTCTCCGCTCCCGGGGCCTTCTCAGCTGGCGAACTGGCCGCCCGTGCCGGTGTCCCGCTGGATGATGTCATGAACATCTGGCGGGCTCTCGGTGTGGACGTGGCCGGACCCGACGCCCCGCTGTTCTCCGACGACGATGTCCGTCTGGTCGAGACGTTGTCGGCGGTGGACCTGTTCACGGTCGATGAGGGTGACGAACTCCTGCATGTGGTGGGGAGCGCCCTGGCCCGGGTGGCCGACGCCGCCATCGCCTTCTACATCCAGTCGGTCGAGTCCGAACTGGCCGACCAGGGCGCCGACGTCCTGACGTTGGCGCAGAAGGGCTCGGGCGCGGCCCGGACGGCGCTCGACCTGGGAGCGGGGTTGGGGGCGATCTTCGCCCATCTCATGCGTGACGGTCTCGACCGTCAGCGGCGGGCGCAGGCGCACGTGAGCGACCCGGCCCTGTTCCGGGTGGCGGTGGGTTTCGTCGATCTGGTCGGCTTCACGCCGTTGTCCCATCGGATGGCCACCCGGGAGCTGAGCGAATTCATCGGGAACTTCGAGAACCGGGCCTTCCGTCTGGCCGCCGAGAACGGGGGACGGATCATCAAGCACATCGGTGACGAGGTGATGTTCGTGGCCATCGACCCGGTAGCCGGGTGCGAGTTGGTCCTGGCCCTGATGGTGGAGTTCACCGACGACGGGATCCAACCCCGGGGTGGTCTGGCCTACGGCGACGTGGTGACCCGACAGGGTGACTACTACGGAGAAGTGGTGAACCTGGCTTCCCGGCTGGCCGATCTGGCTATCCCCGGTGAAGTGCTGGCCGACGACAATCTCCGGGTCGCCGCCGGCTCTGGCTCACTGGTGTTCGAGGGTGCTGGGAGGCGTCAGCTGAAGGGCTTCGAGGATCCGGTGGCCGTCTACAGCCTGCGTAAGGCATCGGAAGCGGCCCTTTCGACCGGTCGATGACGAGGCCCGGCAGATGGTGGGCCGTCGATCGGGTCATGCGGCAGGGGCCACTGTGCTCGGGCCGGGGTGCGGACGCGCCGAAGGGGCTGGCGAGTACTCGGGTGCGGGGGGCACACCCATCGCCAAGCCCCTTCAGCGTTGCGGTTCCCGCAGCCCCTCAGCTGCCGGTACCAGCAGAGTACGGGTGGGCGGTGAACGCCGTGGGTCGAGACGATGACAACCGTGTGAACACACCGCCCGGAGGCTCAGAACGGCTCCGGGTGGGTCGGGAGGGCCAGGGGTAGCTTGGAGCGGTGGCCGCCCCGAGCCTTTCTCCGGCACTCCTTGCACAGTGGCGTCGTGACGGTTGGTGCGTGTTCGAGGGAGCCATTCCCCCGGCGGATCTGATCGGCGCTCAGGATGCCCTCGGACAGCTCTTCCCGACAGCCCGGGAAATGGACAGCGGCCACGACAACGAGCGGACCGCTCCGTGGCGCACGTGGGATGCGGCGTGGCCCGAATTCCCCTTTCGGAGCAGCCGTCTGAACAAACTGGTCGTCCATGACGTTCTGATCGACCTGGCCACCGAGCTCCTCGGGACCGAGGACGTCCGTCTCTACCTGGGGCTGCTGTCGGCCAAATACTCCGGCCAGTCGTCGGGATACAACCAACTCCTCCACACCGACTATCCGAACCACTCCCTGGTCGTTCCCCGCCGGGACGGTGGTTACCAACATCTCGAGACCTTCATCTATCTGAATGACGTCTCCACCCGCAACGGGGCCACGCGGCTGGTGTCGCAGACGAAGACGGAAGCCATACCGGTCGAGCAGCACACCCTGAATCTGGAGGACTACGGGCATCTCTACCAGGAGCCGGGCGAAGCGTCGGGTCCGGCCGGATCGGTGGTGGCCTACCGGCCCGACGTGTACCACCGCTCTGTCGATGTGGACGAGCCGGGCCAGGCACGGTTCATGCTCCACGTGGCCTACCGGCCGGCTGGACTCGACTGGGTCGGCTACCAGGCCTGGCCCATCAAGGGCTTCTCTCCGGAGTGGCACAAATTCGTCGGGCAGGCGAGCGTCCGTCAATTGACGGTCCTGGGCTTCCCGAAGCCCGGCGATCCGTACTGGACGGACGCAACCTTGTCGGGGGTGGCCGCTCGATACCCTGGCTTGGACATGAGCCCGTGGCGTGCGGGCGCCTGAGAGGAGAATGACCACAATGGATCGAGATCCCAAACCTTGGATATCGGCTCTCCGCACCTCCCAGGACCGCCTGAAGGGTTTGGTCGAACCTCTGGTTCCCGACCGGGTGGGCACACCCTCCTTGGCCACCGAGTGGAGCGTGGCTGACGTCCTGTCGCATCTGGGAAGCCAGGCCGAGATCTTCGAAGGCATTCTCGATGCCGCTCTGGCTGGTAGTCCCCTACCGGGACCAGAAGCGTTTCCTCCGGTCTGGGATGCCTGGAACGCCAAGAGCGGTGAGGCCCAGGTCTCTGACAGCGTGGCGGCCAACGAAGTATTCGTGAGCAAAGCCGAAGGGCTGTCCGATGAACAGCTCGGCGGGCTCCGGTTTCCCATGTTCGGTATGGACCTCGACGTCGCCGGCTTCCTGCAGATGCGCCTGAGCGAACATGCCGTGCACTCGTGGGACGTGGCCGGTGCCCTTGACCCGGCTGCTGTCGTATTGGCCGATGCCGTCGATCTGGTGGTCGACACCCTGCCTGAGATGGCCAAACGGATCGGGAAGCCGCCGGAGGTCCCCTTCCGGGTCCGGATCATCACCTCCGGTCCCGACCGCGACTTCGTTCTGGCCGTGGAGGACCCGGTGACGCTCAGTCCGTGGGATAGAGGAGCGGCCGACGGCGTTGTCCGGCTCCCGGCCGAAGCCTGGCTCCGGCTCGTGTACGGGAGGCTCGATGACGAGCACACGCCGCCGCTCGAGGTCGAAGGCGAAGGGCTGACCCTGGACAGACTCCGCGCCGTCTTTCCGGGCTTCTGACGGGCCGGTGTGATGCGGACCCGGTACGGGAGGATCTTCGCTGGTACCGGATGCACGTTGGCACTCCTGACGCTGGTCTCGGCAATGACCGGAGAAGCGGCCAGCGGAGCGACGAGGGTGACGATGGTGGCCGGAACCGGTAAACCGGGGCGGGTGGGCATCGACGGACCGTCGACCAGGTCCGAGCTGGCGGGGCCATCGGGGATCGCCGTCGACAGTGTCGGCGATGTGGCTGTGGCCGACACCGGTAACTGCCGGGTGGAGATGATTCCCGGACATGCCGGACGGCATTTCGGGATAGCGATGAAGGCCCACGATCTGTACACAGTGGCCGGCACCGGTTGTGGACGCCACAGCTCATCGACGAAAGGGCCCTCAGTAGAGGACCCGACCGGCGTGGTCTTCGATAACACCGGAGATCTCCTCATCGCCGATGCCTCAGCCAATCGGATCCTGGAGCTTCCGGCCCGGAGCGGTCGGGATTTCGGAGTGTCGGTAGGAGCCGGGCAACTGACGTCGGTGGTGGGAACGGGGAAGGCCGGCGCCACGGTCGACGGGCGGACGGCCCGGTCGTCTTTGCTCGACGATCCCGAAGGTGTGGCCGTCGACGCGGCTGGGGATCTGTACATTGCCGACACGGCCGCCTGTCAGGTCGATGAGGTTCCGGCGCACGACCAGACCCGGGCCGGGATGGGCCTCGTTACCGGACATCTCTACGTCGTGGCCGGCACCGGGGTCTGCGGCTTCAGTGGTGACGGTGGGAGCGGCGTAAAAGCTCAGCTGTGGGCGCCATCAGCCGTCACCGTGGACTCCAATGGTGACCTTCTGATGGCCGACGAAGGCAACAGTGCCGTGCGTGAGATCCCCATCTCCACCGGGACCTTCTACGGGGTGGTCATAGCCACCGGTGACATCGGCACCGTGGCCGGACAGGGCACCTATTCGTCGTATCTGAACGACGGGTTGTCGGCCAGCGGACCGGTGGCCGACGTGAACTACCCGAGTGGGATCGCGGTGGACAGCGCCGGGAACCTCTTCATCGCCGACAGCTTTGACCGCTCGATCCGGGAAGTCGCCGCCGACGACAGCGTGCTGTTCGGTAGGAACGTGAAAGCGGGCGATATGTACACGCTGGCCGGGATCCTGGCCGTGGGAGGTGTGGCCGCCGGTGATGCCACGCACTGGATTCTGACCCGGGTCGACTATCCCTACGGCGTGGCCGCTGGCGCCGACGGATCGCTCTACTTCAGCGATCAGGGAGCCAATACCGTCAGGCGGGTAGCGCCTTCGTGATGAGGAGAACCTGAGAGAGTGACCGAGAACCGGTCCGATCGGCGGACATTCCTGGCCAATAGCGCACGGGCCTCGGCTGTCGTCGCCGTCGGTTCGCTGCCCCTTTCCGCGGGACGGTCGCAGACGGCGTCCACGTCGCTCCTGGACTCCTCGACGTCAGGCTCAGCCGGACCACCGCTCAGGCTGACCGTCAATGGGGTCGAAAGCCCGGTCGGGGTCGATCCTGACGATGTGCATTTCGCCTGGGAGCTGAACGATTCCCGGCGCGGCGCCCGGCAGACCGCTTACCGGATCGTGGTGACGTCGGCCCCTCGGACGGGGACGCCACGGACGATCTGGGACAGTGCCCACATCGTGTCGTCGCGGCAGGCCTTCGTCCTCTATGGCGGTCGGAAGCTGGCCGGCGATACCGAATACCAGTGGCGGGTGTCGACCCGTGACGAGGGTGGTGGCTGGAGTCCGTTTTCAGCGCCGACATCGATGACCACGGGGCTGCGTGATGGCGACTGGACGTCGGTGTGGTTGCAGCCGGCCGCATCCGACGCTCAAGTTGACCGACACACCTATGTCCGGACCCATCGGACTCTGCCGCACAAGTCGATCGAGCGGGCCACCGCCTTTGTGGCCGCCGCCCACAAGTATCAGTTGTGGGTGAACGGGGCCCAGGTCGACTCCGGACCGAGCTTCTGTTATCCCGACGAGCAGTACTACCAGGCCACCGATGTCACGCAACATCTCCGCCCCGGTGGGGCCAACGCCGTGGGCATCCTTCACCATTGGTACGGGCCGGGCCAGGGACGGCCGGCATCGGCGCCGGGTCTCCTGGTTCAGCTGTCGATCCATTTCACCGACGGCACCAAACAGATCATCGCCACCGACGGCTCGTGGAAGGAGCACCCGGGGGAGTGGTTGCCGGGGGGCTACCGGAATACCGACGGTAACGACTTCGTCGAGAACATCGACGGTCGGGCCATGCCCGTCGGTTGGGCCGACGGAGACTTCGATGATCGGAGCTGGACGAGCCCCTCGGTGCTCGGACCGGTGGGGACGGCGCCGTTTACCGGTCTGGTGGCCCTACGGACCCGGATCGTCGAGTCTCCGGTGGCGCCGGTCTCGGTCCGGACGTTGCCGTCGGGTGCGGTGGTGGTCGACTTCGGGAAGGTCTACGCCGCCCGACCGGAGGTGACTTTCCATCAAGGGACGAGCGGACGGACGGTGCCGATGCACGTCGGTTACCTCCTGGACGCCGACGGTCACGTCTCGACCGTGCACGGGGTCCAGGGGACGAATCTGAGCTTCTCGTACATTCAGCGCCAGGGGACCCAGACCTTCCGGCCCTTCACTTTTCTCGGATTCCGTTACCTCCAGATCGACGAGCCCGGCGAGCGTCTCAGTCACTCCCAGATCACGGCCATGGCCCGTCACGCGGCGATGCCGACGGTCTCCAGCGCCACCTTCGTCTCTTCGAAGCCGATGTTGAACGACGTGTGGGAGCTAACCAGACGCTCGGCTCTCTATACGTCGCAGGAGCAATTCATCGACACGCCGACCAGGGAGAAAGGTCCGTTCCTGTGGGACGGGTCCAACGAGTCCGAGGTGGCCATGCGCGCCCTCGGGGAGCAGAACCTGACCTGGCAGGCCTTGCGGGACTTCTCACGGTCGCAAAAGCGGTACTGGCCTGACGGTCGGGTGAACGCCGTCTATCCCAATGGGGACGGGGCCCGTGACTTCCCGACCTTCACCGAGAAGTATCCCGACTGGGTGTGGCGGTACTACCTGAGCACGGGGGATGAGGGCACCTTGGCGTCGCTCCAGACGACGGTCCAGAACATCTCTGACTATCTGCAGAACGCAGTGGACCCCGCCACCGGTCTGATCACCGGACTGGCTCTCGGGAGCAACGGCGATCCCATCTACGGCTACGACCTGAACACGGTGGCCGACACCACGGTCAACGTCATGGGGGTGAACGCCTTCAACCGGATTGGCCAGATCGTCGGGGTGCTCGGTGATACGGAGCAGGTCGCCATCCAGTCCTCCCGTAGCGCCAGCCTGCGGGCGGCGGTGAACGCCCGACTGGTGCGCAGCGACGGGATCTACGTGGACGGGCTGCACGCCGACGGGTCGCTCAGTCCCCACGCCTCGCAGCAGGTCAACGCCTCGGCTCTGGCTTACGGCGTCGTCCCTCCGGCCCGGGTGAAGGCCGTCGGCGCCTACGTGGCCGGGCTCGGGATCTCGGTCAGCCCGGACCACGGGTTGGAGCTGCTGCGGGCGCTGCACACCGCCGGGTTGGATAACGAGTTG
>Ga0208357_1001905_pt1 | contig 14561 bp, 12 predicted proteins | sample NGESurdeep092012_6_FD_184487 | JGI IMG/M metagenome (GOLD analysis project Ga0208357, IMG submission 184487) | Arctic peat soil microbial communities from Barrow, Alaska - NGEE Surface sample F52-2 deep-092012 (SPAdes) | ecosystem: Environmental > Terrestrial > Soil > Wetlands > Peat ... | reverse complement strand
CGTGGCGGCCAATGACCGCCGGGTCAAGTGCGTGGTGTCCCAGGCCATGACCATCAGCGGCCGCGACAACACCATCGCTCGCAACTCGCCCGCCGCGGTGGTGGACCTCTACCGGCGGTTCGCCGAGGATCGTCTGGCCCGTCAACGGGGCGAGGCTCCAGCCGTGGTGCAGGCGTTCGCCGACGACAGCGACTCGGTCAGGTTCATCAGGTCGCTCCCGCCCGAGTACGTCGAGAACTGGAAGAACGAGATCACTCTCCGGTCCTGGGAGCTCTACGCCGAGTATGAGCCGGCGGCCTTCATCGAGCGAATCAGCCCCAGGCCCCTGTTGATGGTCATTCCCACCGGGGACACCATGACCCCGGCGACCGACGCCTTGGCCGCCTACAACCGAGCGCTGGAGCCCAAGAAGCTGGTCACCGTGGGCGGCGACCACTACGCCGTGTACAGCGAGGCCTTCGAGGCCACCAGTGGGGCCGCCAGGGACTGGTTTCTCACCTACCTATGAGTCACAATCGTCAGCTTGTAACCGGCGGCAGTGGTCCGCCAATTCATGCCGAATTGCTGGCCACGAGCCGGCCGAACTATGGATAACCTGACAATCGGCTCTTTTGGGCCGTCACCGGAACCAACGAGAATCCCAGGGAGTGGCCATGCGCGTCGGAATCGGTATGCACTTTTCCAATACCGATGACTGGGACCGGTTCGAGGCGTCCGAGCGCCACGAGGACGTCCCCCCGGCCCCGGCCACGCCCGACTGGGACATCCTCCAAGAGGAGCTGGCCATGGCCGACCTCACCGAGGAGCTCGGGTACGACAGCCTCTGGTCGGTCGAGCACCACGTCACGCCGTACCAGATGGCGCCGAACCCGCTGCAGTTCCTGACCTACATGGCCGGCCGGACGTCGCGGATCGACCTGGGCACCATGGTCACCGTCCTGCCCTGGCACCAGCCGTTGCGCCTGGCCGAACAGGTGGCCTTCCTCCAGGAGGTGATGGGGGAGGACCGCGCCTTGAAGCTGGGAGTGGGCCGAGGCATCGGACGGCGGGAGTACGGCTCCCTGGGCATCGACATGGAGGAGTCCCGGCCGCGTTTCCAAGAGGTGCTCGACATCATGAAGCTGGCCCTCACCTCCGACCGGTTCTCCTACGACGGTGAGATCTTCACCATCCCCGAGACCGAGATGCGACCCCGGTGTCGCAACGGCCAGAAGATCATCGACAACATGGCCTGCGCCTGGGGGAGCCCGGCGTCGGTGGCCATCGCCGCGGCCAACGGCCTCAAAGCCTTCGTCATCCCCCAAAAACCCATGGAGGAGTACGGTGCCGAGCTCGAGGAGTACTCGACCATCCGGGCCGAGCACGGCTTCGGGCCGTCGTCGCCGACCATCGTGGTGTGGGCCTATTGCGCCGAGACCGAGGCAGAAGCCAAGGAGTACGCCGAGCGGTACCTGACCAGTTATGTGGAGTCGGCTTACCGGCACTACGAGTTCTTCGGCACCCACTTCGACAACCTGGCCAGCTACTCGCATTACGCCGAGCGGGCAGCACGAGTGCGCGAGTCCCAGTCCATCGAGGAGTCCAACTATCTGATCGGTGATCACATGTGGGGAACGCCCGACCAGTGCATCGAGCGCATCAAGAAGCTCATGGGCCGTACCAACTGCGACGAGATCATTCTCCATCCTCGTTACGGCGGCATGCCGGCCGACGCCGGCGAGAAGACCATGCGACTGATCGCCAAGGAAGTACTGCCCGCGCTGCACGAGCTCTCATCTGAGCCCGTGGGCTGAGCCAGCCCCCAAGCCACCGCTACCGCCACGAGGGAGAAGAGACCGATGAAGGGCATCGTCTGGAATGGGTTCATCGACGTCACCGACGATCTGGAGGTTCGCCGGCCCGAGCCGAGCGAGGTGCTGGTGCACATCGCCTACGCCGGCGTGTGCCACAGCGACTACAGCGTGGTGAACGGCACCATCGCCTTTCCGCCCCCCGTGGTGCTGGGCCACGAGGGGGCCGGGGTGGTCGAAGCGGTGGGCTCAGCGGTGACCAAGGTGGCGGTGGGCGACCATGTGGTCCTGCACACCCTCAGCTACTGCGGGGCTTGCGACCAGTGCGATCGGGGGCGACCGACCCACTGTCGCTCGTCGCTCGGCGGTCTCAGCCAGCCCTTTACCTACAAGGGCGAACCGGCGTATACCTTCGCCAAGGCCGGCGTGTTCAGCGAGTACACCGTCGTGCACGAGAACCAGGCCGTCCGCATCGACGACGACGTGCCCCTGCGGGTGGCCTCGCTGCTCGGCTGCGCCGTCCTCACCGGTGCCGGTGCCGCCTTGAACCGGGCCAAGGTCGAGCGAGGCTCGAGCGCGGTGGTGCTGGGCGTCGGGGGCATCGGCCTCAACGCCATCCAGGGGAGTCGGATCGCCGGGGCCACCACCATCGTCGCCGTGGACGTGAACCCGGACAAAGAGGCACTGGCCCGGCAGTTCGGGGCCACCCATTTCATCGGCATGGACGGCAAGGACAGCGCTGAAGCCATCCGCCAGGTCTGCCCCGACGGCGTGGACTCCTCATTCGAGTGCGTGGGGCGCTCGGACCTCAGCCGGGTGGCTATCGAGGCACTGGCCGGCGGCGGGAGCTGCGTGTTGGTCGGGACCACGCCCATGGACGCCGAGGTCTCGTTCCTGTCACGCGATCTCTGGTTGGACAAGAACATCATGGGCTGCCGCTACGGCTCGGCCCAGCCCCACCACGACATTCCCACCTACCTCAAGCTGTACCGGGCCGGGCTGATGAAGCTGGATGAGATGGTCACCACCGTGTACCCGATCGAGGATGTCGAGCGCGCTTTCGAGGACATGGCCACCAACACCATTGCCCGTACCGTGCTGGCCATCTCCGACGTCGACGGCTGAGCCCGCCCGGGGCACCCTCCCCCGGCTAAGCCCTCAGCCCCAGAAGGAGCGCACGGAAGCGGCCACGGCCTGACCCTGGATCCGGCCGGCGCGGGCGGAAGGCTCCTGGGTGGCGGGGCTGAGGAGGTCGGACCCGAAGGCGGCGGTGGAGGCTTCGTCCGGCCGGACGGTGCGGACCTGGGACTCGGCTTCGAGCTTCTGCATCCCGGCGGAGACGTCGTCACTCATCGGCAGCAGGTCGTCGATGGGAGCGAGGATGAGCACGACGTCGTGGCTCACGGCCAGGTCGGCGTTGAGCACCGAGCGAATGCCGCCGTCCGTGTAGCGCCGCCCGTCGATGGTGATGGGCGGCCAGATGCCGGGCACGGCACAGCTGGCCGTCACCGCGTCGACCAGGGAGACGTCACCACCCTCGTCGAAGATCCGCTCCTCACCGGTGTGGGCGTCAACGGCCACGATGCGCACCGGCCGGTCGGGCCAGGCGTGGTTGGGCAGCCGTCCGGCGATGACCTTCAGCCGTGCCGCTTCGGGGACGGTGTCGGTGTCGAGGGCCATGGCCCCGACCGCTTTCCGGAGCTCGAGGGCACTGGAGGTGGTGGACACCGCGTCGATCCAGAATTGTTCGAGGCTGGCCAAGTTGAACGGCGCGGTCAGCTCGCCGGAGCCTCCGGCCGGTTCCAACTGGCGAGCGAACAGGTCTTCGAGGGAGACACCGCTGGTGATCTGGGCGGCGACGGTCGAACCGGCGGAGGTGCCGACGACCAGGTCCGCTCCGGTGACATCCACGCCACCGTCGGCCAGGCCGGTCAGAACCCCGGTCTCCCAGGCGATGCCGGCCACCCCACCGCCGCCAAGGACCAACGCCCGGGTGGTTATGGCCGGGCGAACGCGGTGCTCGCCGTCTGGGCGGCGACGTGTCGACCGGCCAGGTACCCGAACGTGACCCCGTGGGCGATGGTGGCCCCACCGGAGGGATAGGCCCAGCCGAAGACGTTGGCCGCGGTGTTCCCCGCCGCGTACAGGCCGGGAATGGGTGAGCCGGCGCGCGAGATGACCTGGCTGTCGGCGGTGACTCGAGGGCCACCGTTGGTACCCAGGGTTCCCGGATAGAGGGCCAGTGCGTAGTAGGGGGCGGCGCCCAGTGGGCGCAAGGGTGGGGCCACCATCAACCCGAACAGGTGGCGATCGAAATCCGGGTCCGTGCCGTTTTCGGCGTTGGTGTTGTAGCGGGACACGGTGGCATCGAGCGTGGCCGGATCGACACCGATGCGCTGGGCCAGCTCGGCGATGGTGTCGCCCCGGTCGACCCAGTCGGGCACGGGCTGGCCGGGGGTGATGGACAGGATCTGCGTGGACTCCTTGGCCTCGTGGTCAAAGATCATCCAGGCCGGCGCCTGGTTGGGGAACTCGGCCCGGGAGGCGTCGAAGGTGCCGAAGGCCTTGGGGAAGTCGTTGTAGGGGACGGCCTCGTTGGCGAAGCGATGGCCATGCCCGTTGACGATGATCGAACCGGGCATGCCGCGACCGCCCTCGAACTGGGGGACGGGCTCGCCGTCGTCCATGATGGCCGGGTCGAACATGGCCGGCGTTCCCCAGTACGAGTTCAGGTTGGCCAGGGCCGCTCCCGCCTCGGTGGCCATGACCAGGCCGTCCCCCACGTTGTTGGGGGGCGAGAGCGGTTGCACGGCGTACCCGATGAGGTCTCGGACCATGTCGCGGTTCCACTCGAACCCACCGCAGGCGAGCACCACTCCCTTGCGGGCGCCGAGGAACACGTCGCTGCCCTCGTGCTCGGCCCGCACGCCCACGATGGCGCCGTCGGAGGAGATCAGCTCCCGGGCCGGCGTGGACAGGCGGATGCCGACGTCGCGGGCCAACAGCCCCTTCCACAGCATGCCGATGAGGGCTGCACCCTTGGGACGGACGTCCTCGGCCTCCCGTCGGGCCAGCTCGGCGTCGAAGTTCGGGTCGTTCGCTCCGAAGAGGTCCTCGGCCAGCGTGGTGTAGGAGCCCAGCGACATGAGCGTGCCGCGGGACACGAGGCGGTCACGCCAGTCGGGCAGCTCGGCGCCGAAGGCGTAGGGGACGGGCTCCACCGACCGGCCGCCGGGCTTCTTGCCGGGCACGTCGTAGGGGTAGTAGTAGTCGGGAAACACGGACAGCGACGCCATGGTCACCGGTGTGTTCGACTCCAGGTACTCGAGCGCCTCCGGGGCGGTGTCTACGAAGACCTCGAGGAGATCAGGATCGGGCTCCAGCCCCATGGCCAGGTGGCGAACGTAGGCCAGGGCGTCCTCCCGGCTGTCCTCCATGCCGCCCTCGGACATGTGGGCGTTCTGGGGAATCCACAGGACGCCGCCCGAGACCGCGGTGGTGCCACCGATCATGTCGCTCTTCTCGACCACCAGCGTCCTGGCCCCTCCGTCGGCGGCCAGCGTCGCCGCCGTAAGCGCCGCCCCGCCCGAACCGACGACGATCACGTCGACGACCTCGTCCCACGAATCTGGTAGCTCGACGATCATCGTTCCCCCGGTCTGGTCGTTGCCCACATACTAGAGGACGAGCCTTCGCCGTCCCAGTTGGCCCGGGGCACCGTTGGCCTCCACGTATACGGCCAGTCTCAACGTCGATCGGCCCGACTTCACGTGCACGGCCGCGGATACCAGGATCGCTCCCGGGAGGTGGCGCGAGCATAGTAAGTGCTAGGGTGCGTGGCGATAGATCAACGTGTCGAAGGGGGCGCTGCGGTGACAGGCGTGTTTGGCGGTCTACGCGTGATCGATCTCTCCTGGGGCACAGCCGGTCCGATGACCACGATGTTGCTGGCCGATAACGGAGCGGAGGTCACTCGAGTCGAACCTCCTGAGGGCGATCCGTTCCGCCATCAATCGGGGTACCGGGTGTGGCACCGAGGCAAGCGCAGTGCCCGGATCGACCTGCGGTCGGATGAGGGTCGTGAGGCGGTCATGCGGCTCGTGGCCGGAGCCGACGTGGTCGTTGACAGCTTCTCGCCGGGGACTATGGCCAGCCTCGGCCTCGACCACGACAGCCTGCAGGCGGTCAACCCTCGTGCGATCACGTGCTCGATCACCGGTTACGGCGATCATCCTGAACACCGAGATCGTCCCGGCTACGACGGGCTGGTGGCCGCCCGCACGGGATTGCTCTATGACCAAAGAGGCCGCCGGGGCACGGCCATGGAGTACATCGATGGTCGTCCTGGCCCTCATCCCGAGTTCGACGCTCCGGAAGGGCTTGTCCGAGGGACGACCCGGGCCGGCCCTATTTTCCCGCGCACGATGTGGCCCAGCGTCGGAGCCACGTACTCGGCCGCTCTCGGGATCGCTGCTGCTCTTCGGGCGCGAGAGGTGACCGGCGTCGGGCAGCGGGTGACGACGTCACTGCTTCAGGGAGCGCTTGCCGCCGTCTCGCTCACCTGGCAGCGGGTCGAGAACCCCGACGCGCCTCTCTATTGGATGTGGCCTGTCGATTCACGAGCCATCGAAGGGCTGTACGAGTGCGCCGACGGGAAGTGGGTGCACCACTGGACCGTCCGCCCTCGGTGGGTCTTCGCGTCGGCCGAACAGGATGAGTTGAGCAGCGTGAGCTTGGACACCTCGTACCGGGACGATCCGGACCGACTGTCGATGGAGCCTGACGGGTTGCTCACGGGCATGTTCTTGCACCCTCTGCTCAGCGAGGCGTTCAAGAAGTTCCCAGCCAGGGCGTGGGAGCAGGCGGCCGAGAGTGCAGGACTGGGAGTGACCGTGGTCCGCTCTCCCGGGGAGGCATTGGCCGACGAACTGTTCCTGGCCGACGGGTGCGTGGTCGAGGTCGACGACCCCGAAGTGGGGACGATTCGTCATGCCGGGTCGCTGCTCGACTTCTCGGCTACCCCTGGGGCGATATCGGGTCCAGCGCCGCGTTCGGGCCAGCACACCGACGAGGTGCTCGATGAGGCGAGGCAGGCCGAGGGGTTGGTCACCGTTCCGGGACCCGACGGCCAGCACCTGAACCATCCCTTGGAGGGAGTCCGAGTGCTCGATCTTGGCCTCGGAGTGGCGGGGCCGTTCACGGGTAGGGTCCTGGCCGATCTCGGTGCCGACGTCATCAAGGTGCATGCCCTCCACGACACCTACTGGGCCGGCACCCACATGGGCCTCGGTACCAACCGGGGCAAGCGGAGCATCGCCTTGAACCTGAAGCACGAAGGTGGACGCAGCGCTCTGGACAAACTGATCGCACAGGCCGACGTCCTCACCGTGAACTGGCGGCCGGGAGCGGCCGCACGTTTGGGCATCGACTACGAGACATTGCGAACGCGCTACCCGAAGCTGGTGTACTGCAATACACGGGGCTATGAGAAGGGCCCCCGCTCGGACCTCCCGGGCACGGACCAAAACGCGGCGGCTCTCACCGGCAGCGAATGGGAGGACGGTGCGTGCGATGCCGGAAACCCACCGCTGTGGAGCCGCTCGAACATGGGGGATACCGGCAATGCCCTTTTGGCCGCTATCGCCATTGCCGCCGCGCTTTATCACCGAGACAAGACCGGTGTCGGTCAGGAGGTGAGCACTTCGATCGTCAATGCCGGGTTGCTCCACACCTCCTATGCCTGGATACGTGCTGACGGGAGTCCCGGCGATTGGGAGCACGTCGACGGCCAGCAATACGGATTGTCGCCCTTCTACCGTCTGTATGAATGTGCCGATGGTCGGTGGTTGTTCCTGGCCGCCGTCTCCGATCAGGAGCGCGATCGACTGGTTGCCGTCATGGGCGAAGCCGTGCCCGGCCCGCAAGACGGGCAGGCCGACGACATCACCTGGTCGAAGGCCCTTTCCACCCGCTTCCTCGAGCAGCCCGCGGAACAGTGGTTCGCCGAATTGGACAAGGAGGGCGTCCCGGTCGAGATCGTGGACGAGGCCTTTTGCCGCACGCTGTTCGACGACGCCGATGCTCAGGCCTCACAGCTGGTCAGCACGACGTGGGCAGGCAATGTCGGGCGCTTTGAGGACCCGGGCCTGTTTGTCAACGTGACGCCGGCTACACCGGTGATCCAGCGCGGCCCAAGTCTGTGCGGCGAGCACACGCGCCAGATCCTGAGAGAGCACGGGTACTCCGATGAGGAAGTCGACGCACTGGCGGCTGAGCGTGCGGTGCTCGACGCGCCGGTGGAGCAACCATGAGTGGCGAGCGATGACTTGAGGCCTGTCCCCGTGGTGACCGAAGACAGCCGGACTAGAGATTCCAGACGCGGGCGGCGTTGCCACTGAGGACCAGCTCTCGCTCGTGTTCGTCAATGCCGTCGAACATCTCATTGACGATGGCACGAGAATTGGGCCAGCTCGACACCGGATGCGGGTAGTCGGATGACCACATGATGTTCTCGATGCCGAGGCGATCGTGGGCATGGCGGACGGCATCGGGTTCGTCGATGAAGGTCAGGAACACATTTTGGCGGCAGTAATGGCTCGGGAGCTCGGTGATCGCTGGGAACTCGTAACCCTGGCGGGTCATGAGGTCGTCGACGATGTAGAGCCACCACGACACCCAACCCAGTCCCGGTTCGACGAACACCACCTTGAGGCGGGAGAACCTCTCGAACACCCCGCCCATGATCCACATCCCGAATGCCTCTGCCGCCGACAAGGGCACACACGGTACGAAGATTCCCTTCTGCGGCGTGGGGTCACGCATGGCCAAGCCCTCCAGTGCCGTGTTCATGCCGATGTGACAGCAGATAGGGAGCTCGGTGTCTTGGATGACCGACCACAGCGGGTCGTAGCGTTGGTCCCAATAGTCGGGTAGCCCGAGTTCAGCGGGAAAGACCGGCAACTGGAGCGACTTGCACCCCTGTGCCGCTGCTCGCTTCACCTCTTCGACGGCGGCATCGATGTCGTGGATGGGGATCTGGTAGGACACGACCAGACGCTTCGGATCGGCGGAGGCGAACTCGGCCAGGGTGTCGTTGAACGCCCGTGTCGATTCCTTCCAGCCGTTCTTCACCATGTAGAGGTAGCGAAAAGCGCTGACCTCACAGTAGGTGGCCGAGGCCGCCACCCCGTCGAGGTCCATGTCCTTGAGGCGCTCGTTGGCATCGGTATGGCCCAAACGCTCGCTGGCCGCATGTTTGCGGTTGCTGGCCATGCTGACCGTGGGATCAGGCGCCAGACCCTGCTGTTCCCGCCAGCGCTGGTTGGCGGTGGAGGAGACCATGGCCATGACCGACTTGCGGAACGAATTGACGGCATCGTCGTAGTCCTCGTGAAACTTGGGAGCCAGGTTCTTCTTGACGCTCTCGTGGCTCAGGTCGACGTGGTCGTCCGAAGAGATCAACCGCTCGCTCACCGCTGGCACCATCGGATCCTCCTTCGACTGGCAATAGCAACCACTATAATGTAAGGCCCTGAGCTCAACACGATGCATCGATATTGCGCCTGCTGGCATGGTTTAGTAGCTTGCCAGGGCAAGCATAGTAGTCACTATTACCTGCGGGGGAGAGGGGCATGCCGTGCCTCATGCGATGGCGCCGAACGTCGATCGTGACGATGAGTTCTTCTGGAATGGGGTGGCACAAGGGCGACTGCTGGCCCGGCGGTGCGCCCATTGCCACCGACTCCAGCATCCTCCTTCGCCCATGTGCCCCCAATGTGGCTCGCTGGAATGGGACGAGTGCGAGCTTTCTGGTCGGGGAACGCTGCACAGCTGGATCGTCTCCCGCCACCCCACTGAGCCTGACGACGCGGCGAGGATCGTCGCTTTGATCGAGCTGGACGAAGGAATCCGCTTGGTCTCGAATCTCCAGGACATCGAAGCGACCGCAGTGGAGAACGATATTGCCGTCGAGGTCGTATTCGCCGATGTCGACGGCATCCGGCTGCCGCAGTTTCGGCCGGCACCGAGGAAGGACGGCTGATGCCCACGATCACGAACGGGGCGGCAATCGTCGGCATCGGCCAGACGGAGTTCTCCAAGGATTCTGGTCGCAGTGAGCTCCAGCTCTGCGCCGAGGCCGTCCGAGCTGCGATCGGGGACGCGGGACTCGAGCCGTCTGACATAGACGGCTGTGTGACGTTCACGTTGGACACCAATGACGAGCTGGCCCTCATGCGGTCTGTCGGCATCAGGGAGATGCGCTGGACCTCGCGAACCCCGTTTGGTGGCGGTGGAGCCTCGGCAACCGTCGAACACGCGGCCGCCGCCGTCATCTCGGGCGCGGCCGATGCTGTCGTCGTGTACCGGGCCTTCAACGAGCGCTCAGGGCGACGTTTCGGCCAGCCCATGGCGGGACCTCTCCCTCCGTCCATGAACTGGTATCGCCCCTACGGGCTGGATACGCCGGCCAAGATCTATTCCTTGTGGTTCCAGCGATACATGCACCGCTACGGCGTCAGCAACGAGGACTTCGGCCGTTACTCGGTGGTGGCTCGCAAGCATGCAGCCACGAACCCGAATGCCTGGTACTACGAACAGCCCATCACTCTCGCCGACCATCAGAACTCGCGTTGGATCGTCGAGCCCATCTTGCGGCTACTGGATTGTTGCCAGGAGAGCGATGGGGGTGTGGCGCTGGTCGTCACCCGAACGGACAAGGCCAAAGACCTGCGGCAGCCGGTGGTTCGGATCGAAGGGGCGACACAGGGAAACCTGTTCGACGGCGACACCATGTTCAACTACTACGGTGCCGATACGTCGCGCTTTGCCGAGGCCGAGTACACGGCCAAGCAACTCTGGGATACGACTGGTCTACGACCCGACGACATCGACGTGGCCATGATCTACGAGAACTTCAGCCCCGTCGTCTTCTACCAGCTCGAGGCCTATGGCTTCTGCGGGCCGGGCGAGGCCACCGACTTCATCGCCGAGGGCAACATCGAGATCGGGGGTGCCCTTCCCGTCAACACCAATGGTGGGTTGCTGGGTGAGGGGTACATCCACGGGGTGAACAACATCCTCGAGGGTGTCCGCCAATTGCGTGGGACCGCGGCGAACCAGGTGGCACAGGCTCAGCATGTCTTGTGCAGTGCCGGTCGCAGCGCCGTCGTCCTGGGCGGCGGCGACTGACTGCCGGTCACGATTCGATGGTTGGCGCAAACAAGGTCCCGGTGATGGTCGACCTGGGCGAACGAGTTCTGGCCGGATGCCGGCGCATGGCCACGGACCTGTTCGTGCCCGTCCGGGTCCGTGCATCATCGTTCTTGTGGTGTTGTGTACCAGGAGGCGGCATGAGCCGGGCCTACTTCGACTTGGAGATGCCCGGAACGGCGGATCTCTACAGCATGGCCAGATTCGCTGCTGACCGCGGGCACTACGTCCTCACCATCGATCCTCCGGGGGTGGGGGAGAGTGACGCACCGACTGACGGCTATGACCTGACTCCTGGGTGCGTGGCCGACATCCTCGATCTGGTGGTGTCAGACGTGCTGGGCCGGTTGTCGCTCGGAGAGGTGCCCGGCGTGTCCCCTGGCATCCATCTGAAGGCCCTCGGTGTCGGCCACTCGGCGGGAGGGTTCCTGGTGGCGTGCCAGCAGGCGCATTACCGCACCTTTGGTGCCCTTGCCCTTCTCGGGTTCTCCAACAGCGGCCTTCCCGCCGTACTCACCGACGAGGAGGCAGCATTCGTTGACCGGCCCGAGGAGCTGGCGGCCGCGCTACCCCGGCTGGTACGGGCCCGGTTCGGCACGCCGCTACCCGAGGGCACCAGTGCCGGATCGGACATGCTGCTGGTGGGAGCACGCTCGAATGAGGCGAAGGCGGCCGCCGCTCGAGCCGGTTCTCGGTTGTTGGGGATGGTCGGCATGGCCTGCCTCGTACCCGGATCGATCCAGCCAGAACTGCACCAGATCGATGTGCCGACGTTCGTTGCCGTCGGTGAGCACGACATCGCCGGCCCAACGTCGGCGCTGCCCGCTCAGTTGCCTGCGTGCCGCGACCTCACGCTGCTGACGCTGCCCGGGGTCGGGCACAACCACAACGTGACCGACTCTCGGCACGAGCTGTGGGACAGGTTGGAACGCTGGGTGCTGTCGCTTGCGCCCTCGTGATCTCCATCTGATGCGAGTGAGCCGATCGATGGGAGTGAACAAGCGGTCCCGTAGAGTGTGGACGTGAGCATCACAGCGAAGAAACCGCAGGAGGGGGTTCGAAAACCTCAGGACGCGTCAGCCGGCGATGGCGAGACGGCCACCCAGAGACGGGTCATCGACGCCGCGGTGGCCTGCATCCTGGAGTGTGGGTTCTACCGGGCCAGCACCAATGAGATCGCTCGTCGGGCCGGGGTCACCTGGGGCGTGATCCAGCACTACTTCGGGACTCGAGAGGCCCTCATGCTCGCCGTCCTCCAAGATGGCGCCCGCCAATTTGCCGAACTCATGGAAGATGCCCACATCGAAGGGGCCACGGCGGAAGATCGGGTCGAGCAGTTGATGGACGTCCTGACCTCTCACTACGGCCAGCCCGAGTTCTTGGCCTACCTGCAGGTGCTACTCAATATGGACCACGATCCTCGAACCAGCGTCGAGGTCCGGAAGACCATGCGCGAGGTGGCTGCGCGTTCCCAAGATCATGTGCGAAGGCTGTTGCGAGAAGCCTTGGGCCCGGCAAACAGCACTCCCGACCTTGCCATCACGGTGTTTCTCGTTCTCCGTGGGTTCGCCATCAGCCAACAGCTCCAAGGCACGATGGCGTACGACGTTTCAGCCCCCAAGGCCGATCGTGCCACCCGCCAGCGACGAATTCTGGCCGGCATACTGGCGCCCTACCTCGAAGAGGACTGAGGCTGGCCGAGGCCTCGGTTGGCTAGGGTCACGGCATGCGGTTCTCCACTGCCCTGTTCGCCACCGACCATGCCGTGAACCCGGTCACTGCCGCAATGGCGGCAGAGGCTCGAGGATTCCACTGCTTCTATGTTCCCGAGCACACCCACATCCCTGTCGAGCGGGAGACGCCCCACCCGCTGACCGGCGACACGCTGAATGACGAGTACCGGCGGACGCTGGATCCGTGGGTGACGTTGGCCGCCATCGCATCGGCCACCGAGCGCATCCGGCTGGGAACGTCGATCGCCCTGGTGGCCGAGCATCACCCCATCACCTTGGCCAAGGAGATCGCCACCCTCGACTACCTGTCCGGTGGACGCGTCGTGTTGGGGATGGGCTACGGCTGGAACATGGAGGAGCTGGCCCACTTCGGTGTCGAACGGGGCCAACGGCGGGCCGTCGTTCGGGAGAGCGTGCTGGCCATGCAAGCGCTGTGGACCGAGGACGAGGCCTCGTTCGCCGGGGAGTTCGTCAACTTCGGGCCGAGCTGGTCGTGGCCCAAGCCGGTGCAGCCCCGACTGCCGGTGCTGGTGGGCGGGCAGGCGGGGCCGAAGACGTTCGCCCACATCGCCGAGTACGCCGACGGGTGGATGCCCCATGGTGGGGCCGGACTGAGCACCTCGCTGCCCGCCCTCCGCCAGGTGTGGGCGGACGCTGGACGGGAGCCATCGGCCTTGTACGTGGTGATCATGGGGGTCGTCCCCGAGCCGGGGAAGCTCGAGCACTACCGGTCGCTGGGCGTCGACGAGATCGTGCTCGGCTTTCCCGCCGGGAGCGTCAGCGAGATGGAGCGGGGACTCGACGGCCATGCCGGGATCATCGCTGAGTTCTCCTAGCCGGCGGACTGGTGTCCAGGGACGCGCCGCTCAGGTCTCCATGAGGCCACGGCCCAACCAGTCGTCTTTGTTGCGCACGCCGGGCAGCGCGAAGAAGTAGCCCCCACCAAAGGGGCTGATGTAGTCGACCAGGGCTCCATCGACCAGGCGCTTCTGCGTGGCGGGCCGGTCAGAACCTGTGTTCGTCATGGCCGGTTCCATGGGCCCGAACCGGTGCCGTCACAGACGCCGGAGTCAACAGGCAGCGACGGTTCGGTCCCGCTACGATGCGCTCGTTCGTCTGGGTCCACTCCGCCGACGAACCGAGCACGTCATGGTTCCCCCTCACAGGTCGGAGATCCATATGGACTACACCCGGACAACTCGGTGAGCGCGGGAGCAGGTGACCAGGACGGTCCCTTCCACCGCCGTACCCTGAGCCGGCGTCAACTGTTGACCACCGCGGCGGTGGGGGCCACCGGGCTGATGCTGGGCACCCGGGGAGGATCGGCCGGTGCACAGACGGCGACCAGAAACGGACGAGGGTGGCTGGCCGCCTCCCGTTCACCGGTGATCCGGCAACCCGGTTCGCTGCCCAACCCATCCCTGGCCGCCGGCACCGAGCAGCTCCCCGAGATCGAGCACATCGTCGTGGTCATGATGGAGAACCACTCGTTCGACAACCTGATGGGCATGATGGGGCGCGGTGACGGGTTTCCCTTGGGTGCCGACGGGAAGCCGACCGTGGCCCTGCCCGACGGCCAGGGTCAGCTGGTCCATGCCTTCCACATGCCCAGTGAGTGCATGACCGACGGGGTGGGTAACGACTGGAACGTGGCCCACAAGTCGTACGACAACGGCACCAACCGGGGTTTCGTGGAGGCTTCCTCCGGGGAGTCCGTGGGCTACTTCCTGGGCGACGACATCCCGTTCACCTGGGGGCTGGCCAAGACCTTCCCCCTGGCCGATCGGTGGTTCTGTTCGGTGCTGGGCCAGACCGATCCCAACCGGCG
>Ga0208357_1001904_pt1 | contig 14573 bp, 10 predicted proteins | sample NGESurdeep092012_6_FD_184487 | JGI IMG/M metagenome (GOLD analysis project Ga0208357, IMG submission 184487) | Arctic peat soil microbial communities from Barrow, Alaska - NGEE Surface sample F52-2 deep-092012 (SPAdes) | ecosystem: Environmental > Terrestrial > Soil > Wetlands > Peat ... | reverse complement strand
ACACCCGCGGCGCGGGCCGATGGAGCGCGCAACGGCTGCAGCCCTGACCGGTGCAGCCCAGCCCAGCCCTGTGCACCCCAGACGTAGACTCAGGCCATGACTGCACGAGAGCAGCAGGAAGTGCAGCGATTGCCAGAGCTGCACGGCGAGCAGCTCGGGAAGCTTGAGCAGCGCGCGCACGGCGAGCAGCGCCTGCAGCGCGAGGCCGGCGGCATCCGATCGGCGGAGCGTGTGTTGCGCATCCTCGAGTTGATCGGCGCTTCTCCGGCCGGGTTGAGCGCCGCCGAAATCGCTGTGGCGCTGGACCTCACCCCGTCGACGACCTATCGGCTGCTCGGTACACTGCAGCGCCAGGATTACGTCGGCCGGCAGTCCGGCGACCACCGATACATTCTCGGGCGCACGGTCGATGAACTCAGCCGGGCGCTTTCGCAACAACTCGTTGCGACGCCGGGCATCCGGGCAACGCTGCGCAACGTGCACGATGCCGTGCATGCCGCGGCCTACCTGACGGTGTTCCGCGGCGACGACATCGCAATCGCCCATATCGAGGATTCGCCGGAGCACCCGCGGATCGGCCAACTGCACGTCGGCTTCTCGGATGCCTCGCACGTCACCGCGTTCGGCAAGCTCATGCTTGCCGCGAAGGACGACGCGGGGCTGGAACGCTTCCTCGAACGACACAGCCCTCTCGCCTTCACCCCGCGCAGCGTGACGGATCTCGCGACACTGCGGGAACAGCTCGACGATGTGCGGGCCCAACAGCTCGCTGTCGAGATCGAAGAGTATATGTCGCAACTGGCATGTATCGCGGCGCCGGTGAAGTCGGCATCCGGAAAGACGATCGGCGCCGTGTCGGTGTCCGTGTCTGCCAGCGACTTCTCGCTGCGCGCCCGAGACCTGGAACGTGCGGTGCGCCGCGGTGCCTGGCAGGTGTCTGCTCAGTTGGGCTGACGCGCGTCAGCTCCGCACGACGACGTTGAGGGGGTCCTCGCCGCGCAGCATCCGGTCGACTTGGCGGCGAAGCAGGCGTGCCATCCGCGGAATCATCGCGCTCGAAGCGCCGCCGACGTGTGGGGAGATCAGCACGTTCGGCAGCGCGAACAGCGGATGCCCGTCGGGCAGCGGCTCGGGGTCGGTCACGTCGAGTGCGAGTCGGATGCGCCCGCGCTCGGCATGGTCGAGCAGGGCGGCGGTGTCCGCAACGGCGCCGCGTGCGATGTTCACGAGCAGCGCGCCATCCTTCATCTGCGACAGGAATCGGTCGTCGACGAGATGCCTGGTTTCGGGGGTGAGTGGCACTCCGATCACGACAATGTCTGCCTGAGGCAGGAGTACCGGCAATTCTTCGATTCCGTGGATGTGGCCATTCACGTCCTCGCGCGAACGCGACGCCACGCGCACGACCGTGACTTCGAACCCGGCCAGACGCTCCTCGACTGCTCGGCCGACGCCGCCGTAGCCGAGAAGCAGCACCGTGCGGTCGGCGAGGGACTCAAGGCGCGCGGGCGCCCACTGGCCCCGTTCGGCCGCGCGCACGAACTGCGGAATGCCGCGCTGGGAAGCAAGCATCAAGGCGAGCGTCAACTCGGCCGTCGACGTCTCGTGAACTGATGCAGCGTTCGCGAACACGTGCCCAGGCGGCAAGATGTTTGCAACGCCGTCGTAGCCGATCGATTGACTCTGCACGAGCGCAGTCGTTACGCGGTTCAGGGCTGCGAGCACTCCGGTGCCGCCCATGTACGGCGGCACGACGATGTCGAGGTGCGCGGCCGGCGGTGGACCCGCCATATCCCATTCGACGAGTTCGACGCCCTCCGGCACTTCGCCGAAGGCCGTGCGCAGAGTCGAGCCGGGAACACTGACGAGCAAACGCGTTTCAGTCACTCATCGAGCCTATCGCCGGTCGCCAGCCGGGCCATCGCCGTTCGCCTGCCGGGCATCAGGCCGGGCCCAGAGCCCTGGGCGTCAGCCCGCCCGAGGCTCGTACCGACGCGGCGGATGCGTGCGTGCGACGAGGGCGCGCAACGCCTCCAGGTTGCCGTGGATAAGGCCCACAGCTCGCGCTTGCACGAGTACATTGCCGATCGCTGTTGCCTCGACCGGGCCGGCCAGCACCCGCAAACCGGAGCGATCGGCCGTCAGTTGACACAGCAATTCGTTCTGGGAACCGCCGCCCACCAGGTGGATGAGCGAAACCTGCTTCCCCGACAGCTCAGCCGCGGTGTGCGCGGCGCGAGCGAACGCATCCGCCAACGACTCGAGGATGCTGCGCGCGAACATCGCCGGCGAGTGCGGGGTCGGCTGGCCGTGTTCCCGGCACCAGTCGGCGATTCGCGTCGGCATGTCGCCCGGCGTCAGAAAGCGCGGATCATTCGCGTCGAAGATGGGGGCATGGTCGCGCAGGGCGGTGGCCTCGGCCAGCAGCGTAGCCAGCTCGATGCGCAACCCCTGTTGCTCCCACGTGCGCATCGACTCGCTCAGCAGCCACAACCCCATCACGTTGTGCAAGAAACGGATGCGTCCATCCACACCGCGCTCATTGGTGAAGTTGGCGTCGCGGGCGGCATCGCTGAGCGCCGGGTTGTCGAGCTCGACGCCCACCAGACCCCACGTTCCGCAGGAGATGTATGCGGCATCCGGATCGGTCATCGGCACGGCGACCACAGCGGATGCCGTGTCATGCGACCCGACAGCGGTCACGTTGGTTTGATAGCCGAGCTCGCTCGCCACGTCGGGCAGCAGTGGGCCGATTTCATAGCCGGGCGTTACCAGGCGCGACAGAATTTCCGGTGGCAGGCCGAGTGTGCCGATGAGCTCGCGGTTGATCTGCGGAAGCCCGGCCTTGCGACTGCCGAGCACCCGGCCGGCCTTCAACAGTCCGGTGGTCGACGCGTTTGTGACTTCCGCGACCCGCACGCCGGTGAGCCAGAATGTGAACAGGTCAGGGATGAGCAGGATGCTCCTGGCGCGGTCGAACGCGCCGGCCGCCTTGTCTGCAGCGAGTTGATACAGCGTGTTGAACGGCAGGAATTGGAGGCCGCTCTGCGTGTACAACTCGTCGAACGGCACCAGGGAGTGCACAATTTCGACTCCTGCGGCGGTGCGTTCGTCGCGGTAGTGGAACGGTGTGCCGATCATCCGGCCTCCGCGCATCAGCGCGTAATCGACTGCCCAGGCGTCGATGCCGATGCTGGCAACGCGGCCGCCGGCCGCTTCGGCTGCTGTTCCGCCGGCTTTCAGCCCGGCCATGACGTTGCGATTCAGCTCGCGGATGTCCCAATGCAGGCCGTCGCCGTTGTCTTCGCGCACGGTTATGGGCGTGTTCGGAAAGCGGGCGACCTGTTCAAGCCGCAGCTCATCCGGGCCCACGTGCGCGACGATGACGCGCCCGCTGGTCGCGCCGAGGTCGACGGCGGCGACGATGCCCGGAATGGTCATTGTGTTCTCCACAGGGTCATGGTGACGGGAATTGTCCACAGATCCGAACGGCCCAGTGGTTGGACTGTCCGGCGGTAAATAGTCTCAGGTTGTCACATGTCGTGTCACACGCCCGGCTGCTAGCATTGCATTCAACGCAGTCATTGCTGGACCGGGGGTGACCTTGGCGACGTTAACCATTCGAGACCTTGACGACGACGTCAAACAGCGGTTGCGCATGCGCGCAGCCGGGAAAGGCGTGTCCATGGAAGCAGAGGCGCGGTCGATCCTGAGCGAGGCGGTGGCCGATAGTGCTGCGGCCGAGAACGGAGCGCAGTGGCTGGCACGACTTCGTGCGATCTTTGCCGACATCGGGTACGCCGACGATCTCATTCCGTACCTGCCCGACCGTAAGGCGGACGAATCGATTCCAACATCACGCCGGATCCCCTTCGTCGGTGACCCGGAGTTCGACGATTCTGTGCGTGATGATTCATGATTGTCGTCGACACCAACGTCGTCTCCGAACTGATCACCGATAATCCGAATATCGCCGTACTGACGTGGGTCGAACGGATGGTGCCCACAGAGCTCACACTCCCAGCGACGGTCTCTGCGGAACTCCTGTTCGGGGTAGATACTATGCCGGCTGGCAAGCGTCGGACTGACCTGGAAGCCAGGGTAGGAGCGGCAATCGCGGGGCCGTTTGCAGAGCGTGTCGTGCCATTCGATTTGCGCGCCGCCCAAGCGTATGCGCAGGTTCGAGCACTGCGTCGCCGGTCCGGCCGGCCGATGTCGATGGGCGACGCTCAGATCGCGGCCGTCTGCCTGGTGCACGACGCAACCCTCGCGACGCGCAACACGCGCGACTTTGAGGGATGCGGTATTCACCTTGTAAACCCGTGGGAGGGACATTAGCGCAGGAAGGCGGCCGCGACGCCAGCGTCGACGGGGATATGCAGACCCGTCGTATGATCGAGGTCGCTCGTGCAGAGTACGTACACGGCATTGGCCACGTTTTCGGGCAGCACCTCGCGCTTGAGCAGGGTGCGCTGAGCGTAGTACTCGCCGAGGCTCTCCTCCGGAACGCCATAGACTGCGGCACGCTTTGCGCCCCAACCGCCGGCGAAGATGCCGGAGCCGCGCACGACGCCGTCCGGGTTGATGCCGTTGACCTTGATGCCGTACTCGCCGAGTTCCGCGGCAAGCAGTCGCACCTGATGCGCCTGGTCCGCCTTCGTAGCCGAATATGCAATGTTGTTCGGCCCGGCGAACACCGAGTTCTTCGAGGAGATGTACACGATATCGCCGCCGAGCTTCTGGTCGATCAGCACGCGTGCGGCGGCGCGCGACACGAGGAAGGAACCGCGGGCCATCACGTTGTGCTGCAGATCCCAGTCGGCGGTCGTCGTTTCCAGGAGCGACTTCGACAGCGATAACCCCGCGTTGTTGACGACGAGATCGAGTCCGCCGAACGCGAGCACCGTCGTGTCGATCGCGGCCTGTACGGCGCGCTCGTCTGTGACGTCCGCTTGGATGCCGATGGCGACATCATCCGGGTGCGCCGACCCAGCGCCGAGTTCCGCCGCGACCGCCTGTGCCTTGGCCAGATCGACGTCTGCGATGACGGCGCACGCGCCCTCTGCAGCTAACCGCGTCGCGATCGCCTTTCCGATTCCGGATGCCGCACCCGTCACGAGTGCAATGCGCGTCGCGAGCGGCTTCGACTTCGGCTGGCGCTGCAGTTTTGCTTCTTCGAGGGCCCAGTATTCGATGCGGAACTTCTCCGCCTCGTCAATCGGCGCGTATGACGAAATCGCCTCGGCGCCGCGCATCACGTTGATCGCGTTGATGTAGAACTCGCCGGCCACCCGCGCGGTCTGCTTGTCTTTGCCGTAGCTGAACATGCCCACGCCCGGAACGAGCACGATCGCCGGGTCGGCGCCGCGCATCGGTGGCAGCTGCTCGTTGGTTGAGGAGCGCGAGGAACGAGCGCGTCTCGAAACCTCAGCCGCCACACCCCTTTCGTAATAAGCCGCGTACTCCATGCGGTACGCCTCGTGCAGTTCGTGCAGTCGGGCGATCGAGTCCTCTACGGACGCGTCAGCGGGCAGATCGAGCACGAGTGGTTTGACTTTTGTGCGCAGAAAATGGTCGGGGCAACTGGTGCCGAGCGCGGCCAAACGCGGATGCTCGGACGATGCCAGGAAGTCGAGGACGACATCCGTGTCGGTGAAGTGCCCGACCTGCGGCCTGTCCGTCGAGGCCAGCCCGCGTAGCACGGGAGCGAGCGCCGCGGCCTTTGCGCGGCGCTCCGCCTCAGGCAGGGCGGCGTAACCGACTAAGGCGGTTCCGAACGGTTCCGGCCGCCCGTGCTCCTCGATGTAGGCTGCGGCCGTCTTGATGATCCAGAGCGAGTTCGCCTCGGCCTCATCCGACGTGTCGCCCCACGCGGTGATGCCGTGCCCGCCGAGGATGCAGCCGATGGCCCGCGGATTCGCCGTCTTGATCGCCGCGATGTCGAGGCCGAGCTGGAAGCCGGGACGACGCCACGGCACCCACACGACGCGATCGCCGAACGCCTTCGCCGTGAGCGCTTCGCCATCCGCGGCCGCCGCGAACGCGATCCCGGAATCCGGGTGCAGGTGGTCGACGTGCGCGGCATCCACCAACGCGTGCATGGCCGTGTCGATCGACGGCGCCGCACCACCCTTGCCGTGAAGCGTGTAGTCGAACGCGGCGACCATTTCGTCTTCTCGCTCGACACCGGGGTAAACATTCTGCAGGGCACGCAGCCGGTCCAGGCGCAGAACGGCCAGGCCGTTCTCGGTGAGCGTGCCGAGGTCACCGCCTGAGCCCTTGACCCAGAGCAGTTCGACCGGCTCGCCCGTGACGGGGTCGGTTTCGGTGCCCTTCGCCGACGTGTTGCCGCCCGCGTAGTTCGTATTGCGCGGATCAGTACCCAGCCGGTTGGAACGGGCGATCAATTCGGAAGCGGTCGGGTTCGTCATGGGCGCACTTTCTGCTCGATAGTGGGTACTGCGTTGGTGTGCTGGTTGCCGACGAGAGGGTTGGGATGCAGCCACGCCGACATCCTCTCGATACTGAGCCACGCGGCCGGATTCTGCGGATCGTTCAGGTGGCCGTGACGGGTGCCGTCTTCGCGCAGAACAAGCACGTCCACGCCGGCCATCGCAAGTTCGCTCGCGTATGCCTCGCCCGATGAACGCAAACTGTCGTGATCGGAGTTGAGAATGAACGTCGGCGGCAGCCCTGTCAGATCATGCCCACCAGGGAACGCGTAGGGATCGGCGAGCAATGCCTCGTCGCCGACGTAGTTGAGGTTCATCGCGAATGTGACCTCAGGTGGAAGGGTTGCGTGCGGTGGCAGCGTCTCGATCTTTTCGGCGAGCTCGGGGCTAGGCCGGGGTAGTCGAGCATGCAAGACCGGATATGCCAGCAGCACCGTATGGGGCTGCGCACCATTGGCATCGCGCAGGCGGAGCGAGGCGCCTGCTGACAGATTTGCACCCGCACTCGAGCCTCCAAGTGAGAGCAGCTCTGTATCTATACCCAATTCGCCCGCGTGCGCGAGAGTCCAAGTGAATGCCGCCACGATCTCCTCGGATGCGACGGGGAAGTGCACGCCGTCGGCTGGCGGCACCACGGTCGGATTCCCGAAATCGATCTGTGGGGCCAAACGATAGGAAACCGACACCACGGGAATGCCGCGTTCGGCAAGCTTCCGGGCAACCCAGTCGGCCGACGGCATGTCCAGGCATCCACCCGAGAAGCCCCCACCGTGCACCCAGACGAGGCCGGGTGCGCACCGTTCCGTGGATGCCGTTCCGAGATAGGTGCGCACTGGAACATCCCCGTGTGGTCCAGGAAAGCTGAGGTCGGTAACCGAGACCGTCATGCTCCCCATCCTGCTTGCTGTCCATCGACGCGTTCTGCTTCGATCTTCTCCTGGTAGCCGGATCGGGCATACGCGCGCATCGGGTCTTCGGGTAGCCCGCGTGAAGCGCGCCAGGCGGCCAGGTCGGCCCTAACATCCGTGTAGAACGCATCCATGAACACCCCGTTCGCACCCAGCACGTCACCGGCCGCTTGCGCTGCGGCCAAGGCGTCGTGGTCTACCAGCAGCGCGCGCGCGGTCATCTCTTGCACGTTGAGCACACTGCGGATCTGGCCCGGGATCTTCTTCTCGATGTTGTGGCATTGATCGAGCATGAACGCCACGCCCGAGTCGGGTCCGTACCCGCCTCCGCGGATTACCTCATAGAGGATGCGGAACAGCTGGAACGGGTCGGCCGCACCTACGATGAGGTCATCGTCGGCATAGAACCGGCTGTTGAAGTCGAACGAGCCGAGCTTGCCTAGGCGCAGCAATTGCATCACGATGAACTCGATATTTGTGCCGGGTGCGTGGTGGCCGGTGTCCAGGCATACGTATGCCCGGTCGCCGAGAGCGGAGACCTGCGCGTAGCTGGTACCCCAGTCAGGCACATCGGTGTGGTAGAAAGACGGCTCGAAGAACTTGTACTCCAACACCAGGCGCTGATTCTCGCCGATGTGCGAGTAGATGGCGGCGAGGGAGTCGGTGAGGCGATCCTGCCGAGCCCGCATGTCGTCCTGCCCGGGGTAATTGGTGCCGTCGGCGAGCCAGATCTTGAGGTCACGGCTGCCAGTGGCATCCATCACTCCGATACAGCGCAGGTGGTCGTCGATCGCCTTCTGCCGCACGGCCTTGTCGCTGTGCGCAAGGCTGCCGAGCATGTAGATGTTGTCTTGGAACGTGTTCGAGTTCACCGTACCAAGGTCAACGCCGTTGTCTTGGGCGTGCTTGCGCAGGTCGTCGAACGAGTCGACCAGGTCCCAAGGGATATGTAGCGCAACGCTCGGGGCGAGCCCGGTGTGCTTGTGCACTTGGGCAGCATCCGCGATCTTCTCGAAAGGATCGCGGGGCACTCCTGCCTGCCCGAACACTTTGAACCGTGTGCCCGAGTTGCCGAACGCCCACGACGGTACCTCGACGGCCTGCTCGGCAAGCAGTGGAGCGATGGATGCGAAGGTCGTCATGGTTCTGTCACTTTTCTGTGTAGGTGGCGGTGGAAGGTCGATCGCTGTGCCGAATTCTCACAATGGTTAGATTGTCGTGAATCGTTTCAATTGAGCTGATACAACCATATGCCTGAATCTGCGGCGGGTCAATCCGTTCACATGCGGTCACAACTCGAGTGGCTCCACTCACGCGCACCGTCGCGATCTTGCGCCAGAACGCACCCTGCATCCGGGCGAGCGGTGGAAGCCCGACAACAACTGCCCCGCCCCGCCCCGCCCGATCAGCAAGGCCGACCTCAATGGAAGACTTGGTTTGACATCAACCGCACCGAGTTTCCGGGCTTGTACGGCCGCGAGATGGAGACTCCGTCGCCGCTCACGCTGATCTGATTGCGGGTCACGAGGACTTCGAGTTTCTTGCCGTGCCAGTGGAGGTTGCGAACCCCGACCTCGTTCAGCGCCAATGGCAGCTTGGGCGTGAACACCAAGGCATCAGGTTCCGCCTCGACTCCGACGAAGGCATAGAGGAAGCTGGCCGGTGCCAGCCCGCTTTCTGGAAAAGGGATGTCCGTCCCGACCGACGAACTTGCGGTGCCGCTGTCGACCGTGCTCTCGCCACGGAAGAGCGGCGTGCCGCCGCACAGGTGGTCTGGATCCTTCCAGCGATCGAGGATGGCGGTCATCCGCGCCCAGGCATCGTCGGCGCCCTGATAACGGGCGCGAGCCATCACATCGAAGCCCGAGGTGTAGAGGATCGCCCCGCCGTCCTGCACCTGGTTTCCCCACGGGGTGGTGAGTTCCTCAAGGAAGAACCAGTAGTTGTTTCGACGAGTGGTCACCCGAGGGGCGAAGACCCATGTCGAGTAAATGTCTGCCGGGCCCTCGAAGTACTCACCGAGTGCGACGACGAAGCGCGACTTGGCATCCGTCGCAGGAACCCCGTCGTTGTATGCCAACGCGCCCGGTGCCACGGTCATCGAAGACCACCACGCAAGACTGCCCGTCACGTTCGAGACTTCAAGGTAATACACGCCCGGTGCCTGTTTGGCCAGGTCGATGTGGGCGACCGAGCCATCACCCCAGTCGCTGAACTGCTGTTCCGCGATCTTGACGGGCGGAGTGTCACCGGGCAGGCCCTGGTACAAAGTCATCGTGAACGCCGCACCGCGCACACCATAGGTCGGGAATCGTGCGCCCACGCTCGTGAACGCCGCATTGGCCGTGAAACTCATCCCCATGGTGTGTCCCGCTTGGAATTTCGGTGCCAGGCCGCCACCCTCGATCAACACGACCGAGTTCTGCAGCTCCGTGTGGCCGTTGTCGAGCCAGTCGAAGATTCGTGTGGCCTGAGCGGCAGAGGGCAGCCCGAACGATGCTGCCTCAAGATTGACGTAGGTGGAGCCGTAGTCGTGAGAAACGCCATCCGCGTCGATGCATTGGATGTACCGGCCGTCTGCATCGTTCCAGAAAAGTTCGTTATAACGTTTCAGAACAGACGGACGCAACGCTCGCAGTTGCTTCGCCTGCGTCATGTTGCTCACGTATTCCTCAATCTGCGCCATGGCCTCGAGAGCGCCGTAGAAGTACGCATTGAGGAATGCGTCGAGGTGGCCGAATGAGGTGATATCCCAGTAGTTGGAACTCACCGCCCCGTCTCGTCCGCTGTGGTCGGTCGAGGTGATGGTGACGATCCCGCTGCTGCCCCCGAGCGAGTCGAGATAGAAGCTCATCGCCTTTCTGAGCCGAGGCAACATCGTATTGAGGAAAGCCGAGTCGCCCGTCCAGGAGTAGTAGCGCCACGCGCCGAGAATGTACATCGCGTTCGACGTGAAGTGTCTGGCGTCATAGAGCGTCGGATCGGGGAACGGCCAGCCCTGCGAATCAGTCCACGACCACACGTAGCCGTCATCGTCCTGCTTGGTGTTCAGCAGGCTGTCCGCTTGTGCCTGCCTGCCGGCAGTGCCGGTCCAGTCCAGGGTGCGACCGTTCCAGTCGGCCCAGTCGGCCGCGTGCCCGTCGAAGCGGAAGCTCAATGCGCGCTCCCAGTAGAACGTGGAGAGCTGCGAGGCCCTGACCTGGTCGGATGCGACGAAGACCGGGAAAATCGCCGGCAGTGCGTCCGTGTGGGGCTGAACATCTATTGTGATCGACCGCGTGATCACCGGCGCCGTAGCGGTGCTGCCGGTGTTCAGCGACAGCGAGAGTGTGTCGCTTGTCATGGCACCGTTGAGAATCGGCTGAGGCGCGTTGATCTGAAGGTCGTACGGGCCAGTGCCCGTCGCGGCGACCCACTTCGTCCCCGGCACCGGGTTTGTCCAGGACGTGCGGCGCTTCAACTGCTGCGAGGGGAGGTAGGCGCCGTTGTCCCCGACGAAACGGCTGAACAGAACACCATCCGCATAGTCGATCGAGTACCCGTCTTTGACCCATGACGTGTTCAACGACAAGCCGAGGTCGGCGCGGGGGTCACCCTGCCAGTGCATCTCGTATGACATGTCCAGCGTGGGGCCGCTGAGTTCCAGATCCCACGAAGCGATTCCTTCAATATTGAAACCGACGACATCGATCGTCATCGTTCGTCCGGTCAGCGCCTGACGATCGGCGTATGAGGCGCCGCCGAGATTGACAGTCGTGGTGCCGCTGTATCCCCACCAGCCTGGGGTGCCCGAGGCATCGGATGCCTCGAGGTAGTAGACCCCGGCCGGCTGCGGGGGCACATCGACGTATGCCCAGCCATTGTCCTGCAGGGGATTCAACTCACTGCTGCCGATCTGGGTGAGGCCGGTGGCGGGAGTTCCCGAATAGAGCGTCAGTTTCATCGCTGAAGTCGAACTGCTCCAGGTCGGGAACTGGCCGCCGACGCGCGAGAAGCGATACGCCGTCGCGGTGAACGACTGGCCAAGGGTGTGGCCTGGAAGCAGTTGAATGGGGGCATTGAGTTGAGGCTGCTTGATATCCACCGACGATGGCATCTGAATCCCGGCCAAGCTCAGCTTGGTCGCGGTGGTGGTCCAGTTGACTCCGTCGTTGAATCCGGAGTCGAAGTAGTCCGTCTGGCCAAGAAACACCGAGCTGAACGCGGTCTTCTCGTAGTGGCCTTTGCCGCTCGGATCACAACCGAACGCGGTGATCTTGCCGTATGCGCCCGAAAGGCTGACAAATCCGTTCTCGAGGTGGTAAATCGCGGCATCCGTTGCTACTGCAGCGTGCATGGGCCGGGTCAGGACGCTCGCGGCGGCCGCCGCGAGGCCGGCTCCCGTGAGAAATGAACGCCTGCTCGGGGTGAAACGACTACTACTGCTCATGTTCATCGGAAGTCTCCATTGGCTCGATTGTTGCCACGATGCTGAGTCTGGAAATGCACGGCGGCGCTGGTGCTGACGCAGGCGTCAATACCTGCGCAGCGGTCACAAATTAGAACTGAATCGTTTCAGAAAGAGTATGCACAAGCGACAGAGCCTGTCAAGTGCTTCTGCGTAGGTGCGCTGCGCGAGAGGGCCGATGTGTGGGGAGCAGGGAGCGAGACGTCAGCAGGAGCAGAAATGAAATGGGAGTCGGCCTCAGCTCTGAGGTTCGACGGGAGTTGCGACTGGTGGCAGACGTGTTGATTGTGCGGATGCGCTCTTGTCGCCCTCCTCGAGAAGGTCATCAGCGCTGTACAAGCGGCGGCGTTTGTGAAACGATTCAGTGGGTCGTTAGTGCTGAAATGCGAGACAAGGACGGAACCGATGCCCAAACTACTACTGCCCCCCGCCTTCGAATTCGGCCTTGCGACCAGCGCCTTCCAGATCGAAGGTGCATGGAATGAGGATGGGAAGAGCCCCTCAATCTGGGACACCTTCAGCCAGACCCCCGGAAATGTGCGCGGCGATGTTCCCGGAAACGTCGCCTGCGACCACTACCACCGTTATCCGGAAGACATCGCGCTGATGAAAGAGCTGGGCATCGACAGCTATCGGTTCTCGCTGAGCTGGTCGCGGCTCATCCCAGACGGTGTCGGCGGCGTCAATCAGAAGGGAGTCGACTTCTATAACCGGCTCATCGACGATCTTCTTGCCGCGGGCATCCAGCCGAATGTCACCCTCTACCACTGGGACCTGCCCCAGGCGCTCGAGGATCGGGGCGGCTGGCCCAATCGCGATGTCGCGGACTGGTTCGCCGAGTACTCCTCCACGTCGTTCGACCTCTTCGGCGATCGTGTGCACAGATGGTCGACGCTCAACGAACCGATTGCACTCTGGGTCGGATACGCCCTCGGCGCATTCGCCCCCGGCCTTCATGATGAGAAGCTGGGCAGGCAGGCAATGCACAACGCGATGCTCGCGCACGGCAAGAGCGTGCAGGCGTTTCGGGCGGGCTCCAACGCCGACAGCGAGATAGGAATCGTTCTCGATATCTGGAAGCGGCAGCCACTCACGGAGTCGCCCGAGGACCGGGCGCTCGCCGACGAGGGGGCGGACGACGGTTTCAGGTTCTTTCTCGACACCCTGCGGGGCGGCGGTTACAGCGACCGGTTGAGGAGCCGTCTGGAGAAGGCCGGCACCTTCCCGCACGTCGAGCCCGATGACCAGCAGCTCATCCAATCGCCCATCGACTACCTGGGCCTCAACGTGTACTCGCGTGTGGTCGTGGACTCGACGCAGCAGGAACCCGGTTCCTGGGCGGAGAGCCATCCCCAGCCGGGCGGCAACTTCCTGGAAAGCGGGGCGGAGTTCTATCCGCGCGCCGTCTATGAGGCCATCGAGATGGTTCGCGACGACTACGGCTGGCGCGGCCCGATCTTCATCACCGAGAACGGCGTTCCCGATGCCCCGTCGGCGGAGTCGACGAGCTCACTCGACGACGATGAGCGCATCGCCTATGTCGAGGGTTTCCTGCACTGGATCTCCGTCGCGATCGACGAGGGGGCGGATGTGCGGGGCTACTACCTGTGGAGCCTTCTCGACAACTACGAGTGGGGGGCCGCCTTCACGATGAAATACGGAATCATCCGAGTCGACCCGCAGACCCTGGTGCGAACGCCGAAGAAATCGGCCGGATGGTATGCGCACACGATTGCTACAAGCAGAGAGGCCTGAACAACATGCCAAGCAAGGACGTCATCGTTGCCGTCAAAGCGTTCGTGGTGAAATCACCGCGGCGTGCGCGTGAAGCGGTTCCGGATGCGCCGGAAGATGTTCGCGACTGGCGCCGCGGCAAAGTCGCGAACCCGATGACCAAGTATCCCGAGTTCCGTGATGATCGCCCTTCGGCGACCGGTCGTGACTCCGGCCGCACGGTTATCGTGCAGGTCGAGAGCGCATCCGGTGAGATCGGCATCGGCATGACGAACGGCGGAGTCGCCGCTGCGGCGATCATCGAACTGCATCTGGCCGATATCGTCGAGGGTCAGTCCGCCTACGCACACGAGACGATCTCGGATCGGATGTTCGCGAGCACCCTGGCATACGGCCGCAAGGGCGTCGTGCTGCACGCGATCTCGGCCGTCGATCTTGCAATCTGGGATCTGCACGGGCGGCTGGCGGGTCAGCCCGTGTTCGAGCTGCTTGGTGGGCCGACGTCCGCGGACATTCCGATGTATGGCACGGGGCCGCTCGCGGGCCCGATCGAGAAGCTCGGCTTCTTCGGAGCCAAACTGCCCCTCACGTACGGTCCGAGTGAGGGCGAAGAAGGATTCCGGCGCAATGTCGAGCGGGCCAAGCGGGCCCGTGACGCCGTCGGGGATGGGTTCCCGCTCTATTTCGACTGCTGGATGTCGCTCAACGTCGATTACGCCGTTCGGCTCGCGCAGGCGGTGGAGCCGCTCGGGTTCCGCTGGCTCGAAGAGCCGCTGCGGCCTGACGACTACGCGGGCCATGCCGAGTTGCGTCGCCGAATGCCCGCGTCGATGACGCTCAACACGGGCGAGCACGAATACACGGCCGCCGGTTTCCGCCTGCTGTGCGAAGCGGGCGTCGACATCATCCAGCCCGATCCCATGTGGTGCGGTGGCGTGACGGAGCTGAAGCGCATCGCCGCCGTGGCATCCGCATACGGCAAGCGCATCATCCCTCACGTCGGCGGCGTCTACAGTTATCACTTTCTGAGCG
>Ga0208357_1001902_pt1 | contig 14583 bp, 12 predicted proteins | sample NGESurdeep092012_6_FD_184487 | JGI IMG/M metagenome (GOLD analysis project Ga0208357, IMG submission 184487) | Arctic peat soil microbial communities from Barrow, Alaska - NGEE Surface sample F52-2 deep-092012 (SPAdes) | ecosystem: Environmental > Terrestrial > Soil > Wetlands > Peat ... | reverse complement strand
CGCGCGCGCGTATCTCGAAGGCCGCATCACCGAGAAGCAACTCGATAACTTTCGCCAGGAAGTCGGCGGCGAAGGCTTGCCGTCGTATCCGCATCCGTGGCTAATGCCCGCCTTCTGGCAGTTTCCGACGGTTTCGATGGGTTTGGGACCGATCATGTCGATCTACCAGGCGCGCTTCATGCGTTACCTCGACGATCGCGGATTGAAGAAGGCTGACGACCGCAAGGTGTGGGCGTTCCTGGGCGACGGCGAGACCGACGAGCCGGAATCGTTGGGCGCGATTTCGCTGGCGGCGCGTGAAAAACTCGATAACTTGATTTGGGTCGTGAACTGCAACCTGCAGCGGCTCGACGGGCCCGTGCGCGGCAACGGCAAGATCATCCAAGAACTCGAACGCGTCTTCAAGGGCGCCGGCTGGAATGTGATCAAGCTGGTATGGGGCACCAACTGGGATACGCTGCTGGCCAAAGATACCAGCGGCAAACTCGTGCAGTTGATGAACGAATGCGTCGACGGCGATTACCAAACGTTCAAAGCGCGCGACGGCGCGTTCGTGCGCGAAAAGTTTTTCGGACGTTATCCCGAGACCGCGGCGCTGGTCGCCGATTGGAGCGACGAGCAGATCTGGGCGCTGCAACGCGGCGGCCACGATCCGCGCAAAGTGTACGCCGCGTACAAGGCCGCGACCGAGCACAAGGGCCGGCCGACCGTCATCCTGGCCAAGACGATCAAGGGCTACGGCATGGGCGGCGCCGGCGAGGCCCAGAACATCGCACATCAAGCCAAAAAGATGGAACTCGAGGCGATGCGCGCGTTCCGCGACCGTTTCAGCATTCCGGTCAGCGACGCGGAGATCGAAAAGATCCCATTTTACAAGCCCGCCGACGACAGCAACGAGATGCGCTATCTGCGCGAGCGCATGGCCGCGCTGGGTCACCTGCCGCAGCGCCGGCGCGCGTCGGCGAATATGCCGGTTCCGGCGTTGACCGCCTTCGATTCGCAGTTAAAATCCACCGGCGAACGCTCGATCTCGACCACGATGGCGTTCGTGCGGCTGCTCAACACGATCGTCAAGGACGCCGCCATCGGGCCGCGCGTCGTGCCGATCGTCGCCGACGAATCGCGCACGTTCGGCATGGAGGGCATGTTCCGCCAACTGGGCATTTACTCGTCGGTCGGCCAGCTCTATCATCCGCAAGATTCCGAACAGCTGATGTGGTACCGCGAGGACAAGCTGGGCCAGATTCTCCAAGAGGGTATCAACGAAGCCGGTGCGTTCTCGTCGTGGATCGCAGCGGCGACGTCGTATTCCAACCACGATCTGCCGATGATTCCATTCTACATCTACTACTCGATGTTCGGCTTCCAGCGCATCGGCGATCTGGCGTGGGCCGCGGGCGACAGTCGCGCGCGCGGCTTCTTGCTGGGCGCGACGTCGGGACGCACGACGCTCAACGGCGAAGGCTTGCAGCACGAAGACGGGCACAGCCAAGTGCAGGCGTCGTTCATCCCCAACTGCGTGAGCTACGATCCGACGTATTCCTACGAGTTGGCGGTGATCGTGCAAGAAGGCTTGCGCCGGATGCTCGCCGAGCAGGAAGACGTGTACTACTATATCACCCTGCTCAACGAAAACTACGCGCACCCCGAAATGCCGGAGCGCGTGGAGAAGGCGATCCTCAAGGGGATGTACCTGCTGCACGACGGCGGTGACGACAAGAAGGCGCCGCGCGTGCAGCTGTTTGGTTCCGGCTCGATCCTGCGCGAGGTCGAAGCCGCGGCGACGCTGCTCGCCGACGATTGGAACGTGCGCAGCGACGTCTGGAGCGTTACGAGCTTCAACGAACTGCAACGCGACGGCGTCGCGACGCAGCGCTGGAACCTCACGCATCCGCAGGAGCAGCGCAAATCGTTCGTCGCGCAGTCGCTGGAAGGGCGCGTCGGACCCGGCGTCGCGGCGACGGATTACGTTCGCACCTACTCCGAACAGATTCGCCCGTACGTCGGACGCAACTACGTCACGCTGGGAACCGAGGGCTACGGCCGCAGCGACTACCGGCGCAGGCTGCGCGAGTTCTTCGAAGTGAATCGCCAGTACGTCGCGCTGGCCGCGCTCAAAGCACTCGCCGACGAGGGCACGATTCCGTTGGAGACCGTCACCAAGGCCGTCGAGAAGTACGGCATCGATCCCAACAAGCCCAACCCGATTACGGTATAGCGATGAGCGATACGATCGACGTTCGCATCCCCGACATCGGCGATTTCAAAGACGTTCCCGTCATCGAGGTACTGGTCAAGCCCGGCGCCACGATCAAGAAGAACGATTCGCTGATCGTTCTGGAGACCGAGAAAGCGTCGATGGAGATCCCATCGCCCGCCGACGGCACCGTTGTCGCCATCAACGTCAAACCCGACGACAAAGTCGCCGAAGGCACCGTCATCCTCACGCTGCAACCGGCAGCCGGAACCGCAGCGCCCGCTGCTGCGCCGGCCCCCGCGCCGGAACCCGCTGCTGCGCCGGCACCCGCTGCTGCTGCCGTGGTTCCACCCGCGCTCGCTGCCGCCGTTGCGCCACCCGCGCCGGCTGTTGCCGTTGCGCCCGCGACGTCTGAGATCACCCACGCCAGCCCGTCGGTGCGGCGCTTCGCGCGCGAACTCGGCGTCGAATTGCCGGCGCTGCGCGGCAGCGGGCCCAACGGCCGCGTCACCCGCGATGACGTGCAAGGTTATGTGAAATCGGCGCTGCAAGGCGGCGCCGCTTCTGCCGTCGGTGGGAATCTTCCCGGCTTGCCGCCGTGGCCGAAGATCGACTTCGCACAGTTCGGCGAGATAGAACGCACGCCGCTCTCGCGCATCAAGAAGCTGTCCGGGCCGGCGCTGCATCGCAACTGGGTGCAGATTCCGCACATCACCAACTACGACGAGGCCGACATCACCGATCTCGAGGCGTTCCGCAACGAGATCAACGCCGAGCAGGTCAAGTCCGGCGGGGTGAAGTTGACGATGCTCGCGTTCTTGGTCAAGGCCTCCGTCGCCGCGCTCAAACAGTTCCCCGATTTCAATGCCTCGCTTGACGGCGACGCGCTGGTTCTCAAGCACTACTACAACATCGGCTTCGCCGCCGACACGCCCAACGGCTTGGTCGTCCCGGTGCTCAAGGGCGCCGACAAAAAAGGCTTGCTCGAAATCGGCGCGCAGACGGCCGAGCTCGGTAAAAAGGCTCGCGACGGCAAGCTCGGCATGGCCGAGATGCAAGGCGGCAGCTTCACGATCTCCTCGATCGGCAGCATCGGCGGCACGCAGTTTACCCAAATCGTCAACGCCCCCGAAGTTGCGATCCTGGGCGCCACGCGTGCCGCCATCAAACCCGTCTGGGACGGCAAACAATTCGTCCCGCGGCTCATCCAACCCATCAGCGTCTCCTACGATCACCGCGTCATCGACGGAGCCGCCGCCGCGCGTTTCCTCGTCTACCTAGCCGCTACACTCCACGACTTCCGCCGAGTAGCACTCTAAAACCCCGCCACGACGACTACAAATTGTGTCATGGTGAGCGTTCATAGTGGTCTCCGCGCCGATCGGATTCTCTCTCTTGCTGGTATGTATTCGATTTCATCATGGGCACTAACGGAAGCGGAATAATCAATATCAAACAGCAGCGATTATCGGGAACCCTTGCGCTTGCCGCGCTGGGCGTTGTCTTTGGAGACATCGGGACAAGTCCATTGTACACGTTCAAGGCGTGTTTCGACATAGCGCATGTGCAACCGACCCTCGAAAATGTCATAGGGATAGTTTCCGCACTGGTCTGGACATTGATTCTGGTGGTCTGCGTAAAGTATATCACCTTCATTATGCGCGTGGACTACAACGGTGAAGGCGGTATTTTCGCGCTCCTCGCCCGCTTGATGCCGCGAGCGACCAAAGGTATTCCTCCGCCTCTAACGCTCCTCATGATTATCGGTATTATCGGCGGTGCGGCACTGCTGGGCGACGGCCTTATTACGCCAGCAATCTCGGTGTTGTCCGCCGTCGAGGGTCTTACGGTTGTAACACCCACCGCAACGACATGGGAAGTGCCTGTGACGATTGTGCTGTTGATCGGTTTATTCACTATTCAGTCTCGCGGAACGCAAAAACTCGGTTTTTTGTTTGGTCCAATCATGACACTGTGGTTTATTGGGATTGCCGTCGCAGGTGCGATTTCGGTAGCGGGGCACCCGAGCATTGTTTGGGCGATCAACCCCATGCACGCCGTAACCTTCATGATACGTCACGAGCTTTTCGGTTTTCTTATGCTCGGTGCAACAATTTTATGCGTCACGGGTGCCGAGGCACTCTACGCCGATATGTCGCATTTCGGACGGCGCCCGATTGCCATGAGCTGGTATCTGGTGGTGTTTCCGGCGCTGATTCTGAATTATCTTGGGCAAGGCAGTGCGGTGTTAGAAAATCCGCACGCGCTTAACAATGCATTTTACTCGCTTGCACCAGGTTGGACGCTCGTTCCGATGATCGCGCTTGCGGCCGCCGCAACCGTGATCGCGTCACAAGCATTGATCTCCGGGGCGTTTACCATCGTCGAGCAAAGCATCGCGCTGAATTTGGTTCCGAGGACGCGGATCGTTCACACCTCCAATCGCTATCCGGGGCAAGTATTCGCTCCTGCGATCAACGTGTTGCTAGCAATTGGTTGTGTCATACTAGTGCTCGTCTTTCGGACATCCGATCATTTAGCGGCGGCATACGGGTTGGCGGTTTCATTGACAATGGCGGCAACAACGATCTTATTTTACGGGGTCATCCGACGCGTCTTGCATTGGCATCCGCTTACGGCAGCCATCGTCTTTGCAGCGTTGTTTTGCATGGATATGAGCTTCGTGCTAGCCGGTTTGGCGAAAATTCCTAATGGCGGCTGGTTACCGCTTACACTAGCGGTAGTGCTCTCGGTTCTGGCAACAACGTGGTACATAGGACGTCGACGATTAGCAATCGCACTCGCCGAGAATTCGGTTCCGGTCGAGCAGTTTCTGAACGAGATGCACGAGCACGAATCCCTGCGCATCGATGGCACCGCAGTCTTTCTTACCGGTAACCCCGAAGACATTCCCTACATCTTGCGCCACCAGTGGTTGAAACTGCGAACCGTGCATGAACGAATTGTCCTCCTTACGATTTCCCCCGCGAACGAACCATACATTGACGAGCGCAAGCGCGTGACGGTCGAGCGTCTAGCTGAGAACCTCGTGCGCGTGCACGCAGGTTTTGGGTTCATGGAGCTGCCCAATCTCCAGCCGATTGTCGACTCGTGCGCGGCCTCTGGCCTGCACATTGGCGGAGATGACACGTTGTTCTTCGTTGCGGCACCGCAAATCGTCAAAGGCGGCGAACATCACATGTGGCCGGTGCAGCGATGGCTTTTCAAAACGATGTATCGACTCGCCGGGACAATGGTCCAGGATATCCATATACCGAGCGCGCAACTTGTTGCGCTGGGAATCGACGTGCCAGTGTGAGTCGCGCACGCAGATTCGGCGCTGGAAAGGAGTAATCGTGTGTGAAGCTTGCTGCTCTCTTACCCCAGTGCGCTAATGATTGCGGGCGGCACAATTCCCACGATCTCGCTATTCGGGTTCGAGGAGCCAGGATTCTTGGGCGAGGGGATAGATGTTGGCGTTGGCGATGCGGGCGACGCCGGGGGCGTAGCTGTTGGGATGCTGTTGTGCCCACTTGCGAGAAGCGACGGTTAAGTATTCGAAGTCCTCGAAGAGGCCATCGCTGCCGCTGTATTCTCGCATCAGGGCGACGTATCGCTGCATCATGGTCCATGAGTTGTCGACGACCCACCAGTAGTTCTGTAAGAACATGTGCGTCGGCACGACGTGATTACGCACCATTCCGCCGATGAGCTCGAAGCCGTTGCCGATGGCGATCGCCGCCTGATGGAGCTCCGGGAACTCCGCGGGAACGTCTCCCGGCGGGAGCCGCTTGGAGATGCGGTACACGTACCGGCGAAACCCCGGATCCGCGAGCGCGCGATTCAGCGCGCCGCCGCGAAGCAAATTCGTGGCCCGTCGGTGTTCCTCATCGTCGAGCATGCTGCGAAACGAAAGAATCGCTTCGATCGCGTTTCCCGCGCGCATATGGCGCAGTTGAACGACCGCAGCCACCGCCGTTGCGCCGATGACGAGGGTCGTTAAGACCGACGCGATTGCGGTGACGGCCTCGGGCGTCACGGCCGTTCCTCGCGGTACCACGGTTGGCGATCGAGCGGGAAGCGGTTAACGAGCGGAATACGCGCGACGCCACGCGCGTAACTATTGGGATGCTCCTTCGCCCACTTGCGAGCGGCCACCGTCAAGAATTCAAAGTCTTCAAACAACCCTTGGTTGCCGGTGTAGTCTCGCGCCATGGCGACCCAGTCTTGCAACTGCGTCCACGAGTTTTCAACGACCCACCAATAGTTTTGCAAGAACAGGTGCGCCGGTGCGATACGATTGCGAACCATTCCCCCGATTAATTCAAACGCATTTCCGATGGAGACCGCCGCCTGAGCGAGATCCACATATTCCTGCGGAATGTCCTCGAACGGGAGCCTGTTCGAAACTCGATATAAGTATTGAAGAAACAGTGGGTCGTCAAACGCGCGGCTCAACGCTCCGCTCCGAAGTAATCTCGTCGCGGCGCGATGCTCGTCGTCTTCGAGGATGGCCCGAAACGAGAGAACCGCTTCGATGGCGTTACCGGTCCGCATATGACGCAACTGCACGACCGCAGCCACCGCCGTGGCGCCGATCACTAGCGTCGTCAAAACCGAAGAAACCGCCGTAATAGCTTCTGGCGACATACGACCCGACTTCGCCGAGCGCGATTCAGATCATTTTAGTCGCGGACGAGGCGGGTGACGATCCTTCGCGAGATGGCGACGGCGACGGCCAGGATGGCGACCGCGACGAGGATAGGCTTGATGTGTGCGTGCGAGTTGAACATCACGCTCAAGGTGACGAAGACCGCCGTCGCCATGAACGACGCGAAGGCGCGCCGGACACCGAACCTGCGGTCGGCGAGGTCGAGTTGCGACCAACGCGAGACGATGCCGAGGGCGAACATCAGTCCCAACAACCCGTAGACCAGCGACCCCGTCGCGAAATAGAGCCGCGCCGCGCTGAATATCTGTGAGTCGGTGGGATTCGGCAACGTAACCACGATCGAAAACGCTTGGATGAAATAGATCATCAGCATCAAGGACCCGAGCGTCGCAAAGTTCGCCACGATCATTACCGTATTGATGATAAAGAACTTGGCAAAAAGACGATTGTGGAACCACCACATGATCGCGATCGTGAAGAATCCCAACACGAACGGATAGAGCTTGGGCAGCGCCAGGACGGGCGCGACGAGATCCCCGTTGGAGGTCCCAAGCGAGAACGTCAACTCCGCCATGCAAAAACCGATGACGATGTCCGAGAAAGCCTCGAGCCGATGCAGCAGCCTCTCGTCTTGCGTGTCGCCCAGAATCGGTTTCAACCAAGGGTTCATAAGACCACCGCCGGTGTCATGACGGCGTTAGGTTTTTGCGCGGAGTTGGCGGAGGACGTATTGGAGGATGCCGCCGTGGCGAAAGTATTCGGCTTCGTCGGGCGTGTCGATGCAGACGAGCGCTTTGAACGTGAGGGAACGTCCGCCCTTGGGGTCGGTGACGTGAACGCCGACGTGCATGCGCGGGGTTACGCCGGCTTCGATGCCGGTGATGTCGTAAAGCTCTTCGCCGTCGAGCGCGTAGGTCGAACGGTCGGCCCCGGCCTCGAACTGCAGCGGCAGAACGCCCATGCCGATCAGGTTGCTGCGGTGGATGCGTTCGAACGACTGCGCGATCACGGCCTTGATGCCCAGCAGAAAGGGGCCTTTGGCGGCCCAATCGCGCGACGATCCCGAACCGTACTCTTTGCCGGCCAACACGATCAGCGGCGTACCGTCGACCTTGTATTGCATCGCCGCATCGAAGATCGACATCTGTTCGTTGGTCGGCAGATAGCGCGTGACGCCGCCTTCGACGCCGGGAACCATCAGGTTGCGAAGCCGCACGTTCGCGAACGTGCCGCGCACCATGACCTCGTGATTGCCGCGACGCGCGCCATACGAGTTAAAATCGGCCGGCTGCACGCCGTGCTCCATCAAGTATTTTGCGGCGGAACTGGAACGCGCGATGTTGCCGGCCGGCGAAATATGGTCGGTGGTCACCGAGTCTCCCACCATCGCCAGCGCGCGCGCGGCGCGAATGTCGGTCAGTGGCGCCGGAATCGCCGGCATGTTTTCAAAGTACGGCGGGTTCTTGACGTATTCGGACTTGGGATCCCACGCATAGCGCTCGCTGGCACCGACGTCGAGTTTGGCCCAGTTGTCGTCGCCCGCGAACACGTCGCGATAGCGCGCCTTGAACATGTCGTCGGTCACGCAGCGCGTGACGACCTCGGCGATCTCGTCGTTGCTCGGCCAAATATCGCGCAGATACACCGGTTGCCCTTGCGCGTCGTGTCCGAGCGGTTCGGTCGTTAGGTCGATGTCCATGCGGCCGGCCAGCGCAAACGCGACGACCAGCGGCGGCGATGCGAGGTAGTTGGCCTGCACCTGCGGATGGATACGGCCTTCGAAGTTGCGATTGCCCGAAAGGACCGCGGCGACGATCGATTCGTGTTCGGCGATCGATTCGGCTACGTCGATCGGCAGCGGCCCGGAGTTCCCGATGCACGTCGTGCATCCAAAGCCCACGATGTTGAAGCCCAGCTTGTCGAGGTACTGCTGCAGGTCGGCTTTGGCGAGATAATCTTGGACGACTTTGCTGCCCGGCGCCAGCGACGTCTTCACCCAGGGCTGACTCTTTAAGCCGCGCGCGACGGCGTTGCGCGCGAGCAATCCCGCGCCCACGAGCACCGTCGGGTTCGAGGTATTCGTGCACGATGTGATCGCGGCGATGACCACCGAGCCGTCGAGAATTTTTTCGCGCGTGGCGATCGCGGTGCCGCCGCCTTCGTCTTCAAAGCGTGCCACGGAGTTGGCCGATTTCGCGTCGCGCGCCGTGGCGAACTCCGCCAGCGCGTGGTTGAACGAGGTCTTGACGTTGGAAAGGGCGACGCGATCTTGCGGGCGACGCGGGCCGGCCAAGTTCGGCTCGACGGTCCCCAAATGCAGGTGGATGACGTCGGTGAACTCGGGTTCGGGCGTGTCGTCGGTGCGGAACAAGCCCTGCGCTTTGGCGTACGCCTCCACCAGCGCGATGTGCTCGGCGCCGCGCCCGGTCAGGCGCAGATACTCTAGCGTGCGGTGATCGATCGGAAAGACCGCAACCGTCGAGCCGTACTCGGGGGACATGTTGCCCAGGGTCGTGCGATCGGCAACCGCGAGGTTGCTCAACCCTTTCCCGTAGAACTCGACGAACTTGCCGACGACGCCGCGCTTGCGCAACGTCTCGGTCATGTGCAGAACCAAGTCGGTGGCGGTGACGCCTTCGCGCAGCGCGCCTTCCAAATGAACGCCGATCACTTCGGGAATCAGCATGGTGACGGGCTGGCCCAGCATTGCGGCCTCGGCTTCGATGCCGCCGACGCCCCACGCGACCACGCCGACGCCGTTAACCATCGTCGTATGCGAATCGGTGCCGACGACCGTGTCGGGATAGGCGCTGGCTTTGGCCGGATCGAACGCGGTGCCGCCGCCGCCCGCTCCGAAGACCACGCGCGCGAGATATTCGATGTTGACTTGGTGCACGATGCCGGTGTCGGGTGGAACGGCGCGGAAGCCTTCCAGCGCGCTCTGTCCCCACTTCAAGAACGCGTATCGTTCGCGATTGCGTGCGAATTCGATCTCGGCGTTCTTGGCGGGCGCATCGTCGGAACCGAAGTGATCGACTTGCACGGAATGATCGATGACCAGTTCGACGGGCTGGAGCGGATTGATCGCCTTGGGATCGCCGCCCATGGCGGCCATCGCGTCGCGCATCGCGGCCAGATCGACCACGCACGGCACGCCGGTAAAATCTTGCAGCAGCACGCGCGCGGGCCGGAACGCGATCTCGCGTTGGGATCCGCCGCGCGGGTTCCAGCGCGCTAGCGCTTCGATGTCGTCCTTACTCACCGTGCGCCCGTCTTCGAAGCGCAATAAATTCTCGAGCAGGATCTTGATCGAGTAGGGCAACCGCGCGAGTTTGGTCAGCCCGGCTTTCTCGACGGCATCGAGGCGGAAATAGGTATAGGAACGGTCGCCGACGCGCAGGCTGTCGACGGCATCGAACGAGTTCGCATGTTCTGTCATGGGCAAAGACGTATTTTGGGGTCGCCCTGCGCGTAGCCTTCGACGCGCGCGGCGGTTTCGCCGGACAGCAGCTGCCACAGCGGGTTGCCGACGAGTTCCAGCCGCCAGCCCGACACGCCAAGGGCGCGCTCGAACGCTTCGCGGTCGCGCGGGACCTCGCGCGCGACCCGGTCGAGCGCGTTGCGCGGGAGCAGTAGGCTGGGGGGCAGGCCGTTCTCCCGCGCGATCTCGCCGGCCACCACGCCCAGCAACGCCACCAGCGTCTCGCGAGCGTTGCCCAGCGGTCGGGGCGCCCGCTCGGGCAGTTCGTCTTCGGGAATTGCCTCGCCGCGCTCGACCGCGGCGAGGATGGCGTCGCCCAGCGTCCGCTTCATCCCCTGATCGACGCGGCGCAGCTGCGCGAGATCGTCGAGCGTTTTGGGTCGCAACGTGGCCAGTCCGGCCATCACGTCGTCCGGCACGATGTACTTGGCCGGAATATCGCGTTCGCGCGCCATCTTGTCGCGCAAGCGCACCAACTCGCCCAGGATCCCTAACTCGCGCCGGTTCATGCGGTTATTGCCCGGCACGCGCTGGACCAAGCGTCGCTCGTCGACGGCATATTTCTCGATCGTGCCAAGCGCGGCGTTCTCGTCGATGGCCCACTCTTCGCGCCCCGTCGCACGCAGCCGTTCGAGCAGTTTATCCTGCACGGCGAACAGGTGCGCGACGTCGTTGACCAAGTAATCGATCTGCCGCGGCGACAACGGACGCGACGACCAATCGCTGACGGTTTGCGACTTGGTCAGACGTACGCCGGTCAGATCGCGCACGAGATCGGCGAGCGAGACCTGCATGCCGTAGCCCAGAAACGACGCCGCTACTTGGCAGTCGAAGATCTTGGGCGGCACGCGTCCGAATTTCTCGGCGAAGATTTTCAGGTCGCTGGAAAGCGCGTGGCCGACGACGGTCGTGCTCTCCAACGCGAGCGCTAGCGGCATTAGATCCGGCAAGGCGAGCGGATCGACGATCGCCGCCCCATCCTCGAACGCCAACTGCACGACCATCAGACGCGCCGCATAGGTACGCTCGGCGTGGAACTCCGTATCCAGCCCGACGCGGGGAGCGCGGCCGACGCGTTCGCAAAGTTCGCCCAGATGCGTTTGGTTCTCGACCGTCGTGACGTTCATCGCAGCAGCGTTACCTGCGGCGACGGAGACGCCGTCGGACGATCGTGGCGGAAGCGCCAATGCGGATGGTGGTGCATGTAGTAAATCCTTGCCTTGTGTTCGGAATTGTGAACGAAGACCGTCACGCGATCGCCGAAGATCGCCAACAACGTGCAGAGCGGCACGGCGATCGCGCACATGGTCCACACGTGAACCCACATCGGGACGCGGAAGGTGGCCGCGGTTGCGGTCGCGACCGTGCCGCCGAAACCCGGAATGATGCGCACGCAGAGCAAGAACGCCGGCGACCCGACCGGAAAGCGCGTGACCCAGCGCGGCAAACGTTCGAGCGCCGCGGGGAGATCGAGCAGATGCGAGGCGCGTTTGTTGATCCAATAGCCCAACGTCGCGGCGAAAACCAATCCGATGGCATTGATCACCGATCCCCACAGTGGGCCGAAGATCGCGCCGTTCATGATCGCCAGGGCATCGGTAACCGAGAACGGTGCCGAGGCCACCAGCGCGAAGATCGCGACGGCCAGCGGGTACTTGCTAAAGCCGAGCGAGCGAATGGCCAGCTCGACGTGGTGCTGATAATGAATGACCAGCGCCGCAAGCACAAACGAGCCGAGCAATAAGGCGATGGCGCCCGTGCGCCGAAGGGCTTTCTTTGTCAGGAGGCGCCCGATGATTTTGCGGATAGCGATCACGTTGCTGTGCGGAGTTGGTCTCTATGCCGCACTTTTCATGCTGAACAAGGCCCAGAAGGCCGCGCGCGGCCAGCTCGCCGAGCCTTCGGTGGTCCAGACCCCTCGCGCGCGCCTGCTCGGCTTCAACAACGCTTGGGCCGGCGCGGCCTTCTACCCCATCCTGGCGATCCTGGTCTGGGTATCGGCCGCCGTTGCCGGGCCCATCTGGCTCCGGCTCGCGATGGCGATCTCGCTGCTGGCCGCGGCGATGTCGCTGGTCTTGGCCTACAGTCTGCTGCGGGTCACCAAGATGCCGTGCCCGTACTGTTGGACCGCGCACGTCACCAACTGGCTGCTCGCGATCCTGTGCATCGCGCTGTCCGTTCGAGGATAAGAAAAAGGGCCCGCGTTGCCGCGAGCCCTTTCCGGTTCGACGCGAACGGTTACTTGAGGCCGTACACCGATGCGAGATCGTGCATCGCTTGATTGAGCACGGCGTGGTAGTCGGCATCGGCCGCAATGCCGTACTTGGCATCGATGTCGCTCATGATTTGATCGTGGATCCCGTGCGAGACCGCGCGATCGAGGAGCACTTCGACGTTGAAGCCGCGGCCGGTCTGGCCGGCGCCCCACAGCGCGGCCGACAGGGCCTTGCCGTTTTTGGGATTGGGGCTCGGCGTCTTGGGCAGCGCGATGTGCTTGGCCGTCACGATCTTGAGCGCATCCGAAACGACGAAGTCGAAGACCTTGACGAAATTGCCGACCTTGGTCGCGCCGAACTTCTTGGTCAACGATGCGACTTCGGGGCCGGCTTTGGGGCCGGCGAGCGTGCCGACGAGCGTTTGGGTTTGGAAGTGGCTGGGGCCGCCGCCGGCGAGGATCATCGAAAGGGTTACTTGGAGGGCCGGTGCGCCCGTGTAGACGCCGGGGCCCGAGAAGCGCGACGGCGCGTCGGTGACGTTGGGCAACAGTTTGCCCATCATCGCCGCGAGCGCGACGCTGGTCGCGAACAGCGAAAGCGCCATTGCGAGCGCGCCGATTCTATGGAGTTTCATTGCAGTGCGAGGTCCTTTCCACGAGGGAAGTTCTAAAAGCAGCATCCTGGGGTTCTGCTCGTAGAACGGACCCGCACGGCCTTTGGATTGGCCCCGCGAACGCGCGGAGGCTTAGCCGTGGACCGTGATGGAGTCGGCTTCGAACGAGCCGTCACCGTTGGCGTGGCCGAAGACCTCGACGCTTTGCCCCGCTTGGATCGTCCACCCGCGCGGGTTGATGACCGTGCCTTGGTGCAGGTGCACGTCGCGGTATTTGTCGAGCTGCAAGTGGACTTGCATGTCGAAGCGCCGGAAGTAGGTGACGGTCCCATCGACCTCGTTAGCATTGTAGCCGAAGGCGCCCGTCGCGTGGCCGACCACCGCGTTGATGACGTCGTTGATGATTTGGTTGGTGGGCGGAAGCTGCGGCATTCGAATCGGCGGTGTGGGCGCCGGCGCCGGTGTGGTTTGTGCCGGCGACGCGCCCACACCCAGCGCGAACAGGACGGCGGCTGCGAGAACGACAATGCGCGATTTCATAACCCTATGAACGTACCCACAAACGCGGAGAGTTCCGACATCGTCCGCCAAGCCGCGACCGTCATGTTGCTGCGACCGGCCGCCGGCGGCTTCGAAGCGTTCCTCGTGCGGCGCAGCACGCGCAGCTCGTTCGCCCCCGACGCCTACGTTTTCCCCGGCGGCGCGATCGACGCCGCCGATGCTTCCTCGCAAGCCTCCGAGCGCACGCTGGGTTTGGATCCCGCACGTCTGCGCGCGGAGTTTCGCGAGTCGATCGAACCCGCCGTCGCCGCCGCCATTTCGATCGCGGCGCTGCGCGAGCTGTTCGAAGAAGCCGGCGTGCTCTTTGCGGTATCGCTATCCGGAGACGCTCTTCACGACCCAGGCGCGCTGTCCGACGCGCGCCGCCGTCTGCGCGACGACCCGGTGACCTTCGCCGACGTACTGCGCGATTTGAACTGCCGCGCGGACGCGCGCGCGCTGACGTTCTTCTCGCGCTGGATCACGCCGCCGGGCGAGCCGCGCCGCTACGACACCCACTTCTTTCTCGCGCGCATGCCCGAGCATCAGACGCCGTTGGCCGACGCCGACGAAACCCACGACGGGCGATGGCTCTCACCGCGCGACGCGCTCGGCGCGCACGCGCGCGGCGAGATGCATTTGGTCTATCCGACGATCAAGCATTTGGAACGACTGACCGCATTCGACGATCTCGACACATTGTTCGCGTTTACTCGCAGCAAGCCGATCGTGACGGTAGCGCCCTATACGTCGCCGCAAAATGGCTTCAAGATGCCACCCGAGCTCGAGGGTGTCTGGTGAGCGCGATTGCAGTGCTGGCTCCCAATCCGTCGGCGTTGACGCTGGATGGAACGAACTCCTATT